>WNGA01027170.1_pt1 | contig 11571 bp, 12 predicted proteins | sample 5400061 | NCBI WGS metagenome assembly WNGA01 (sample SAMN13153366, study PRJNA577476) | soil metagenome | isolation source: 100 cm soil or saprolite under grassland replicate 2 | place: USA:California | collected 2016-06-15
CAGGATTTCCGGCGCGCGTCGTTCGTCGCCGCGAGGATGTGACAGAGTTGCCGCAGGTGGAGGACGTGGCGTGGCAGTCGACGTCTCGATCCTGATCGTCACCTATCGCTGTCGCGACGAGGCGAGACACTGCCTGGCGTCGATCCCGCCGTCGAGGGCAGGGCTCGACTGCGAGGTGATCGTGCTCGACAACGACTCCCGCGACGGCACGGCGGAAATGATTCGCTCGGAGTTTCCTCGGGTGCGCCTGATCGCCCTCGAGGAGAACTGCGGCTTCGCCGCCGGCGTCAATCGAGCCGCGGAGGACGCGACAGGCGAGTACTTGCTTCTGCTCAACCCCGACACGGTGGTGCACGAGGGCGCCGTGCAGAACCTGGTCACGTTCGCGCGCGAACATCCTGAGCACGGGATCTACGGCGGTCGCACGCTGCGGCCTGACGGTACCGTCGACCCGGGCTCGTGCTGGGGACTTCCGTCTCTGTGGAGCCTCTTCTGCTTCTCGACGATGCTCAGCACCGCGTTCAAACGTTCGCGGCTCTTCGATCCCGAATCGCTCGGACGCTGGGAGCGAGACACGGTGCGGGAGGTCGGCATGGTGACCGGTTGCCTCCTGCTCGCGAGCAGGTCGATCTGGCGACAGCTCGGCGGCTTCGACACACGTTTCTTCATGTACGGCGAGGACGCGGACCTCTCGTTGCGCGCCCGCAAGCGCGGTCTGCGGCCGGCGATTACGCCTGCGGCCGTCGTCACGCACGAGGTCGGAGTCTCGTCGAGCAGCAGGCCCGACAAGATCGTGCTGCTGCTCCGGGGGAAGGTCACGCTGGCGAGGAAGCACTGGCGTCCGCTCAAGGCGCGGGCAGGAGTGCTCCTGATCGTGCTCGGAGTCGCGCTGCGCGCCGTACTCGCCAGATGGCTGGGACGCAGCGGCGGCGAGCGCTCCACGGCCTGGCCCGAGGTCTGGGCCGCTCGTGCAAGCTGGCTTCCGGGTTATCCGACGACCGCCCACGGATCGCACCCTGTTGCAATCGCCGCCGAGCAAGAGCCGAGGGCCGTGCAGCAGTGAGAGCCCGTCGCTCGGTCGGGGAGGCTCTGAAGTGGGCGATCGTCATGACGACAGGCCGCCGCGCGATGGCGACCGCGTTCACGTTCGGGCTCGCCGTACTGCTCGGCCCGCGCGACTTCGGCATCGTCGCCATTGCCCTCGTGTACGTCGCCTTCATCCGGATGCTGATGGAGCAAGGGTTCACGACGGCGATCATCCAGCGCGAGAATCTCGAGGAGGCGCACCTCGACTCGGCGTTCTGGCTGAACTTCGGCTGGTGCTTCGTCCTGGCGGCGGGCAGTGCCGCGAGCGCTCCGCTGATCGCGAAGACCTACGGGACGCCCCGGCTCGGCCCTGTCATCGCCGTTCTCTCGATCCTGATCATCTTCGAAGGCCTCCAGGTCGTCCAGCAGGCGGTCATGGAGCGGCAGCTCGACTTCAAGCGGCTTGCGGTTCGCACCAACGTCTCGGTCTTCGTCGGCGGCGCCGTCGGGATTCCGCTTGCGCTCAAAGGAGCAGGCGTCTGGGCGCTGGTCGCACAACAGCTCGCGACGGAGCTCATGCTGCTGGTTCTCATCTGGGGCATGACGTCGTGGATACCGCGGTTCCGCTTCTCGACGCGGCATGCTCGCGAGCTGTTCTCGTTCTCGCTCAGCGTCTTCGCGGCGAACCTCGCGGGTTTCGTGAACCGACGCGCCGACGCGCTCCTCATGGGTCTCTTCTTCGGGCCGGCGGCCGTGGGAATCTACCGGATCGCCGACCGCCTGGTGGACATCCTGCTCGACGTCACGATGCGGCCGGTCGGGCTCGTCTCGCTCCCGGTTCTCTCCCGTCTCCAGGACGACCCGCGTGAGTTGCGCAAGGCGGTCACGAGGCTTCTCCACACGACGCTCGTCATGGCCGTCCCGGCGCTCCTCGTCCTCCTCGCCTGCAGCGACGCGGTGCTCGGGGTGCTGGGAGGCGAGTGGGCACATGCCGACGCCGCCCTCAAATTCCTCTGTCTCGTCGGGATCGGAAAGGCAATCGGCTTCTTTTCCGGGCCGGTTCTGTTCGCGGCAAACCGCGCGCGCTTTCGCGCGACGATGCTGTGGACGCTCGCCGGGGTGAGCGTGCTGAGCGTGGTCGGCGTCGGTTTGGCGTTGACGGGTGCGAACGTGAAGCACCAGGTGCTCGGACTGGCGGCGTCTCGAGCCGTGCTCTTCCTGCCGGTCCTTGTACCGGTCAACCTCGCGATCATCGCCCACTTCACCGGCTTCAGCGTGCGGGACTTCCTCCCGCGCGCCGTCGCACCGGTCGCCGCCGGCCTTGCCGCGATTGCGGTCGAGCGTTCGCTCGCGGTCACCGGCGTCGCGGACGGCTTGCCGGCAGTTCCCCGCCTGCTCGTGGTCGGCGGCCTCTGTGGGCTCACTGCGGTGGGTCTGCTGCTCGCACTGGAGCCATTTGCACGGCAGAAGCTGCGCGAGCTTCGCCACGGGCTTTGGCCGAGCGCTGAGGGAATTCCTCTGCACGCGCTGGCACCCGCGAGGAGTCAGCCCTGAGCCCGCACCGGCGCACCTTCGGGACGGCCTTGAAGTGGGCGATGGTCATGACCGCGGGCACGCGCGGCATCGGCCTGGTGATGACGTTCCTGCTCGCGGCGATCCTGGGACCTGCCGACTTTGGCCTCGTGGCTGTCGGCCTGATCTACGTGACGTTCATCCGGATGCTGATGGAGCAGGGCTTCGGCACCGCGCTGATCCAGCGGGAGAACCTCGAGGACGAGCATCTCGACTCCGCCTTCTGGCTCAACTTCGCCTGGTCGATCGCGCTCATGGGGCTGAGCTTCGCCAGCGCCGGCTGGTGGGCGCACGTCAACGACATGCCGCGACTGGAGCGCGTGATTCAGGTGCTCTCCCTGATGATCTTCTTCGAGGGCCTGGGGGTCGTGCAGCAGGCTCTGATGCAGCGGCAGCTCGACTACAAGCGGCTCGCGATTCGCTCGAACCTCGCGATCGTGCTGGGGGGAGCGACGGGTGTCGCCCTCGCCGTGGCGGGTGCGGGGGTGTGGGCGCTCGTGGCCCAGCAGCTCGTGTTGGAGTTCACGTTCGCCGTGACGATCTGGGTGCTCAGCACGTGGCGCCCGAAGCTGCGCTTCTCGCGGCGGCACGCTCGTGAGCTGCTCGGCTTCTCCTCCAGCGTCTTCGCGGCGAACGTCGCCGGCTTCGTGAGCCGGCGGGCCGACGCCCTGCTCATGGGCATCTTCTTCGGCCCCGTGGTGATCGGCCTCTACCGCTTCGCCGATCGTCTGGTCGACGTGGTGCTGGAAGTGACCATGCGACCGGTCGGGATGGTCTCCCTGCCGGTGCTGTCGCGACTCCAGAACGATCCGGAGGCGCTGCGTGCCGCGGTGGCGAGATGTCTCCGGACCACCCTGCTCATCTCGGTGCCCGTCCTTCTGCTCGTGCTCGCTTGCGCCGACGAGATCGTCGGCGTACTCGGCTCGAAGTGGGACAAGTCTGCGATCGCACTCGAATTCCTGTGCCTCGTCGGAATCGGAAAGGCGATCGGGTTCTTCGCCGGCCCCGTCCTCTTCGCCGTCGGGCGGCCGCGCTTTCGCGCGGTCATGCTCTGGGTGCTGGCCGCGGTCAGCACGCTGTCCGTGCTCGGGGCGGGGCGGCTGCTTCGGAACTCGAGCGCCGATCATCAGATCCTGGGAATGTCCGGAACGCGTGCGCTCCTCTTCCTCGGTGTGCTCGTCCCGGTCAATCTCGCGATCGTCTCGTGGACCACCGGGCTGCGGCTGCGCGTGCTGCTGCCCGCGTTGCCGGCGCCTCTCCTCGCGGGGGGATCCGCCGTCGCCGTCGCCTTCGGCCTGCGCCAGCTCGGCGTGTCCGACCGCCTACCCGACGTGGCAGCACTGATCGTCGTGGGCGGCGTGTCGGCGTTGACGGCCGCGGTCGTCCTTCTAACGCTCGAGCGAGATCTGCGGGGGCAGCTACTCGGTCTGGCTCGGAGGACGCCGCGGTCGGTCCGGTTTACGGCGGAGGCGCCCCTGCAAGCGGCGCCGCCTTCGACGGAGGCGTAGAAGCTGTGAGAAAATCGGTCTGCACGACGCGAGGAACCTGATGGTCCAATCTCCAACTGCGGCTGCTCCGCTCGCCGGTCTGGCGCCCAACGTCATCGGGGCGACCGGAGGCTCCGGCACGCGCGTCGTCGGCAAGATCGTGCGACGCGCCGGCATGTACATCGGCACGAATCTCAACGACTACGAGGACGCACTCGATCTCGCCGGCTACTCCGACCGGTGGATCAATGACTTCGTCCCAACGGGGCTCGGCGGGTTGGAGGCAGCCACCCGGCGCGCGATGCTCGAGGACCTCGTCGCCGTACTCGAGCGGCACCGCGCCGACCTGCCGGCCGGCGCACCCGCCTGGGGATGGAAGGAGCCGCGAAGCATCTACCTCCTTCCGTTCTTCAACTCGGTCATGCCCGAGCTTCGTTTCCTGCACTGGATCCGGGACGGCCGCGACATGGCCTTCTCGGAGAACCAGCAGCAACTGAAGAAGCACTCGAGCGCGGTGCTCACGCCGGAGGAGAACGACCAGGCGACGCCGCTGCGATCCATCGTCCTCTGGAGCCGGGCCAATACCTGGGCCGCAGACTTCGGCGAGCGGCAGATGAGCGGCCGGTACTTGCGGCTGCGCTTCGAGGATCTCTGCGCAGAACCCGTGGAGACGGTGGCTCGGATCTACCGATTCTTCGGAATCGACGGCGACGGCGAGCAGGCGGCGACAGAGGTGCGGGCGCCGAAGAGCCTCGGCCGTTGGCGCAGAGGCCGGCGCAAGACCGTTGGGAAGCTGCACGAGCTCGGCCGGCCTGCGCTCGAGCGCTTCGGCTATCTCGAGCCGGCGTAGGCGTGGGTCAGCCGATTCTGGTCACGGGCGCGCACCGCTCGGGGACGACGTGGGTCGGCAAGATGCTCGCGCTGGCGCCCCGCGTCGGCTTGATCCATGAGCCCTTCAGTCCGATCACGTCCCCAGGGATCTCGCCAGCGCGTTTCGACCGCTTCTTCCAGTACGTTTGCGAGGAGAACGAGGACACGTACCTCGACTCGCTGCGGCGCACCCTTCGCTTCTCATACGACGTTCCGGCGCAGCTCCGGGCCGTGCGCAGTCCGCGAGGCCTCGCGCGGTTCGCGCAAGATTTCACCGCCTTCGGGTTGAACCGGCTGCGCGGCGCGCGGCCGTTGCTCAAGGATCCGATCGCCGTCTTCTCCAGCGAATGGATCGCCTCGAGGTTCGACGCGACCGTGATCGTCCTTGTGCGGCATCCGGCGGCGTTCGCAAGCAGCCTGAAGCGCCTGGACTGGACACACGACTTCTCCAGCTTCCTCGAGCAGCCGCTTCTCCTGCGAGACCATCTCGGCGCGTTCGAGGAGGAGATCCGGGAGTTCGTTGAGCGCGAGCGCGACGTGATCGACCAGGCGATCCTCTTCTGGCGTTTGATCTACAGCACGGTGCTGACGTTCCGGCAGCGGAACCCGACGTGGGTCTACGTGCGGCACGAGGACCTGTCTCTCGATCCGGTTCGCGGATTCGCCTCGCTGTACGAGCGGCTGGGGCTCGAGCTCACGGGCGGCATCCGCTCGTCGATCGAAGCCCACAGCGACTCCGCGAACCCGTCCGAGCTGGAGAAGCGCCACGACGTCCGGCTGGACAGCCGCGGAAACGTCAAGTCGTGGCAACGCCGGCTTTCGGCAGAGGAGATCGAGCGGATCCGCGCCGGCGTCGCGGACGTTGCGCCTGCGTTCTACTCCGACGACGACTGGTAGCGCCGCTCGGCTTCGCGCGCGAGCGCCAGGATCATCAGCCGAAGGCCGCGACGGGCGTCGTCCGTGCCGGTGACAGGGGCGAGTAACCCCTCGAGGCGCGTCTCCTCGACGAGGTTCGTCATCGTCGGGGCGATGCGCTTCGTCCTGAAGATCTGCTCCTCGTCCAGCACTCCCGCCACGAGCTTTCGCACCTGCCATTCGAGCTTGCGGTTCTCGCGGACGATGAGGATCTCTGCGTCGGCCGTCTTCGACCCGTCACCCGGCGGCTCACGGCGGAGATGCAGCGTCGCTCCCTCGCGGAGGGTGCCCCTGGCGCTCGTGACGTAGGGGTTCCAGTCCGGATACGACTCGAAGTCCGTCAGCACGTCCCAGACGACATGCCGCGGTGCGTTGACGAGGACGGCCTGCCGGAAATACTTGTGCGGCCGGTCGGTGAGGGCGCTCGCGCCCACCGCGAGGAGGGCAAGCGTCAGTGCGACCGCGACGCCCACGAGGGCTCGCCGCACGGCTAACTGGGCCGGTTGCGGGCGAGGCGATCGCGCCACGCCTTCTTGACCCGATCGACCGCCCTTGAGGAGGACGTAGTTGCCGACACGCTGGCGAGCATAGGCGGGGTCGTAGCCCGGAACGCCCGTGCTGAAGACGCCGCCGTACGCGTAACCCTGCCAGAAAGAGACCGGCTCGCCGTCGAGATAGAGCACGTAGGCGCGAAACCAGCCCCGCTCCATTTGCATGAGGGCGATTCGACGTTGCAACTCACTCTGCGCGAACGAGACGCCGAGGCCCTGTTGGTAGGTCTTCTCGGCTACCCGGCGTAGATCTGTGAACACTCGGTCCGCGTCGGCGAGGTCGGTGTAGCGCTTGAGGTCGAGGCGGTCGCCAAAGTCTTTCTCGAGCTTCCTCGAATAGCGGCCGAACCCGTCGCGGGTCTTCCGGGAGAGGCTGCTCAGGAACGCGGCGTACGAGCCCGGCAGCGTTAGTTGCCAATGGCTGAAGGGCCGCTCGAGGTTCTCTCGCAGCAGCCGCGGCCGCGTGGTTGTGGCCACCGTGTAGAGCGGCGAGCCGACGACGAGGTTCCTGAAGCGCACGACGTCCGCCTCTTCCGTTGCGAGCGCCCCGCGGAGCGCCTCGACCACGGCGCGCGCGTCCGTTTCGGAAAGATCTCCGAGAACGCCGCGGTAGACGACGGTCAGCGCCCGGACGCGCGGCGAGAAGAGCACCTTGTATCCCACGCTCACGCTCAGGGGGATCTCCTCGAGGCGCGCGACCACCACCGCGCGCGCCTCTCCGTCCCGCCGGAGCAGCAGGACGTGTGGGCGCAGGGCATGAGGCTGCGCGGCCAGGATCTCCGGAAAGACGTCGGGATCGGTCGCAAAGTGGCTGCCCTGAAGTCGTCGCCAGGGCTCCGCGAGCTCCCGCAGCTCCTCGACCGTCCGCGCCACGGTCAGGGTCGCCGTCCCGTTCGCAGCGCGAGATCAGCCTATGGCCGTTGGCGCGTGCGCCGTCTGCGAGCTCTTGTACGGATCGCCGCTCGGGGTCACGGGTTTCGTCGTATCCGGGATGGACGCCGACCTCGAGCGAGCCGCGAAGGCCGGCCGTAAGCGCCAGAAGTCCAGCGTGCCACCGGTTCTCGCCCGGCCGCGGCATGTAGAAGTGGTCGGTGGTCATGAAGTGGCGCATGAGCTGCCGTCGCCACAGCGGACCGAGCCAGAACGTCGCCCCGCGAGGCGACCGCCGCAGATACACGTCTTGAACATTACGAACTCGGCCCAGCCCGAAGCGCGGCAGAACATTCCGGAGTGCGGCGCGGAACGGGGCCAGCTTGTGCACGTGCCGATGCGAGTCGACGTGTGAGATCGGCACGCCGTGATCACGGACGAACGCGAGCTGCGCCTCCAGCTCCTTCTCGATCTGCTTCACGGGGAGGCGGTGCAGGACCGCCCGTTGGCGCACAGTCGCCGTCGGCAGGAACCGGCCGTCGGCACCAAGGAGGTCGGGAATCGACGCCGGATCGGCGAGAGGATGCTCGATGCCGTCCGTCACAAACGTCAGATGGACGCCGAAGCTTCGCTCGGGGTGCTGACTCGCGAACTTCAGAGCCGACTCCGCGGCCGGCATGCCGGCCATGATCGTCGCACTCGTCAGCGCTCCCTGCTCGAAACACTCGATCGTGGCGCGCACGGTCTCCTCCGAGACGCCGAAGTCGTCTGCGTTCAGGATCAGGTCCAACGTCAGCGGAAGCCAGCCTCGACGTGCTCTCGCAAGGGCGGGCGCCGGATCGCGTACCGGATCGCGCTCAGTCCGAGCGTCCACTCGGCGAGCACGAGTCGCGGCAGATAGCGCACGAACCTCGCGCGCAGCTCCGGCTCGCCCCGCAGGCGGCGAAAGATGACCGGGAGTCGCAGCAACGCGAAGTAGTGGAGCGGCAGTCTCGCAAGCACGCGCTTGTGAACTCCTTCTCGCTGGATCCTGCCGACGCGCGCCAGCCCGTAGGCGAGCCGCTGCTGCTGCCTGCGGAGATCCGTAAACGTCTCTCGGCTGTGGTCGTGGAAGGCGTGGAAGCGCGGATCGAAGACGAGCGGGATCCCGGCGGCGCGAGCGTCCGCGGAGAAGATTCCGTCCTCGCCGCCGTAGCTCTCGTCCCAGCGAAGCGGGGCGGCTCGCGGCAACGCGAGACAGTAGGAGGAGACGAACGCAACGCGGCGAGGCTCGCCGAGCGGGAGAAAAGGCGTCTCGCTCTGGAGCCTCGCGACCCAGCCCCAAGCAGTGCTGCCCCGGAACGTCCGCGCGCAGCCCACGATTGCCCCCGGGAACTCGTCGAGCGCGCATGTGAGCCCTGCGCCCCAGCTCTCGGCCGGGATCGCGTCGGAGTCGAGGAAGACGACGACGTCTCCGGACGAGGCGTCCCAACCCCGGTTTCGTGCTCCTCCTGCATACGCCGGCCGCTCCAGCGTGATGACACGAGCGCCGTGCTCGGCCGCAATGCGTCCGGTGTCGTCTGTTGACGCATCGTCGACCACGATCACCTCTGCGGGAGGAACGCTTTGCGCCTCCAGGCTGCGCAGCACCGAACCGATCGTCCGCGCAGCGTTGTGCGCGGGAATGACGACGCTGACTTTGTGCGACACGATCCGATCATGGCGGACAGGTTCGAGACCAGCAAGACGTCGGCGTGTCAGGATGTGACGGTGACGGCCGCCGTCGGCGCGGAGACTCGGATCTGGGCTGCCGTCGACCGGCTCGTCGACCGCGCGCCGAACGTCGAGGCGCTCGTGGCACATCGCCTCGAGCCGTTCGCCGCCAGGAGGCTGCGTGCCCGCGGCGAGCCCGTGCCGGAGAAACTCGCGAGGCTCGAACGAACGAGCGAGCTCTACAGCGTGCTCGTCCCCGTCCTGATGGCCGACATCCGCAGGGGTTGCACGGGTCCACTTCTCGTCGTGAAGGGACCGGAGGCCGCGGCCCGATACCCCGATCCGGCCTTGCGGCCGTATATCGACGTGGATCTGCTGGTGGCGGATCCCGTCCGGGTGCAGCGCGAGCTCCTCGGCGCCGGGTTCGTCGAGACCGGGGATCCGCTTCGCTACGAGGGTGGTCCGCACGAGCGTCCACTCGTGGGTCCGAGCATGCCAATGTCGGTGGAGGTGCACGGGCGGCTCAACTGGCCGCGCTGGCTCGAGCCGCCCGCGGTCGAAGAGCTCTTCGAGGCCGCGCTGCCCGCAAGTTATGGGCTCGACGAGGTCGTCGTCCTTCCGGCATCCCACCATGCAATCGTTCTCGCGGCGCATGCCTGGACGCATGGACCGCTCGCGTCGATCCGGAGCGTGCTCGACGTGGCTGTCATGGCGGAGGAGGCCGACCCTCGGGAACTCGACCTCCTCGCCAAGGAGTGGGGGGTGGACCGGCTTTGGAAAACGGTACGTCGCGTTGCAGACGCTCTCTTCGACGACGGTCGCCCACCCTGGCCGCTTCGGGTCTGGGCGCGGCATCTCCTACCGGCGCGCGAACGAACCGTGCTCGAAGCGCACCTCGCGCGATCGCTGTCCGGCTTCTCGGCGCTGGCCCCACCTCGGGCGCTCCACGCGCTCGCCTGGCACCTGGCTTCGGACGTGCGTCCGTTCCCAGGAGAGGGATGGGGATCGAAGGTCCGGCGCATGCAGCGCGCATTCGTCAATGCGGCCAAGCCGAAGACGGAACACGACGTCGCCCTCGATCCGACCAGCGAAGGCGGAGCCAGGCTGGCTCCGCGACGCCGTGACTTCCGGTCAGCCGATCACGCCCGACACGACGATGATCGCGATCGGAACCAGGAAAAGTGACGCGGTGAAGATCGCAAGTCGCTTTCGACTCCCGGTGGCAATGACCTGTACCTTCCACAGCAGCCGAAGGATGCGCGTATAGAAGAGCGACAGCAGCAGAATGCTGACGAAGCTGACTGCTAGCACCTCGGCGAGCACGAGTCGGACTGCGCCGGCCGAATTGATCGTGAAGGCAGCGAACATGGTGTCGCCGAGCGTGGTGATGTTGGCGCCCATGATGTACGGCAGGATGTTGTTCACACGCACGTATCGCTTGGCAACGAGCGGGACGAGCACCGTGAGCGCGACGGAGATCGACATCGTGATCAGGGCGACGAGGCACCCGAGGCCGAACATCGGCCATTTGCGTGTCAGCCACTGCCCAGGCCGGGACTCGAGCGTCTCGCTGTCGAGGTCGGGCAGAACGGTGTCGATCAGCTTGAAGGCGACGAGGAGACAGGCCAGGCCCGCGAGAAAGACCAGAGCGGGCGCGTAGTCGCGGACACGGTCCAGCACAGGGCTGTACACGATGTCGATCAGGTCGACGAGGCTCCCCGGGAGACTGAAATCGATCGAGTGGAAGCGGTGCAGCCGGAGGAGGCCCGCGCCGAGGAACGCTGCCGGGACGTAGACCATTGCCGTCGCCAGCAGCGCGAAGATCGCCGTCGTGACGGGCGCCTTGCGGCCTCCTTTCCCGGCGCGCACGGCGTAGACGACGGCGGTCACGAGGACGACGAAAGCTGCGCCGAGCCGCGAGCCCGTCAGCATCGTGAAGCCTTGCAGCTCCGTGAAATGGTCCGGCGACTTGCTCACTTCGCCGGCAGCGACGAGTGTCAGCGAGGAAGCGGCCACCGGAGAGCCCGAGAGGACGAGCAAGGCTCCGAGCCAGCCGAGGCCGAGAGTGGAGCCGGCGTTCTTCACGAGAAAGCCGCCCTCTTGCAGGATCGAGAGATGGCGCGCGCCGGTCTTCATCAGCTGGAGTGCGCCGACGAAGACGAACAGGGCAAGCAGCATCCGGCTCAGCCACCAGAGGATCCGCGCTTGCCTGGCGGCGCGTCCGCGTTGGTCGACCGACTCAGGCAACGAGGTCATCGCCTCTCAATAGTCTCTTGTTCGCGAATGTCAATCTCCGACACGCTCGCGATCGGATCGGACGTGCCCACCCTGCGGCTCGGCCTTGGGACGATGTCGCTGACCGGCGCCGGCGTGTGGGGCGAGCCTTCCGACCGCGATTCCGCCAAGCGACTGCTGCGAAAGGCAGTCGAGCTCGGCGTCACGTTCATCGACACAGCAGACTCCTACGGTCCCGAGGTCAGCGAGCTGCTCATCGCGGAGGCGTTGCATCCCTATCCCGGCGGATTGATCATCGCCACGAAAGGAGGGCTGCGGCGTCGCGGCCCCGGAGACTGGTACCGGGACGCTCG
>WNGA01013097.1_pt1 | contig 11570 bp, 11 predicted proteins | sample 5400061 | NCBI WGS metagenome assembly WNGA01 (sample SAMN13153366, study PRJNA577476) | soil metagenome | isolation source: 100 cm soil or saprolite under grassland replicate 2 | place: USA:California | collected 2016-06-15
GGATTGCAGAAAGCGATCGCCGACTGCGCGGAGCGTGCCGTGCGCGCGCTGGGCATCAGCGAAGGTCCGATCCACGCCGAGCTACGCTACAACGAAAACGGCCCCTGGCTGATCGAGCTCGCCGCGCGGCCGATCGGCGGTCGGTGCTCGGCGGTCCTGAAATTCGGGGAAGGGGGAAGCGGGAAGGGTGTAACACTGGAAGAGATCATCCTGCGACACGCGCTCGGCTTGGCCCTTCCTTCTCTACAACGCGAGCGACTGGCCGCCGGCGTGATGATGATTCCGATTCCCGGCGCCGGGACGTTGCAGGAAGTGCGCGGCGTGGCTGAAGCGAAAGCGGTGCCGCTGATCGAGGATGTCCAGATCACCGCTCACCCGGGGGAGCGGTTGGTGCCGTTCCCCGAGGGGTCACGGTATCCGGGATTCATCTTTGCGCGGGGGGAAACGCCGTCAGCCGTGGAAGCCGCGCTCCGCGCGGCCTACCGCAACCTCACGTTTATACTGCTTCCGCCACAACCTCCAGCCAGTGGCGTGGCACCGACTCAACCTTGAGCTCTTCCATGGTGCGCTCGAGGCCTACCTCGAGAGCCTTGGCGCCTTCCTCAAGGGGCGCGCCGGGCAAGGCACCCTCGATGAAGAGCGAAAACCGGCCGATATCGATGAGCGCTTGACGCGTCATATCCACGCGTAGCAGCTCGACGGTCGTGGGCTTCAGCCGCGCCGCGTTACACGCCGCTCTATACTGATCGGCGGAAAACCATTCCATCGCGGCGGCATGCCCGCTGTGCTTGACCTCTAAACCATTTTCCCGAAGCGCCTGCACCGAGCGGACGATCCAGCGCCGCCAGAATCCGCTCGTTCCTTCGACATACGCGCCGTTGAAGAACGTGCTGTTGAACGCGAGCAGGCCGCCCGGCTTCAGCACGCGCCGGATCTCCTTCAGCACCTGTTCCTTGTCCGGCATCAAATGAATGGCGTTGAGAAACACGACCGCGTCGGCCGACTTGACGAGCTTCGACAGCCATTCGGCGCTGCCCTGCACGAACTCAGCGAACTTGGAGGAGATCGCCGCCCGCGCCTTGGCGAGCGCCGAGGGGGACGGATCGACCCCGATGACGTGGGGCGGCGGCTGCTGGTCGCGAACGTGCTCGAGGATGAGCTCCGTGATGGCACCCGGGCCGCAGCCGAGGTCGACGATCACCTGGCGGCCCGGACAAATGACCCGCTCGAGAATCCAGTTGTTGACGTGGGCGAAGAACGGATGCCGCGTGAACGGCGTGAACGAAAAGCGATCTTCGTCGGCCGTTGGGTTCAAGGCGGTCACAGCTTGTGAATCCCGAGCGCCCCCAAGTGGACGTCGAGATTGTGGTTGACGCGGTAGCCCACGATCCCATTCACGTCGAGGCTCGCGGCATCCCCCGTGTAGACCTCTTTGCCGTTCACCATGAACTTCGCTTTGCCGCCCTGCACCTGGATGCTGAGCTCGTTCGTCGCGCGACCGCTGGAATCGGCCTTGGTGACCGCGTCACTCGCGGTCCATTCGACGATGGCGGTGGGACGCGTCGTGTAGCTCGTGCGGCGCCGGATCGAGTACATCCCGTCGATGGGGCGAACCAGGAAGTAGGTGTAGGTCTGCCCGGAATCGGCGAGGTTCTTGCCGCCGATGAAGATGCCGAACGCCTCGGGGTGCGCCGGGTTCTTCTGCTGCTCCAGCTTGGCGATGACATGGTAATTGCCCGAGATCGTGTCGCGATCGCGCCAGTAGATCGCGGCCGGACCCACCGTTGTGTGCAGGCCGGCACCCATGTTCGAAAACTTCACGTTCTCGAGCGGCGCGGGCTGCCCGCTCTGGCGGTTCGTCTCCGTGCGGACGTGCCAGCCGGCGGGGAAATTGCCGCCACCCGCGACGGTGCGATCGGGATCGGCTTGCGCCGTCAGCGTCGCCGGAGGGGCGAAAAGCAAGAAGACCGCCGTAGCGGTCACAAGGCGCATCGACATCGTTGATTCTCCCAGGAGTGGATCATGCGTTCGTGTGTCTAAGTGATATCATGGAAAGGTTTTAGTCAAGAGCCAGCCAGATCGTGCACGGTATCCAAGCTCAAGATCTTGAGCTTGCGCTTGCCCATCGGGAGTGTGATGTCCACCTTCTGCCCGACCTTTCCGCCCAGCAGCGCCTTCCCGAGCGGCGACGCCATCGAGACCGACATCTCCTCGGCACCGTCCTCGCCTTCGATGAACTCGCCGAGTGTCAGGGCGTAAACTTCCTTCTTCTTCGTGTCGAGATCTTCGACCGTGACCCGCGAGCCGAAGCCCACGCGGTCACGAGGGATGTCCTGCTCGCGCACATCGGAAAGCTTCGACAGCCTGAGCCGCAGGTGATGCACGCGCGCCTGCGCGAATTGCTGGCGCTCGAGCGCTGCCTTGTATTCGGAGTTTTCGCGCAGGTCGCCGTGCGCGCGCGCCTTCTCGATCTCTTTCGGCAAGACGAAAGAGATTTCGTGGTTGAGGCGTTCGACTTCGGATTGGAGCTTCTGCTTGAGGCCTTCAATCATACCGGATACTAACCGACCAACCGCCCAACCGGCTAGCTTTTAGCCGGATGCGTACCTACCACCAGCTGACCGATCCCGACCGCTCGGGCCTTGCCGACCAGATCGGCGCCCAGCGCAAACGCGTGGCGGAGGGTCTGGCCGGGGTGCGGCGGATCGTGGCGGTGATGAGCGGGAAGGGCGGAGTGGGGAAAAGCTATGTAACCGCGCATCTCGCCCGGGGCCAGGCTCGCACCGGCCAGCGCGTTGGTGTCCTGGATGCCGACTTGAACGGGCCGACGATACCCCGACTCCTGGAAGTGTCGCCGACTGCCCCGCCGCCGGCGATTGGCCTGGATGGAGTGAAATGCATCTCGATGGGCCAGTTCCTGAATGAGGGCGCTCCCCTGGCGTTCAAGGGTCCGGAGGCCGAGAGCTTTGTGTGGCGGGGCGCGATGGAAGCGTCGGCGCTGCGAGAGTTTCTCGGTGATGTGGAATGGGGCACGCTCGACTTCCTGCTGCTCGACCTGCCGCCGGGAATGCAGCGTTACCTGGAGCTGTGCGACATCCTGAGCAATCCGCCCGCGGTACTGACCGTGACGATTCCGACTCCCGAATCGCGTGATGCCGTTCGCCGCGCGATGCGTTCGGCGGTTGAACGAGGCTCCGAGCTGCTGGGAATCGTCGAGAACATGGTCGGTCAGGAGTTTAGCGGGACGGCGGCCGATGACCTGTCCAAGGAGTTCAACACGCCGGTGCTCGCGCGCATCCCCTGGCACCCGACACCGGACACCTGGTCAGCGCTCGGATCCCGCTTGTGAAGTTTCTCTGCGTCGAATGCGACCAGCAGATGGCCTTTGGGGAGCGACAGCTTCCCGGCGATGGCACGCTGGCCGCGACCTTCAAGTGTCCGAAGTGCGGCCGCGTGGTCGCCATGCTCACGAATCCGATGGAAACGCAGCTCGTGTCTTCCCTGGGTGTGGAAATCGGCGGGCGCACGGTGCCGAGCGAGTCCTTTGAAATGGTGCGGACAAATGTGATTAGGGGCGGTCCAGCCTGGTCGAACGATGCCCAGGAACGATTGTCGCGCGTGCCCAGCTTCGTGCGGGGCATGGTGAAGAAGATCTACGCCGATTACGCCAAGGAGCGCGGCATCTCAGAGATCACGCCTGCCATCATGGACACCGCCCGGGCCGAGCTGGGTCTGGAAGGGATGTGAGCGACTACGAGGAGCGGAGTGTTGGCGAACTGCGCGTGCGCATCGATCGCACGTTGTGTGTCGGCTTCGGCCACTGCATCACGGAAGCCCCGGAAGCGTTCGTGCTGGACGACAGCGGCACGGCCGTATTCGTGAAGCCGGATGCGGTTGAGCGCGAACGATTATTGCGCGCGTGCGACGCCTGTCCGGTGGATGCGATTACGGTTTGGAACGAAACCGGGACCCAAATCGTCCCGGGAGCTTGTGAACAAGTTCCTTGACAGCCTCGGGACTCGCGCACATATCCCTTAACTCTGACGGCATCCACACCGACATCTAGAGTTTCAGGCCCGCTCGAGCGGCGTTACTCGGGGAGGTAGTGGTGTACCGCGAGATTTTCGTTCCCGTCGACAACTCGCAGCACTCCGATTGGGCTGTCGACCGCGCCATCGAGATATGTAGGAAAACAGGCGGCAGAATCACCGGTAATCATGTCTACGCAGCCCGCCTCCATGATGTCCGCTTCCGCCAGCTCGAGACCGGCCTCCCCGCGCAGTTCCAGACGCCCGCAGAGATCAAGAAACAGCGCAAAATCCACGACAAGCTGATCGAAAAAGGGCTGCAGCTGATCGCCGACAGCTTTCTGGATCAGCTCGGCAAGCGCTGCGAATCGGCCGGTGTGCCGCTCACCCGCCAGCTCCTCGAAGGCATCAATTACGAAGAGATCGTCAACGAAGTGAACCGCGGCGCGGGGCGCCTGCCGGGTCTCATCGGCTTCGATCCCAATCGCGCCGCGGGCTACGACGGCGGCGACAAGGTCCGCAGCGACGTCAAGCTCGGCGAAAACGGCCGGCTCGTCGCCGAGGACGAGGACTCGGCGGCCCGTCTCGTCGGCTCGTCCGGACGACAGTACGATCTGCTCGCCATCGGCGCTCACGGACTCGGCCGCCAGCCGTTCTCGCAACTCGGCGGTGTCGTCGCGCGCGTGCTGCGCGATATCGAAAAGGACGTGTTGATCGTGCGCGACCAGCAACCGATCGAGGGCGGCCGCTTCATGGTCTGCGTGGATGGATCGTCTTACAGCTACAAGGCGATGAAGGCAGCGCTCGAGCTGGCCCAGGAGTTTGGCGGCTCGCTCTTCGTGTGCAGCGCGTTCGACGTCGAGTATCACCACGTCGTCTTCCACAATATCAAAGATGTGTTGTCGTATCAGGCGTCGAAGGTGTTCAAGTTCGAGGAGCAGGAAGAGCTGCACAACAACATCATCGACAAGGGACTGCTCAAGCTCTGCCAGGCGAACCTGAAGCGCGCCGAGGTGATGGCGCAGCAGTACCCCGACGTGGCGCTCAAAACGCAGATCCTCATCGGCAAGCCGTTCCAGGTGATCATGCAGTGGGCTGAGGAGATCAAGCCGAGTCTGCTGGTGCTCGGCCGGCACGGGGCACACCGCATCGAGAACACCGAGCTCGGCTCGCAGTCTGAGAATCTCGTCCGCCTTGCGCCGTGCTCCGTGCTCCTGGTCGGTGTTGTTGGCGTGCGGCCCGAAGACATTCCCTGGATCGAAGAAGACGGTCAGGCGGGGTTGCCCTGGGCGCCCGAAGCCGAGGTGCGGATTCTGCGCGTGCCGCCGTTCGCGCAGGGAATCGCGCGCCGCGCTGTGGAAGAGTATGTGCTCGAGAAGGTGGGCAATGCCGGACCGCCGCCGACAGTCACGAACAAATGGCTCGACGAAGCCATCCAGAAGCTCCTGCCCACGCACATGCAGCTGATCATGGGCATCGGCAGCGCCGAAGAGATCGCCCTCGCCGAGGTGAAGGCGACCGAGCAGATGAAGGCGACGAAGGTGCAGGGGCACGACGCCGATCCCGAGCCCGCCACGCCCGAAGTCGAGACGAAATGCCCGGTTACGGGCGCGATCTCCAGGCGTCCCCGCGTCGCCACCGACCCGATTGTGTGGACAGAAGAGGGGTGGCAACGGCTGCAGCTCGTGCCGCTCATCGCCCGCCCGCTGGCGCGGAACACGGTCGAGCGGTTCGCCAGGAACCACGACATTTGGCGCGTGACCACGCGCGTGATGGACGACAACAAGCAGGCGATGATCGAAGCCGACGAGTTCGACATCGACACGATGATGGTGATGTTTACGGAACTGCGAGCAAAGCAAATCCGTGCCGAAGCTGAGGGGACGGATGCGTTGTCGCCTGAGATGCGGGCGTTCATTGAAGAAGCAAAAGCGCAAGGCGTTACACGTTGCCCGATTCGCGACGTTGCGGAAAAAATGGATAAGTGCCCGGTCGACATGAAGACAGTGACGCCCGACGAGGCGAAACGGGCGATCGAGAAACTGCTGCAGTGAACTACGTTCCACACGTCGTCGCCTGGAATCTCACGCGGCGCTGCAACCTCGAGTGCGCCCACTGTTACATCTCCGCCGGTCCGCACGAGAGTGCGACGTCGGAGCTCGAGACTCACGAGTGCCTGCGGGTCGTCGACGAGCTGCTCGCAGTCAATCCTGCGCCAATGCTGATTCTCTCGGGCGGCGAGCCGCTGCTGCGCCACGATCTCACACAGATCGCCGCGTACGCGTCGCAACGCGGTGCGACGGTCGTCGTCGGCACCAACGGCACCCTGCTCACCGACGAGCGCATTGCGGGGCTCAAGGCGGCGGGCGTGCGCGGTGTCGCCGTCTCGATCGATTCACTCCGACCGAGCTACCACGACAACTTCCGGCACGGGAAAGGCTCGCTCGAGGACACCATCGCCGCGTTGGGACGGCTGCGCGCCGAGCGGCTCGATTTCATCATTCAAACGACCGCGACCAAGGGCAATCGTGCCGAGCTGGAGCGTTTGACGCAGTGGTCGGCGGAGCAGGGTGCAGTCGCGTTCAACTGCTATTTGCTGGTGGCGACGGGGCGCGGGGCCGGCATGTCCGATCTCTCCCCGGCCGAATACGAAGCCGTCCTGACCGACCTGGCCAGATGGCAACGCGAGTATCGCGGCACCATGATGGTCCGCGCGAAGTGCGCGCCGCATTTCATGCGACACGTGCATGCGACCGATCCCGACTCTCCGATCCTGAATTACGAGACGCGCTGCCCCTGTGGGACGCAGTACTGTCGCATCACCCCCGACGGTAAGCTGACGCCTTGTCCCTATCTCCCCGAGGTGGCCGGCGATTTGCGCGCGCAGAGCTTCGGCGAGATCTGGCGCAGCGCGCCGCTGTTCCGGCAGCTGCGGGAAGGGACGCTTGGCGGCAAATGCGGCCGCTGCGAGTACCAGAAGTTGTGCGGCGGCTGTCGCGCACGCGCGTTCGCGCTCGAGGGTGATGTGCTCGCCGCGGATCCCTCATGCACGTATGAGCCTCGTGCGAATGTCGCGGTGATCGAACCGGTGAGTGTCGGCTATGGGGCGGACTTTGCCCCGGCGCTCGTCTGGTCGGCCGCCGCGCGGTCGCGGCTCGACCGCATCCCGTCGTTCGTGCGGGGCGTCGTCGCAAAGCGCGTCGAGGATTGGGCCCGCGAACGGGGCTTGCACGAAATCACGCCGGAGCTGCTGGGCGAGATCCGCGGCGCCATGCCAATTGATTTCTCCAAGCGCAAGCCGTTCTTTGTGCAGAATCCTGACGGCTGATGGCTGACGGCATGATGGTCCTCCAGGCCGTAGCCGACACGGCGAACGCGTATCGCGACTTCCCGCTGATCGGCAGCCGCGACGCCATCTGGATCGCCGCCGAGATCCACCTGATGTTCGCGGCATTCGTGCTGGGCGTGCCGATCTTCGCCGTGGTCGCCGAAGCGATCGGCATCTTCGGCAAGGATCAGCGCTACGATCGGTTGTCGAAGGAGTTCACCCGGCTGCTCCTGATCGCCTATAGTGCAACGGCGATCTGGGGCGCGGTCTTCGTCTTCCTCCTGGCCACGCTGTATCCCAGGTTCTGGGCCTACATGACGGCCATTTTCGGTCCGTCGATGTGGGTGTACGTCTCGATCTTCTTCTTCGAGTCGTTCACGCTGTACCTCTACTATTACGGCTGGGACCGGTGGAAGTACGGCCGGGCCAAGATCGTGCACTGGTGTCTGGGCATCCTGCTCAACGTCTGGGGCACGATCGTGATGTTCATCGCCGACTCGTGGCTCACCTATATGATGACGCCGCCGCGCGACATCACGCCCGAGACGTCGCCCACCAGCATCAAGCTCTGGCACGCGATCCTGAACCACACCTGGATGCCGATCAACATTCACCGCCTGATCGGCAACATCGTGTTCGGCGGCGCGATCGTGGGCGCGTACGCGAGCTACCGTTTCCTCGCGGCCCGGACCGAAGAGGAGCGCGCCCACTACGACTGGATGGGATACGTCGGCAACTTCATCGCGATGTCGGCGCTGATTGTGCTCCCATTCGCGGGCTATTGGCTGGGCCGCGAGATCTACCAGTACGACCAGTCGCTGGGCATCACGATGATGGGCGGCTTCATGAGCTGGCTCTGGGTGATCCAGGCCTTCCTCATCGCCGTGCTGTTCCTCGCCGGCAACTATTACCTCTGGGTCGGGATGGGCCGGATTCCCGGTGCCGAGCGGTTCCGGCCTTACACGAAGTGGCTACTAGTCGTGCTGGTGCTCGGCGCGCTGGTGTGGGGCACCCCACACACGATGATCGCTGACTCACGCGAGCTGGCGGCGATGGGCGGTTCGCACCATCCGCTGCTCGGCGCGCTCGGCGTCATGAGCGCCAAGAACACGGCCGTGAATCTGATGATCCTCTCCACGTTCCTCTCTTTCCTGCTGTATCGCCGGGCCAATATCCGGCAGGTCGTGCCGTGGGCCAAGACTGGCACGCGCATCCAGGGAGGGATGTTCGTGATCGCCGCCGCGATCGTGTTGTTCTTCGGGATTCGGGGCTATTACGTGGAGGCGATCGTCCGCATCGGGTACTCTGTCTATCAGGTCGGCGCGGTCCTCGCCTGCATCATCTTCGTCACGGTCATGGACGTGCTCATGGCGCGAGGCGCACAGTCGCTCGGCGCGATTCAGTGGGGAAAGATGCCGCCGCGGTCGCAGTATGCGCTCTTCATTCTCGCCGTCACGTTCACGTGGCTGATGGGCCTGATGGGATTCGCGCGCAGCGGCATCCGGCAGCACTGGCACGTGTATGGAGTCATGCAGGACTTGACGCCGTACGCCGCAACGCCGGCGCTGGGGTACGCCGCGATCATGATCAGCACCTGTGTGCTGATCTTCCTCTCGCTGGTCGGCTTCATCTTCTGGCTCGGGGGACTTGCCGAGAAGTCGACGTTTGTGCCGTCGACGGTGGAGGCGCCGCATGTGGGCCAATAATCTCCGCATCCTGGGCGTCGTGCTCGGCACGCTCGCGCTCTACACGCTGATCGCGAACAAGATTCCCCAGGTCCAATCGGAAGTGCCGCATGCGTTGACCCTCGGCGCCAACGTCACTCCCGAGCAGCTCACGAGCGCCGGCGACCAGCTCTATCACGGCGCGGGCGGCTGCACCGCCTGTCACGGTCTCGGCACGCGCGCCCCGAACCTCTTGACCGACGAAAAAGGACAGGGCCCGATCGGCGCGCGGTGCGGCAAGCGCGAGGCCGGCAAAGACTGCAAGGCCTATCTCTACGAGTCGCTCACCAACCCGCGCGCATTCGTCGTGACCGGCTACGAGCCGATCATGCCGGACATGGGTCGGACGCTGTCGCCGCAGCAGCTGTGGGCGCTGGTGGCGTTCCTCGAGTCGAACGGCGGAACGGTTGATGTGACGGCATCCGACATTCCGCCAGCGGGGTCCTCCACAACCTCGACAACCTCGACAACCTCCACCGCCTCCGGCGGCATTGCCGCCGGCAGCACCGATCCTCTGACCATGATCCGGGGAGCGGGGTGCACCGCCTGCCACAAGATCGGTGGCGAGGGAGGAGCGATAGGACCCGATCTCTCGCACGTCGGCGCGCGGCTCTCGGCAAACCTCATCCGCGAGTCCATCCTCACGCCAGACGCGAAGATCGCCAAAGGATTCGAGAAGTTCAAAGGCATCATGCCAAAGACCTTCGGGAACCAGTTCACCGGCGCGCAGCTGGAAGCGCTCGTGCAGTTCCTCGCGAGCCACAAATGAGAGATTACCTCAAGCACCCGTTCTGGCAGGCCGTCGGCCTCCTGGTGCTGGCGTATCTCGTCATCGCCTTCGTCATCCCGCTGCTTCCCGGCAGCGCCATGGTGCCGAAGAGCGTCGTGTTGCAGTACATGGCAACCGTGCTGGTCGGCGTCCTGATCTGGGTGAGCGACGAGGAGACGCGCTGGATGCGGTTCAAAGAGCCGCTGCACAATGTGCTAATCCAGCCCCGCCTCAAAGTCGTGCGCACCGCCCTGCTCGCCGCCGTCACGCTGATGGTGGGCTGCTTCACGTACAGCCAGGTCAGAGCGAGCGTCGCGGCGCCCCCTAACCTGCGCTCGATCCATCCGGCGCCGCCGTCGCAGATCACGTTCCGCGGCAAGACGATCGCGCTCGTGGGGCTCGACAATCCGCTGCGCGGGGGCGACGTGGCGACGCATCTCGCGGTCGGGCGTCGCGTCTATTATCAGAACTGCGTGCCGTGCCACGGCGACCATCTGGACGGTCAGGGCCACTTCGCCTCGGGACTCAATCCCCTGCCGGCCAATTTCCAGGACAACGGCACGATCGCGCAGCTCACGGAGAGCTTCGTCTTCTGGCGCGTCGCCAAAGGTGGGCCCGGGCTGCCGCGCGAAGGGACGCCGTGGAACTCGGCGATGCCTGCGTGGGAAGACTTCCTGACGGAAGATGAGATCTGGTCGGTGGTGCTCTTCCTGTATGACCAGACTGGATGGAAGCCAAGAACGTGGGAAGTGAGCGGAAAATGACGGCGGTTTGGCGGTTCGGCGGTTTGGCGGTTGGTTGTGCGGCTCTTCTCCGGTTGCCACGGCGACAACGGCGCCGGCGACGGTCAGGGCGCGCGCCACATGATCCCACCGCCGCGCGATTTCACGGGCGCGATCTATCAGATTCGCTCGACACCGAGCGGGCAACTCCCCACCGACGCCGATCTGCTCCGCTCTATAGATGAAGGGCTCCCGGGCACCGCGATGCCCGGCTGGAAGTCGCGCCTCTCCGACCGGCAGCGCCGCGACGTGCTGGCCTACATCAAGACGTTCTCGACCTTCTTTGCTGATACGACCCAGCGGCCGCAGCCCATCTCGTTCGGCAGCGCGCCCGGCGGCGGGACCGGCGCCGAGGCGCTGCGCGTGGGACGGCAGTTCTACGATTCGATCGGCTGCCGCAAGTGCCATGGGGACCAGGGACGCGGTGACGGTCCGTCGGCGCCCACGCTGAAGGACGACGCGCAGCACCCGATCTTCGCAGCGGATCTGCACGAGAACTGGCGCTTCAACGGCGGCGGCAGCGTGGAAGACATCTATCACCGCTTGCGCACCGGTCTCGACGGCACGCCCATGCCGTCATTCAGCGATCTGCTGGAGCAGAAATTCCTGACCGATGAGCAGCTGTGGCGCATCGCGCAGTACGTGCGCAGCCTGTCGCCCGGGGAGGCGCCCGTCGTGAGAGACGTGATCCACGCGCCGCTCGTGACCCGCGCGCTGCCCCATGCCCCGGACGATTCGGCTTGGACAGCGGTGGACACGTACTGGTTCCCGCTCGTCGGGCAAATCATTCGCAAGGAGCGGTGGTTCGCGCCGGCCGTGTCGGGAGTCTGGGTGAAGGTCGTGCACACCGCCGACTCGATTGCGCTGCGCGTATCCTGGGACGACCGCTCCGAGAGTCCCGATAGCGCTTGGCTCGGCTTCGTGGGACGCGTGCTCGGC
>WNGA01021228.1_pt1 | contig 11568 bp, 10 predicted proteins | sample 5400061 | NCBI WGS metagenome assembly WNGA01 (sample SAMN13153366, study PRJNA577476) | soil metagenome | isolation source: 100 cm soil or saprolite under grassland replicate 2 | place: USA:California | collected 2016-06-15
GCTGAGTTCGTCGAGCACCACGCCCGACTGTGCCTGATCGGTCTTGATCGCGTCGACGGCTTCGTGCAGCGCAGTATCAAATGGCTCACCAACGCTTTTGTAGGGTACTATACCCTGCGCCCGCAACAGGTCCGTCAGCCGTTGATGGATGACGCGTGTCCCCGCTAGCAGCGATTCCGGTGCGGTGCTCGCGTAGGCGAAGGCGCGCTCAAAGTCGTCCATCACGTCGAGCAGCGCCAGCACCAGTTGGCGTTTGCCCGCTTGTGACGCGCTGTCCCATTCACGTTGCATGCGCTTCCGATAGTTGTCGAAGTCGGCGAGCGCGCGCAGATGCAGATCATGTTCGCGGCTCAGCGCTTGCGTGAGCCGCTTGATCTCCGCCTGTGCAGCGTTGCTGTTCTCGTCTGGCCTCTGTTCAACCTGTGTCATGGCATCCCTCGCCCTTAGCTTCGTGGCCGAAATTCTGCGTCAATCACCTCATCATCAGCCGTACTGCCCTGTTGCCGGCCATCCCGACCCGCACCGCCAGCAGCCCCTGCGGCTGCCTGCGCATAACCGGTTTCTGCCAGGCCAGCGGCGAGCTGTTGGAGATCGCTCGACAACTGCCGCAGCCGCGCCATGTCGGTGGATTGATTCTTCACCAGCTGACGAATCTCCTGGATCATATTCTCGGCGCGCGCCTTCTCATGCAGTGGGGCGCGATCACCAAGCTCCTGCAATTGGCGCTCGACTTGATAGGCAATGGCGTCGGCACTATTGCGCGCCTCCACCTCTTCGCGCTGCCGCCGATCTTCTGCAGAGTGCCGCTGCGCGTCAGTCACCATGCGATCGATCTCCTCTTTTGACAGCTGGGTGGAGCCGCTGATCGTAATACTCTGCTCTTTACCAGTGGTTTTGTCGCGCGCTGTGACCGTGAGAATCCCGTTGGCGTCAATGTCGAAGGCGACTTCGATCTGCGGCAGGCCACGCGGCGCGGGCGCAATGCCTTCGAGCCGGAAATGGCCCAACGTACGGTTGTCGCGCGCCAATTCGCGTTCGCCCTGCAGCACGTGGATGTCCACAGCGCTCTGGTTGTCGTCCGCGGTCGAAAAGATTTCCGAGCGGCGCACCGGGATGGTCGTATTGCGCTCGATGAGTTTGGTCATAACGCCACCCAGCGTTTCCACCCCGAGCGACAACGGCGTGACGTCCAGCAGCAACACGTTCTGGACTTCGCCCGCCAGCACGCCCGCCTGGATGGCCGCCCCAACGGCCACGACTTCATCGGGGTTGACCGACTGATTCGGCTCCTTGCCGCCCGTCATCCGGCGCACCAGGGCCTGCACAGCCGGGATGCGGGTGGAACCGCCGACCAGCACCACTTCGTCCAGATCCCGGGCGGTGAGTTTCGCATCCGCCAGCGCCTGCTGCACCGGCCCGGCGCAGCGCTCGACCAGGTCGGCGGTCAATTGCTCAAATTTGGCCCGCGTCAGCCGCGTCTCCAGATGCTTCGGCCCAGTAGCGTCCGCCGTAATGAAGGGTAAGCTGATGGTTGTTTCGACCACGCTGGAGAGTTCGATCTTCGCTTTCTCGGCGGCTTCGGTGAGCCGTTGCAGTGCCTGACGATCACGCCGCAGATCAATGCCCTGATCGCGCTGGAACTCTTCGGCCAGCCAGTCGACCACGCGCTTGTCAAAGTCATCACCGCCCAGGTGCGTATCGCCCGCGGTGGACTTGACTTCAAAGACGCCTTCCCCGACTTCGAGGATCGACACGTCGAACGTGCCGCCACCGAGGTCGAAGACCAGCACGGTCTCGCTCGTTTTCTTGTCCAGCCCATACGCCAGCGCCGCGGCGGTGGGCTCGTTGATGATGCGCAACACATTCAGGCCGGCGATCTTGCCGGCGTCCCTGGTGGCGGTGCGCTGGGCGTCATTGAAATAAGCCGGCACCGTAATGACCGCATCTGTGACTTTCTCCCCCAGGTATTTGGCGGCGTCCTCTACCAATTTGCGCAGCACCATGGCAGAAATCTCTTCAGGGGCATACTGTTTGCCCTGGATGTCAAAGCGCACGGCGTTATCGGGGCCAGCGACGACTTTGAAGGGCACATTCTTGATCTCGTCCTGCACCTCATTGTAGCGGCGGCCAATGAACCGCTTCGCCGAATAAATGGTGCTCTCGGGATTGAGTACCGTCTGGCGTCTGGCCAGTTGGCCCACCAGGCGTTCTCCCGTTTTGGTAAACGCCACCACCGACGGGGTCAAGCGGTTGCCCTCGTTGTTGATGATCACCGTCGGATTCCCACCTTCCATCACGGCGACCACCGAATTCGTCGTGCCAAGGTCAATGCCTACTGCTTTTGCCATACCTCACCTCACTATGTAACTAATTCGTATTACTCATTCAGTGACCTGGCATACCTCCAGATCTTCTCACTTTGAGAGACCATGATCTCTATTGCATCATCAGATGTGGGGTGTCTCGAAGTCCCTCATATATAGGGAGCAAAAATCGTACCAATCATGCCGTCTCGGCTTAGGCGACAGTCCACCTAGACAAGTTCCAGTGACGCTGGAGCAATCCCATGCGCCAGGACCTCGATATACCTCGATATACAGGGTGTCACGATCCTCTATATGTCACCTCCCTTGCTCATGGATGATGTACTGTACGGCACCCTCAAAGCGCCGCCCGCACTCAATATTGAGTAAATGCCATGCCAATCTTATATCATTTTGATTTCCCCTGATTTTTCGGCCTACATTCCTATGTGATGCGTCCGACACCGTTGCCTGCAACGGCATGCAACGTCACATGCAACAGCACCCTGCTACTTAGGTAGTGCACTCCATGTAATGCTATATCCAGCGAGGTCTGTACAAACAGCGTTTATATTCAATAGGTTGCGAGGCAGAGTCGCGCAACCAGAATTGCTTGGATATTGCTACCCCAGCTGGACCCTTCGTCCATTCCATCGTACAGCTTTCACGGCGCGCGCCTGTGTAGCACTACCAACGTTCCGGCGCTTCAATCCCACCACATCTGGACCAGGCACCCGTTGGTGTAGCTTGTCCCCAGCGCACGCTCGGTCTCTTCCTGGTTGTACATGTGGGGATCGGCCCCCCACGACTCTGCCAGGGCGGCGAGTCGTTGCGCCGCCTCCTCATTGACCGCCAGGATGTAGAGTGTATCTGCGTTATAGTCGTTGTAGGCCATATCGCGCAGCTTGATCAGGCGGGCGGGTAACCCGCGGTCCGTGGCTAGGCCGTAGGTGTCGAAGAGCACGGCCTGCCAGTCCTGGCGATGGGCCAGTAGGTCCGCCAGGACCCTTTCGCCGTGGAAAGCATTGTGCTCGCTGCGGCGGATGAGTTCCAGATGGATGTCTTGGACGGTGGCAGTGGCGAGGGGGATGGATGGGTCAAACATGGTCTTTGCATTCATAAAGCATTTTGCCTTTCTGGGTGATCTCCTGAAGGAGGACATCCCCAATCGTCAGGCGTTCAGCCAGTTTCTGCTAGTCCAGGGACCGGGAGCTCGATCACATACGCTTCGCCGCCCGCGGTCTCGTAAATATCAGCCGTGAGCCGTGGGGGGGGGTAGGGCTGGCACCATTGTCGCGTGCAATTCCTGTGTTATCTCATATCTCCTTTGGAATTGGGTCTTTGTCCACAAAGAGCACGGTGTCTCTCCACTTACACCTTAAAGGGGAACGTCTCCGGCACCTCGCCCGCCTCCCATGCGGCGGTGTACTCGAGCGGTTCGACCGCCCGCGTTTCATCGAAGTGGAGCACGGCATCGAACTGGTCCGGCAGCCGCGCCAGGAAGTAGTGGCTCAGGCGCTCGGTTTCGGGACGGTAGATGACTCCGATGGCCCGCTCGAGCTCTGGGTCGCACAAGCCCTCCGTCACTGGGTCACCCTCACGCCAGGTGAGCAGGAAGCGGGCGAGCCCCGTGGCATGGAACAGCGCCTCATAGCGCAAGCGCCGGCCGGACGCGCTTGCGCTCGGCTGGCGCCCCCCAGTCGGAGGCGGCCGTGACCGTGCCGTGATGCGTGGTGAAGCCGATCAGCACGGCGTCGCGGCTGTACCGCTGGCGTATGAGCTGGCCAACGTTCAGCTCGCCGCGCTGGCCTGCCTCCGTTGCCCGCGCGTCGCCGAGATGCGAATTGTGCGCCCAGACGGCGACTTTGGCGCCCCCGCCCTGCCGAGTGAGGTGCGCGACGATCGCCCCGAACGTCTCGATCATGTGGCGGTCGCGGAGGTTCCACGACGACACCTCCGCGAGATACATCGAGCGGTAGTACGCCTCGGCGTTCCTCACCACGCGGGCGTTTTGCTCGGCGTAGAAAATCTCCTCCTCCTCTGCCACGCGCCCCTCGCGTCGCGCATACTCCATGGCCCGCTGTTGCAGCTCGACGAGCTGGCTGACCACCTCCTCATCGCACGACTTGGCCAGGCCAGAGCCTGTCAGGAAACCATAGATCTGGACGTCCTCGCCGAAGTGGTCGAAGCAGGCGTAGCGCGCGCGGGCGCGCTGCGCCGCCTTGGGATCGACCTGCTCCAGATACCGGAGCACTGCTGCCATCGAGGCGTGCAGGCTGTAGAGATCAAGACCGTAAAAGCCGACCTTCGTCGCGCCCGCTGGCAGCGCGTCGTTGTGCGCGCGCAGCCACTCGACGAACGCGACCCCGTCGGTGTTGCGCCACATCCACGCGGGGAAGCGCCGGAAGTCCGCGAGCGCTGCGATGGCGTCGACGTCATTGCTCACGCCGCGCACGTAGCGGTTGACACGGTAGGCGTCGGGCCAATCGGCCTCGACCGCGACGGCTGTGAAGCCCTTCTCCGTGATGAGCCACCGCGTGATCTGGGCCCGCTCGCGGTAGAACTCGTGCGTGCCGTGGGACGCCTCGCCGAGCAGCACGAAGTGCGCGGTGCCGACCAGGTCCATAAGGGGGGCATAGTCGTGGGCAGCGCCGGTCAGCGGGTGCGCGGTCTGGCGTACCGCTTCCATAAGTGTCACATCTGTCGTGCTTGGCATTGCTTGCCTCTCCTTCAAGTGCTGTCGCCGTGTGCATACACGCTTTGGGCGGTGCGACCTGGCGACACGCTCCGCGCCAGCAGGTCGCGAACCTCTTCGTCCGTTGTCTGTGCGAAGTCCTCGTACCAGAGGCCGACGGCGTAGAACGGGTCCGGCGTGATGGCGCAGATGACCTCGTCGACCTCCGCCCGCAACTGGTCGCAGGTGTCCGGCGAGGCGGTTGGGACTGCCATAACGATGCGAGCAGGTTGCTGCTGGCGCAGCGCCTCGATGGCGGCATGCATCGTGGCCCCGGTTGCCAGCCCGTCATCGATGAGGATCACGGTCCGACCACGCACGTCGGGAGGAGGACGCTCGCCGCGGTAGAGGCGCTCGCGCCGCACCAGTTCCTGCTGCTCCCAGGCCGCGACTGCATCAATGACGTAGTCCGGAATGCCGAGACCGCTCACGACGTGGTCGTTGAGCACGCGCACACCACCTGTCGCCACGGCGCCCATGGCCAGTTCCTCGTAGCCCGGCACACCCAGCTTGCGCACCAGAAAGACGTCCAGGGGGGCGTTAAGCGCGCGGGCCACTTCATATGCGACAGGCGCACCGCCGCGCGGCAGGGCGAGCACGAGCACGTCGGGGCGATTGGCGTACGCGGCGAGTTGCGCTGCGAGCAGCCGACCCGCGTCGCGGCGATTACGAAAGAATGGTGGCTGCATGTCTCTCTTCTCCATAGTGGCCGCCCGATGAGGCGCCTTTCCTCAGTACAGGTTGTCGATCGAGCCGTCGGCCAGGCATCGCTGTCTATGCATCTATTGGCTCAACTGCTATGAAAGCCAGCCCAAGCAGCGCATAGCGGCGCTCACTGCACCTCATGGCCACAGCTCCCGTATCTCAGCCGGCAATACATACTTAACGTCCTCGATCTCACCTTCGGTGACACGCTTTGCCAGCACCGTGAACACCGCATGGGCAACCCACTCGGGATCGACGCGGTCATCGCCCCTGAACTGCTGTTTGATGCGGGCCAGGAACTGCTCTTTATGGCGCACTCTCAGCGGCTTGCCCGTCGGATCCCAGCCTTCGTAGTAGAAGCCACGGATGAGCATCGGGAGCTGCGCACTGAGTTGCGCCACCTCCTCCAGCGTGAGCCGGTCGCGCAGCGCGTGTAGAGTTGCTCTCAAGGCCAGGTAGGCCTTGTGCCTGTCCGGCCAGCCCAACACCTGCATGAGGTCATTGAGCCAGATGTTGGTCTTGTGTAGCGTCGTGTCGAAAACATCCAGACCTGTCGCACTCATCGCATCGTCTCCTTGTACCGTGCGTAGATTCTTAAACACGGCTCGGCGGGCGATTAGGAATGCGGCATGGTGTGCCGTTCACGCGCCTGCTGATCCTCCCGGCGTTCCCCACGAATGGTCAGGATCCCGTGCTTCACGCACGCGGCCGTATCTCTACAGCAGCCTGCACACCTTGTGCCCGTCACCGCTCTTGTACTTATAGAGGAGGGCAATTTTTGTGCCAGTGGTCCCGGGTGCTCCCCACCTGCCTTGCCAGATCGGAGATCTCGTCATGAGTTTTGCGCCCTATGACGCTGCCAGTGGGGGCGGTGACTCTAGCTGGACTTTTTGGGAGCTTTGGACAGGGGACGACAGACCACTACGACCTGCACCAGTCGACTGGGCATCGGCTGCGGGGGGACAAGGCGACCAGCCGTGGCGTTGGCTGGCTAAGGGCTTAGGGGAACCGAGCACGGGGCCGTTCTGCTGTGGCAAACCACGGCGGGATGGGGAAATACATCACCCCAAGGACAACGTTCAAGCTAGGCTATGCAAGTGAGAACAGCTACAAAAGTTGTTGCGGTTCTAATCTCGTTCAGGAAAACAGGTGTGGCTTTCAGACCACATAACTTGCACATCAGCTTCTTGAAAACTCCATGGGATACGCCGCAGGAGAGTTGGGGGTACATATGCCGGACACAGTGCGGTTTTTCTGCCGCATTGGAGTTTCGGTAGTGTCCCTCAACTGCCGTGATGAACGTGGCTGATTCCTGTCAATTGTTGCATGCTCGATGAAGTAACGCTACTTTCTCGAGGAGTGCGAAATGGACTGGGAGTCGCTCTACTGTCCGAACCGGCGTTGCCGGTATTATGGGCGCCCGTTCTTTCAGGGACAACTGGTCAAGAATGGCAGTAGTCACGGCCAGAAACAAGCACTATGCCGAGCTTGCGAAACGCCTGTGTCGATCAGATATGGGACAGCCTACTTGGATCTGCACGCAGATCCAGCGATTTTTGAGATGGCAGTGCGGGCATTAGCGGAAGGAAATTCGATCCGAGCAACGGCACGCATCGTCCAAGTCGACAAAGATGCCGTGTGTGCATGGCTGGATCGAGTGGCCCAACACTGCCGCTTAGTGATGCTTTACCTGTGGTGTGACCTCCATGTCATCGAATGCCAGCTGGACGAACTCTGGAGCTTTGTGCATACCAAGCAACACCATTTACCGTTTGCTCGGCTCTATGAGGAGACCTCTGGCGATGCGTGGGTGTGGGTGGCCTTTGCCCCGGTGTGGCGGCTCGTGGTGGCCTTCGTGATTGGTAAACGCACGCAACAGAGCGCTGATTTGCTTCTCGATCGGGTCCTGCACGTCACTGATGCGCATATTCCGTTCTTCACCAGCGATCAATTACCCGAGTATCGGCGGGCGTTGCTGCATGCCTACGGCATGTGGCATCAACCGCCACGCCAAGGGAATCGAGGCCGCTATCCCAAACCACTGCTCATGCCGCCCCCAGGGTTGTTGTATGCCCAAGTCGTGAAGGCGCGAGACCATGGTCGTATCGTTCAGGTTGACAGCAAGGTGGTCTTCGGTGATCCGAGAGCAATTGCGGAGAAGCTGGCCTCATTGCCAACCAGCACAACCATTAATACCAGCTTTGTTGAACGCCATAATCTGACGCAGCGTCAGAGCAATCGTCGCTTAACACGGCGCACCAATGGCTTCTCCAAGGACCTCTCGTGGTTTGAGCGACAACTGTGGCTGTCGCTGGCTTACTACCATCTGGCGCTGCCACATCGTCGTCTACGCCAGCCACTGCTGGAGCCGGAGTCAACGCGAGGCTTAGGATCGCTGCGACGCTGGCAGCCGGTCACTCCCGCCATGGCGGCCAGACTGACGGATCACGTCTGGACGACAGCCGAACTGTTGTCCTATCGCGTTCCGCCTCACTTCCTGGATGCATTGCCCGATCTGGAGCGTCTTTACCCACCGTTTGAGGAAACTCATCACGGCAGTTGAGGGACACTACCGTTTGTCGGATCGTTGTTTCTTTTACATCTCCAATACGGACACATGGGGGGAGCTGTGGGAGCTATCGCACAGTGTCAGAACATCGTATTATCATTGGCCGATTGCTCGGGTACGACCTGCATTACATCCCAGTGCTCTACGATCTTGCCGTTGTCATCGAGCCGGAAGATATCGATGCTCGCCCCATCGCGTTCCCCCGGCCATTCCGTATGCACGTGCACAACCACGTAATTGCCCTCAGCGATCACACGCACGAAATGTGCACGCTTCCCTGGATAGACTTCTTCCATCCCTTTAAAATGCTCAATGACCGGCTCCGCTCCATCTGCTACGCTTTGATTGTGCTGAATGTACACATCTCCGGCGTACTTCTCGAACGCTTCGGCGGTCTTACACTGGTTGAACATGAGATCATAAAACGCCAGGACATTTTTTTTGTTCCGCTCAAGTCGATCTGGCATGGGTCATACCTCTCAAAAACTGATGTGGGGTGACACTCAAGCAGGCTAGTTTCACCATATTCTAACCCATCAGGGTGAAAACTCAAATCTCTACTGCCCCGGAGAGGGGTGATAAATAATGCCGAAAGTGACAGCCTATATTCCATCCAGTCGGCGTAATTCCGCACGGGTCATAGGGAGCCTGGTCAAGCACTAGTCGCCAACATTGTCCCATGCGCGTCATACCCCCTTGGACGTGGATCCCAGGGCTTCAGGTGCACCGAAGCGTCTTCGGAGCTGGTCAATCAGCGCCGTGCGTACGTCACAGTTGGTGGTGACGAGGGTGAGGTCGGGGTTGTCCTGATGGTGGTACTAAACAGGTCATGAGGAACAAGCTGCCCAGTACCGAATGGTGCGTGCAAGTCAGTTGGGCTCTCACGACCGACTGCCAACCACACACCACTCTTGTTCTGTGTGTACTGTGTACCGTACGGCGTCCATGCGTACCCCCTTGGCAACCGCTGCGTGTCGCCAGGGCAGCGGGTAACGCATCCTGCTACCTTGGCGGGGCTATAGTGGTATACAGCACTCGTCAGCCCCACTCACTCAGGCGAACGATGTGGCAGGAGCGTCAGCGCCCTGATCTGGCGACGTATGCGCCTGTGTGGTTTCTGGCTGTGCCCCTGTAGATGCGGGGGCAGAGTCACTCGCCACCTCTTTGAGCAGACGGTTAAACACCGTATGGTTCGTTTTTGCCGCCTCACGGATGGCCCGCACCATGTACTGTTGCTGTTCTTTCGGCGCGACGGTGAGGTATTCAGACATGGACACCGAGGTCAGGCGTGCCTCCACCACTTTGGCAAAGAGTTTCTGCCCAAACGCTTGGGTCTTTCTACTCGCAGGGTTGTGCTCGAAAGCCAGGAGGGTTTTATAGACCTCGAGCTCATCTTGAGCTGCCGCAGCTTGCTGACAGGCACGGCAGTAATGCGACACCACCTGCGCGAAGGTCTGCGCCAATTCGGGCTGCGTCTCGAGTTGCTGCTGCACCACCCAGGCAAGCTCGAAGCCCATCTCATCACAGAACACCGCCAGATGGTCCGTGAATGCCTGCAAGCCTTCCGGTGAGAGACCTTGCACCCAATCATTCACAGCAGGATCGTCGGCGCAGGCTTTGGCTATCCACTCTTGGAATTGCCCTGGCAGATTCGGGGCCTTCCTCCGCAGGAGGCGATCGCGTACCATGGTGAAGCGGTCGCCCACCATAGGCACGCCGCGTAGAGCCGAGGCGATGCGATCAGTCACTTTCGAGATTACGGTAGCGTCCGATGCTTCTTCGGCCGATGCAGTGGCCGATGTGCTTGCGTCGGCGACCGGTGTTGTTTCCTTTAACGCCCGCTGGGCTCGCCAGTGCCTGTCCAACATGACCGCCGCAATGCCAACAGCGATAATCAGCAAGGTGAGTACTATCAAATGCATCATCGATCTCCTTTGCTTCAGTAACGCCTGGTGGATGCTTGTGATCCTGCCATGAACCTGATCATAGGGCCTCGGGATGGAACCCACCCCGGGGCACAACCGACACGATCACGGCAACCTGTTGCGGCAGCACAAAGACCAGGGCCGCAACCCCGCCAGGTGATCCAAAATGCGAGCACAGTATAGATGACCATGACCCACAACGCAATGATCATGAAGACGTCTCCTGTCAGTCAAACCACGCCCCGCCATAGCCGCTGCAACACGTGCAGGGCTGGTCCTCCAGGCAACGATGCTCCATCTTACTCTGCAGCTTCTTCAAAAACAGCCACTGGAGGAGGCTGAAATGTTTCCGGCCATCGGGTCTGAGGCGTATAGCGTGCCCCATACAAATCGGCTTTGGTATCGCCCTGCTCGGTTACGGGAACCAACACGGCGCCGCGGAGATCAGCCGCATGTAGGATGGTACCGTTGAGGTGCGCCTGGCTGAGGTCTGCCCCCACCAGAATAGCCCGATCCAGGATAGCGCCGCTGAGCATGGCCTCCGAGAGACGGGCGCGACGCAGTTGTGCCTGGGTGAGATCAACTCCCCACAATTCAGCAGCTTCGACCGACGCATCATCCAATTGTGCCTGGTTCAGTTTGGCGCCGCGCAGCCTGGCCCGCGTTAAGTTCGCTCCGGTCAAGTTCGCAAAACGTATATCGGCCCCATTCAAATTCGTCCCACGCTCACGCTGATTCTTCTGACCCAAATTGGCTCCGGAGAGATTGGCCCGCACCAGGGAGGCCCCGGCTAAGTTGGCCCCTATTAATTGCGCGCCACTCAGGTTCACCTCGCCCAGCGTGGCCCCGATCAGGCGCACGTTGTTCATGATCACGGCAGTCAGGTTGACATGCGTCAGATTGACACGGGTCAACGTTGCGCCCGACAGGTCCGCGCCCGACAGGTCCGCACCATGGAGCAGCACGGCTGTCATGTTGGCACTCTGCAAAGTAGCACCAACGAGCTTGGCATTGGAGAGGTTGGCCCGCATCGGGTTCGCGCCAACGAGATTGGCGGCCGACAGGTCGGCGCCAGCCAGATTCTGGCGGCGGAGTTGCGCGTTTTGGAGGACGGCGCGACTCAGGTTCGCCCCACGCAGGTCAAACCCTGTTAACTCTCTGCCTCGTAGATTCGCCCCCATACAGTTTGGCGGACATCCAGGTGGTAAGGTTCCACCCAGACAACCTGCCATGATAGCGATGAGGACTATTCCTCCAAAGATACGCGGTGCTTTGCTACCCATCAGTTGCACCGTGCTCTCGTTATGGTTGTGTCGCGGCGCGCGCGGCCGG
>WNGA01011466.1_pt1 | contig 11566 bp, 9 predicted proteins | sample 5400061 | NCBI WGS metagenome assembly WNGA01 (sample SAMN13153366, study PRJNA577476) | soil metagenome | isolation source: 100 cm soil or saprolite under grassland replicate 2 | place: USA:California | collected 2016-06-15
GCAGCGTGGCGTACTGCTCGGTCCGGGCCTCGACGTACGCCGGCGCGTCCGCGGCCGTGAAGGGAGTCAGGCCGGCGGCGACCAGTCGGTCGACCGACCCCAGCAGGTCCCGCTGCAGCGCGGCGCCCTCGGCCGCGACCCGGCACCACGCGTCGAGGTCGTCGGCAACGGTCGCGCCGAAGACGGGCCCGTGGTCGGGCGTGAGGAGGAGGCCGCGGTCGGGGTCGGCAGCGGTGACGGGTACGACGTGGTGCGGCACCAGGGCGGCCAGCTCGACCGCGAGAGCCGCCTCGAACGACTGGAGCTCGCAGTTCTCCTTGAAGTAGAACGACTCGCCGGCCGCGGTCGCCTTCCAGACCGTCGACCAGGCCCGGAGCTTGACCTGTTCCATCGTCAACTCCAGCGACGGGCCGAGCACCGACTCACACCAGCCGCGCGCGACAGCGGCGTACTCCTCGGTCGCCCAGTACGTCGACGGCGGCTCGCGGTCGGCCGGCAGCTCGGCGTACCAGGGCTCAGCCGCGGCGGCGTCGCCGACGTCGAGCTCGACGATCTCCATGCGGGCAGCCTGACGTACGGCGCGGGCCCGGGCAACGCGAGATTGCGGTGCCCGATTCAGCGGTGCCCGCTTTTGCGGGATTCGTGGTCGCGGCGGTCCTGGCATGCTCGACACATGACCGAAGACAAGCTGGAGCCGCTGCGCGAGGACTGGCAGCGCGCGCTCTGCATCGTGGCCCATCCCGACGACATGGAGTTCGGAGCGGCCGCGGCCGTGGCGCGCTGGACCGGGCAGGGCAAGAGCGTCGTCTACTGCATGGTGACCAGCGGAGAGGCCGGCATCGACGGCCTCCACCCCGACGAGTGCCGGACCGTCCGCGAGGCCGAACAGCTCGAGTCGGCGCGGCTGGTGGGGGTGTCCGAGGTGGAGTTCCTGGGGCTGCCCGACGGCGTACTCGAGTACGGCGTGCCGCTGCGGCGGGCTCTTGCCGACGCCGTACGCCGGCACCGGCCCGAGATTGTCGTGACCGGCAACTTCCGCGACACCTGGGGTGGGCGCAACCTCAACCAGGCCGACCACATCGCGGTCGGCAGAGCCGTGCTCGACGCGGTGCGCGACGCCGGCAACCGATGGGTCTTCCCCGAGCAGCTCGTCGACGGGCTGGAGCCATGGGGCGGCGTACGCGAGGTGTGGGCGGTGGGCTCCCCCGAGGCGACGCACGCCGTCGATGTCACCGACACCTTCGACGCCGGCGTGGCCTCGCTGGAGGCGCATCGCGCCTACATCGACGGGCTGGGCTGGGAGGACTTCGACCCGCGCGAGTTCCTCGAGGGCTTCTCGCGGCAGACGGGTGGCCGGCTGGGCGTGCCGATGGCAGCGTCGTTCGAGGTGTTCCCGATGGGCTGGGGAGGCTAGGTCCTCCAGACTGGCCGTCACCATGTCGTCACTACACCTGTTGTGACCGACACTACTGATGTAGTGTCGACGGCGTGAACGACCGTCGTACTCTCATCCTCGACGCGGCCATCACGCTGCTCGGTTCGGACGGCGTACGGGCGCTGACCCACCGCGCGGTCGACGCGCAGGCGGGGCTGCCGGCGGGGTCGACGTCCAACCACTTCCGCACCAAGGACGCCCTGATGGCCGGTGTCGTGGAGCGGTTCGTCGCGCGCGAGCGCGCGCACGCCGACGAGCTGACGCGTACGACGGCCCCCTCCTCACCCAAGGAGCTGGCCGACGTCATGACGGCGTACGCGCAAGATGCCGTCGGCGCCAACCGCGCGCTCACACTCGCGCGTTATGCCCTGCTGGTCGAGGGAGCGGTTCGGCCGTCGCTGCAGCCGGTGCTCGCGGAGGCGGGTGGGGACGTCGATGCGTGGGCGGTCCGATGGATGCGCCTGGCCGGGTCCACCCGCCCCGAACGCGATCTGCAGATCGTCGGCAACCACGTCACCGGGGTGATCCTGCACGAGCTCGCCCACCCCAGCCGGAAGTTCGACCCCGGCGAGGAGATCGCCGCTCTAGTGCTGGCCCTGCTGTCCCCACCCGACGGGAGTAGCTCCGATGACTGAACGAGCCACGCCCGCGGTCGACGTCGCCGACCTGGTGCGCACCGAACGACTGGCGCTGGTCGACCTGCTCGAGACCCTCACCGACTCGGAATGGGAGACGCAGTCCCTGTGTTCTGCGTGGCGAGTCCAGGACGTCGCCGCCCACCTGGCCTGGGCTCCGGCACTGCCGATCCTGGCCGGGCTGCCCGCCCTGGTCCGCGCCGGCTTCCGGGTGAACCGCTTCATCGCCGACAGCGCCGTCCGCTGGTCGTCGCGCGGCCGCCCCGCGATCCTGGAACAGCTGCGGTCGAACGCTGCGACCGGCGTACGCCCGACCGGCATGCCGCCCGCGGCCGCCCTCTCCGACGCGCTCGTCCACGGCCTCGACATCCGCCGCCCGCTCGGCCGCACCCGGCCGGTACCCGAGGACGGGTTCCGCCTCGTCGCCGACTGGTGCGCCGGCCTGGGCTGGCCGATGGGCGGCCCGCTCGGCGGCAGCGTACGACGTCGTCTCCGCGGCCTTCGCCTGGTGGCCGTCGACACCGGCTGGAGCCACGGACGAGGCGACGAGGTACGCGGCGGGCGCGAGGCGCTGCTGCTGGCCCTGCACGGCCGGCCGGTCCGGCCGGGTGAGCTGACCGGCCCGGGTGCGTCGAGGCTGATCCGCTGACGGTCTCGGCGGCTCGTGGGACTCGGCGTACGACGGCGGCCTCCTCGTCACCCCCGTGGGATCGACGGTTCGGGTATGTCGACGTCGTCGAGCTTGTCGACCAGCTCCTCAGGCGGTGGAGCCGTCGACTGCGCCTTCTCAGCGCCGGCGCCACCACCACCTGCCGTGCGCTTCTTGTTCCAGACGTCGAAGGCGACGGCGGCGAGGAGAACCAGGCCCTTGATGGCCTGTTGCCAGTCGATCGAGACACCCTGGAGTGACATGCCGTTGTTGAGGACACCCATCACGAGTCCGCCGATGATGGCGCCGATCACGGTGCCGACGCCACCGGTGACGGCGGCGCCACCGATGAACGCCGCTGCGATCGCATCCAGCTCGAAGTTGACGCCTGCCTTGGGGTTGGCAGCCGTCAACCGGGCGGTGGTGACCAGACCGGCGAGTCCGGCGAGCATGCCCATGTTCATCATCACCATGAAGTCGACGCGCCTCGTGTTGACGCCGGACATGGTGGCTGCCTCGACGTTGCCGCCGATGGCGTAGACGTGCCGGCCGAAGATCGTGCGGTTCATGACGAACGTGTAGACGCCGATGAGCACGAACAGGATCAGGCCCACGATCGGGAGGCCGCGGGCGTTGGCGAGCAGATAGGCGAACTCCAGGATGACGGCCGCGACCACCACCTGCTTGATCAGGAAGAGCGGCAGCGGGAGGACCTCGAAGTTGTAGCGCTTCGAGGCTGCGCGCTTGCGGTAGTCCAGCGCGACCAGCACGGCCACCAGGAGGACGCCGAGGACGATGGTGAGGTTGTGCAGCCCGGTGTCGGGGCCCACCTCGGGCAGGAAGCCGTTGCCGATGTCCTTGAACCCCTCCGGGAGCCCGCCCACCGTGGCGCCTTCGAGCACCACGAGGGTCAAGCCTCGGAAGAGCAGCATGCTCGCCAGGGTCACGATGAAGGCGGGGATGCCGACGTACGCGACCCAGAAGCCGTGCCAGGCTCCGATGAGCGCACCGAGGGCAAGGCAGAGGATCACCGCCAGAAACCACGGCACGTCGTGCTTGGTCATCAAGATCGCGCCCACCGCGCCGACGAACGCCGCCACCGAGCCGACCGACAGGTCGATGTGGCGGGCGACGATCACCAGCACCATCCCGATGGCGAGGATCAGGATCTGGGCGTTCTGGACCACCAGGTTGGAGACGTTGAGCGGCTTGAGCAGAATGCCGTCGGTGGTGATCTGGAACAGGATCACAATCGCCGCCAAAGCGATGATCATGCCGTACTGGCGGATGTTCCCGCGCAGCGTCTTGGTCAGAGTGTTCATTTGCCTATCTCGCATCCGCAGTCATGTGACGCATGAGCCCTTCCTGGCTCGCGTCCGCCCGGGTGAACTCGTTGGTGATCACGCCCTCGGCGAGTGTGTAGATCCGGTCGCACAGGCCGAGGAGCTCGGGCAGCTCGGAGCTGATGACGAGCACGCCCTTCCCCTGCTTGGCGAGGTCCTGGATGATGCCGTAGATCTCGAACTTGGCTCCGACATCGATGCCGCGGGTGGGCTCGTCCAGGATCAGCAGCCTCGGCTCGGTGTACATCCATTTGCTGAGCACGACCTTCTGCTGGTTGCCGCCCGACAGCTTGTTGACGCCGACGTCCACGCTGGGAGTCTTGATGTTGAATCTGCGTCGGTAGCTCTCGGCGACGACCACCTCTTCGTGCTCGTCGACAGTGATCCCCCGACGCAGCCGATCCAGTGCGGCGGCGGTCACCGAGGTCTTGATGTCGTCCAGGAGGTTCAGTCCGAGGCCCTTGCGGTCCTCGCTCACGTAGGCGATACCGGCGCGAATGGCGTCGTGGACGCTGCGCAGGACCAGCTCGCGACCCTCCAGGAACATCAGGCCGGTATGCCGGCTGCCGTAGGAGCGCCCGAAGACGCTCCGCGCGAGCTCGGTGCGGCCGGCCCCCATCAAACCGGCGATGCCGACGATCTCACCCTGTCGCACGCTGAGGTTGGCGTCCCGGATCACGACCCGGCTGTGGTCGTTGGGGTGGCTCACTCGCCAGTCCTTCAGCTCGAAGAGCACGTCTCCGACCTCCGGCTCGTGGTCGGGGAAGCGGTGGTCCAGGTCTCGCCCGACCATGCCTCGGATGATCCGGTCCTCGTCGACGTCGCCGGCGCGCACGTCGAGCGTCTCGATGGTCCGACCGTCTCGGATGATCGTGATCGCGTCGCTGATCCGCTCGATCTCGTTCAGCTTGTGGCTGATCATGATCGAGGTGATCCCCTTGCCCTGCAGACCCTTCAGCAGGTCCAGCAAGTGCGCGGAGTCGTCGTCGTTGAGCGCGGCGGTGGGCTCGTCGAGGATGAGAAGTTTGACGTCCTTGCTCAGCGCCTTGGCGATCTCCACCAGCTGCTGCTTGCCGATTCCGAGGTGCTTCACGGGGGTCAGGGGGTTCTCGCTCAGCCCGACCCGCGCCATCAGCTCGATCGCGAGGTGGTTGGTCGCGTCCCAGTCGATAACTCCGCGCCGGGTGGTCTCGTTGCCCAGGAAGATGTTCTCCGCGATAGAGAGCTCGGGGATGAGCGCCAGCTCCTGGTGAATGATCCCGATGCCGGCGGCCTCGCTGTTGCGGATGTTGGAGAACTCAACAGTCCTGCCGTCGAAGACGATCTCGCCGTCGTACGAGCCGTGCGGGTAGACCCCGCTCAGCACCTTCATCAGCGTCGACTTGCCGGCCCCGTTCTCGCCACAGATGGCGTGGATCGCTCCGCGTGCCACCGTCAGGTCGACGTCACTGAGGGCGAGAACTCCGGGGAAGCGCTTCGTGATGGATCGCATCTGGAGAATGGGTTCCTCCACTGCCTGTCCTCCTTTCCTGAGAACGGTTCCCGGGGTGGTGCGGGCCACGAGTGAGCAGCTCGCGCCACCCCGGGAACAGGCTGGGCAACGGCTAGTTGAGCTCGTCCGCGGTGTAGTAGCCCGAGTCGACGAGGACCTTCGTGACGTCGTCCTTGCCGACGGCGACGGGGTCGAGCAGGTAGGACGGGACGACCTTCACGCCGTTGTCGTAGGTCTCCGTGTCGTTGACCTCCGGCTCGTCGCCCGCGCCGATCGACTTGATCATGTCGACGGTGACCTTGGCGAGCTCGCGAGTGTCCTTGAAGATCGTGGAGTACTGTTCGCCGGCGATGATCGACTTGACCGACTGCACCTCGGCGTCCTGCCCGGTCACGACCGGCAGGTCCTTGCCGCCCGGGCCGTAGCCGTTGCCCTCGAGGGCGGCGATGATGCCGAGCGAGAGGCCGTCGTACGGCGAGAGCACGCCCTCAACAGTCTCGCTGGCGTAGGTGCCGGTAAGGATGTCCTCCATCCGCTTCTGCGCCGTGGCGGGGTCCCAACGCAGGATCGCCGCCTGGTCGAAGTCGGTCTGGCCTGAGGCGATCACGATGTCGCCCGAGTCGATCATCGGCTGCAGCACGGACATGGCGCCGTTCCAGAAGAACGTCGCGTTGTTGTCGTCCGGAGACCCGGCGAACAGCTCGACGTTGTAGGGAGCCTCACCGCGCTCCTTGAGCCCCTTGACCAGCGACTCGGCCTGCAGGACGCCGACCTTGAAGTTGTCGAACGTCGTGTAGTAGTCGACGGATTCGGTGTCACGGATCAGCCGGTCGTAGGCGATGACGTCGATGTCCTGGCTCTCCGCGGTCTCCAGGACATCGCCGAGCGCGGTTCCGTCGATGGCGGCGATGACCAGCATGACATCGCCCTTGGTGACCATGTTCTCCACCTGTGCCACCTGGGTGGGGATGTCATCCTCGGCGTACTGCAGGTCGACGTCGTACCCGGCCGCCTCGAGCTGCTTCTTGATGTTGTTGCCATCGGCGATCCAGCGCTCCGACGACTTGGTCGGCATGGCGACACCGATGGTCCCCTTGCCTTCGCTGGCGGCGCTGCCAGCGCCGCCACAGGCGGCAAGGCCGAGCATCATTGCTGCCGCTGCGGCGGTGGTGAGTAGCTTTCGCACGTACGTTCTCCATTCAGGACTCGGGTCGGGTCCATCCCGCACCCTGCGGCCAGGTGCTCCTGCATCAGAATCCCTGCGCCAGTCGGTGGTAGGTGGCCTTCCATCGCGGCTCCCGGGACAGGGATCGCACGGTGGTTCCACCATCGACGAGGGCCGGTTGCGTCCTCGTCGTTGAGCTCAGGTCAGGGGTTCCGCGAGTGCACGTCCGGAGAACATGCCGATGCCGATACCGACGACGTTGGCGTTCCCATTGGCCATGGGGCTGGACCTCCAGAAGTGAGACGGCGGTCACTAATGTGAGCGCTAACACTGGATTGTGAGCGCTCACATTGCCGGCGTCAACCCCCCACCAGTCGCTGCGGACAAACCGTGCGAATCTCAGGCTCGTGGCGACCGATGCCCGGCTGGAGCCACGGTTGCCGCGAGAGGTGCGCGCGGTTCGCGAGGCCCCGTTGCTCGCGCTCCACGGCGACCGCTGTGACTGCGCGGGCTGGGTGGGCTTGCGGGCCCGCCGGAGGGTCGCGGACCGGCGGAGCGTGAGGTCAGGCGTGAAGGCGTCCGGCAACGCGCGTACACCGCTGTGCAAAACCCAGCGACCGCGCCTCGGCGCTATTGACACGGCTGTACCACTAACGGCGCGGGACCTTCCCGCGTTGTTGACACAGCCGTATCAACAACCCGATCCGGGCGTCCCCGCTTGGCAGCACACGTGTACCAGCAACTCGCGCTCAGGCCGGCCGGTTCGCGAGCCAGCGAGCCAGAAAAATGCCGAGCGGCCTGACCGGCGAGTGTTTTCGCAGGTCAGGCCGTTCGTGTTGCTCCCCCGGTTGGACTCGAACCAACAACCCTCCGGTTAACAGCCGAATGCTCTGCCAGTTGAGCTACAGGGGATCGCCTGTGCGGCCCGCATAGATTAGCAAGCCCCGCCATGCGCTCATAATCGGGCCGGGGTCACCGGTTCAGGGCAGTCCGACCTCGTCGCGAGCGGCCGCGAGAGCGGCTTCGGCGGCTCGTCGTACGGCGGGATCCGTGGGGTCGATGCCCTCCTGGAACTCGTAGACCCACTTCAGCGGGCCGTCGCCGCGCGGGGCCCGGCGGGCGATCACGAAGACACCCTTACGGCCGCGCACCGCCACGTGCCGCTGGAGTACGACGCTCGCCGTGAGCCGTTCGCGGACCAGCTCCAGGAGGCGGCCCGGATCCGGCAGGACGAGGACGTGGACGGGTCGTTCCTCGCCCCAGTCGCCGACCTCGGCCACCCGCAGCGTCGTACTCTCCTTGTCCCAGTCGGCGCTCTGCAGCCCTTCCCAGGGGATCCGGCGCGCGCCGATCAGGAGCATGTCGCGGGTACCGGCGACGAGTACGCCGTCGAGGGTGGTCGCCGACGCGAGCACCCGCTCGCCCTTCTTCCGGCGCCCGATCGGGCCGCTCATCGGACCCTCACTGGGCGCATCACTGGGCACATCACTGGGCAGATCACTGGCCACATCACTGGGCACCCACCGCGAGCTCGCGGAGCCGGCGCCGGTGCTGTTCGAGCGCCACCAGCTCGCCGAACATCCGGTTGTAGTCGGCCGCCTGGTCGACGGGGTTGGTGCGCTGCAGGCGGGACTTCAGCTCGGCCACCCGGCGCAGCGTGGTGAGCTCCAGGAGCTTGTAGACGTGGGCGGCGACGTACGCCGGATCGGGCTCGCGCACGGTCAGCAGCGGCTCGACGGCCAGCGCGCTGATCGCCGACAACACCGCCGGGTCGGTGACGCCGTCGCGCAGCCGCCCCGACCAGCCGGGGTCGTCGACCGCCCGGCCCGGCCCGCCGCGCGCGGCGACGGTCTCCCAGACGCCCCGGTAGGTGGGGTGCGTGAAGTCGTTGCCGCCGAGGTCGCCGGCGTACGGCGCGAGAGCGGTGGGGTGCTGGATGACCAGCTTGAGGGTCTCGCGCTCGAGCGAGAACCGCGGGTCGCGCAGGTCGGGCACGGCGGTGCGCGACTGCGCTGCGTCCGCGACGGGAGCACGGTGACCAGAGACGTCGCGCCGTGAGCCACGAGCGGCCTTCCGGACCTCGGAGAGCACCTGGTTGGTGTCGATGTCCGACCCGACCATCTTGGAGATCTCCTGCGCGAACGCCGTCACCTTCGACTGGTCGCGGATCGAGGCGACCAGCCGCGCCGCCTCGCGTACGGCGTCGATCCGGCCGTCGGCGCGGTCGAGGTCGTACTTGCCGACCACGTTGCCGAGCACGAAGCGGTAGAGCGGCACCCGGCGAGCGATCAGCTCGCGGACGGCCGCGTCGCCCTTCTCCAACCGGAGGTCGCAGGGGTCGAGACCGTCGGGCTCGACGGCGACGTACGTCTGGGACACGAAGTTCTGGTCGCCGCCGAAGGCCCGCAGCGCGGCCTTCTGCCCGGCGGCGTCGCCGTCGAAGGTGAAGATCACCTCGCCCCGGAACTCCTCGTGGTCGTGCAGGAACCGCCGCAGCACCCGGGCGTGCTCGTCGCCGAAGGAGGTGCCGCAGGTCGCGACCGCCGTGGGTACGCCGGAGAGGTGGCAGGCCATCACGTCGGTGTACCCCTCGACCACGACCGCCTGCGACGAGCGCGCGATCTCGCGCCGGGCCAGGTCGATGCCGTAGAGCACCTGGCTCTTCTTGTAGATCGGGGTCTCGGAGGTGTTGAGGTACTTGGCCTCGATCCGGTCGTCGTCGAAGATCCGCCGGGCGCCGAAGCCGATCACGTCGCCGCTCGCGTCGCGGATCGGCCACATCAGCCGACCGCGGAACCGGTCGTACGGCCCGCGCCCGCTGTTGCCGACCAGCCCGGCCGCGACGAGCTCGTCGTCCTTGAAGCCCTTCTGCCGCAGGTGCCGTAGCAGCGCCTCGCCGTCGCGCGGCGAGAAGCCGACCCCGAACGTCTCCGCGGCGTCCTTGTCGAACCCGCGCTGCCCCAGGAACTTTCGCCCGAGCAGCGCGTCGGGCGTGCCTAGCGCGTCGGAGTAGAACTCCTTGGCCTTGTTGTGGGCGTCGACCAGGCGGCTGCGCTGCGGGCCGGCGTTCTGCCGCGATGGCCCGGGCCCCTCCTCATACCGCAGCGGTACGCCGGCCTTGTCCGCCAGCCGCTCGACCGCGTCGGTGAAGCTCAGCCCGTCGATCTTCATCAGGAAGGTGATGACGTCGCCGCCTTCCTGGCAGCCAAAGCAATGGTAGAACCCGCGTGATGGCGTGACGTGGAACGACGGCGACTTCTCGTCGTGGAACGGACACAGCCCCTTCATCGAGCCGCCGCCGGCGTTGCGCAGGGTCACGTAGGCGGAGACCACGTCGTCGATGCGGGTCTTCTCGCGCACCTCCGCGATGTCGTCTTCCCTGATCCGCCCGGCCACGTCGCGGAGTCTACGCGGGGCAACCGACCGTCCCGAGGGGCCCGCGCCGGGGCAAGGCCGCGGGCCGGGCGGGCGCATGTTGTGGGCGGTTCTGGCTACCGGACTGATCGGATCCAGATCCGCCCAGGAGGGCATCATGATGAAGAAGATCTCGCTGCTCGCGGCGGCAGGAGTCGGCTACGTGCTCGGCGCCCGGGCCGGCCGGGAACGCTACAACCAGCTCCGCGACGCGGCTGCTCGCGTGACTCACGACCCGCGCGTGCAGGAGCAGGCACATCGCGCGGCCGATGTCGCGCGGGAGAAGGCGCCTGAGGTCAAGGACGCCGTACAACATCGGCTGACGAGCGTCGCGAGTACGGCGGCGCACCGGGTGCGGCCCGGCTCCGACGCGATGCCCGAGCAGTATGCGAACGACACCGCCTTCGGCGACCAGCCCTACCCGGAGGACGGTTCTCCCTAGGGCGAACGAAGGTCAGCTGACCACGTTTCGCAGCGGCCGGCCCTCGGCGAAGAGGGTCAGCTGTTCGCGGACCAACGCCCGGGCCCGGGGTGCGAAGGCGCTGCTCGGCCCGCCGACGTGCGGGGACAGCAGCAAGCCGGGCGCGGTCCACAGCGGATGACCGGGCGGCGGCGGCTCGGGATCGGTGACGTCCAGGGCGGCCGTGATCCGCCCGGTCGCCAGCTCGGCCACGAGTGCGTCGGTGTCGACCACTCCCCCGCGCGCGACATTGACCAACAGCGCGCCGTCCTTCATGGTCGCGAGGAAGGCGGCGTCGGCCAGCCGGCGGGTCTCGTCGGTCAGCGGCACCACCAGCACCACGACGTCGGCGTCCGGGAGCAGGGCCGGCAGCTCCCCCATCGCGTGTACGCCGTCGCGTGCGGTCCGGGCCACCTTCACGACGTCCACCTCGAACGGCAGCAGCCGACTCTCGATCGCGGCCCCGATGTCGCCGTACCCAACGATCAGCACGCGCCGGTCGGCCAGCGCTGGACGGCGTACCTGCCGCCACTCCTGCCGGTCCTGACCGCGCACGAACTCCGGGACTCCGCGCAGCGACGCCAGGATCAGAGTCAGAGCGAGCTCCGCGGTCGACGAGCCGTGGATGCCGCGGCCGCTGCACAGGGTGACGCCGTCCGGGATCTTCCCGGCGAGATGCTCGGTGCCGGCGGTCAACGACTGCACCCAGCGCAGCCTCGGCATCCGGTCGAGGAAATCCGTGTCGCGCGGCTCGAACCGGTAGGGCAGCACATAGCCCTCGACCTCGCCCACGCTCGCCGGCAACGCGGTGACCGGGTCGGCGACGACCTCGACGCGGAGCCCGGCCGGCACCTCCTCCAGCTTGAACGGCACCCACACCAGCGGGCCCTGCCCCGAATTGCGTTGCCCAGTGCTCTCGTCTCTCGCATCGCCTCCCACACGCGGAGTGTAGGGCGACAAGACGCCACTTCCT
>WNGA01011468.1_pt1 | contig 11566 bp, 9 predicted proteins | sample 5400061 | NCBI WGS metagenome assembly WNGA01 (sample SAMN13153366, study PRJNA577476) | soil metagenome | isolation source: 100 cm soil or saprolite under grassland replicate 2 | place: USA:California | collected 2016-06-15
GCGGTCACTTCCTCACCTCCGGCCACGCGCGGGAATGCGATGGGCCCTACGGCTTCGTGCGGGCCATCCGCGAGCAGATCAAGCACGGCGTCGACCACATCAAGCTCAACCTCACCGGGGGCATCATGGGCCCGGCGTGGGACCGTCACTGGCAGTCGTTCCTCCTCGACGAAGAGCTCGAGGCCGCTTTCGCGATCTGCCGCAAGCGAGGCTTTCCGGTCATGGCGCATGCCGCGAGCCCTGAGGCGGTGCAGGCGGCCGCGCGCCTCGGCGCCCACAGCGTGGAGCACGGCTACGTCATGGACGCGGAGAGCGTGGAGAGCCTGCGCGCGAACGGGACCTGGTACGTTCCCACCCTCGCCATTTCGCACCTCACCCCCGATCAGGCCTCCGACGCGTGGGAAAAGCGCTGGGTAGAGGAACGAAACCTTGCCCCCGACCTGTGCCATCGCGCCGACCTCGCGGCGGGCACGCATCGCGCGTGCTTTCAGCAGGCGCTCGCCGCCGGCGTCAAGATGGCCCTCGGCTCGGACATCCGCCCCCTCAAAGAGGCCGCCCTCCTCGAGCTGGGACTGTGGGTGAAAGCGGGCGCCACGCCGTGGCAGGCTCTGCTCGCCGCCACCCGGCATGCCGCGGAGCTGTGCGGCGTGGGCGAGGACCTCGGCACCATCGAGCCCGGCAAGCTCGCGGACCTGATCGTCGTGGCCGCCGATCCGCTGGACGACATCACGAACCTGCGCCGGCTCCTCCTCGTCCTCAAGGAAGGGCGGATCGTCTCGGACAAGCGCAGCGGGGCGAGAGGGCCGTAGGCCGCCCGTCTATCCTCGCCTTCGCGATGTGCGGGGAAGCGGGCCGAGCGCGCGTATCACCTCGGCGGCGATGAGCCTGCCCCGGAGCCGCATGACCCTGATCGCCGTCTCCGCCCTCGCCACCGCCGGCCAGCCGAAATAGCCTCGCGTCCTGCCGTCGATCTCGCGGAAGCGGCGGGCGCCATCGCGGAGCCGCCCACGAAAGTCCACCCAGGCGGGCGGCAGCGTCCGCATCACGGAGCGACGGACCAGCTCGGGTCGCGTGGCCAGCACCATCGCCGTCTCGAGCTCGCCGGAATGCCATTCCGATTCCGGGCGGGGGCTTCGGAGTAGCCGGAGCACCTTCGGATTCACCATGGCGGCATTGGCGTCGGGGTCGGGAGCGAAGCCGGCGAAGACCACCCGAAGCTTCTTCCCCCGCACGAGGGCGCGCCTGGCCGCGTCCATGGCGGCCAGGTGATCGGGATCCGCCTGATAGTTGACGAGCACGAAGCTCCGAAACCCGTGGCGGGCCAGCGCGCGGACCACCTCCACGATGAGCCGCGTCACCAGCGCCCGGGAGAGCGACACGGTGCCCGGCCATTCGGCGGCCAGCGTGCTCACCCCGTACGGAAGCGACGGGGCGAGCACGGGGGTGAGGCCCGCGCGCTCGAGACGCGGGGCGATGCGCCGCGCGAGCTCCTCGGCGCCGAGCCAGTCCACGAGGAGCGGCAGGTGCGGGCCGTGCTCCTCCACCGCACCCAGGGGAAGAAGAATGACGCAGCGGGCGTTTCGCGCGAGCCGTGCCGCGTCCAGATGGGTGCACTCACCGAGCTTGAGCATGCCGCCTCCTTGGTGCGGCCCGTCTATCGAGGGCGCCGCCCGCGGATTATATGCCGCGCGGACTCCGGCGTGCTGCTTGCGGGCCGAGGAAAAGTCGCCATAATGCCATTCGTCACACCCATCCATTCGATCGGGGGCCCGAGATGAGCGAGCGCGCGGGAATGACTCTGGAGCTGGCCCACACCATGATGAGCGAGGCGGAGGCATTGCGCTTCCTCGAGGGGCAGCGGATCTCCCTCGGCGGCCGCACCATGGATCCCAAGGCGCAGATCGTCGGCGAATTCATCAAGTCCATCCGCGTGCCGGGATATTTTCCGCCGATGGCCGAGCTCCGTGAGCAGCTCCGTACCATGGTGACGCTCATGGACGAGCCGGCGCCGCCCCTGCCCCGCGTCGAGAACATCAGCATCCCTGGCCCGTCGGGGCCGATTCCTGCCCGCGTCTACGATCCCGTCGGCACGGCAGGCTCCCCGTTGCCCGCCGTGGCCTATTTCCACGGCGGCGGCTGGGTGCAGGGCGATCTCGAATCCCATCACGGGCTGTGCGCGCGCCTGGCCCGGCATGCGGGCGCGCTCGTGGTCGCGGTGGACTATCGCCTGGCCCCCGAGCACAAGTTCCCCGCCGCGGTGGAGGATAGCCTCGCCGCCTATCGCTTCCTGCGCTCTCGCGGCCGCGAGATCGGTGCCGACCCGGGGCGCGTGGGGGTGGCCGGAGATTCGGCCGGGGGAAACCTCTCGGCGGTGGTCTCACAGCTCGCCGCGCGCTCGGAGCTGCCCGTGCCGACCTGCCAGGTGCTGATCTATCCCGCGGTCGACTTCTTCTTCGAGACGGCGTCCCATCGCGAGCTCGAACAGGGCCACGTCATCCCGCGCGATCGCATCGTCTGGTACGCCGAGCAATACCTGCGGGGAGAGGCGGACCGAACGGATCCTCGCGCGGCGCCGGGGCGGACGGCGGACCTCGCCGGACAGCCGCCCGCCCTCGTGATCACCGCGGGCTTCGATCCGCTGCGCGACGAAGGGCGCGACTACGCGGACCGGTTGCGCGAGGCGGGAGTCGACGTCGTGTATCACGAATATCCCGGCCAGATCCACGCCTTCATCTCGTTGACCAAGGTGATTCCGCAGGGCCTGGCGTGCACGCGGGAAGTCGCCGACTACTTGCGGAGGCGCCTGGAGACGGCGTAGCGCGCACGGCAGGCCAGGAGTGCCCCGGTGGCTCCCCACACCTTCAGGATCGCCACGTCATTGAAGATCGGGGAGCATCGGCGGTATCGCGTGGCCGAGTGGTGACCGTCGGCGACATCTTCGAGATGAGGCGCGCTGCGGGCACAACGAGCACTACGGCCCCGAGGGCACCACCGATCTGGTCGGCCGCAAGAGCTGACGGCCTCCGCGGCTATCCGGGGGAGCCGAGATGCTCCGGCGCGCGAGGACGTCGGCTGGCCTTCTGGTACAAGAGCCCGACGAGGAGCAGCACCACGCCAAGGACCAGGAAGGACAGCATGCGGTACAGGGTCTTCACCGAGGCGAGATCCACGATGAAGACCTTGACGATCACGAGAGCGAAGAGGCCGAGCGCCGCGTAGCGCAGCGCCGTCGAGCGGCGAAGGAAGCCCCAGGCGAGGGTGACGGCGGCGTAGAGCGTCCACAGCACCGACAGCCCTACCTGCGCTCTCCAGCGAATCTCCGCGGCCAGGCCTGACCGGCCGCCGCCCCGCGCCTCGCGCAGCGGCAGATTCTGGGAGCGCGTCCACGCCTGGCTCAGCACGAAGAGCAGCACCACGCCCGCCGCGCCGGATACCCATCGCCCCACCTGCCCCGCATACCGCGAGGCGCTCGAGCCGGCGAGGCAGTTGCCCGCGATGGCGAGGGCGATGCACGCGAGCACGCGCATGACCAGGTAGACATTGCCCAGCACCTCGGCGGCCGCCCGCGCCATGGTGTCGTCAGCGACGAGGGTGCGCGCGAGCACGGTGACTCCGGCCAGCGGCACGGCCACCGCGAAGGCGGGCGAGCCCACGAGCCGCGAGAGGAATCCGAGCGCGAGGAGCTGGACGATCAGCAGGCCGGCAGGCCAGAGCCCCGACGGCTCCCGCCACAGCAGCACGGAGAGCGTCAGCGAGGCGAGGACCCAGAGCGTGCTCCGCAGCCCCTCGCGACTCAGATTGCGCGTTTGCCCAGGCCTCAGTCTGAGGGCGAGCTGCCCCGCCAGCACGATGTCGGCCACGGTGAGGAGATGGGCGAGGAAGGTCGCGTTCCACACCGGCGCCCAGTAGGCGGAGCCCCATTTGTCGAGGGCCACCACGTGGAAGGCCGCGAGGAAGAGCGCGGCCGTGCCGCCCCAGGCCGCGACGGGCGTGGCGAGGCGGGGAGCGACGGAGATGAGCACGGCGCCCTCGACGGCCCAGGCCAGGGTGATCCACGGACCCTTGAGCGCCAGCGGTATGGCCAAGGTGAGAAAGACGTAGGCCAGGCTCATGAGCACGGCCACCGTGGCCTCGTCGTCAGACACACGCCGCCGATACAGTCCTGCGAGCGCGGTATAGAGGATGGCCAGCGCCACGGCGGCGGGCGCTTCGAGCACGGGGCGCCAGCCTTCGAGCGTCACGTACACTGCCCAGAAGTAGCCGGCGGCCGTTCCCGCCACCACGACGAGATCCACCTCCCGGCCTCGCGTGCCCTGACTCCACTCGCGGGCGAGCGGCGTCAGGAGGAAGAGCAGGAAGAGCAGCGAGAGCAGCACGAGCCGCGCGACAGGATAGTCCGTCTCCGGCTGCCGCGTGAGCACGGGGGCCAGGAGCAGTACGGTGCCCGCCCACGCGAGCCGGTTGAGACCGCGCCAGGTGCGGAAGCGGGCGATGGCGAGGACGAGCAGGTCGAGGACAACCAGATAACCGAGAAGCCTCCGCTCATTCGGCTCGACCGTGGCCAGGAGCACCGGGGTCAGGAGCCCGCCGAGAAGCGCCAGGACTGCGGTCACCTGGCGCTCGGTCACCACGGCCACGCCGGTGCCGAGCACGGTGACGATGAACATGAGCGCGAAGGCGGCGCCGACCTGGAGGAGGTTGTAGTAGGCGTAGCCCGCGAAGAGCGACAGGTAGCAGAGACCCAGACCCAGACCCGAGAGCCCTTCCGACAGATACGGCACGTCGCGGCGACGGTGGAGCCCGAGGCCGGCCCCGAGCAGGATGACACCGGTGGCGAGGCCGAGGCCCAGGCGTGCGCGCGGGCCGATCAGGTCGTTCTCGATGGAGAGCTTCACGGCGAAGGACGCGGCGAAGAGGATGGCGACCACCCCGATCCACGTCGTCCAGCGTGCGCCGATCCGCTGCTCGAGATTGAGACCGACGGCGGGCGCCGTGGCGGCCATGGGCTCCGCAGGAGACGTGGGTGCCGCCGCCTCCACGGCGGCTCTCTGCACGGCGGCTTCCGTGACGCTCCATGCGGGAGAAAGCGCGGGCTCGGCTTCCGTGGCGGGGGGGGCGGCCACCGCCGGCGCAATCGGCTCGGGCGCCGGCGGGACATGAGGCTCGGGAGGAGCCGCGGCGTCGGTGACGGCCGGTTGCCCGCCCGCCTGTTGCTCGCGCGTCTGCTGCTCGCCCGTCTGCTGCTCGAGAGTCCAGACGCGGAAGAGGAGATCCCGAACGCGCTCTTCGAGGGAAGCGATGCGCTCCGCGGCCGTGGGTTGGCCCGGACGGGGTTTGCTGTCGCGTAGCACCTTGAGGGCTACGATCATGGCCGCGATCGATACGATGAAAATCAGAACGGACATACTGCGACGAGCCTAGCACGCAGAAATGACCCGGACGGCTCAAAAAGGCCCGGCGGCGAGCGCGCGGTACTCTCGCCGCCGCGTCTGGTCGAGACGGTCGCGAGCCGCGAGGACGCCGGCTGCCTGTGACCCGGTTCGTCGCGCGCGAAGCCACGGGCGTTTACGCCTCCTGCGGCGCCGCCACCCTCGGGCTATAATCGGCCTTCCATGGACGCTCCTCTCGCCGGGATCCTCGTCGCCGACCTGACGCAGAATGTGGCCGGCCCCACCTGCACCCAGATCCTCGGGGACATGGGGGCGGAGGTGGTCAAGGTGGAGCGGCGGGGCCGGGGCGACGACGCCCGCGCCTGGGCGCCGCCCTACTGGGGCGAGGAAAGCGCCACCTTCATGAGCGTCAATCGGAGCAAGCGGAGCCTCGCCGTGGACATGAAGCATGCCGAGGGGCGCGCCGTGGTCGAGCGGCTCATCGCGCGGGCCGATGTCCTCGTCCAGTCGCTGCGCGCGGGCGCCATCGAGGAGCTGGGCCTCGGCTGGGCGCGGGCCCACGAGATCAATCCGCGGCTCGTCTACTGCTCGGTCACCGCCTTCGGCACGGAGGGGCCGCTCAGCGATCGCCCCGGCTACGACCCCCTGATGCAGGCCCTCGGCGGCATCATGTCCGTCAACGGCCATCCCGGGCAGCCGCCGGCTCGCGTGCCGGTGTCGATCGTGGACATGGGCACGGGCATGTGGGCGGCCATCGCCATCCTCGGCGCGCTCCGCGAGCGCGACCGCACCGGGCGCGGCGTCAACGTGACCACCGCGCTCTATGAGACGGCGCTCGCCTGGGGCGTCTTCCAGATGAGCCAGTTCCTGGGCACCGGTGAAGTCCCGCTCCCCCAGGGCTCGGGCACGGCGATGATCTGTCCGTACGAGGCCTTCCCCACGCGGGATGCGTGGGTCATGATCGCCGCAGGCTCCGACGCGCTCTTCGCCAAGGCCTGCGAGGCGCTCGGCGTTCCCGGCATGCCGCGCGATCCGCGCTTCAAAGACAATCCGGCCCGCGTCGCCCACCGCGCGGAGGTCTTCGAATCGCTCTCCGTGGTCACGGGGGCGTTCGCGAGCGCGGAGGTGCTCGATCGTCTCCAGCGGGCGGGCGTACCCTGCGCGCCCATTCTCACCCTCGACAAGGTCGCCGCCGCGCCACAGACCGTGGCCAGCGGCATGCTCGTAGCCGCCAAGCATCCGCGCATACCCGACTACCGCGCGGTGGGCCTGCCCATTCGCTGGGACGGCGAGCGGCCCGGGATCTCGCGGGTGCCGCCGCTTCTCGGCGAGCACACCACCGAGGTGCTGACCGAGCTGGGCTATGACCAGGCCGCCATCGAGGAGCTCGCCGCCCGTGACGTCATCCAGCTATAAGACGCTCAACGTCACCGCGGGGCCGGACGGTCACGTGGTCACCGTGGAGCTCAACCGGCCGGACGCGCTCAATGCCATGAACACGGCCATGGGCGAAGATCTTCTCCGCTGCTTCGATGCCTTGCCGTGGGACAAGGCGGCGCGCGCGGTCGTGGTCACCGGATCGGGCACCAAGGCCTTCTGCGTCGGCGGCGACCTCAAGGAGCGCCAGGGCATGACGGACGAGGTATGGCGCGCGCAGCACGTGATCTTCGAGGCGGCCGCCGCGCGCGTCGTCCGCTGCCCCGTGCCCGTCATCGCGGCCGTGGAGGGCTTCGCCATGGGCGGCGGCTGCGAGCTGGCCGTGCTCTGCGACTTCATCGTGGCCTCGGAGACGGCGGTGTTCGCCGTGCCCGAAGTCACCTTGGGAATCTTCCCCGGCATCGGCGGCACGCAGCTCCTGCCGCGCATTCTGGGCGGGCCCCTCGCCAAGGAGATGATCTTCACGGGCCGGCGCGTGCCCGCGGCGGAGGCCAGGGCCCTCGGCCTCGTGAACCACCTCGTGCCCGCGGGCCAGGCGCGAGCCAAGGCCCTCGAGATCGCCGCGACCATCGCCGCCAACGGTCCCATCGCCGTCCGCCAAGCGAAGAAAGCCATCCACTGGGGCAGCGAGACGGACCTCGAAACGGGCATGGCGCTGGCCATCGAGGCCTACAATGTGACCGTCACCACCGAAGATCGTCTCGAGGGCGTGCGAGCCTTCAACGAAAAGCGCAAGCCACACTTCAAGGGGCGATAGCCTCAACTTCTCCTCTCCCCCACGGGGGGAGAGGTCGCAGTTCGAGCTGAGTCGCGAAGCGGCGAGGCGAGGGCTGAGATAGTGAGGGGGTGCAAAATGCACGACATGTCCTTCGCGCTGACCGATGATCAGAAGGCGCTCAAGGCGGCCGTCTACGAGCTCTGCAAGCAGTACTCGCCCGCCTACTGGCAGGAGCTGGACGCCAAGCGCGAGTACCCGGACGCCCTCGTCAATGATCTGACCAAGGCGGGCTACCTCGCCGTGCTCATCCCCCAGGAGTACGGCGGAGCGGGCCTGGGCATCATGGAAGGCGCGCTCATCCTCGAAGAGATCAACCGCTCGGGGGGCAACGCGGGCGCCTGCCACGCGCAGATGTACATCATGGGTACCGTGCTGCGGCACGGCTCCGAGCAGCAGAAGAACATGTACCTGCCGAAGATCGCCACGGGCGAGCTGCGTCTCCAGGCCTTCGGCGTCACCGAGCCCAATGCCGGCTCCGACACCACCAAGCTCCAGACCACGGCCCTGCGCAAGGGCGACACGTACGTGGTCAACGGCCAGAAGATGTTCATCTCCCGCGTGCTCCAGTCGGACCTCATGCTCCTCCTCGCCCGCACCACCCCGGTGGACCAGGTGCAGAAGAAGACGGACGGGCTCAGCGTGTTTCTCATCGACATCCGTCACCTCAAGGGCAAGGGGCTCGAGGTGCGGCCGCTCAAGATGATGATGAACCACTCGACCAACGCCCTCTTCTTCGACAACATGGAGATCCCCGCGGACAGCCTCATCGGCCACGAGGGCCAAGGCTTCTCCTACATCCTCGACGGCATGAACGCCGAGCGCATCCTCGTCGCTTCGGATTCGCTGGGCGACGCGCGGTGGTTCATCGAGAAGGCCGTGGCCTACGCGAGCCAGCGGGTCATCTTCGGCAGGCCCATCGGGGCCAACCAGGGGGTGCAGTTCCCCATCGCCAAGGCGCACATGGCCCTCGAGGCCGCGGATCTCATGCGCACCAAGGCGGCCAAGATGTTCGACGCGGGCATCCCCTGCGGTCCCGAGGCGAACATGGCCAAGTACCTCGCCTCCGAGGCGGCCATCGAAGCGGGCAATGCCTGCATCGACTGCCACGGCGGCTACGGCTTCGCGGAGGAGTACGACATCGAGCGCAAGTTCCGCGAGTCGCGTCTCTATCGCGCCGCCCCCATCAACAACAATCTCGTCATGGCCTACGTCGGGGAGCATGTCCTCGGCATGCCGCGCTCTTACTAGAGCGATGATAAGGGTCCATCTGCTTCGTTGCCGCCCTCGGCCGCACGCTCAACGTACAGGGAGTACGCCTCGCGTGCGGATCAACTCGGGTCTCGTCTCGCGACGGCCAAGGGCCGACGCTCAACTCGAACGGCGGGGCGGCGCCTCGCATCTGGACCCTTCTCATCGCTCTAGTCCCGCCTCATTTACTTCCTGCTCACGCGCGTGACGCTGCCTGAGGTCGACCGGCTGTCCGTCACCACGGTGGTGGACAACTTCATCGACAGCCTGCGCGCGGACGAGAAGGTGGCCACGCGCTTCACCCACGCCCAGGCGCGGCGCATGCCCACCCTGAAGGCCGAGCACGGCCTCGGGCACTGGGTCGAGGTGACGCGCGGCCGCGACACCCGCCGCCTCGCCTTCGACTTCGGCCTCACGGGGGAGAGCTACCTCCACAACTTCCTCGAGCTCGGGCTGGAGGCGGGAGAGATCGACGCGGTCGCCCTCTCCCACGGCCACATGGATCACTACGGGGGGCTGGCCGGGTTTCTCAAGACGTACCGCCGGCGCATGAAGAAGAGCCTGGCCTTCTACGGCGGCCGCGACCATTTCTTGCCCCGCTACAACGAGCGCGACAACACGCGGGTGTACATCGGCCGGCTCGACCGCGACGAGCTCGAGCGCTACGACCTCGACGTGCGCGTGGTCGAGACGCCCACCCTCCTGCCCGAAGGCGTGCTCCTGAGCGGCGAGATGCACGAGACGGAGGCCTTCGAGATCATACCGCCGTCCCTCAAGGTGGAGCGCGACGGCCAGATCGTCCAGGACAGCTTCATCGGGGAGCAGACCCTCATCGCCAACGTGAAAGACCGCGGGCTCGTGGTCGTGACCTCGTGCTCGCATCGCGGCATCGTCGGCATCTGCCGCCACGCCGTGGCCGCCTCCGGGGTGGCCAAGGTCCACGCGATCATCGGCGGCTTCCACCTCTCCGGTCTGGCCGGCGAGCGCATCACCCAGGTGGTGGACGCCTTCCGATCCCTCGGCGTGGACTACCTCATTCCCCAGCACTGCACGGGACTCGAGGCCGTGATCCAGATGGGCGTGCACCTGCCCACGGAGCTGGTGGTAAGCTCGGTCGGGAGCACGTTCACCTTCGGAGGCTGAGGAGACGCCATGCAATTGCCCAAGCGCGTGACGGTGTGCGAAGTGGGGACGCGGGATGGATTCCAGATCGAGCCGGGCTTCATCCCCACCGAGCAGAAGATCGAGGTGGTGAATCGGCTGTCGGCCACCGGGATGCCGCGCATCGAGGTGACGTCGTTCGTGTCGCCCAAGGCCATCCCTCAGCTCAAGGACGCGGAGGCGGTGATGGCAGGCATCACGCGCCGGCCCGGCACGACCTATTCGGCGCTCGTGCCCAACGACAAAGGCGCGGTGCGCGCGGTGGACGCGGGCGTGGACGACATCCACACCGTGGTCTCGGCGAGCGAGAGCCACAACCTCGCCAACGTCAACATGTCCATCGCCGAGTCCATGGTCAAGCTCAAGGCCACCGCGGAGGTCGCCCATCGCGGCGGCAAGCCCGTCTATGCCGGCATCTCCTGCTCCTTCGGCTGTCCGTTCGAGGGCGAGGTGCCCCTCGCCCAGCTGGAGTCCGTCGTCTCGCGACTGGCGGACCTCGGCGCCAAGGGCATCGGACTGGCCGACACCACGGGCATGGCCAATCCGGCGCAGGTCACCCGCATCCTCGAGCATCTGCTGCCGCGCTTTCCCGAGGTGGAGTGGACCCTCCACACCCACGACACGCGCGCCATGGCCATCCCGAATATCCTGGCCGCCATGGCCATGGGCGTGACCAACTTCGACGCCTCCATCGGCGGGCTGGGCGGCTGCCCCTTCGCTCCGGGCGCCTCGGGCAATGTCTGCACCGAGGATCTCGTGCACTGCCTGTGGGCCATGGGGGTGGAGACGGGGATCGACCTCGACGACTTGGTCGGCGTCTCCAAGCGGGTGCAGGAGATCGTCGGGCGGTCGCTCCCCGGTCAGATCGTCAAGGCGGGCAAGTGGAGCCGGCGTTATCCCCTGCCCGACGGCGTCCAGTCGCGCCTGGCCGCCCGTTGAGCATGACCAAGCGCGGAGACAAGATGCTCCGACTGATGGACCGCGCGGTGACGGAATGGCATATCCCCGTCATCGGCAAGGAGAAGGGCCGCGTCATCAAGCGTCTCCTCGCCAAGCACGCGCCCACGCGGGGGATCGAGGTGGGCTCGCTCGTCGGCTATTCGGCCATTCTCATCGCGGGCCACATGCCGCGCGGGGGGAAGCTCACCTGCATCGAGAACAATCCCTACCTCGCCAAGTTCTGCCAGTCCAACGCCAATCACGCCGGCCTCGAGGGCCGCGTCAAGGTGGTGGTGGGCGATGCCCTCCGCGTGCTGCCCTTCCTGCGCGGGCCGGTGGACTTCATGCTGCTCGACGCCCGGAAGGAAGACTATCTCGACTATCTCAAGGCGGTGGAGGCGAGGCTGGTCACGGGGGCCCTCATCATCGCCGACAACACCGGCATCTACCGGCGCGACGTGAAGCCGTATCTCGCCCACGTGCGGGGCGGGGCGCCCTACACGAGCCGCGAGTACGATTTCGGATTCGACTGCATGGAAGTCTCGGTGTTCAAGGGCTAGCCGTGTTCGGAGAGCGTCACGACCCCGAGTTCGTCAAGCACCTCTTCGAGCAG
>WNGA01011470.1_pt1 | contig 11565 bp, 8 predicted proteins | sample 5400061 | NCBI WGS metagenome assembly WNGA01 (sample SAMN13153366, study PRJNA577476) | soil metagenome | isolation source: 100 cm soil or saprolite under grassland replicate 2 | place: USA:California | collected 2016-06-15
TCCACATCAATGCCAAAAACAGCTTTGCCTGAAACTTTCAACGGCACATCAGCACGCGGCGTTGATTTTCCAAGGATTTTAAAATCTTTTGGATCTTTTAGTTGTGGATTCTGTGGCACTTCAAGTTTTGATGCAGCTTCTGCCAGTTCACCATAACTGAAATTTTTTCCCGAGGGCTTATGATAAATTTTGCCACTATCAGCATAACATTCTTCAACAGGAACTTTCCATTCATTGCTTGCAGCTTTCAACAGCATTGCACGTGCAGATGCACCGACTTTGCGCAGATCATTATAGTTACTTCTCACGGAAGAACTGCCGCCTGAAACTTGCCTGCCAAATTCTTTTTCACCACTGGTTTGTTCAATCGCTACCTGTTCCAGTGAAACTTCCAACTCCTCTGCAATCAATGCGGGAACAGATTGATAAGTTCCTTGCCCCATTTCAGGTCTTGGATTCATCAATGTTATCTTGCCTGATTTTTCAATGATGATGTAAGGTGTAATTTTGTAAGCTTCGTTAATATCGCCAACTGCCATGATTTCTTTCCCGGCTTTTGAAGAAGAAAAGCCGAGTACCAAAGCAGCACTTGTAAAACTTGAAAGCTTTAAAAAATTGCGACGATTGATGGTTGATGTTTGTTGCATAACATCAGTTTAAAAAAGTTATCAATAAATAATAATTGTTCTAACCATTGTTCATGAGTTCTGCAGCACGATGAACAGCGAGGCGAATTCGTTGATAAGTACCGCACCTGCAAAGGTTACCCTGCATCGCTGCATCAATTTGTTCATCGGTTGGTTTTGGATTACGTTTAAGCAATGCAACGGCAGACATGATTTGTCCCGATTGACAATAACCACATTGTGGTACCTGGTATTCAATCCATGCCTTTTGCACAGGATGATCAATCTTCGCCGATATGCCCTCAATAGTAGTAATCTTTTTTCCTTTAGCCGCAGAAACAGGCATGGTGCAGGAGCGAACAGCAACACCATCAAAATGAATGGTACATGCGCCACACAGCGACATGCCGCAACCAAATTTGGTACCCTTCAAACCAACGATATCACGTATTACCCAAAGCAATGGCATTTGCGGATCAACATCAACTGTGTAGGACTTGTTGTTAATGGTAAGTTGGACAGAAGCCATGACAAAATATTTTATGAGAAGAAAAATTGGTTAGTAACTAATGTAATTTTTATATAGTACGTTTTAATCCCTGGATCATTTTGATCAACAAATTTACAACACTTGAAGTGTGCGACGCAAGAAAAGTTTAATAAATGATTCTACAGCCTGGAACAAAATATCTCTTAAAATTATTTCACGGCAAAATGATATTTGCCGGAGCCAACATTTAATACGACATATCCATTCTCTGTTCCTTCCACTTTAATATCCTTTGATGAAGATAAAGCATTGTCACCTTCTGTAATCTCGTCCGCATTCTTTGCGGGAATATTTACTGTGGCTTTAGTATTTGCCGGTATTTCCACATCAAGTTGCAGCTTGCCATTGTCAAGTTTCCAGTGAGCGCTTACTGTCCCATAATAAGTTTTAAGATCGGCATTTGCATAAGTTAAGTTGCCGCCGATATGCGGCATTATTTTTATGTGCTTATAGCCAGGTTCGTCTGCATAGGTATCAATACCAGCCACTGTTCTGTACATCCAGTCACCAATGGCGCCATAAGAATAATGATTGAATGAATTCATCGAAGGCGTTTCAAATGTACTGTCTGGTTTGATGCCGTCCCATCTTTCCCAAATTGTAGTAGCCCCCATTTTTACAGGATACAACCATGATGGATAGGTACCCTGCAACAATAATTTGTACGCAACAGAATCATATCCAAAACGTGTAAGCACATGACATAAATAAGGTGTACCTAAAAAACCAGTGGTAAGATGGTTGTCATAACTTTTTACATTATCTGCAAGGCGTTGCGCAGCTTCCGCTCTTTGAGATTCAGGAAGCATATCAAAATTTAAAGCAAGTACATAAGCTGTTTGCGTGTTTGAAACAAGACGACCATTTGGCGTCATATATTCTTTTAGAAATGCATCTTTAATATTTTGCAAAAGCTGCATGTATGTTGCAACATCAGTTGGTTTACCCAAAACTTTTCCAGCATTAATAAGCAGTTGCGTTGAATGCGCAAAGAAACATTGTGCAATTAAATATTTATCTGTCACTGCTGAGCGACCATCGTTATCATCAAACGGGCGATAGAACAACCAGTCACCAAAATGAAAACCAGTATTCCACAAATAATTTTTACTCTTCTTATTCATGTACTCAACCCATGCCTTCATACTACTGTACTGTTGTTCCAATACTTTTTTATCACCATAAGCGAGATATATGTTCCATGGGATAATGGTGCATACATCGGCCCAGCCCGCAGAACCCCCTGCACCAGGACCAAGAACATTCGGAATAACAAAAGAAATGCTTCCATTTTCTTCCTGGTCAGCAGCCACATCCTTCAACCATTTTGCAAAAAAATTATTTACGTTCATGTTGAAAGCAGCAGTACGTGAAAACACTTGCGCATCGCCTGTCCAGCCAAGGCGTTCATCGCGTTGCGGACAATCCGTTGGTACGTCAAGAAAATTTCCTCTTTGGCCCCACTGAATATTGTGTTGCAGTTGATTGATAAGCGGATTAGAGCAACTGAAAGTGCCTGTTGGTTGCATATCAGAATATAATGCAACTGCAGAAAAGTTTTCCGGTTTTATTTCACCCGGATAACCTTCAATTTTTATATAGCGAAATCCATAAAAAGTAAAATGTGGTGCAAAGGTTTCTTCATCATTGCCTTTTAGTATGTAAGTGCTTTGCGCTTTTGCTGCACGTAAATTTTCTGTATAAAAATTTCCTTCTTTATCTAATACTTCTGCATGTGATATGGTGATTTTATCACCCGCATTTCCTTTTACTTTTACAATTTCCCAACCAACAAGATTTTGCCCGAAATCAATTACCTTTTCCCCTTTTGGAGTAGTTATTATTTTCACCGGCTGAAAGGTTTCATGTTTTTTTATCGGTTCATTCTGCGTTGCAATAAGTTTTGATTTATCATAATCTTTTACTGCAATGCCACTCCAGTCTGCATCATTGTAACCGGCATTGCACCATCCTGTTTTTTCTTTGCCTGCATCAATTGTCTCGCCATTATAAATTTCGGCACTTATTATACTTCCTGTTGATGACTTCCATAATTCATCAGATATAACCGTTTCTTTAGTTCCATCAGTATAAGTAATCTCTAACTGAAATAATAATGCTACATCTTTTCCGTAAGTATTTTTATTTCCACCCCATGCTAAATACCCTCTGTACCAACCATTGCCCAATGTTACGCCAACTGCATTGTTGCCTTGCGTCAATAGATCGGTAACATCATAAGTTTGATATTGCAAACGTTTGTTGTAGCTTGTCCATCCGGGAGTTAAATAATGATCACCTACACGTTTGCCATTGATACAGGCTTCATACAATCCATGAGCTGTGATATATGCTGTTGCCGATTGAATTTTTTTTGAGGCTTTAAATTCTTTACGGAACAAAGGACTTGATCGGTTTATAGTATCTTCTGGAAAGCCTTGCTCTATCCATTTTGCTTTCCAATCGTTTGCGTTTAGTAATCCCATTTGCCAGGATGCAGGTTCACTCCATGATGATGCTTTGCCGGCATTATCCCAAACTCTTACCTGCCAGTAATATTTTTTTCCTGATTCAAGTTGAGCTCCTCTGTATGTTATATACACAGACGAATCCGAAGAAATTTTTCCCGTGCTCCAAATAATATCTTTATCTTTTTCAAGTGATGAAGCATTATTGCTTACACGAATTTCATAAGCAGCTTGCATAATATTTCTCGCATCAGAAATCAATTGCCAGCTAAATCGCGGATGTTGCTCATCAAGACCAATTGGGTTGGAAAGATTTTCGCATAAAAGATTTTGTACAGTTACCTGTGCAAAACAAAATGATGCGAGATACATCGCATAAAACAAACAAACGGCCTTTTTCATTATAGCAATATTTTAATCTGTAATGTTACAAGAGAAATTTGAAAGTTGCTAAAAATAGATGATGAGTTTTATACAACTGTTATGCACTGTGCTGATGGGGCTTCAAAAATTATTACAGAAATAAAATATCTATTTATATAATTCTTCTTTCTCAACATCTTTTTGAAACAATGTTTTATCGCTTTGATAAAACCTGATAAAATCCAGTGCTGATACCTGTTCTTTATAAGGAACATAAAATTCATATCTTTCTTCCTGTTGAAAACCGCATTACGCCATGATAATGAACGCAAGGCTAAAAAAAAATCTTCTATACACTCACATGTAGCAAATATTTTTCTTTGAAAGATTCTTCTTCAAAAATTTCTTCAACAGCAATCATGCGGGGACGTAAACCACTTTCATAAATTTCCTGAGCAAGGTCACCACCTTTTAAACTGATAAGTCCATTAGGTAATTCCTGTGTGTTGCCTTTTTTTATTAGTGGCTTACTCCATTTCCACAAATCTTTTAAAGGAGCAACAGCACGTGAAACTGCAAAATCAAATTTTCGTGTCTTTATTTCTTCGGCACGAATATGTTGTGTAGTTACATTTTGTAAGCCGATTGCACTGGCAACAGCTTCAACAACTTTTAATTTTTTCGCAATGCTATCCACCAAATGAAATTGTACACCAGGAAAATAAATGGCAAGTGGAATGCCCGGAAAACCGCCACCAGTGCCGATATCAATGATTTGTGTGCCGGGTTCAAAATCAATTATGGTGGCGATACTTAAAGAATGAAGTACATGTTTTTCATAAAGACTGCCGATATCTTTTCGTGATATTACATTTATCTTATTGTTCCAATCGTTATACAAATCTTCAAGTGCTGCAAATTGCTGTAACTGTGTATTTGTAAAGTCTGAAAAATATTTCAGTATCAACTCCATGTTTTTGCCGGCTTTTTCCATAAGGCTGGAAAATATAAGAGGTAATAAAAAAACATCCAGATATCAAGAAAAATAAACCATAGCCAAAGGTCTGCTTCATTTAATTTTTTCATGCTTTTATACCAGATTATTCCCTGCACCAGCATTCTTAAGCCGAACACTGTGAGAACAATCCACCATGTATAAAAAAGCAGCGCTATAATTAGAAATGGATAGAACAATACTTGCGATAACGAGTATAAACCCAACCAGAATTTATGTTTGCCCTTATAATATTTCGAAGTTGTGTAATGACGAAACTTTTGTCTTTGCCATACACTCCAAGTAGGTGCAGGTTCACTTAATGTATGCGCATCTTTATCAACCACAATTGCCGTATTCTTTTTTGTGGCAACCATATTAATGAACAAATCATCATCGCCGCCGGGTATGTGATGAATGGAAGAAAAACCTTTATTGTTAAAAAACAATTCTTTTTTATACGACAAATTTCTGCCCACACCCATATACGGCATTCCTGCAAGTGCAAAAGAAAAATATTGCAGCGCTGAATGAAAAGTTTCAAAGCGTATTAATTTATTCAATATGCCCGGATGTTTGTGATAAGCGCCGTAGCCAAGTACAATTTGTTTATTATCATAATAACCATCCTGCATTTTTTGTATCCATAATTCACTGGCAGGTACACAATCTGCATCTGTTAATAAGAGCACTTCATACTTTGCTGATTTTATACCCATTGACAAAGGAAATTTTTTGCCCGGAATCATTTTTGCTTCCTGTGTAAGCGGAATTGGATTTAAGTTTTTAAATGATTTTTTAAATTCTTTCAGCAAATATTTTGTTTCATCCGTAGAGTTATCGTTGACGACAATTACTTCATGCGTTGTTCTGTATTGCTGAACCAGTATGCCCGGCAGGTTGCGGGCAATATTTTTTGCTTCATCTCTTGCGCAAACAATTATAGAAACAGGATATTCCTGCGATGCCGGCTTTACCGGTGGTTTATACACAGCAAGTCGTCGAAAAAAATACAGGTAATAAAATAATTGAATCGCTATTACAATGCAAAAGCAGATAAATATAATTAGTCTCCAAAAGTCGGGTATATTCAATAAATCCATGAGCACAAAAATACCTTAACTGCTGTAGATTTTGAACGCTGTTATATCAAGTTATCCACATTAAAAATTGTTTAAATAAAAAAGTTAGAAGAACCGGAAAAGTCTGTAAAGTCAGAAAGTCGGACTTCCGGTCTTTCGGTCTCCTGACTTATTTTTTTACTTTTGGGTTTTTTTAAAATGGCAGCATTAACATTTCAACTTCAGCATAAAGACAACAGCAGCAAGGCGAGGGCAGGGATCATCACAACAGATCATGGTGAAATACTTACACCTGTGTTTATGCCTGTAGGTACTGCAGGCAGCGTAAAAGCAGTTACACAGCAACAATTAAAAGATGAAATAAAAGCACAGATCATACTTAGCAATACCTATCATTTATACTTGCGTCCGGGTACTGCTATACTTGAAGCAGCAGGAGGTTTACATCAGTTCAATGGCTGGCAAAAACCAATACTTACCGACAGTGGGGGTTACCAGGTTTTTTCATTGGCGGAAAACAGGAAGATAAAAGAAGAAGGTGTTTTATTTCAATCACATATTGATGGCAGTCGTCATATGTTCACCCCGGAAAATGTAACGGATATTCAGCGCAGCATTGGTGCAGATATTATCATGGCATTTGATGAGTGCACACCTTATCCATGTGAATATCGTTATGCAAAAGAAAGTATGGAACTTACACATCGCTGGCTTGACAGGTGTTTTAATCGTTTAGGTGACACTACTGATAAATATGGCTATACCCAAAATCTGTTTCCTATTGTACAGGGCAGCACTTACACTGATCTTCGTATTAACTCGTGCCAGTATGTGTCTTCAAAAGAAGCAACTGGTAATGCTATCGGTGGTTTAAGTGTGGGAGAACCTGAAGAAATGATGTATGAGCTTACAGCACTGTGCACAGAAAATCTGCCTGTGCAAAAGCCGCGATACTTAATGGGTGTAGGTACACCATGGAATATTCTCGAATGTATTTCTTTAGGCATTGACATATTTGATTGTGTAATGCCAACCCGCAATGGCAGAAACGGAATGATATTTACCACACAGGGCGTTATCAATATCAAAAACAAAAAATGGTCAGATGATTTTTCACCAATTGATGAAGGCTTGCCTTGTGAAACCAGCCAGTATTATACAAAAGCATACCTGCGACACCTGGTTGCCGCAAATGAAATACTCGCATTGCAGATTGCCACTATTCAAAATCTTGCATTTTATCTTTGGCTTGTAACTGAAGCGAGAAAACATATCATTGAAGATGATTTTGCTTCATGGAAATTATTAACGGTTGATATAGTCAAGCAACGTTTATAACAAGACTACAACAAGTTTTATTTTACATTTGAGCCTTTATGAAAATGATTTAATGACTGAATAACTTTAATAACTCAATATCTTAATAACTTAATATCTCAATAACTTAATGACCTTGCCGTGAAGAAAATAGATTGGTACATACTTAAAAAATTTTTGACTACTTTTTTCTTTGCTATTTTTCTTTTCAGCGTTATAGCTGTTGCGGTTGACATCAGTGAAAAAGCAGATGATTTTGTTTCATCAGGGCTTAGCACAAAAGATATTATTTTGAAATACTACATGGCTTTTGTACCCTATATTGTTGCTTTGCTTTTTCCTTTGTTTGTATTTATTGCTGTTATATTTTTTACCTCTAAAATGGCGGTGCGCAGTGAAATAATTGCCATCATAGCAAGTGGTACCAGCTTTAACCGCATGATGCGTTCTTACTGGGTTGGCGGAATCATATTGGGCTTGTTGTTATTATTTGCAGCCAATTATATTATACCGAGAGCTCAGGAAAAACGTACTGCATTTGAAACAAATTATGTTAATGTTCATTCTACCTACGATCCTTTACATCCCCGAAGCAGAAATATTTATTTCCGTATTGATTCATTTACTTATGCAGGGGTGCGCAATTATGATACTTCCAGCAAAAGTGGCGGGCCTTTCTTTATGCAGCGTGTAAAGAATAACCAGATGATATATAACCTGCGTTCAGAAACAATTCGATGGGATACCGCTCGTAAAAACTGGTTGCTTCAAAATGCTATTGAGCGATATATAAACGGTTTAAATGAAAAGGTGATTTATGCAGGGCGCAAGGATATGAGCTTTAACTTTAAACCTTTTGATCTTAGTCATGATGAATATGCAAAAGATAAACTAACCACACCTGAACTAAAAAATTTTATTCATCTTGAGGCGTTAAGGGGCGCAGAAGATCTCAATACTTTGCTGGTGGAAGAATACCGGAGATTTGCTACACCCCTGGCAGTGCTGATATTAACCATAATTGGTGCTGTAGTTGCCAGTCGTAAAGTGCGCGGGGGCAGCGGTTCACATATAGCGCTCGGTATTATGCTGGCAGCCGCTTTTATTCTTATGGACAGGTTCTCTACTATCTTTAGTACCAAGGGAAATTTGCCTCCGTTTATTGCTGCATGGATACCGGATATTTTCTTCTCATTTGTAGCTTTATACCTTTACAGAAAGGCGCCAAAATAATAATGTCAAACAAAGTATTTTATTTATAAAATTGTCAACATAAATCTTCTTTAATTCAAGCCATTATTTTGTTGGATAAATGTGCAACAGGATTATTTATAAACGACCAAACGATTGTTAGGTCAAATACAAGGCTGGTCAACAATATAACACCGCAGCAATTAAACAATTGCAATCAGTCAAAACTTTTGTTCTGTTAAGGCAACTTGTTTTACCTTTACCGCACTTGCTTAGCCTGTTGAAAAAAGTTATAACCGTGTAAGTGTGCGACGTCCGCCCGTGCCGGTACGGACGGGCAACAGCAGTGCAAAAGCAGGGGCGCATAAAAAATCTTTTCTCATATTTTGTGCAGTAATAAAACAGAAACAATTACAATTAAAATATATGGCAATCGCTACTATCAAGGAACGTTTTAAGACTAAGGCAGATGCAGCATCCCAGGAAATAAAAGAATTATTGAAGCAGCATGGTCAAAAAAAAATTGGGGAAGTAACCCTGGCACAAATATACCAGGGTATGCGTGGGGTAACGGGTTTGGTAAGCGAAACAAGTTTACTTGATGCACAGGAAGGAATTCGTTTTCGTGGATATTCTATTCCGGAATTAAGGGAAAAACTACCCCCTGCAAAGGGCGGCAGTGAGCCTTTGCCTGAAGGCTTATTTTATCTTATGCTTATTGGTGATTTACCAACACAGGAAGATGCAAATGAAATAACAAGCGTTTTGCAACGCAGAAGTCATGTGCCCAACCATGTATTTGATACCATTGATGCGTTGCCTTTGAATACGCACCCTATGACGATGTTTGTAATTGGTGTAATGGCACTGCAAACAGAAAGCAACTTTTCCAAAGAATATGCAAAAGGGTTGGCTAAAAAAGATTATTGGAGTCCGATGTTCGATGATGCAATGGATCTCATCGCACGGTTACCACGCATAGCTGCATATATCTATCGCAGAAAGTACAAGAATAATGAACATATTCAGCCAAATGGTTTGCTTGATTGGGCCGGTAATCTTGCGCACATGATGGGTTTTGAAAATGAAAGTTTTAAAGAATTAATGCGCTTATACATGACTATTCATGCTGATCATGAAGGTGGAAATGTATCTGCACATACTACACATTTGGTGGGCAGCGCATTAAGCGATCCATATTTAAGTTATGCTGCCGGTATGAATGGTTTGGCCGGCCCTTTACACGGACTTGCCAACCAGGAAGTAATTAAGTGGATATTTGAAATGGAAGATGAATTGGGCACAGATTCGCCCACTAAAGAACAAATTTCAGATTACGTTCAAAAAACTTTAAGCGCCGGTAAAGTAGTGCCAGGCTATGGACATGCTGTATTGCGGAAAACAGATCCGAGATTTACTGCACAAATGGAATTTGCTAAAAAACATATTCCTGATGATAAACTTGTGAACACCGTATGGAAGGTTTATGAAACAGTTCCATCCATCCTTCAGTCTCTTGGGAAAGTAAAAAATCCCTGGCCAAATGTTGATGCACACAGTGGTGCATTACTGGTGCACTATGGACTTGTAGAATATGAATTTTATACAGTTTTATTTGCCGTAAGCCGTGCACTTGGTGTAATGGCCAGTTTAATTTGGGACAGAGCGTTGGGCTTTCCAATCGAACGGCCAAAAAGTGTTACCACTGAAAGTGTAAAATTATGGCTCGAAGAAAAAGAAGAGATTTGGGAAGGATGAGGAGAAAAGTATAAAAAGTGTAAAGTATATAAAGTGCTCTGTGAGGAGCATTCTTATTTTTATGTACTTAAGCACTCATACTACTATTGATCTTTTGTTGCGTCGCACTCTTGTACTTATTTTTCGCTATTGTACAAATGACTTAGTGACTATTTTAATTCTTCTTTCAATGCTTCAATTACATTATAAATGATCGGGCACCGGCCGTAATGCATGAATGTAGCAAATAGTCTTCCTTTAAAATCAGGTTTATGTAATCCCGGAAATTCAAAGCATTCATCGGGTCTTGCTTCATATACAGTGCATTTATTATTATGAAGAAAGTGACAGGGGATTGCATTCATTACAGCTAATGTTCCTTCCGTTGATTTTTCAACATATTTTTCTTCAAATGTCTTTTTTGAAATATGTAAATGATTAGCCAATCTCTCTGCATCGTTGCTGCTGACATTTATCATTAAACTTCTGCAACAATTACCACAAGCAGTACAATCAATTTCCGGAGAGATTGATTCATTCAAAGCAAGCACAAGGCTATCAATTGAATTATCATCTTCATTTCTTAATAATTGTTGGAAGCGAAAATTTTCTTCTTCATTTGTTGCGGCATTGCGCTCTATTGTGGAAAGATCTGTTATAACCATTATCTCCGCAAGATAATGGTTATCGCTCAGGGGAAATTCATTACCAGTTTTACCTGGTCATTTAAATATGGGCCACCTGGATAATGTGCAGTATAATCAAGATTCACCCAATACTGACCGTTGTTTTCATGATAATAAATGCGGTTAACATTATCACCAAAAAACTGGATGATGGCCTGTTGCATTACGTCAAAATCTTTTTTGTCACCTGCATAAATTTCAGGATACATATGCCCTTCCACAATTACAAGCCTGCATAAAGCGCCAATGCTCATAAGGCAGCTTGCCATTAAAATACTGTGGTCATCACAATCACCGCCAAGACCATTTAAAATAGTTTCTCTTGGGGTTGCATAATATTCATCACGGTGCACATCAGGTACATATTTAAAATTCTTGTTAATATATTTAAAAAGAGAAAAATACCTTGCTAATTCATGGTATTTCATACTGTATTCATCAAAGTATTCCAATGAATGCTGTACAGCAAAATTTCTTACTACTGAATCTTTGAATTGTACTTTTTGTTTAACCAGTCTTGAAGTTTTTTCTCCAACATCTTCAAAAAGATG
>WNGA01011472.1_pt1 | contig 11564 bp, 6 predicted proteins | sample 5400061 | NCBI WGS metagenome assembly WNGA01 (sample SAMN13153366, study PRJNA577476) | soil metagenome | isolation source: 100 cm soil or saprolite under grassland replicate 2 | place: USA:California | collected 2016-06-15
GGCATCATGCCCATTGCATCGGTTGTCGTTTTGCTGGTAACAAATTACTTCATCAACCGCAAAATGGAAGGCTGGGCGTTTGTTTCCACCGGGCTTCACATCGTACTCACACAAATCGCGTTCTTTACATTGATGTTTCCACGTGTAATGATCTCAAGCACCAACCCTGAGTATTCGCTGACCATCTACAACGCTTCCTCCTCCCAATACACGCTGACAGTGATGTCCATCATTGCTTTGATCTTCGTCCCAATTGTGCTTGCCTATCAGGGCTGGACATACTATATGTTCCGCAAGCGCATCACTGCTGATAAGCAAACACTGATCTACTAAACAAAATTTACCGATAAAATAGGCAGAGGGATAACCATTAATTCCCTCTGCCTTTCTTTTTTCTGGATTTATTACTACGGATTTTCATGCACCGGCGACTACTTTCCCTAACCCGCGACTCTCGCACCGCGCTCATCTTAACGGTTCTTTCTGGATTTTTGGCGGGTCTGCTGACCATCTTGCAAGCCTACCTCCTCAGCAGTACTGTCAATGGCGTCTTCCTTCAGGGACAGACTCTTGCGGAAGTTGCTCACTGGCTACGACTTATCCTGATTATCATCGCGGGACGTACATTCCTGACGTGGATAAATGAAATCAGCGCGAATATCGTCGCCGTAAAAATCAAGTCTGACCTCCGTGAGCGACTCTTCAATCACATCCTGAACCTTGGTCCTGCCTACACACGCGGACAACGCACTGGTGAATTGACCACTGCCGCGGTCGAAGGGATTGAAGCACTAGATGCATACTATAGTCAATATCTTCCTCAACTCGTTGTCACCGCGCTGATTCCGATCAGCATTTTGCTCGTCGTTTTTCCCATTGACTTGCTATCGGGCATCGTCATGCTCGTCACTGCCCCTCTGATTCCTTTCTTTATGATCATGATTGGAAAGGGAGCGGAGATTGTCACTAAGCGTCAATATCAAACTCTTTCACGCCTTTCCGCCCATTTCCTCGATAGCCTGCAGGGACTCACGACTCTCAAAGTATTCGGGCAATCCAAAGCTCATGCAAAAAACATTGAGAAAGTCAGCAATCAATTCCGCGACACAACGCTCGATGTTCTACGCATCACGTTCCTGTCTGCACTTGCCCTGGAATTACTCGCGACACTCAGTACCGCCGTGATTGCCGTTGAAATCGGCTTCCGTCTACTGTATGCAAGGATGGAATTCCAGGAGGCATTCTTTATCCTGGTTCTTGCGCCAGAGTTTTATCTACCCCTACGAAATCTAGGTGCCCGTTTCCATGCAGGGATGTCTGGCACGACCGCCGCAAAACGGATTTATGAAATATTGGATATACCCATCCCAGTGGACAGCAATCAGTTGTCAGTATCCAGTGAAAAGTCGTCTGAAAAAGTTTCATCCATTAGATTTGAAAACGTTACCTATACATATCCTGATGAAAAAACGTCCGCACTTGAAGATATCAACTTAACTATTCAAGCTGGACAACACATTGCACTTGTCGGTGCGAGCGGGGCAGGAAAATCTACACTCGTTAATCTTCTGCTTGGCTTTGTTCAACCTACCTCGGGCGCCATAACCATCAACCATAATCATCAAATCCCGAATAGCGAATTACGCCCTTCCATCGCCTGGGTGCCGCAACGACCACATCTTTTCCATGACACACTTTCAGTCAACATCCGGCTTGGTAAACCCGATGCAACCCATGAAGAAGTGATCGAAGCCGCGAAAGCTGCGCATTTACATGAATTCATCGAAACGCTCCCCCAGAAATATGAAACCGTCATCGGTGAAAGCGGAGCGCGTCTCAGCGGCGGACAGGCGCAACGTCTGGCGCTTGCACGCGCCTTCCTAAAAGATGCACCCATCCTTATCCTTGATGAATCAACCTCCAGTCTTGATCCCGAAACCGAATCATTACTCGAGGAGTCTACGCACCGTTTGATGCAGGGACGAACTGTCATCACCATCGCGCACCGTCTGAATACCATCTTCAAAGCGGACAGCATTATCGTGCTTGAAGCGGGTCGCATTGTCGAACAAGGTATGCACAGGGAATTGCTCGCACAGAACGGCGTATACGCGCAAATGGTAAAGGCATACCAAGTCTCTGGATTACAAGTCGAAGGTCAAATGCCTGTCCTGAGCCTAGTCGCAGGGTCAAATGTCCAGCCTGACCTTCGACCTTCGACCTTTGACGTTCGACCGGTAAACAAGCTCAATTCAACAATCAGTAATCAAAAACAGCCACTTATCATTTGGCGGTTGCTCTCTTTCCTCAACGGCTCCTGGAATTGGGTTGCGCTCTCCGTTCTCCTTAGCACATTTACGATTGGCTCAAGCGTCGCGCTCATTGGCACATCGTCATGGCTCATCTCCACTGCAGCGTTACATCCGTCCGTTGCCGATCTTGGCGTTTCGGTGGTCGGTGTGCGTTTCTTTGGCATCAGCCGCGGGCTTTTCCGGTATCTTGAACGGCTCGTTTCACACAATGTTACGTTTCGTTTGTTAGCGCGCTTGCGTGTTTGGTTCTATGAAAAACTTGAACCGCTCGCGCCCGCCCGTTTGATGGAATACAAAAGCGGAGATTTACTGGCACGCGTCATTGGTGATGTGGAAACACTGGAAAATTTCTATGTGCGCGTCATCTCCCCATCGTTGACCGCTGTATTCATCGGACTTATCGTATCCATTTTCTTTGCTGCCTTTTACCCGCCGATTGCTCTGGTACTCATCGGCTTCTTCCTGGCTTTAGGTCTGGTCCTGCCCATTCTCGCTCAACTCTTCAGCCGCGCACCCGGACAAAGACTCATCAACCAGCGCGCGGAGATGCAATCCCAGCTCGTTGATGGGATTCAAGGGATGGCAGACTTGCTGGCTTTCGGGCAAGGTGCAAGACGCGCCCAGCAAATTGCATCGACTGGCAAAGACTACGGCTCAACGCAAAAACAGATGGCGCGTATCAACGGCATCCATTCTGCGCTAGGTGCACTTCTAACCAATCTCGGTTTATGGCTCGTCTTAGTATTGACCATCCCACAAGTGACAGCGGGGAACATCAAGGGCGTTATGCTGGGTACATTTGCATTAATGACTCTTGCTTCGTTCGAAGCAGTCAATCCCTTGCCTCTCGCCGCGCAGATGTGGAACGCATCTCGCCAAGCCGCGAAACGATTGTTTGAAGTTGTGGATGCAGAGCCAGCCGTAGAAGATATTCGATACTCGAAACTCGATATTGGATCATCGAGTATCGAATACTCGAATGTTTCCTTCACCTACCCGACTCAACTACAACCCGCATTGCAGAATGTAACTTTCACCGTACCTCAAGGAAAATCAGTTGCCATCGTCGGTCCAAGCGGCGCAGGGAAAAGCACAATAGCCAATCTTCTGCTCAGATTCTGGGAATATGAAGTGGGAGAAATCACTTTGGGTGGTACGTCGCTCAAGATGTTGAATCAGGATGAGGTTCGAAAAAAGATCGCTCTTGTCTCTCAAAATAGCTACTTCTTCAATACTAGCATCCGTGAAAATTTACGATTGGCGCGTCGATCGATAAGCCAGGAAGAAATGGAACTTGCGGCGCGTGCCGCGCAGATCCACGAGTTTATTGTAGGCTTGCCCAAAGGCTATGACACTTTGATTGGTGAGCAGGGCTTGAGGCTTTCAGGCGGCGAACGTCAGAGGCTGGCAATTACGCGGGCTTTGTTAAAGGACGCGCCGATCCTCATCTTTGATGAACCAACCGCCAATCTTGACCCGCTGACGGAGAAAGAGGTGCTGGCTACTCTCTTTGAAACGATGCGTGGGAAAACATCCCTGCTGATCACCCATCGCCTAGTGGGGCTTGAAAATGTGGATGAGATCCTGGTCATGGATGATGGTCAGATCGTAGAACGGGATACTCATGGAGAACTATTGAAACGGGCAGGTCTCTACCGGCATTTGTGGGATTTACAAAATCAAATTCTGTATGATGAAAATAAGTTTTCAATTGCAGAAATGTAAAGAATGTGTTTCACAAATCTGCAAGTTGGTTACAAAAAGGGTTTATTTGCTTGCAGCACCTCATCGAACATGCTATAATAATGTCAATTCCCCAGCGGCTTGAAAGACTTATGATTGCGTAATCTGGATGCATGGCGATTTAACCTGCACGGGTTACACGTAAATAGAACTTGAACGAAAATCCATACTTCTCCACAACCTAAGGGACTTCACCAGATTGCTCGATGTATTCTGGGCAATTTTGCATTTCATTCCATCTAACACCCCACCCAATGAGAAAAGACTATGAAAATACTTGAACTCGAGAACGAACCTCTTACCAAACTGCGCGGTATGGCAAAGGGGCTGAATATTCCCAATGCCAACCGCCTGAAAAAAGAGACGCTGGCCATGATGATCCGTGAAGCAGAGGCGCAAAAAGAAGGCATTGAGCTGCGCGGCGGCATTCTGGAAATCATGAGCGAAGGCATTGGTTTCCTGCGCGCCACGAATTATAGAATCAGCGACCAGGATGTGTACGTGTCACAGGCACAGCTTCGTCGCCATGAACTGAGAGCAGGCGACCTGGTCATCGGTCAGGTGCGCCCTCCGCGTGAGAGCGAACGACATTTCGGACTGCTCAAAGTGGAATCCATCAACGGCGTGGACCCGGAAGATGCTGCACATCGACCGGTATTTGAAAATCTCACGCCTATCTTCCCAGACAAACGATTTGACCTTGAAACCGACCACGACACGCTCGCTCCACGACTGATCAATCTGATCGCTCCGATTGGTCGTGGTCAGCGTGGATTGATCGTCTCCCCTCCGAAAGCGGGAAAAACCACAATCCTCAAGCAGCTTGCGAACTCAATTTCAACCAAATATCCGGATGTCCATTTGATCGTCGCGCTGATCGGTGAGCGTCCTGAAGAAGTGACTGACATGGATCGTTCTGTCGATGCGGAAGTCGTCGCTTCGACTTTCGATGAGCCGGTTACCTCTCACGTTCGTACTGCGGAACTCGCCTTAGAGCGGGCTAAGAGACTCGTAGAGATTGGTCGCCACGTGGTAATCTTGATGGACTCGATCACTCGTCTGGCGCGTGCTTATAACCTGGTAGTCAATCCTTCCGGGCGCACGCTGTCCGGTGGTATGGATCCATCGGCGCTGTATCCCCCGAAACGTTTCTTTGGAGCGGCACGCAATATCGAAGAAGGTGGTTCCCTGACAATCATCGCGACATGTCTTGTGGATACTGGCTCACGTCTTGATGACGTTGTTTTCGAGGAGTTTAAAGGCACAGGCAATATGGAATTACATCTTTCGCGCAAATTGCAGGAACGACGCATCTTCCCCGCGGTGGATATCGAACGCTCCTCCACGCGTCGCGAAGACCTGTTGCTGGGTCCTGATTTGCTCCAACGCGTCTGGTTAATGCGCAGAATGTATATTCAGATGATCTCCCCACAGCCTACAGGCGCGGGGATGGATCAGTCTGTTGCAACCGAAGCGATTGTCACACGCCTCGACCGCGCCCGTAACAACCAGGAATTCCTTGAGAATCTGGGAAGGGACGCTTAATCAAGCTCCAGGCGGCTAAGTACAATCTTTCGAATGTCAAAATTGTCAGCGTTCTTCGAAAAGCATCGCTTTAGCGTCATCAGTTGGGCTATCACAGTTATTCTCGTAGCAGGGATGATCGTGGGTGCGCTGATGTGGAAAAAATCCGTATCTCTACCACAAGCTTTGGCGCCTATCCCAACTGCCGCTTCAGGCAAGAACACATCTAACATTCCCATGCCAGCTTTAGACAGGCAGGCAGTATTCGAATCGATTGGACGGGAAATTCAGATAAAAACCAACGTCCCAGCTGACAAACCGCGCTATGAGCCGGAAGACTATCGCGTGGTGCGTGGGGACTCTGTCTTTGCGATTGCGGAATCCTTTAAGCTCAAACCAGAAACCATTTTGTGGGCAAACTATGAAACTTTGCAGGATAGTCCTGACAGCCTCAGGCCCGGACAAGTTTTGAAGATCCCACCAACAGATGGCATTTATTATCAGTGGAAGGAAAATGATACGCTTGAAAGTGTTGCTGGTGAATTCAAAACGACAGTTGATGCGATCCTCAATTATCCAGGAAATGATATTGACCTGACCAACCCCAAAATTGATTCAGGTTCCTGGGTAATGGTGCCAGGTGGCGAACGCGAGTTTGTACAATGGCTGGTGCCTACTATCGCAAAAGGTGCATCAGGAACGTCCTCAACCAGCCAGAGTGCTTGTGCGGGAGGCGCAGTGGGCGGTGGTGGATTTAGTTGGCCCACTGCTAATCATTTCCTCTCCGGCAATGATTATTGGTCTGGTCACTTAGGCATTGATATTGCTGCAGGTGAAGGCGCACCGATCTCTGCGGCGGATAGTGGCGTGGTCACGATGGCACAGGATGGTTACAACTATGGGTATGGCAATGTGATCCAGATCGATCATGGGAACGGATACTCAACTGTCTATGCTCACTTGAGCGCGATTTTCGTAAGCGTGTGTCAGAGTGTTGGCGCAGGACAGCAGATCGGTACATCAGGGGCTACGGGCAATGCACAAGGGGCACACTTGCACTTTGAGGTCCGCCAAAACGGAGGGTTTATCAACCCTTGGTTTGTATTACCCTAATTTTTTAAGACTTGACAGGTTTCCGCGAAGCGACCTGTCAGGTCTATTAATTTATGAACCAAGACGAACTAAAAAAAACTCTCTTGAAATTACCGCTAGGGGATGTGAAATATTTTGATTCCATCGGTTCAACGAACAACGAAGCTCTTGCCTGGGCGACCAACGATGCGAAAGACCTGTCGCTTGTCATCGCTGAGGAACAAACAGCCGGGCGTGGACGCCTCGACCGAAAATGGTTTACACCCAAGGGAACTGCGCTCGCCTTCAGCTTGATCCTGCGTCCTACCGCGCAGGAGAAACCCTATCTCACCCGGATGGTGGGGTTGGCTGCGCTTGCCGTCGTCGATGCTCTGCGGACGCGCGCACTCGTCGCACAAATAAAGTGGCCGAACGATGTCTTATTGAACGGACGCAAAGTGGCAGGCATTCTGGTCGAGTCGGTCTGGTCGGGCGAAGAAGTGGATTGTCTGGTGATCGGCATTGGTATAAATGTATTGAAAAGTGCTGTCCCGCCTGCGGAGTTACTGCAATTTCCCGCCACCAGCCTCGAAGAATCGCTGGGACCGGCTGTGGAACGAGGAGAAATATTGCATGACATTCTGGCGGGGATCATTGCGCTCCGTCCTCATCTCGGCTCTGATTCATTCGTCGCCTCCTGGGAAAAAGCGCTTGCGTTTCGCGGTGAGCAAGTTCAGGTCGAGGAAGGAAATGGAAATTCAATTACAGGGAAACTACTTGGGCTCGAGTCAGATGGAAGTTTAAGATTAAGCGATGAACAGGGCAATTCTGTAACAGTACGATTTGGGGATGTGCGCTTACGTCCGCACGTGTGATCACACGTGATATACTTCGAAACGAGGTAAAAATGTTTGATAATCTACGCGATTCTGCCGAATCCTCTTTCTATGAAGAAGAACCGAATGATCTTTATAAAGAACCAGTCGCACAACCTGTGGCGCCAAAACGCCGCCGTACAAACAATGCGCGTTTCCTTGGGATGACGGCCCAGCAGCGATTCCTGCTTTCGGTAATGCTGATGTTCACCGTTTGTATCATTGGCACGCTGGCAATGTTTGTTTTTGAGAAAATGTCTTTGTTTTAAGAATCATTGCGCGCTAAAACAGCTTAAATAAAAAAGTCCAGTGGTTCCAACGGCGTCACTGGACTTTTCTGCTAAATCAACTGTGGTTGCGGCTCTTCGACTTTTTCATCCCCATCGAGTTGTGCGCCCGCTTTTTTCAAATCCTCCGCAGCGATACGCGCTACCGATGCCACGCTATCGCCATCCTGCGGTTTAATGAGATGTACACCTCTCGTCGAACGGCCCGCCTGCCTGACATCCTTGACTTTGATACGGATGGCAACTCCGTTGGAAGTAATGATCGTCAAGTCATCCGCCTTCTGGATCACACGCGCTGCAACAATTTTGCCTATATCTTTCAACGCCTTTTGATCAATGGTCGAGATGCCCATTGTTGCGCGTCCCTTGGGAGCGTATGCACTCAATGGGGTTTGTTTTCCGAAGCCATTGGTGGTAATCACAAGCAGCGAACCGTCTTTCTCGACTACATCCATGCTTGTGACGGAGTCCCCGTTTAGGAGACGGATTGCCTGCACACCTGCGGCTTGTCGTCCCATGGCACGGATTTTGCTTTCATTGAAACGCAGAGCCTGTCCATGCTCGGTGACAAAGATCACCTCGTCATTACCGCTCGTGAGGCGCGCCCATCCCAACTTATCACCTTCATCCAGGGATATGGCGATCAACCCCGAGGGGCGAACCGAGGCGAACTCCTCCATCACCACCCGCTTGACTCTACCGCGGATCGTCGAAAGCACGCAGAATCCATGCGCGGAGAAATCTGAAACGGCAATGGCAGCCGTGATGCGCTCATTGGGATCCAGAGCAAGCACATTGACAAGAGGAATTCCCTTCGCCGTACGGTCAGCGTCCGGGATTTGGTATACCTTCTCAGAATAGACTTTGCCGCGGTCTGAGAAAAACAGCATCGTGTCCAGGCTGCGAGCTGGGAGGAGGGCAACGACTGTATCCTCATCCTTCGTGCTGTGGCCCATTACGCCACGTCCGCCGCGGCTCTGGGAGCGAAAGGCGGAAGCCGCGACACGCTTGACATAGCCACGCTCGGTGAGGCTGATCAGTACGGCTTCATCTTGAACAAGGTCTGCTTCGCTCAGTGATTCGGTCGCTTCCGCTGCGATGCGCGTACGGCGGTCATCACCATATTTTTCGGCGAGGTCGCGCATATCATCCTGAATGAGCCCAAGGATTTTCTTCGGGCTGGCAAGCAAATCTTCCAAGCGGGCGATCTGCTCCGCAACCTGCTTATGCTCTTCTTCGATCTTCCAACGCTCCAGAGCAGCAAGTCTGCGTAACTGCATATCCAAAATAGCTTGTGCCTGGATCTCGCTCAATTTGAAGCGGTTGACCAGGTTTGTTTTAGCGACATCCGCATCCTGCGATTCACGGATTATTTTGATCACCGCGTCGAGATTTGCAAGCGCGATCAAATAACCATCCAGAATATGCTGGCGAGCACGGGCTTTCGCCAGTTCAAAATTCGTGCGGCGGACGATCACCGTTTGCCGATGTTCAATGAAAATCTGTAATGAACGCTTAAGTGGCAGAGTACGGGGCTCACCATCCACAAGCGCCAGCAATTGCACGCCGAACGTGGATTGCAGAGCCGTATATTTGTAAAGTTGGTTCAGAACCTTCTTTGGCTGAGCGCCGCGCTTGAGCTCAATCACAATACTCATGCCACGTTGATCCGATTCGTCACGGAGATCGGAGATCTGATCAATCCTATCTTCACGCACCAATTCAGCAATGCGCTCGATTAGTGTTGATTTATTAACCTGATAGGGGATTTCTGTAATGATGATCTCATACCTGCCACTCTTCCCCTCTTCGATATGCGCCACCCCGCGCACGACGAGACGTCCCCGGCCGGTGCCATAGGCAGACTCGATCCCTTCACGACCAATGATAACGCCACCTGTCGGGAAGTCCGGTCCTGGGATGCGCTTCATCAACTCATCCACAGGGATATCATCCATCGTATCGTGGTTGTCGATCAGGAAGATAATGGCATCCGTCAGTTCGCGCAGGTTGTGCGGCGGAATGTTGGTCGCCATACCAACGGCAATACCCGATGTGCCATTGAGGAGCATATTCGGCACGCGGGCCGGCAAGACAAGAGGTTCTTCGAGTGACTCATCGAAGTTGGGTCCAAAGTCCACAGTATCTTTGTCAATATCAGCGAGCAATTCTTCAGCCAGTTTATGGAGGCGTGCCTCCGTATAACGCATCGCGGCAGGGGCATCACCATCCACTGACCCAAAGTTGCCTTGTCCATCAATGAGCATATAACGCATGGAAAAATCCTGCGCCATGCGTGCCATCGTCTCATAGACAGCCGAGTCACCATGCGGATGGAATTTGCCTAGAACTTCCCCTACGATACGAGCGGATTTCTTATAAGAAGTATTCGAGCGAATGCCCAGTTCATGCATGGCAAATAAAATGCGGCGATGGACAGGTTTCAATCCATCCCGTGCATCAGGCAGAGCACGCGCTACGATCACGCTCATTGCGTAATCCAGGTAGGCCTCGCGCATCTGGGCATCTATATCCACTTGTTGGACATTACCGGTTTGACCGTTTTGAGGAGTTTCGTCAGCCATAATAATTTTCTCTTGCCGCTTGTCTTATAAATTACTAAACTTCTGGAATGATGTAGAAGCAAGCATCCAGCTTTTGGTTTAGTTACGCATGCGGCACTTTGTAAAAGGGGGTATCGGCATAAAAAAGACACGAAGGACGAGATTCTGTGACTCCGCGTCTTAACTAATGAAGGGTATGCCTAATTTACTCTAATTATACCACCTCCTTCACGTGTCATTTTCCCTTTTTTCGATGCCAAACAGGTATTTTTTGCGGCTAGATAACAAAAAACTCGCCTTTCAGCGAGCCTCTTTTGGTGCCGAAGGTGGGACTTGAACCCACATGAGGGAACCCTCACTACGCCCTGAACGTAGCGCGTCTGCCAATTCCGCCACTTCGGCTTTTTTTCTGCGGACTGAATTTTATCTCAAAGATTGTTTTTGTCAACCTGAACGACATTTTGCCACAGAAAAGAGCAATTTACAGATCTTTTCTTCAAAGCCTCACTCATAGAGTGCCTTTTTCCTATTGCAAAATTCTCCCATGTCTCTATAATAATATTAATCCCACATCGCAAACCTTCAATTTGAGCAGCAAAATATCTCCTTTTCTGTGCCCCTTTCAAAAGGAGGTGATAATTTTATCTGATAATAAATGTTCCTTTTCAAGCCATGCCAAGCTTTATCCAATTTGAAATTGGATACGGGAAAATTAGATAAGACTTTCTCAGAAAGCTGCATAGGCATTTCTTCTCTTGCATTGATGCCATAGTCTATGTGCTTTCAATCCTGGAGAATTATACAATGAAACGAATACTTACTTTTGCAACGATCCTCGCGCTGATGATTACACAAGAAGTCAGCGCCAGTAGTTTTAGTGTTGCTCCTCTCACCGTTATTTCTGGCACTAGTCCCTTCGCAAGTTGCCCCAATATTGGCGGATTAGGCAACCCTCCTGGCACCAACTACCTTAACGCCGAAGAGGAGCCATGGGTGGCTGTGAGCCCAACCAATCCGAATAACATAGTTGCTGTCTGGCAACAGGATCGCTGGTCGAACGGCGGTGCGCGTGGTCTCGTCGCAGGTGTGACACACGATGGAGGCGTAACTTGGAATGAGACCTATGCTCACTTCACGTTCTGCTCCGGCGGCACAGCCGCCAATGGCGGCGATTTCGAGCGAGCGTCT
>WNGA01021006.1_pt1 | contig 11564 bp, 9 predicted proteins | sample 5400061 | NCBI WGS metagenome assembly WNGA01 (sample SAMN13153366, study PRJNA577476) | soil metagenome | isolation source: 100 cm soil or saprolite under grassland replicate 2 | place: USA:California | collected 2016-06-15
GGCCGGACGTGGCGGGATCGGTGCTCGACGTGGTGCGCCGAGCCGGCTGCCGCCTGCTGCCCAACACCGCCGGCTGCTTCACCGCCCGCGACGCGGTCCGCACCGCCAAGCTGGCCCGCGAGGCGTTCGCCACCGAATGGATCAAGCTCGAGGTCATCGGCGACGACAGAACGCTGCTGCCCGATGCGGTCGAGCTGCGGGACGCCGCCGAGTCGCTGGTGGACGACGGCTTTACGGTGCTGCCCTACACCAACGACGACCCCGTGCTCGCGCGTCAGCTCCAGGAGATCGGCTGCGCGGCGGTGATGCCGCTCGGCTCGCCGATCGGCAGCGGCATGGGCATCCGCAACCCGTACAACCTGCGGATCATCGTCGAGCACGCCACCGTCCCGGTGATCCTGGACGCCGGCGTCGGCACCGCCTCGGACGCGGCCACCGCCATGGAGCTGGGCTGCGACGGCGTCCTGCTCGCAAGCGCCGTGACCCGCGCGCGCGAGCCCGTGCTGATGGCCGAGGCCATGCGCAAGGCCGTCGAGGCCGGCCGCCTGGCGTTCCGCGCCGGCCGCATCCCCCGGCGCCTCTACGCCGAGGCGTCCTCGTCCCTGGAGGGCATCGCCGAACTGGACGACGACCCCCGAGCCGCGGCCGCTGAGGCCAGGGTGCCGCGAGCCGGCGCCTGATGGATCCCCGCGGGCGGCGTCGCCGGCTCGCGGGAGCGCGGGTGTACTTGTGCACGCCGATCAGGGAGGACCTGGCCGACCTGGCCGATGCGGTCCTCGGCGCCGGGGTCGACGTGATCCAGCTCCGCGACAAGCAGGCCGAGGCCGTGCCGCTCCTGCGCGCGGCCGAGGTCCTGCGCGCGGCCGCCGATCGTCACGGAGCGTTGCTGGCCGTCAATGACCGCGCCGACGTCGCCCTGGCAGCCGCCGCCGACATCCTCCACCTCGGCCAGAACGACCTCCCGATGGGCTGGGCACGCCGGATCGTCGGCCAGGACGTGCTGCTCGGCCGCTCGACGCACGACCTGGAGCAGGCGCGGTGCGCGGTCGCCGAAGGATGGGACTACTTCGCGGTCGGGCCCGTCTACCCGACCGCGACGAAGCCGGATCGGCCCGCCGTCGGCATCGCGCTGCTCCAGGCCGTCGCCGCCCTCGCCCCTCCGGTCCCGTGGTTCGCGATCGGGGGTGTCGACCGATCGAACCTTGCCGAGGTCACGGCCGCCGGGGCCAGCAGGATCGTGGTCGTGCGAGCGATCACCGACACCGCCGACCCGGCAGCCGCGGCAGCCGGGATGCGCCGGCTGCTCGAAGGAGGGCGGGCTCAGCGCGCGATCCGGCCCTCGATGTAGGCCGCCCAGTAGCGGGCCTGGTCCCGATGTGCCGGAGCGACGCTGCGCTGGGCCGCGGCGTCGCGCAGCAGCCACGACACTGTCTGGAGGTCGACGCGGTCCATCTCATGGGTGACCTCGGAGGCCCAGAACAGCGCCGCGGCGCCGATGTCGCCAGGTACCCCGGGCCCGTGCCCGATGTCGCCCAGGAGCTGGGACACCGTGGTGGCGTCGTCCGGTTCGATGAGAGTGGTCATCTCGAGCATGCCGGCTCCTCTCCGTGCGGCGGCCCGCTCTTCGTCGTCAGTCGAGTCGCTGTCGTGGCTGATGTTCGAACATATGTTCGACCAGGATGGCCCGCCCGTCAAATCACCTTGTCCGGTGGGGCGCGACCAGCGAGGCGTCGGTCCGAGAAGACCTCTCGCGCTGGAGAAGGCGGTCGCGCGGACCGCTGAGGGGCCCCCGCATGACCAGGACGTGTCCGGCCCGAGGTTGGTTTGGTAGCTTCCGTCGGTGAAGCCCTTGCCGTGCAGGATGAGCCACCCGGCCAGCAGGGACGCGAGCACGGCGACCGTGGCGGCGGCTGTCACGATACCGGTGAGGACGGCCGCCTTGGCGGCCAGCAGCCAGCGAATCCCGACACACCGACGGACACGGACTTGGCCCGGCCATCGTCCGCGCTATCGTCAGCGCCCACGGCGCCACGCTCATCCCACATGCCCGACCGGAAGGTGGCCTCGACCTCGGAGTGAGCTTTCCTGACGCGGTCATTGGGCCTGGGGGAGGAGGGTGGCGATCATGTAGTCGGCGAGGAACTGTGCGAATCGCTGCAGGGACCAGCCGCGCTCACGCTGACTGGGCCGCAGGCTTTGTCGGCGGCGGAGGTGGCCAAGCGGCTGTCGGCGACGACCGGGCGCCAGGTCCGCTATGTCGACGTCGGCCCCGACGCCTACCGTCAGGCGCTGACCGACGCTGGTCTGCCCGGCTGGCTGGTCGACGGCCTGGTTGCGAGCCACACGCTGTTCGCGGCCGGCCACGCGGCGACGGTCCTCGACGAGGTGGCCAAGGTGACCGGCCAGCCCCCGCGGACGTTCGAACAGTTCGCCGCCGACCACCGCCTGGCGTTCGGCGGCCGGCCGTCGTAGCTGCTGACCGAGCCGCTGCTTGCCGTCTGGCACCGGCGGTGGCCGACCCCGAGTTGTGGGCTGAGCTGGCGTCAATGCGGCGGTTCCTCCGCGTGCTGGACTCCGCTGACGGGTCGCGGCGCCGCGGGTGCAGACGTGGTCGACCGGCGCGTCAGCCGCCGCCGCTACGACGCCGCCCGCACTGTGGAGGCATTCGCCCCCCGCCTGCGCGAGCAGCTCCGACCCCGACTCGCGCTCTGTCGGGCTGCTCGCCGTCATCGAACAGACGATGCAGCCGACCCGGGCGTCGCCTTGGTTGCATCCGGTGGCCACACGGCCCAGCCGGTAGCTACGCACGCCAGCAGTCAGACGATGCTCGCCCGTCAACCCACCACCCTGGACCCGGTAAGGGTGCCATCGTAGATCGGTGTGCGGCGAGCCCAACCGCATGTGATCAAGAGCACCACGGGGATCGCGGGCACGAGGACGTCGGCATCGAGGAAACATTGCGGCGCGGGGACCCTAACCGGGTGTGACGGTACGACGGCGCCGGCGGCGGACCACCAGGCCGCTGCCTGCCAGCAGCACCACGCCCGCGCTCGCGCCGATTCCCACGGGAATGCGCCTGTCCTCGCGCCAGCGAGGGGGGCAGGACCCGCCCTGTCCTGGCGCTCCGTCCGGACCCGAACCCCCAGTTCATGAGCTGGGTCGCGTCGGCGGCGGGATCCCGGCTGCGCAGCACGATCGCGATCAGCGTGCGACCCTTGCGGGTGGCCGCCGCGGCCAGGCAGCGCCCGGCATCGTCGGTGAACCCCGTCTTGATGCCGACGGCGCCTCTGTACTCCTTCAGGAACCTGGAGTGGGCGTAGAGCTCGTGGCGGTGAAGGTCGGGCGTGGTGAAGACCACGCGGTCCATGCGGACCAGCTTGGCCAGCCAGGGGTCGTGCAGCACAGCCCTGGCGAGGATGGCGAGGTCGAAGGCGCTGGACCGGTGCGCGGGTGCGTCCAGCCCGTTGGGGCTGTGCCATGACGACTGGCGTAGCCCCAGGCGCGTGGACGCGAGGTTCATCGCCCGCTCGAATCGGCGCACCGAGCCCGCGGTGCGGTCGGCGAGCAGGACCGCCATGTCGTTGGCGGACACCACCATCAGCGCGGCGAGGGCCTGGCTGACCATGATCTTCTGGCCGGGCTTCAGTGCCAGCTTGTTCGCTGGCGTCTTGGCGGCGTCACGGCCCGCCACCGCCACCGTGTCGAGCCGTAGGCTGGCTCTGACCAGGAGGGCTGTGAGCATCTTGGTGAGGCTGGCGGGCGCCCTTGCGGTGGTCGCGTGCCGGGTCCACAGCACGGTGCCGGTCTGCGCGTCCACCAGGATCGCGAACCCCGAGGCGACCTTTGGCCCGGCGACCTTTGGCCCGGCGACCTTTGGCCCGGCGGGCCCGGCGACACTTGGCGCGGCGACGACTCTGAGGCCGGCGACCGTGGGCGTGGCGACCGTGGGCGTGGCGGCGCCCGCCCGAGCGGGCGACCAGGCGGTCAGGACCAGTGCCATCAGGGCGAGCAGTACCGGCAGGCGGTTCGATGTGCGCATTCACGTCCCCAACAGGGGCGGGCGGGAAATCGTTGGTCGAGGATCGGTGTCGAGGGGTGGACAGGGCGTCGAGCGGGTAGCAGTTTGCATCTCCAGAGGCGGGTCGGACAAGCACCCGGGAAGGCTGTGGATAGCTACCCGGGAGTATCGGGCGATGTTGGTAAGATTTCGCCGTCCTCACTAACGAATCCCAGGAGCGGGTATGCGGGTCACGGTTATCGGCGCGGGCCATGTCGGCCTGGTCACGGCGGTGTGCTTGGCCAAGCTGGGCCATGAGGTCGTGGCCGACGACGACGACGCGGCCAAGATGGACCTGCTGCGCCGGGGCACGGCATGGTTCTACGAGCCAGGCCTCGAGGAGCTGTTGCGTGAGGCGCTGACCGACGGACGCCTCCGATTCACCTCGGACAAGGCCGAGGCCGTACGCCACGGTGAGGTGATCTTCATCTGCGTCGGCACTCCGTCGCGCCCCGACGGCAGCCCGAACCTCGCCTTCGTCGAGATGGTCGCCCGCGAGGTCGCGCGTCATCTGCCCGTCGGCGAGCCCAAGCTGATCTGCGAGAAGTCGACCGTCCCGGTGCAGACCGGCGAGAGGGTCGCGCAGGTCATCGACCGGGAGGCTCCCCGAGGCGCCGTCTACGAGGTCGCCTCCAACCCTGAGTTCCTCCGCGAGGGCTCTGCCATCGTCGACACGCTGCAGCCCGACCGGATCGTGGTCGGCACCGACTCCGAGCGGGGCGCGGCCGTGCTTCGGGAGCTCTACGCGCCCATCCTCCAGCACTCGGACTGCGAGTGGCTGGCCACCGACCGCGCCACGGCCGAGCTCATCAAGCACGCCTCCAACGCGTTCCTGGCGACCAAGATCAGCTTCATCAACGCCGTGGCCAGGGTCTGCGAGCGATCCGGCGCGGACGTCGAAGTGGTCGCCCGCGGCATGGGCCTCGACCCCAGGATCGGCCCCTCGTTCCTGCGGGCCGGCCCGGGCTACGGGGGCAGCTGCTTCCCCAAGGACGTGGCAGCGTTCGCCCACCGCTCCCGCGAGCTGGGCGTGGACTTCACCATGCTCAACGAGGTGGCCCGGATCAACATGGAGGCTCGCCGCTCGGTCGTCGAGAAGGTCCGTGACCTGCTGTGGCACCTCGAGGGCAAGCGCATCGGCGTGCTCGGGCTGACCTTCAAGCCCGAGACCGACGATCTCCGCGAGTCACCGGCGATCGACGTGGTCAGGGCGCTGCTGGACGACGGCGCCTCGGTGGTGGCCTACGACCCGGTGGCTTCGGACAGCGAGACACGCCAGCTCCTGCCGGGCTTCGAGCGCGCCGTCAAGGCGATCGACGTGGCCGACGGGGCGCACGCCCTCGTGCTGCTCACCGAGTGGGCCGAGTTCGCCGACCTGGACCCGGCCGTGCTCGCCGAGCGGATGGCGTATCCCATTCTGGTGGACGCTCGCAACGCGCTCGACCGCGAGCGCTACCTGGCGGCCGGGTTCACCATCGCCGGCATGGGGCGGCCGGTGGCAGGGCGCGATCGCAAGGGAAGATAAGCATGCCGCGAGCGGTGATCACCGGCGGCGCCGGTTTCCTCGGGTCGCACCTGTGCCGGCGGCTCCTGGCGGAGGGGTTCGAGGTCGTCTGCATGGACTCCCTGCTGACCGGCCGGGCCTCCAACGTCGAGGATCTCCGGGGCGAGCGCTTCCAGCTGGTCAAGGTGGACGTGACCAACTACATCCACGTCTCCGGCCCCCTCGACGCGGTGCTCCATTTCGCCTCCCCGGCCAGCCCGATCGACTACCTGCGCTACCCGATCCAGACCCTCAAGGTGGGCGCGCTGGGGACCCACCACGCCCTGGGGCTCGCAAAGGAGAAGGGCGCCCGCTTCCTGCTCGCCTCGACCAGCGAGGTCTACGGCGACCCGCAGGTCCACCCGCAGCCAGAGAGCTACTGGGGCCACGTGAACCCGATCGGCCCGCGCGGCGTCTACGACGAGGCCAAACGCTTCGCCGAGGCCATGTCCATGGCCTACCACCGCGCCCACGGCGTCCCCGTGCGAATCGCCAGGATCTTCAACTCGATCCTGGCCGATGAGCAGGTGCTCTACGACGACGGGGACCAACTGCGGCGCGAACCGGTCGAGGCATTGGCGCGTCGGCTCGCCGGGCGCGTCGACCTGGCCGGCTATCGCGTCCCGGCCTTCGACCGTAACGACACGATGGTGGCGGCCGAGGCCTCGGCGCTGATCGGGCATCCGACCACGGCGACCTGCTACGAGGTTCGCACCCGGTACGGACGGTCCATCCGGGTGACCGGCGATCACAGCCTCTTCGTCGAAGGCGCGGATGGCGCTCCTCGACCACGTCCGGTCGCTCAGCTCCGGGTCGACGACAGGATCGCCATTGCCGGCGTCGTGCGCGTTCCAGAGCGGGACCGCGTCCACGTTGACATGGTCGAATCCTGGGACCAGGCAGGCAACGACCCCTGGAACCTGATGGTCCACGGCGCCGGCCTTGGCGCCACCGTGTGGGAACGCCGGTTCGACCTCTTCGCCGCGATCGCGCGGCGCAACCCCAGGACCGCTCCGCGCTGGCGCAGCCACGTCTGGGGTGAGATCGCCAACCATCGCAAGCGCGATCAGCTTCCGCTCGGAGCCCTGCGTGCGCTCGGCATCGCGATGCCGGAGGATGCCGGGGTACGGCTGCGAACCGGGGGAAGGTCCGCGGTGCTGCCCCGCACCGTCGAATTGACCGACGAGCTGCTCTGGCTCCTCGGGCTCTACGTCGCCCAGGGTCGCCGGTTCGAGGGGCGGAAGAGCGCGTTCATTAAACTGAGCTGCGACCAGCTCACCCTCGACCGGGCCGCCAAGATCCTCCAGCGTGACCTGAACCTGCACGTCGTGCGGGCAAAGGCCAGCAGCGTAGGCGGCGCCGCGATCTTCGCGCACTCGAAGCTGCTGCTGCTCCTCCTCGACCACCTCGGTTTCCAGGCGGGCCCCGAGCGGCTGCCCGGTTGGGTGCTCGGCCTGCCCCTTTCGCGGCTCAAGTGGGTGATCGAGGGATACCGGGAAGGCGGCGCGGCGCATTCGGAGCAAGCACCCGAGGAGGACATCCGGCACGAGCTCTCCACCAGCTCGACCGACCTCAAGGACGATCTCGTGGTCGCCTTCGGCCGTTTCGGCCTGCTTCCATCGGTCGGCCGGTCCCGCTCGACGTTTCGCCGGCGGATCGGGAGTCGTCGGCACCCGTCGTGGCGCCTGACGCTGCCCGGCGTGAGCCCCTGGAGCCCGCTCGACTGGGATCAGGGTGTCCACCAGCGGGTCAACGCCCGTCGCACCGGCGATCTCGTCTGGGCGCCGATCACCAGGATCGAGGAGATCCCCGCGACCCCGCTGGTCTACGACTTCAGCGTTCCGCTGCACGAGAACTTCTGGGCCGGATCGGGAATCATGGCCCACAACACCTTCGGGCCCTATATGAGGGTTGACGATGGTCGGGCGTTTTGCACCTTCGCGGTGCAGGCGTTGCGTGGGGAGCCCTTGACCGTTCACGGGGACGGGAGCCAGACACGCTCGCTCTGCTATGTGGACGATCTCGTGGAGGGGCTGTGGCGGCTGCTCTGGTCGCAGGAGACCGGCCCGGTCAACCTCGGGAATCCGGAAGAGATCACCGTGCTCGACCTGGCACGCCAGATCGGGCGGTCGGTCGGTGGAGAGCCGGAGATCGTCTTCGAGCCCCGGCCGATCGACGACCCGGAGATCCGGCGTCCGGACATCACGGTCGCCCAGGATCGGCTCGGCTGGGAGCCGCAGGTGAGCCTCGCCGACGGGATCAGGCGGACCGTGCCGTGGTTCCGTACAGCGCTCGGGCTCGACCCGCGGGGTGGCTCCGCGGGGCGGTCCGAGCCCGACCCGCGGGGTGGCTCCGCGGGGCGGTCCGAGCCCGACCCACCGCGCTGCTCCGCCAGGCGAACATGACCGTGGACGAGGTGAAGCCGGTGCGGGCGGCGTTCTTCGACGTGGACAAGACGTTGCTGCCCGGGTCCAGCCTGTACCTGTTTGCCCGAGGCCTGTACCGCCGGGGCTTCTACACGCTCCGGGACATCGCGGGCTTCGCCTTTGGCCAGTTCGTCTTCCGCCTCACGGGCGCGGAGGGCCAGAGCGGGATGGAGGCGGCGCGCGAGTCGGCACTGGCCTTCGTGGAGGGCAAGCACCGGGCCGACCTGGTCCAAATCGGCCACGACATCGTCGTCGAGGTCATCGGCCCGCGGATCTACCCGGGCATGCGCCGGGTGATCGAGGCGCACAACGCGGTGGGAGACCGTACCTACCTGGTCACGGCCGCGCCGCGGGACCTCGCCGAGGAGATCGCGGCGTACCTCGGCATGGACGGTGCGCTCGGGACCCGGGCGGAGCTGGTCGACGGCACCTACACCGGGCGGATGCTCGGCCCCGTGCTCCACGGCCCGGCCAAGCTCGAGGCGGTCAAGGCGCTGGCCGCCGAGGAGGGCATCGACCTGCGCTCCAGCAGCGCCTACTCGGACTCCGTCAACGACCGGCCGCTGCTGGAGGGGGTCGGCCATCCGGTGGCGGTCAACCCGGACCGGGTCCTGCGCGCGCTTGCGGCCGAGCGGGGCTGGCAGATCCATGACTTCCGCCGGCATCGCCGGCTGTGGCTCGTGTGGCTGCCCTCGGGCGTGGCGATCGGCGCGGTCGCGGCGATGGTCGCACGGCAGCGTCGGTTGGCCCGCATCGGAGCTCCGGCCCCCGGCGCCACACAGAGCTCCGTGGCCTCCAGGGTCACCGCTTCGCGGACCCCTGTTGCGATGCGCCGGACCATCCGCAGCGTGGACGGCGAGCAGCCACCCCCGGACGCCCGACGCCGGCTTGCGCACACCAGGCGCACGTCGCGGTGACCAGACCCATCGCGCCGCGCAGTAGCCCATCCATCCCAGCCGGTCCGGGCAGGGACAGGGCGCCTGCTCGGGAGGAGCGACCGCGTCAGGGGGGCGATCGCTTCAGGGGAGGAACTGCTCCTGGAGGGTGTTGACCTGGTCGCCCTTCACGGTGACCCAGAACAGCGGGGAGCCGTCGGTGGGGAAATAGGACGCGAGCTTGACGAGGTCGACCGGGAGGTCCCTGGTGGCGTCGCCGGTCTCGTCGTTGGCGAGCACGTTCACGGTGATGCGGGCGGTGGGGAGTACCGGTAGCCTGCGCAACCGCCTGTTGGTGTTGCGGATGTAGTAGTCGTTCGGCGGGGGCGACTCCTCCCCGTCCTCGCTGGCCGCCTTGGCCGCCTCCGCGCCGGTGAGGAACTGCACGACGTCGATGACGATCGTCCGCGAGGGCAGGTCGACCTCCTTCAGGAACGCGGGATGGCGTCCGTCGGCGAGGATCACTCTGGCGGTGCCACTGGTACGCGGCGCGCCGGCGGTCGTACCGCTCGTTCCGCCGCCGCCCCCACCCTGCCGGGTGTCAACGCCGGCGGTGCTGGAGGGAGCCGCCCGATCGGAGGAGCCTCCGCACCCGGCGAGCGCGAAGCACATGAGCAGGGCCACCGCACCGACGGCTGGGCCCCGAGTACCGACGGCTGGGCCCCGAGCGCTCCGAGCTCGGACGAGCCCGTACCGCATGGTCGCTCCTGAGAGAGCAGGAAGATTTGTGAAGAAGATACGCCCTGCGGGTGCCCAAACCCATCCCCGACGGATCGGCGGGGCAGGCGTCAGGAGGTTGCCTGGTCGCCAGGCTCTGCGAGTGGGAGACCGCCCTCGTTGAGGACGGCGGTGACCTCGTCCTCGGTCAGCCCGCGCGTGGCGAGGGCGCGCCGAAGGCGGCGCGACGCCTCGACCGGGGAGGTCCAGCCGTCCCGGACCGACGTCGTCTCGCGCTCCCCCTCGAGCAGGCCGTCGACGAAGCCGCGCGCATAGTCCCACGGCACGTAGCGGTCGACGTCGGGCTCGAAGGCCGGCTCGTGGACGCGAGGCTCGCCATGCTCGAGGATGTGCTCGAGGTTCTCGCGCAGGAGGCTCCAGCTGAAAAAGTGGTCCTCCTCACAGTCGGGGCAGGGGATGACGACCCCCCGGAAGCCACGCGGCTCCAAAGCCTCCCGGAACTCGGCCAGGTCGGCGAGATCATCGAGCAGCGCCGCGCGCTCCTCGTCGTCGATCGGCTCGGACCGGCTTTCTTCTTCGAACCCGAAGGGGTCGAGCGGGTCGGGCACAGACACCTCGAAGAGTACGGTGATCGTATCGGTAGACGCCCACGTGGACGCCCTGATGCTGTCATGGTACAGCGGTTACCGGCTCGGGTCCCCGCGCCGTCCACAATGCGGATGAGGCCCGCGCCAGCCCACTGCCGGGAGGCCGCCCGGCTTTGCCTCGAGCCCGGAGACGACCTGCTTGCACGGCGCCGAAGTGCATTGGTAGCTTCGGGCATGCGCCATTCCGAGGACCCACCGTCACCGCGGTCGGGTCCTGTTGCTATCCGGCGGCCTTCCGCGGACGCCGCATGACGGACGCGCCCCAGATCGAGTTCCCGGAGGACTCCCGTGGCTGAGGTTGAGATCGGCAAGGGCAAGAGCGGCCGGCGCGCCTACGGCTTCGACGACATCGCGATCGTCCCGAGCCGGCGCACGCGCGACCCCGACGACATCGACATCTCCTGGGACCTGGACGCCTACCAGTTCGAGCTGCCGCTGCTGGCCTCGGCCATGGACGGGGTCGTGTCGCCCAGGATCGCGATCGAGATCGGCAAGCTCGGCGGGCTGGCCGTGCTGAACCTCGAGGGCCTGTGGACGCGCTACAAGGACCCCGAGCCGATCTACGAGGAGATCGCCGCGCTGTCGGATGCGGACGCGACCAAGCGGATGCAGGAGATCTACCGCGAGCCGATCAAGGCGGACCTGATCGGGCAGCGGATCGGCGAGATCAAGGACAGCGGCGTGGTGGTGGCGGCCTCGCTGACCCCGCAGCGGGTGGCCCGCTACCACGAGACCACCCTCGAGGCCGGACTTGACATCCTGGTCATCCAGGGGACGGTGGTCTCCGCGGAGCACGTCTCGTCCACCACCGAGCCGCTCAACCTCAAGACCTTCATCGCCCGGTACGAGATCCCGGTGATTGTGGGCGGCTGCGCCTCATACTCGACAGCGCTGCACCTGATGCGCACGGGCGCCGCAGGGGTGCTGGTGGGCGTGGGGCCCGGGGCGGCCTGCACCACCCGGGGCGTGCTCGGTATCGGGGTGCCGCAGGCGACCGCGCTGGCCGATGCGGCCGGGGCGAGGACCCGCCATCTCGAGGAGACTGGGCGCTACGTCCAGGTCATCGCGGATGGGGGCATGGCGACTGGCGGCGACATCGCCAAGGCGGTCGCCTGTGGAGCCGACGCGGTCATGCTCGGGTCCCCGCTGGCCCGCGCGATCGAGGCGCCCGGCCGCGGCTTCCACTGGGGCATGGCCACCTTCCACCCGGACCTGCCCCGCGGGACGCGGGTCGCCACCAGGACGCTCGGGACCCTGCGCGAGATCCTGCTCGGCCCG
>WNGA01030501.1_pt1 | contig 11564 bp, 9 predicted proteins | sample 5400061 | NCBI WGS metagenome assembly WNGA01 (sample SAMN13153366, study PRJNA577476) | soil metagenome | isolation source: 100 cm soil or saprolite under grassland replicate 2 | place: USA:California | collected 2016-06-15
CTCCAGGGGCAGCCGTCGGCCCGGTACTTCGCGGAGAAGTTCCAGCCGGACGCCTTGCCGCGGATTGCTTGGGAGCTCTACCCGGAGACGAAGGAGATCGTCCTCGTCCGCGACGTTCGTGATCTGATCTGCTCCGTGCTCGCCTTCAACGGGAAGCGCGGGACGGTGGATTTCGGCCGCGAGGCGTTCAAAAGCGACGGCGAGTACGTCCGCTACGTCGGCCGGCGGGCGCGACAGCTCCTGGACGCGTGGAAGAGCAGGCGCGAACGCTCGGAGCTCGTCCGGTACGAGGAGCTGGCGATGGAGCCGCGCGCGACGCTCGAGCGGATCCTCGAGTACCTGGAGCTGGACTGCGGCTCCACCATCGTCGACCGCATGGTGCGGGCGGCGCTCGACCACCCCGGCGTGCAGGCGCACCGGACGAGCCCGACCGTCGAGGATTCGATCGGCCGCTGGAGGCGCGACCTGCCGGCGACGCTCCGCCCGGTCGTGGAGGAGTCGCTCGACGGAGTCCTGACGGAGCTTGGCTACACGGCTCGGTGAGCGCGATGAGGCCGGTCGAGCGGTTCGACCCGGAGCTGATGCGGGGCCAGCTCCTTGAGGCCGAACACCTCGCGCGCTACCGCTGGGCAGCCGAGCTCGTGAAGGGCAAGCGCGTTCTCGATGCGGGTTGTGGGACCGGCTACGGCAGCGAGCTGCTCGCCCGCGAAGGCGCCGCGGAAGTCGTCGGAGTCGACGTCGACGAAGCGGTCGTCGAAGCTGCGCAGCGCGCGGCCCCGGACGGCGCGAGCTTCGCGACCGCCGACCTGCGGGAGCTTCCCCCCGGCCTCGGCGACTTCGACGCGGTCGTCTGTTTCGAGGTGCTCGAACACCTCGACGAGCCAGAGACGGCGCTCGACGCGCTCGCCGCCGTTCTCCGGCCGGACGGGCTTCTCGTCGTCTCGTCGCCGAACCGGGACGTCTACCCGCCCGGTAACCCGTACCACAAGCACGAGTTCCTTCCCGACGAGCTGGCCCAGGCGCTTGCTGCACGCTTCGCCCATGTCCGACTCGTCCGCCAGCACAACTGGCTGGCCGCAGCTCTCTTCGAGGACGAGGACTTCGCGCGGCTCGAGGCGCTACCGGCAGCGGTCGCGAAGGCGGCGCCCGGAGACCCCGGCAAGGAGCTCTACTCGGTCGGGCTCGCGAGCAACGCGCCGCTACCGCCGGCGCCGCCGCTCGTGATGCTGACCCACACGGCCGACCTAAAATGGTGGCAAGAGCTGCTGCAGGGGCTCAGGGACGAGGTCGACGCGAAGAGCCGGCACGTGAGCGACCTCGAGGGGTGGCTGGAGCAGCGCGATGCCGAGCTGAAGGAAGCATTCGAGATGATCCACTCCATGCAGGCGACGCGCGTGTGGCGGCTCGGCGCCGCGTACTGGAACCTCCGAGACCGGCTACTTCGGCGGCGGCTCGGGTAACTTCTGGCGCGATGGCGCTCAACGACTACCGCACCGAGACGAAGTACACGAAGCTCGACGACAGCCCGGGCTCGACCCACAACCTCGTGCTCGGCCTTGTCCAGCCGGGGTCGCGCGTGCTGGAGTTCGGCTGCGCGACGGGCTACATGTCGCAGGCGCTGCGGGACCGGCTCGGAGCGACAGTCGTCGGCGTCGAGCTCGACGCGGAAGCTGCGCGGCTCGCCGAGGAGCACTGCGAGCGGGTGCTCGTGGGCGACGCCGAGGAGCTCGACCTCGAGGCCGAGCTCGGGGGCGAGCGCTTCGACTCGATCCTGTTCGCCGACGTGCTCGAGCACCTGCGCGATCCGGGAGCGCTGCTCAGGCGCGTCAGGCCGTCCGCGGCCGAGGGCGGCTCGGTGGTCGCGTCGATTCCGAACGTCGCGCACGCGGCGGTGCGGCTAGCGCTGCTCGGCGGCTCGTTCCGGTACCGCGAGCAGGGGCTACTCGACGAGAGCCACCTGCGCTTCTTCACGCGCGAGGGCATCCAGGACCTGTTCGAGGGCACCGGCTACGTCATCACCCACTGGCTGCGCCGCAGGCTGGACGTCGAGGAGACGGAGATCGCCGTCCCGCGCTCGCTGCCGGAAGAGGCGCGCGCCTGGGCGACAGGCGACACCGAGGCGACCACGTACCAGTTCGTGGTGCGCGCGGTCGCGTCGGACGACGCTGCCCAGCTCGCCGCACTGCGCGAGAAGCTCGAGGCAGCCAAGGCAGAGCTCGCCGAGCTGCGGCCGCTGGCGGACGAGGCCGAAGCGGCACGCGCGGAGCTGGAGGAGCTACGGCCGCTCCGCGGAGCGGACGAGGAGCTGCCGGCGCTGCGGCGCGCGCACGAGGTGCTCCAGCGGCGGCTCGTCGCCGAGCGCGCTGCGTTCGCGGAAGGAATCGCGGCGGTCGAGGCGAGCGTCTTCAGCTCACGCTCCTGGCGCTACACGGCGCCGCTGCGCGGTGCGATCAAGCTCGCGCGCAGGCTGAAGCCGTGAGCGAGATCTCGCTGCCGCGCGTCGAGCAACCGCTCGTGACGGTTGTGATGGTGCTCTACGGCGGGTGGGAGCTCGCCCTGCGCGCAATCGCCGCCCTCGCAGCCAACACCGAGCAGAGCTTCGAGCTCGTACTGGTGGACAACGCCTCGCCGGACGACTCGCTGGAGCGGATCGAGGAGCGCGTCGAGGGGGCGACGATCCTGCGCAACGAAGTCAACCGCGGCTTCGGCGGCGCTTCGAACCAGGGAGCCGAGCTTGCCCGCGGCCGCGTCCTCTGCCTCCTGAACAGCGATGCGCTCGTCGAGCGCGGCTGGCTCCCGCCGCTGCTCGAGACACTCGAGGAGCCGGGCGTCGGTGCAGCCGTGCCGCTGCTCCTGAACCCCGACGGCAGTGTGCAGGAAGCCGGATCGGTGGTCGACTCGATCGGCCACCCGCACGCCGTCGGCCGCGGCTCCTCCGCCGGCGATTTCCAGCACCGCTTCCGGCGCGAGGTCGACTACGCCTCGGCCGCGTGCATGCTCATCGACCGCGCCGTCTTCCTCGAACTGGCCGGCTTCGACGAGCGCTACCACCCCGGCTACTTCGAGGACACCGACCTCTGCTTCCGCCTGCACGAGCGCGGGCTGCGCACCATCTACGACCCGCGCTCGCAGGTCGTGCACGTCCTGCACGGCTCGGGGACGTCAGAGGGCGCGCGCCTGCTGATGGAGAGCCACCGTGACGTCTTCGTCGAGCGCTGGGGCGAGCGGCTGGTGCGGCGTCCGCGGCTCGTCGAGGTCGCGCAGGAGTCCCGCCAGATGCTGGCCGCGCGGGACGCGGAGGCGCTCGACCGGATCCTCGTGATCGACGATCGCGTCCCGTTCACCGACCGCGGCTCGGGCGACCCGCGAATGTCCCGCCTCCTGGGCGAGCTCGCCGCACTCTGGCCCTCGGCCCGGATCACGCTCCTGGCCGAGAGCGGGCGCGACGCCGAGCGGTATGCCCGCCCGCTCCTCCACCAGGGGATCGAGGTCGTGTGCCCGCCCGTCGACTGGCAGCGCTGGTTCAAGGAGCGGCGGTTCCACTACGGCGCCGTGATCGTCAGCCGGCAGCAGAACGCGGCGCGCTTCGAGGGCTACCTCAGGTGGAGCCAGCCGCAGGCGCTGCGTGTCTTCGACACGGAGGCTTTCAGCTTCCAGCGGCTTGACCGCCTTGCCGAGCTCCTGCCGCCGGGCGAGCTCCGCAGCGACGTACGGACCGAAGCTGCGAAGGCGCGCGAGACCGAGCTGCGAGCCGTCCAGGAGGCCGATGTCGTCTTCTGCGTCTCCGAGGAGGAGGCGCACTTCGTGGCCGAGGTCGCCCCCGGGAAGCCTGCGTTCGTCCTGCCCGGGATCGTGGAGCCGCTCGCCAACCCGCCGCGGTTCGACGAGCGAAGCGACCTGCTCTTCTTCGGCGGGTTCCTGGACACGCGGTTCTCTCCGAACGAGGACTCGCTCGGCTACCTGGTCAGAGACGTGCTTCCGCTCTTCTGGAAGGAGCACCCCGACGTCGTCCTGAACGTGGTGGGGGCCGACATGGGCGATTCGGTGCGCGCTCTCGAGGGGCCGCGGGTGCGGATCGTCGGCTACGTGGACGACCCGGTGACCTGGCTCTCCAGCGCGAGGCTGCACGTGAACCCAATGCGCTTCGGCGCCGGCCTGAAGCAGAAGTTCCTCGACTCGCTCGCCGCCGGCCTGCCGTTCGTGACGACGAGCGTAGGGGCCGAGGGATTCCCGCTCGGCGACGTACGAGGCTCGATGGTCGCGGACGACCCGGCCGGCCTCGCGCAGCGGCTCTCCCGCCTCCACGGCGACCGCGAGGAATGGAGACGCGTCCAGGCGCACCTGCTCGAGCTGGCGCGCACCCGCTACGACCGCGCGAGCTTCCAGCGCACGCTGATCGAGGCGATGACGTACGTCGGCGTCGCGCCGCCGCACGCCGCGTTCGCATGAGCGTGCTGCCGTGGACCGAGCTCAAGGACCGGAAGCGGCGGCTCTCCGCGCAGTTCCGCGCCACCGCCGCGACCGCGCGGCTCACTCCGTTCGTCGAGCCCATCCCCGGCCATCTCGACCGCCCGGTCGCCGACTGGATCACGCGCCAGGTGGAGGCCGAGCCGCATTGGTTCCAGCGGATCGAGCTATTCCCGGGCGCGTTCACGCCCGGCTGGAGCGACCCCGTCACCGAGAAGCTGCCCTACTTCGGCCTACCGAAGCGGCTCGACGGCATGCGCGTGCTCGACATCGGCTGCGCTGAGGGGTTCTTCTCCTTCGAGCCCGAGCGGCGCGGCGCGCGCGAGGTGATCGGGATCGACTCCTCGCCTGAGTGCGTGCGCCGCTTCAACATCGTCAAGGCGGCCCGTCAATCGAACGCGACCGCGTTCCTGCTCAGCGTCTACGACCTCGAGCCCAGGCGCCTCGGCACCTTCGACCTCGTCCTCTTCTACGGCGTCTTCTACCACCTCAAGCATCCGCAGCACGCGCTCGAGCGGATCCGCAGCGTCTGCACCGGGACGCTGCTCTTCCAGGCGCACATCCAGGAGGAGCCGCAGCGGCCCCGCGTGCCCTTGGCGCGCTTTCATCCCCACGGGCTGCTCTCGGGCGACGACAGGTTCGACCCCCGCGTCTTCTGGCTGTTCGACAGCGCCTGCTGCGCCGCGATCCTGGACCATGTCGGCTTCGTCGAGCTCGAGATTCTCTGGACCGACCCGCACCCGTTTGTAATGAAGGCGCGAAGCCCGAAGGTCGAGCCCGGAAGCCCGCCGGACCAGACCGAGGCACCGTGGTGCTGAAGAGATGAGGCTCCGCCGCATCCTTCGCGGCCGTCCCGCTCCACCGGAGGGCGACCACCATGAGTGGTCCGAGCTCAAGGAGCGCAAGCAGCGGATGTCCGAGGAGTTCCGCGCAGGCGCGGCGACCGCGACGCTCGTCCAGCCGGTCGAGCCGGCGCCGAACCACCTCGAGCTGCAGACGCGCGACTGGATCCGGTACCAGGTCGAGGCGGAGCGCTACTGGTTCCAGAAGGTCGAGCTCTTCCCGGGCTACTCCTCCCCGGGCTGGGACGACCCGGCTCAGAACAAGCTTCCGTACTACGCGCTCCCCGACGACCTGACCGGAATGCGCGTGCTCGACATCGGCTGCGCGGAGGGCTTCTTCTCGTTCGAGGCCGAGCGGCGGGGCGCCCGCGAGGTGATCGGAATCGACTCCTTCAGCGACTCGGTGCGCCGCTTCAACATCGTCAAGGAGGCCCGGCAGTCCAACGCGACGGCGTTCCTGATGAACGTCTACGACCTCGAGCCGAAGCGGCTCGGAACGTTCGACCTCGTCCTCTTCTACGGGGTCTTCTACCACCTGAAGCATCCGCAGCACGCGCTCGAGCGGATCCGCAGCGTCTGCACCGGGACGCTGCTCTTGAGGTGCTGCGTCGCAATGCTCGACCACGTCGGCTTCACGGAGCTCGAGATCCTGTCGAGCGACCCGCAGCCGTTCGTGATGCGAGCGCGGAGCCCGGAGGAAGCGGCCGGCACGCCGCCCGACCAGACGCAAGCTCCCTGGTGCTAGGGCAGGCCGAACGAGGCTTGCACCCCAACCGTCCGCACATCCGAGTAGCCGTATTGCGAGGGGACGAAGGTCGGGTCGACCGAGAGACGGACGCGAAACGGGCCCGGCCGCAGGGGCAGGATGAACAGGTGTCTCTTGCCGTTGCCGAGCGTCCAGTGGCTCGTCGCCCACGCCCCGCCTGACCGTAGGCCCTCGACCGTGGCGGTGACATGGGCCGGAGGCGGTCCCTCGAGCGGCGGCCGCCAGACCAACACGCGGAAACGGTGGCGGGAGCTGCTCCGGAAGCTCGTGTACGAGGCCTCCGAGCCGGTCCATGCGTCGGGCTGCAGGCCGGAGACGAGGCCGGCCAGCCCCAGCAGCGGCGTTACGCGATAGAGCGCCAGGAAACCCGCCTGCGCGATCCGCTTCCCCGCGACGGCGACACCTGAGGCCGCGACCACGAAGCGCGGGCGGAGGTCGAGCGAGGCGGCGGGCAGTTCCGGCCGGATCCGCCCCGTCGCCTGGTCGAGCGGTGCGTTCACGTCAGGAATGGAAGGGTCGTGCGAGGTCACGCCAAAAACCCGCCGCATGCTGCGGTTCCAGAACTCCGTCTGCCAGAGGATGTGCTGGTCGCGGTCGATGTCGGTCGTGTAGAGGAACTCGACCCGCGCGTCACGGCCCACCGCGTGGTCGACCCAGCTCGGGTCGCCCGCGAGCCCACCGGCGTGGCGGGTGGCGCTCGCGATGTAGGTCTCCTTCCCGAAGACGCTGCCCGAGGCGAGCATCAGGAAGGCCGCGAGAGCTACCGGAATCGCCCAGAGCGCGGCGCTCCTCGGGACGGCGGCGAACAGGATCGCGGCGCAGATCGCCCCAATCCCGATCAGCGTGCGCACCTCGGAGACGCCGCCGTTGAGGAGCTCGCCCAGCCGGAGGAAGGGAACGAGGCCGAACGTGTCGGTTTCGGCCGAGACGTTGAAGAGGCTCTCGAGCGGGAGCGTGATCAGCAGCCCCACGGCCACCGCTACGCCGGCCGCGACGAGGCCGGGCGGCCGCGGCATCCCCCGCGCCAGCCAGATCACCAGCGCCAGCAGCAGCAGCGGCTCGAGGTAGAACATGTTGCGCTCCTCGATCCGCAGCGAGTAGCGCGAGGCATACGCGCCGACCTGGACGAGGATCAGCGGCAGGGCGGCCAGTGCGACCGCGAGGTAGGCCCGTTCTGCCGCGGTTGCCTGTCGGCGGGAGCGGAAAAGGCAGAGCAGGACAGCGAAGGCGCACACCGGGACGACACCGACGGCGAGCGTCAGCTCCCCGGCGTGGTAGACGCTCCAGCGCAGGACGTCACGGAGCGAGTAGTGGACCTGGACCGTCCCCCCATACGCCCGCAATCCGCTCGACAGCGACTGTCCCTCGGCCACCTTGAGGAGCAGGTAGGCAAGCGCGCCCACGACCAAGAGGCCGGCCGCGAGCCAGAAACGCCGCAGCTCGAGCCAGAGGGCGCGCCGCGAGCGCTCGATCGCCCCGCCCGAAGCGTCGAGCGCGAGCTTGAGGACGATGGCTGCGAGCAGCACCAGGACCAGCACGAGAGCCTGGAACCGGACCATGCAGGCGAGGCCGATCGCGACCAGCACGAGCACCTGGCGGAGCAGCGTCGGCCGCTCGAGGACGAGCGCGATCGCGAGGAACGAGAGCGTGAACAACGGCAGGGCCGCACTCTCCGTCATCAGCACGCCGGTGTAGCCGAACGCCGGCAGTGCCAGGAACAGCGCCGTGCCGAGCACCGCGTACCAGCCGGGCGCGAGGCGCCGGGCCCAGACGTAGAAGGGCACCGCAGCGGCCGTCATCGCCACGACGTTGATCGACTTCGCCAGCTCGTAGGTGGTGTGCATCGAGCCTGCGCGCCACGCGGGCGCGATCAGCGCCGGGTAGAGGCTGAAGATCGGCGACGGCTGCGTGCGGAAGAGGAAGTGGCCGGAGGCGGCGAAGCTCTTGGCCATCTCGCTGTACTCGAGCTCGTCAGGCTGGATCCAAGGCGCCGCGACGTCGCGGACGAGCAGCAGGCGCGCGAGCAGCGCGGCCGCGATCAGGATCCCCGCTGCCAGCGATGCCGTAGCCCAGCGCCGCTCGACGAGCGCTCGGACGCTCAGGGCTGGGTGGGCCCGCGCGTCGACTCGACGGTCTCCTTGAGCTGCTGCTCGAGCAGCGCCAGCCGCTGGGCAAGAGCGAGGTTCCGTTCGGAGAGCTCGGAGATCACCGTCGAATAGTGCAGCAGCACGATCAGGATGAAGAGCGAGGCGACGACGAACAGCGCCGAAGGCGGATAGGCGATCCCGACCAGGTCGGCGAAGCGGCCGAGCGCGCCCCGCCAGAGCGAGAAGAACAGGATGACGCCGCCGGTGGCGAGCCAGAGGAGGGCGTAGCGCTCCTGGAGACGCCGGCTGCGGATCAGCTCGAAGATCAGCGCCAGCAGGAAAATGGCCGCGATCGCGGCGAAGATCGAAACACGTAGCGGTGTCATCGGTCCTCCAGGGCGGGGTAGCGTCGGAACATGCTCACGAAGAGCGCGAGCGTGACCTTGATCATGTAGTAGAGCGACCAGAGGGCGGTGATCGACGAGCGGCCGGTCTCGCGGATCCGCATCGTGACCGGCACCTCGACAAGCCTCAGACGGTGGCGTGCCACGAGCACGTTGGCCTCGGCCTCGGGATAGTCGTGCGGGTAGTTGCCGGCGAAGAGGACGATTCCCTTCCGGTTGACGGCGCGGAAGCCGGAGGTCGGGTCGGTCATCCGCCGCCGGACGATGACCGAGACGACCGCGGCGAGCAGGTGAATCCCGATCCGGCGCGCCAGCGGCGGCCGGTAGCGGCGCTCGCCGCAGAACCGGCTGCCGATCACCATGTCTGCCTCGCCCCGGACGAGCGGCGCAAGCAGTCGCCCCAGGTCGCGCGGGTCGTGCTGGCCGTCTCCGTCGATCTGGACCGCGATCTCGAAGCCGTTCCGCAGCGCGTACTGGTATCCCGTTTGGACGGCTGCGCCGATGCCGAGGTTGTACGGAAGCTGGACGACACGCGCACAGGCGCGCCGGGCCTCAGCAGCGGTGCCGTCGGTCGACCCGTCGTCGACGACGAGGATCTCGAACCCGGGATCGAAGGCACGAATCTCGCGAACGACGCGGCCGATCGAGTCCTCCTCGTTGAGTGCGGGCAGGATCGCCAGCCGGCGCGTCGTCGCGCTGCGCCCGGCACGGGTCTCCGACACCGTCTCCGCGACTACGCTCACAAGCACCGGATTCTACTGAGGGGTCTTCCCCTCGCCCTTTAGCGGTCTGTAAACCTTCTGTTCGCCTCCAGTGCGCGTCTGCCTCGTCTTCGATTGCCTCTACCCGTACACCGTCGGCGGCGGCGAGCGGTGGTACCGGGCGCTGGCCGAGGGCCTCGCGCGGCGCGGCCACGACGTCACGTACCTGACACGCCTGCAGTGGGACCCGACGTCGCCACCGGATGTAGAAGGCGTCGACGTGATCGCCGTCGCTCCGGCGATGGAGCTGTACGTGGAGGGCCGACGGAGCATCCCGGTGCAGCTCCGCTTCGGCCGAGGGGTTTTCCGCCATCTGCTGCGGCACGGCGCGACGTACGATGTTGTGCAGACGCCGGCGCTGCACTTCTCGCTGCTCGCGGTGCTCGCGGTGCGCATCTTCCGGCCGTTCGTGCTCGTCGTGGACTGGTGGGAGGTCTGGACTCGGGAGTACTGGATCGAGTACCTGGGCGGCGCCGCGGGCCGGCTCGGGTGGCTGGGTCAGCGCATCATGGCCCGCACGCGCCACCGGGCCCTCTGTTTCTCACGCCTGCACGCGCGCAGGCTGAAGCAACTTGGCCACCGCGGCGAGATCACGCTCGTGGAGGGCCTGTCCGTTCTCCCCGCGGAGGATCCTGAGCCCGCCGCCGCGGAGCCCCTCGTTGTCTTCGCCAGCCGCCACATTCCGGAGAAGCAAGCGCCGGCCGTCGTGCCGGCGGTCGCGCTGGCACGGGCGCAGGTGCCCGAGCTGCATGCGACGATCTTCGGAGACGGCCCCGATCGGGCGGAGGTGCTGCGGCTGATCGCCGAGGAAGGGCTGAACGGCGCGGTCTCGGCTCCCGGCTTCGTGCCGGCCGACGAGGTCCGCGAGACGCTGCGGCGGGCGCTCTGCCATCTCTTCCCGTCGCGTCGCGAGGGCTACGGGCTCGTCGTCGTCGAGGCCTCGGCGCTGGGTACGCCGACGATCGTGATCAGGAGCCCGGACAACGCCGCGCTCGAGCTCGTGGAAGACGGCGAGAACGGCCTCGTCGCGGAGTCGGCGGACCCGCAGGACCTTGCCGACGCGATCCTGCGCGTGCACGCCGCGGGGCCGGAGCTGCGCCGCTCGACGGCGGCCTGGCTCCGGCGCAACCGGCAGCGGCTGTCACTGGAGAGCTCGCTGGACACCGTGCTCGGCGTCTACGGGCGGTAGCCCTGGACGTCGGCCTGAACGCGTTGCACCTCGTCCCCGGCGAGACTGGCGGGGGCGAGACCTACGTTCGCAGGCTCACGCCGGCGCTCCTCGCCGCCCGGGACGACCTTCGTCTGACGCTCTTCGCCGCGAGCGAGGCGTACCCGTCGCTCGTGGCCGAGCCCTGGGCGGGGGACGTCTCGATCGTACGGCTGCCTTTACAGGCGCGCAGCCGCGTCCGGCGCGTACTTGCCGAGCAGACGCTCCTGTCGCGGGCGGCGGGGAGGGCGCGGGTCGAGCTGCTCCACAACACCCTCAACACCGCTCCCGCCTTTCCGGGCGTGCCGCAAGTGACGACGATTCACGACGTGATCTACAAGCGCTTTCCGGAGACGGCGGGAGGGCTGAACCTCGGCGTCGCGCTGCTCGTTCCGCTGGCCGCCCGCCGCTCGAGGCGAGTCTTGACCGTCTCGCAGGCGGCGAAGGAAGAGCTCGTCCACTCTCTCGGCGTGGCCCCGGAGGTCGTGGACGTCATCCCGAACGGGCCGGGGCTGCCGGAGGCTCCGGATCCCCCGGCGCCGGCCGAGCTGCGCTCGCGGTTCGGGCTCGGCGGGTCTACGCTCGTGCTGACCGTCGCCGCGAAGCGCCCGCACAAGAACCTCGGACGGCTGATCGAAGCCGTCGGGCAGCTCGACACGGACGCGATCCTCCTGGTCCCCGGCTTCGAGACGGGCTTCGGCGCGGAGCTCGAGAGGCGTGCCGCCGAGCGAGTGCGGTTCCTCGGCTGGGTCGACGACCGGACGCTGGACGGCCTCTACCGCGCCGCGACCTGCTTCGTACTTCCGTCGCTCGCGGAGGGCTTCGGCCTGCCGGTGCTCGAGGCAATGGTGCGCGGCACACCCGTTGCCTGCTCCCGCGTGAGCTCACTCCCGGAGGTCGCGGGCGAGGCGGCGCTCTACTTCGAGCCTCTGGACACGCGCGCGATCACTGAGGCGCTCGATCGCCTGCTCACGGACGAGCAGCTTCGAGCCCGGCTGCGCGAGGCCGGCCTCTCGCAGGCCGCGAAGTT
>WNGA01011476.1_pt1 | contig 11562 bp, 9 predicted proteins | sample 5400061 | NCBI WGS metagenome assembly WNGA01 (sample SAMN13153366, study PRJNA577476) | soil metagenome | isolation source: 100 cm soil or saprolite under grassland replicate 2 | place: USA:California | collected 2016-06-15
GGCTCCTTCGACCCGAGGATCTCCCGCTGGAACGCGTCCGGGTCCCGGACCTTGAGCATCGAGGAACCGAGTCGTCGCGCGCGGATAAAGGTTGACCCGTGAACTTTCGCGCGTCCGCGAGAGCGCGCACGCAAAGGCATATACCCGGTCCTCCGGATACGGCCCGCCGCTCTCCTTCGCCGGAAGGGATGGAATGGGTTCTCCGATTGCATCCGAAGGGGTCCGCTCCTACTTCGCGACCCTGCAGAAACAAGTCGAGGCCGCGTACGCGATCGGCCGTGCCGCGCGGGCGCGCGGCTACGATCCGGAGCTCGACGTGGAGATCCCCCTGACGGACGACCTCGCGTCCCGGGTCGAGAAGCTGCTCGAGCACTACGACGTCGAAGGGGTCGCCCGGCGCATCCGCGAGCTCGCGAAGCATCACGACCGCGAGGAGCTCGCGATCCTCGTGGCGAAGGAGATCGCCCAGCGGCCCGCGGCGAGCAAGGAACGGGCGGTCGAGCGCGCCGTCCGGGTGGGCCTGGCGATCCTGACGGAGGGGATCCTCGTCGCGCCCCTCGAAGGCCTCGCCGGGGTGAAGCTCAAGCGGAACCGCGACGGCTCCTCGTACGTCGACCTGTACTACGCCGGCCCCATCCGATCCGCCGGCGGGACCGGCCAGGCGCTGAGCGTCCTCATCGCGGACGTCGTCCGACGGGAGCTCGGCATCGGGCGGTACGAACCGGTGCGGGAGGAGGTCGAGCGGTTCAAGGAGGAAATCCCGTTGTACAAGCAGGCCCAGCACCTGCAATACACGCCATCCGAAGAGGAGATCGCGCTCATCGTGGCCCACTGCCCGGTGGGGATCAACGGCGAGGGCACCGAGGACGCCGAGATCAGCGGATTCCGCGACCTTCCGCGGATCGAGACGAACCGGATCCGCGGCGGCGCATGCCTCGTCATCGCGGACGGCATGTGCCTGAAGGCGCCGAAGATCCAGAAGCACGTGAAGAAGCTCCGGATCGACGGATGGGAGTTCATCGACGCGTACCTCGAGGAGAAGTCGGCGCGGCCGGAGGAGCTGAAGGACGAGGCGGGGGTCGAACCGAGCGAGGTCTTCATCCAGAACATCGTCGCCGGCCGGCCGGTCCTCTGTCATCCGAGCCGGGCCGGCGGCCTGCGCCTGCGGTACGGTCGGACCCGCGCGACGGGCCTCGCGGCGCTCGCCCTCCATCCCGCGACGATGCACATCCTCGACGACTTCATCGCGGTCGGCACGCAGATCAAGACGGAGCGACCCGGCAAGGCGGGCGCGGTGACGCCGTGCGATACGATCGAAGGGCCGCTCGTCGTCCTCGACGACGGGGACTTCGTCGAAATCTCCGACGCCGCGACGGCGAAGCGACTCACGCCCCGCGTCCGCGTCATCGCGGATCTCGGCGAGATCCTCGTCCCGTTCGGGGAGTTCCTCGAGAACAATCACCTCCTGATGCCCGGCGCCTTCTGCCTCGAATGGTACGGGGCGCTCCTCCAAGGGAAGCTCGGCTCCTTGCCCGACGGATGGGAGACGGCGACGGCGGAGCAGGCCCTCGCGTGGTCCCGTGAGCACGGCGTGCCGCTCCACCCCCGGTACAACCTCTTCTACCACGACCTGACCGTCGAGGAGCTGATCCGGCTGCGCGAGCTCATCGCGGTCCACGGCCGCGTCGAAGACGGCCGGCTCCGGCTCCCGAGCGACGAAGAGCCGCGGGAATGGCTCGTGCGACTCGGCGCGCCGTACCAAGCGCGGGGGGACAATCTGATCGTCGAGCGGCACACGGAATCGTTGCTCGCGGCCCTGGGCATCGAACGGGACGGCGGGGTGCTTCGGATCGGGCCCTCCCCGGAGACGGACGACCCGCTCGCGTTCGTGTCGTCCCTGGCGGGTTTCCCGGTGAAGGCGCGCGGGCCGACCCGCATCGGCGCCCGGATGGCCCGGCCGGAGAAGGCGGCTCCCCGGAAGATGCAGCCCGCGCCCCACGCCCTCTTCCCGATCGGCCACGACGGCGGCGCCCAGCGCCTCCTGGTTGACGCCGCGTCGAAAGAGACAATCGAGGTCGAGGTCGGCCTCCGAATCTGCGCGGCGTGCGGGAAGCGGTGGTTCCTCCCGAAGTGCTCCTGCGGAGGACACACGGTGCCGCGAAACGGACCCACGAGGCAACGCGTCCCCCTCGCCGACGTCCTCCGGTCGGCACTCGATCGCGTCGGCGAGTCGAAGGCTCCGGACATCAAGGCGGTCCAGGGCATGATCTCGAAGACGAAGACGCCGGAGCCGCTCGAGAAAGGCATCCTCCGCGCGAAACACGAGATCTACGTGTTCAAGGACGGCACGACGCGGTACGACATGACGAACCTCCCGCTCACCCACTTCACCCCGAACGAGGCGGGGATCTCGGTCGACGCGGCGCGCCGCCTCGGCTACTCTCGGGATATGCGGGGCCAGCCTCTCGAGCGCGACAATCAGGTGCTCGAGCTGAGGACGCAAGACATCCTCGTCGCCCGGTCGTGCGGCGAATACCTCGTGCGCGTCGCGTCGTTCGTCGACGATCTCCTCGAACGCCTCTACGGCCTGTCCCGATTCTATGACGCGAAGCAGCCGGAGGACCTCCTCGGTCAGCTCGTCGTCACGCTCGCCCCGCACACCAGCGGAGGGGTCGTCGCACGAATCGTCGGATTCACGGATGCGCAGGCATGCTTCGCGCATCCCTTCCTAATCGCCGCCCGCCGCCGGAACTGCGATGGCGACGAGGATTCCGTCATCCTGCTCCTGGACAGCCTCATCAACTTCTCCCGGGCGTTCCTCCCGGACAAGCGGGGCGGCCTGATGGACGCGCCGCTCGTCCTCACGACCCGCATCGACCCGAACGAGATCGACAAGGAGGCCCACAACCTCGACGTCCTCCCGGCGTACCCGCCGGCCCTGTACGACGCGGCCGAGCGCTTCGCCCACCCCCGCGAGATCGAGCCGCAGATCGACACGGTGAGCAAGCGAATCGGGAGCGTCCTCCAATACGAGGGGTTCTCGTACACGCACGAGACGTCGAGCGTCGCGCAAGGCCCCCTCGCGTCGGCCTACGGGGAAGGATCGATGGCCGAGAAGATCGAGAAGCAGCTCGAGCTGGCCCTCCGCATCCGGGCGGTGGACCCGAACGACGTGGTCGCGCGGATCGTCGTGCACCACTTCCTCCCGGACCTGATCGGGAACCTGAAGGCGTTCTCGAGTCAGCAGGTCCGTTGCACCCGGTGCGGGGAGAAGTACCGCCGGATCCCGCTTCGGGGTCGATGTCTCGCCTGCGGGGGCAACCTCACGCTGACGGTCCACGAGAGTTCCGTCAAGAAGTACCTCGAGATCTCAAAGCGGATCAGCGCCCAGTTCGAGGTGTCGAACTATCTCCGGCAGCGGATCGAGCTGATCGAGGACGCGATCACGTCGCTCTTCACGAACGACAAGACGCAGGACCTCAAGCTCGACGACTTCTTCTAGGCCGACGCGACCCGCGCTTGTTCGCCACGAATCTTGAGGGCCGCGGCTACGACGAGCAGTGCACCCAGGGCGAAGGCGCCGAACACGAGCAAGGGGAAGTTCGCGATCGTCATCCGGGCCAGGTCGGTCGGGACAAATCCGTTGCTGAGCCCGAGCTGGTCCGGTCCGTACACGAAGGCGCCGAGGAGGACGAGGCCGAGGACCATGAACACCACACCCACCTTCGCGGCGCCGGGTGTCCGCAGCGTGTACCGGCAAACCGGACACACCCACAACGTGTCCTCCGGGAGTTCGGCGTAGCACTCCGGGCACCGGAAGGACATCGAACGGACAGAAAGCCCTCGAAAGAAATAGTTTGCGACCCGGTTTCGTGGAATGCGCATGGGCCGGCGAGACAACCCTTTAGTAGCCGGGGCCGGGTTCGCGGCCGATGCGGAAGTCCACCGGAATCGCCTTGAGCGCAGTCGTCCTCGGAGCGATCGCGGTCCGGCTGGCGCCGCTCTGGTCGTTCTTGTATTGGGGCTCCGACACCGCGGAGTACTTCTCGATCCTTCGGAACCTGGTCCGGACCGGCCGCGTCTCGACGACCTACTACGGCTGGGGCATCACATACCCCTACTTCCCCGGCGTGTTCTTCCCTCAGGCGGGCCTGGTGGAGCTCGGCGGCCTGGATATCTCGACGGTCCTCAACCTCCTGGTGCCCGTGATCGGTGCGTTCGCCGTCGTGCCGATGTTTCTCCTAGCGGTTCGGATCGCGAGGGACGACCGCATCGGCTTGTTCGCCGCGGCGTTCCTTGCCGGTGCAATCCCGCACGCGTACACGACCGCGCACGCGGCGCCGGCGACGCTCGGGGACGTCCTCGCCCTCACCGGGCTGGTCCTGTTCCTCCGCCTTCGCACGGACCGACGGGCCATGGCGCCCCTCCTGCTCGTCTCGGGGGCGCTCATCCCAACCCACCACCTGTCCTTGTATTTCTTCATCCTGATGGTCCTGGGCGCGATAGTCATCCGGGGACTCGCGCGACCGTGGCAGGCGGACGCGGAATCGAGACGGCAGGTCGCCTTCGCCGTCGTCCTAATCGGCGGCACGTTCGCGTACTGGTTCGGCTATGCCACCGCGTTCCGCGAATCGATCCTCCCGGACGTGGACATCCAGCCCTGGTGGCTCCTCTTCGTCGGCTTCGCGGCGGGCGTCGCCGCGCTCGCTGCTCTGATGGCCGCGAGGGCCCGGCTCGCGTGGCGGTACCGACCCGCCTTCCCCCGGCTCGGCCCTTCGGCCGCGGCGTGCGCGGCGGCCTTGGTGACGCTCGTCGTCATCGGCGCCGTGACCGTCGTGTCCGTGGTCCCGGGGACCTCGTTCCGCGTGCCGGTCACGGGCCTCCTGTACTTCGTGCCCCTCGCGGTCCTGATGTCCTTCTCCGCCTCGGGGAGGAAGTTCCTCGATCTCGAACGGGAGGGCATCCATCCGAACGCGTGGCTCGTGGCCCTCTTGTTGTCCGCGGTCGTCGGGATCGTCGTGGCACCGCGGGTCCTAATCCCCTACCGCCACGCGGAGTATCTCATGATCCCGTTCGCGGTCTTCGCGGGCGTCGGGTTTTTCCGCCTCCTGGATCTCGGCGGTCTCCGAGCCTGGAGACGATACGCCGCGCTCGCCCTCTGCGGGGGCCTCCTGCTGGCGAACGGCCTGGCCGGAATCCCGCCGCCTTCGACCCTCGCCGGGTGGCGGGAAGGCACGATCCCCGCGGCCCTCGAACCAGCGTATTGGGCGAGGGACCATGTGAGTGGTCTGGTCGTCTCGGACCACCACGGCTCCTCGACCGTCTTCGGGTTCGGCGGGATCGACGCGACGTGGGACCGGGCGCGGGCGCCCTTCTCAGACCCCGTGTGGGACGCGGCGGACTTCTCCGGAATCGAATCTCCCTCCGGGGTGAAGGACGGAACGTACGTCTGGATCGACCGGGACATGGAGGCCGGGGTGCGGCTCACTCCGTGGGAGGCTGCGGCGCCGATGGATCCCGCCGCGATCGCGAAGTTCGACAGCGCGCCGTTCATCAAGGTGTTTGACAACGGGTATGCGCGGCTCTACTGGATCGGCTGGGGCTGACGCCAACGACGGGCTGAGCCTCACCCTTTTATGGTCGACGGCCGAATCGCGCGGCCGTGCGGATCGCGGTCGTCCACGATCATCTCCGATTCATCGGAGGCGGCGAACGCGTCGCGCTCACCCTTGCGGCCGCGTTCGATGCGGACCTCTACGTGACCGATCTCGACCCGGGACTGCCCAAGCGCGCGGGGATGGCGGAGGTTCGGGTGCACGAGATCGCGAGGGTGCCGCAAAAGCCGCCCTTTCGCCAAGATCGACAGGCGCGCGCCTTCCGGGAGGCCGACCTCCCTCCGTACGATGGGTACCTCTTCTCGGGGAACTGGGCCGTCTTCGCGGCGCCGAAATGCCATCCGAACGGGTGGTATTGCCACACGCCCGTCCGAGTCTTCTACGACCTTCGAGAGGCTTCCCTCGAGGGCCTGTCCCCCTGGCGCGGTCTGGTCGCGGAGCGCTGGATCGGACGCCGGCGTCCGGAGTACGAGGCCGCGGTCGGTGCCACGGAGCACGTCATCGCGAACAGCGCGAACGTTGCGGACCGCATCCGGCGCTACCTTGGACGCTCGAGCGAAGTCGTCCATCCGCCCGTGGACACGTCCCGGTACCGGTTCGAATCCGTGGGCGATTCCTGGCTCTCCGTGACCCGTCTGTCGCACGAGAAACGACTCGGGCTCCTGATGGACGCCTTCCGACGGCTCCCGAAGGAGCGACTCGTCGTGGTCGGTGCCGCCCAACGCGGCGTGCGCATCGAGCGCGCAATCCGGTCCCTCGCGCCGCCTCCCAACGTCGAGTTCCTCGGCGAGATTGATGACGGGAAACTCAGAGACCTGTATGCGACCTGCCGCGGACTCGTTGCAACCGCCCAGGACGAGGACTTCGGCCTCGGGCCCGTGGAGGCCATGGCGTCCGGGAAAGCGGTCGTGGCGGTCGATGAGGGCGGGTACCGAGAGAGCGTGGTCCCGGGCGAGACAGGATGGTTGGAGCCCCCAACGGCGGAGGCCCTCGCCGCCCGGATCTCCGGCGTTACGCCCGACCTCCTCGAAGGGATGCGGGGGCGCTGTCAGGCACGGGCTCAACGATTCGACACGCGCCTGTTCGTCGACCGAATGGGGCAACTCCTGAAACTCTGGTTCGCTCGAAGGGACGTCGCGTAGTCGAGCCTCACGCCGAGGTGCGCTTCGTGCAGCGCATGACAATCTCTTCGCCGGCGTCCGGTCGAGCGCGAACCAAGAGCGTCTCTGTGACCCGGAAAACTCGATCCGCGACCGATGCCCGGATCGTGGGGTCGTCGAGGCGAAACCTCCGGCCGCGGCGAATCGCGACGCTCGCATCGAAAAGGAGATGGAGGCGACCCGTCGTGCGTACGGACACGACCTGCAGACCCGCGCGCGCCGCGCACGCGACCAAGTTCCCGACTCGAAACACATGGAGATGCCGCGGAGGGTCGAGGTGAAGCCACGCTCGGCCGAACATCATATGGCCCCAGCTCTCCGCGTTCGGCGTGAAAACGAGGAGGTCTCCCCCGGGTCTCAACGCGCGTCGGGATGCGGCGAGGACCGGGACGGGATCGGGAGCGTGTTCGATTACGTGGCTCATCGTAATCACGTCGAAAGAATCGACCGGGAGCGGGGCGTCTTCAAGCGGGCTCTCGATCACGTCGATGCCGTGCCCCCGCGCCACCGCGGCGGCCCTCGGATCCGGCTCGAGGCCTTGCACCGCCCAACCGAGGTCGCGCGCGGTCCGGAGGAAGGCGCCGTCCCCGCATCCGACGTCGAGGATCCGCCCGCGGGGCGGGCCCCGGACCGACTGGACAATTCCCTCGCACTCCTCCCAGATCGGGGGGAGGAGCCGGGCCGCCCGCCCGAGGAGGCGTTCCCTCGAATCCCGTGCCGTCCCCGGATACCCGCACGCGTCGAGTACGCCCCGCCGGCACATCGGCCAGAACCCTTCTCCGTCCAACGGCGAGGGTCGTTCGACCCCGTGCGTATAGTACGAAACGTACAGACGTTCGATATCGTCGGGGACGGGGCGCGGGTCAAGCCAGAGATGGCGGCATCGGGGGCATCTCCGGAGGGCCCAGGTCCCCGGAGCGTCCCAAGACCGATCGACGAGGCCTTCGTACAGGACGCGGCCCGAGGTCGCGCACAGCGGGCACGACGGGGCTCGCTCAACGCGGATGCCCCCGTTGTCCTGGACCCCTCCCCCCGAGGGGCCGTCCACGGCGAGCCGACCCGAACCCACGGACCTCGCCCGCTAGAGAAAGAGCGTCGAGTTCTCGCCCACGACCAGCCGCTGGCCTTTCGGGAGGCTGTGATCCGCAGGCTTGACGACCGTGTGTCGCCCGATGAGGCTGTTCACGATCTTGTGCGGCGTCTCGATGACCACGTCTCCGACCACGATCGATGCCTCGATGTCCGCCCCGACGAGGACAGACCCGTCGCCGATCGAAGTGAACGGCCCAATGTACGTGTTCGGTCCAATCGTGCAGTCTCTCCCGATGACCGCGGGACCCCGGATCGCGCTGCCGGCCTTCACGACGGTGCCGGGTCCGATTTGCACGCGTCCGTCGACGCGGGCCCCGCTTTCTACGATTCCCTCGACGCGACCTTCGATGTCGTCGAGCAGGAGGTGATTGGCCTCGAGGATGTCCTCCGGCCTCCCCGTGTCTTTCCACCACCCGCTCACGAGGTGGGCCTTGAGCCGCGCCCCGCTCTTTCGAAGGTCGTCGAGCGCCTCCGTGATTTCCAGTTCGTTTCGCCAGGAAGGCTTGAGCCGTCGGATGATCGGGAAGATGTTGCCGCGGAGCAGATAAATCCCGACGAGCGCGAGGTCGCTCTTCGGCGCGCTGGGTTTCTCCGCGAGGGAGAGGATGTGATCCTGGCCGTCGAGCTCCGCGACCCCGAACTTCTCGGGGTTCGGGACGCGGCACAACATGATCTCCGCGTCGTATCGGTTCGCGAGAAAGTCCTCGACCATAGGACCGATCCCGCCTTTTAGGACGTTGTCTCCCAGGTATGCGCAGAAGGGTTCTCCGGAGACGAACTCCTCGGCGCAAAGGATCGCGTGCGCGATCCCATGCGGAAATCCCTGGACGATGTACGTGATCCGCACGCCGAAATTCGATCCGTCTCCGAGGAGCTCCCTCACCTTCTCCGGCATCACATCGCCGAGGATCACGCCGATGTCCACGATCCCCGCCTCCCTCAGATCCTCCAGACAGTAGAGGATGTTCGGCTTGTTCGCGAGAGGGATCAGCTGCTTCGGGCCCGTGTGCGTGAGGGGCCGGAGCCGGGTCCCGTGGCCTCCCGAAAGGATGAGTCCCTTCATCGATCCGCCTTCATGTCGTCGAGGCAAGCGCGGAAAGTCGGTAAGGACCTTCTTAACGTTTCCTGCACCTTGCGTACGATCAAGCAGGGAGCCGGCGGCCGCTTCGCAAGCAGCGCGGCGCTCGAAATCGATGTCGGGATCAGCTTCGGATTCGGCACGCCGAAGACATCGGCGATCGAACGCCCCAGGTCCACGCGGGAGAGGCACTCGTCGCAGGCCACGTGGAAGATTCCCGTCGCGCGTCGATCCACGAGGTCGAACGCAACCTCGGCCGCGGTCTTCGCGTACGTCGGTGTGACCCGCTGATCGTGGAAGACGGGGACTTCCCGGCCCGCCTCGAGCTTCTGCAAAATCCATGTGACGGCATTCGGCTTGCCGGAAACCCGGTTCCATCCAAACACGGCGGAGAGCCGGACGATGAGGGCTCGCGGGTCGGCCTTCCGGACGAGCGCCTCGCCCCGGAGCTTCGTCTGCCCGTACGTGCCCAGAGGGCGTGGGACCGTGTCCTCCGTCGCCGGCCCGGTCCCGTCGAACACGTAGTCCGTCGAAGCGTGGACGAAGGCCGCGCCGACGGCCTTCGATGCGACAGCGAGATACCCGGCCGCGGTCTCGTTTACCTGCTTAGCCTCGTCCGGAGCCCGCTCGCAGCCGTCGACATCCGTCATCGCGGCCGCATTCACCACCAGGTCCGGTGCGACTTCCTGGACGACCGCCTTGACCGCCTTCGAATCCGTGATGTCGAGCCGACGCCAGGCGACCCGCGGGTCGTCCGGCGCTTGATGGGACCGGTGGGTCCCGAATACCCGGTAGCCGCGGCGAAGGCCCTCCTGGCCGACATATTGCCCGAGGAGTCCGGTCCCCCCGACGACGAGGACGCTCGCCACGCCCTCCCCCATGGAGGGCCGAGCCAAAACCTTTCCGAGGTGAAAGCCTATGTACGGTCGCCGAAATACCTCGCGGGACCCCATGGAGCTCATCCAAGGCGTCGCGGTGAGACCGCTGAAGCAAATCCACGACGAGCGCGGGTACCTCATGGAGATGCTCCGCACCGACTGGCCCGAGTTCGAGCGATTCGCGCAGTCGTACGTGACGATCGGATATCCCGGGATCGTGAAAGGGTGGCACTACCACAAGATTCAGACGGACCACTTCGTCGTCGTCCGAGGGGCCGCGAAAGTCGTCTGCTATGACAACCGCACGGGCTCTCCCACGAAAGGCAAGGTGAACGAATTCTTCCCGGGGGAGCGGAACCCGATGCTGATCAAGATCCCGCCGCTGGTCGTGCACGGGTTCAAGGCGGTCGGGAGCGAGCCCGTGTACGTCGTGAATTTTCCTACCCAACTGTACAACTACGGGGAGCCCGACGAATTCCGAATCCCCCACGACTCGAAGGAGATCCCGTACGACTGGGACGTGAGGATGGGATAGTCGTCCATGGCTCGGCTGGTCGTCACGGGAGGCATGGGATTCATCGGCAGCTGTTTCGTACGAAGACGACTCGCGATGGGAAAGGACGAGGTCTCCGTGGTCGACAAGTTGACGTATGCCGGGAATCCGGAGAACCTGAAAGACTACGCCGAGGACCGACGGCTAGGGTTCGCACGGGGGGATGTGTGCGACCGAAAGCTCATGGATCGCGTGATAAAGGGCGCGGATGCCGTCGTGCATTTCGCGGCGGAGACCCACGTCGACCGATCGATCCTGGAAGCGGGCGCGTTCGTCATGACGGACGTCGTGGGGACGTGGTCCGTTTTGGAGGCGTGCCGGAAGAACGACGTGGGCCGCCTGGTCCACATCTCCACGGACGAGGTGTACGGGGAGGCGGAGGGGGAGCCGTGCACGGAGGACGCCCCGCTGAAGCCGAAGAGCCCGTACGCGGCGAGCAAGGCAGGCGCCGATCGGCTGGTCTTCTCCTACCACGCCACGTACGGGCTGCCCGTGGTGATCTCTCGATGCACGAACAACTATGGGCCGTACCAGCATCCGGAAAAGCTCATCCCGCTCTTCGTCACGAACGCGCTCCAGGACAAGGCGCTGCCCGTCTACGGCACGGGGACGAACACGCGGGACTGGATCCACGTGGAGGACCACTGTGCCGCGTTGGATCTCTTGCTGGATGCGACGGGCGTCGAGGGAGAAGTGTTCAACATCGGCGCGTCGCAGGAGCACTCCGCGATTTCGATCGGGAAGCGCATCCTGGCCGAACTCGGCAAGCCTGAGTCTTTAATCAAGCGGGTCGCAGACCGGCCCGGCCACGTCCGGAGACACGCGGTCGACTGGTCGAAGGCGAAGAGGCGTCTCGGCTGGGCACCGAGGAACGCTTTCGAGGATGGCCTGCGCGAGACGATCGATTGGTACCGGAGGAACTCGGGGTGGTGGCGACCGATCAAGGGGGCAACCTCACATCCCCATTCCGACGTTCGGTATCGCGGCCTCGGTTGACCGACGCCCATCAGATTCTAATCGGGGCCTCGCGTATTGGCCTGCCGAATGGATGACCTCGCGTACGTCGTTGTCCTGAACTGGAATGGCGAATCATGCATCCGCGAGTGCCTTCGCTCCGTCCTGAACCAGACGTACTCGCCGTACCGCGTGCTCGTCGTGGACAACGGCAGTACCGACGGTTCGCCCG
>WNGA01018078.1_pt1 | contig 11561 bp, 7 predicted proteins | sample 5400061 | NCBI WGS metagenome assembly WNGA01 (sample SAMN13153366, study PRJNA577476) | soil metagenome | isolation source: 100 cm soil or saprolite under grassland replicate 2 | place: USA:California | collected 2016-06-15
TATGGCCTTTTAGGACAGCGACCTCCGTGCCGCTCTCCCCATCCCAGATGCGCGCGGTGTTGTCACTGGACGCCGTCACCACACGCTTGCCGTCGCCGCTAAACGCCGCGTCAAACACAGGGCCGGCATGACCTTTCAGGGCGGCGACCTCCGTTCCGCTCTCCGCATTCCAGATGCGCGCGGTGTTGTCATTGGACGCCGTCACCACCCGCTTGTCGTCGCGGCTAAACGTCGCGTCAAAGACGGGCCCGGCATGGCCTTTCAGGACGACGACCTCCTTGCCGCTCTCCGCATTCCAGATGCGCGCGGTGTTGTCATTCGACGCCGTCACCACCCGCTTGCCGTCGCGGCTAAATGTCCCGTGAAAAACACGGCCAGCATGACCTTTCAGGACGACGACCTCCTTGCCGCTCTCCGCATTCCAGATGCGCGCGGTGTTGTCATCGGACGCCGTCACCACCCGCTTGCCGTCGCTGCTAAACGTCGCGCTATTCGCTGGCCCGGCATGGCCTTTCAGGACGGCGATCTCCTTGCCGCTCTCCGCATCCCAGATGCGCGCGGTCTTGTCATCAGACGCCGTCACCACCCGCTTGTCGTCGCTGCTAAGTGCCACATCAAGCACGGCAAGCACGGCGTCGGAATGTTCCAGGACGGCGATCTCCGAGGCGCTCTCCGCATTCCAGATGCGCGCGGTGCTATCCAAAGATGCCGTCACCACCCGCTTGCCGTCGCTGCTAAACGTCGCGCTATTCACCGGCCCGGCATGACCTTTCAGGACGGCGATCTCGTTTCTGACCTCCGCATCCACGATGCGCGCGGTGCCGTCCAAAGATCCCGTCACCACCCGCTTGCCATCGCCGCTAAAGGCCACGCTATTTACGGGGCCGGCATGACGTATCAGGTCGCCGATCGCCTTGCCGGTCTCCCCATTCCAGATGCTTACGGTGCCGGTCACAGATCCCGTAACCACCCGCGTGCCGTCGCCACTGAACGCCGCGACCTGCACCCAATAGGCAAAGGCTTTCAGGACGGCGATCTCCGAGCCGCTCTCCGCATTCCAAATGCGCGCGGTGCCATCCAAAGATACCGTCACCACCCGCTTGCCGTCGCCGCTGAACGCCGCGCTAGACACGGGGCCCTCATGGCCTTGCAGGATGGCGATCTCCTCGCCGCTCTCCGCATTCCAAATGCGCGCGGTGCCATCCAAAGACGCCGTCACCACCCGCTTGGCGTCGTCGTTGAACGCCGCGCTAGACACGGGGTAGGTATGGCCGAGCACGACGATTTCCTTGCCGCTCTCCGCATCCCAAATGCGCGCGGTGTTGTCATTGGACGCCGTCACCACCCGCTTGCCGTCGCCGCTGAACGCCGCGCTAGGCACGGGGCCCTCATGGCCTTGCAGAATGGCGATCTCCTTGCCGCTCTCCGCATTCCAGATGCGCGCGGCGTTGTCATTGGACGCCGTCACCACTCGCTTGCCGTCGCCGCTGAACGCCGCGCTAGACACGGGGCCCTCATGGCCTTGCAGAATGGCGATCTCCTTGCCGCTCTCCGCATCCCAGATGCGCGCGGTGTTGTCATCGGACGCCGTCACCACCCGCTTGCCGTCGCCACTGAACCCCGCGCTCTTGACTGCCGCCGAATGTCCGTTGAGCAGGCGGTGCAGCCTCGTGAACTGCGCACTGCCTGCCAGCTTGCCCTCCAGTTCGGTGGAGAATGGCGTCATCCAAGGAAGGCGACCGCGGGCCGGATAGGCCTGGAGCGCGTAACGCGTGGCACGATCGAACTGCTTATCATGCAATGCGCCCCCGGCGCGGGCTGTGAACACGTTGATTTCGCGCCGGGCCACATCATAACTCTGCCAGGTTACATAGCCGGCCATTCCCAGCACCAACACTGCGACGCCCCACAACAGCCGCGCGGCGCGCCTCTGCTGCCGCGCAGTTGCCTCTTGCGCCGTGCGTATCTCTTCGAGTTGCGCACGCTCCTTCCCGAGCCGGGCGGCCTCCGCCTCTTCGCTGGCCCTGACAAAAGCGCGCTGCGCGTCCGTAATTTCGGGCGCCGCCGCCTTGCGGACGGCCATCCATGTCTTCGCCGCGTCGATTTCACCCCCGCGCAAGAGCAACGATTCGGAGCGTTCTTTCCTCTCCCAGCGCGTCGCGATTTCCCCCAAGCGCGTGTGCTCGCGAATCCAGTCGAGGTCTTGCCGCAACGCCTCAGCTAATTCCGCAAGCGGTCTTGTTACGCCTCGCCCGGTATCGAAGCGCACAAATTGGAGGCGGCTCAACTTCTCGGGGATGAGGTCATTCGGCACCGAAATGTAGATTATTGGCAAAAGCCTCTTCGACAGGTCAATTGTTCGATCCACTTCCCACGTGCAACGCTCGGACTTGACGGCTTCCGGCGAGACGACAAATACGACCGTGTCGGATTGTGCAATCAAGCCGCCGAGGCGCGCCTCCCAATCCTCGCCCGCTGCGATGTCGTGGCGGTCGAGGAACGGCGCGAAGCCAGCAACTTCGAGCCCCGCCACGAGTTCATCGGCGAATGCGGCAGAATCCCTACGGGAATAGGAGACGAAGACCTTGAGCTTCTCTCCTGCGCCAGCGTCAGCCATAGGCTACCCGACGAGACCTTAATCAAAGTCGCTACGCAGAATAGCACATAATGTTGGAACAGACTGCAATGCGAGCGCGTGAGCGAAGCCAGTGGTGCGGACTGGCGCTACATACGTATCAACCAGACCGAGTTTGATTCACCGCAGGCAAATACCCTGGGGAAGCTGATTGACGGTCCAATCGTAGGCGGTCCACTTGTTGCAAACGCGTCGAGGCTTTGAAGAAGGGGGAGGCTACGCGTAGGTCGTTCAACAAGGACTTTCTGCTCGCCCTCGCTACCGACTTCAAGCAGCATGGCGCCTCGGCTATCGCGAAGGTCCGCAGGCAACAGCCTGCGGCCTACATGAAGATTTGCGCCTTGCTGGTGCCGCGGGAAATGAAAGTCGAGCATCCGGGAGGGGTTAAGGCGATGAGCGATGAGCAGATCGAGCAGGCCATCGCTGCGATCCAGGCGATGCTTGATGCCCAGGCGGCGCAAGTGATTGAGGGGCAGGCCGTAGTCGTCCCGAGCTTGCCGGCGCCTGCAAGGCCCATAAGCGGCGGCAGCGAGGCTGAAGCGACCAACCTTTTCGCGGCGGTGCGAAGAGGTTGGAGACGCGGCGCTTAAAAAGCCGGCATTTCCAGGGATCAAGCAAGTCGTTCGAAGCGTTTCACGGCCTGCCGAAGGGCACAAAAGAAAGCTCCGCTATCGGTCAGCCCCCTGACGCTGATCGATGTCCGCTTAGCCCTCCACAAGCGGCACAAAAGCGGACATTTCCTAACCGCCGCTTCGTGCCAATTCCGGACTCGAATCAACATGGCGCAGAAGCCAGCAAGTCTTGCCCCAAATGTGGTCCTAGACCAAGGCTGTCTTCATCTGCCTATTTGGCCTTACAGCTTTGCGCGCATCCCCACATAGACCGAGAGCGGCTGCGCTGGCGTGACCATGCGGTGGTCGAACAGCACGTTCGGTATCGCGATCGCGACCGTCGACTGCGGATCGAAGAACGTCCCGAAGGTCGCGAATTTGCGATTGAACAGGTTGTTGACGAAGCCGTAGATCTGCACCTCCTTGGTGAGCTGATACGAGCCGTGCAGGTTCGCGATCCAATAGTCGGCGAGCTTCGGGTTCTGGTTGGCGTTGTCGCCAACAAACCATTGGCTACTAACCCAGATGACATCGGTCCCGAGTTTCAACTCCGGCGTAATCCAATAGTCGACGCCACCTTTGACCAGGTGCCGCGGTATGCCGGGAATCTGCTTGCCGGGAGTAACGAAGATGTCTCCATTCGCGTCTGCGAAAGGATTGTTCGGCGATGCCAGCTTTCCACTGAACTGATAGGTGGCATCGATGAAAGCATAATTGGCGTAGACGAGGTATTGGTCCGTTTGGTAGTTGGCACCCGCTTCCAGCCCTTGGCGGCGTGTAAGTGGAACGTTCTGGAACACGCCTCGGCCCTGGATGACGCTCGCGACTTGAATAATGTCGTTTTGGCTGTCGGTATGGAACAGCCCGAGCTTCCAGTCGCCGCGACCGCTGCCGGTATTGATGTTTCCACGGAAGCCGGCCTCGACGGTTTTCGCAACCACCTGCTGGAGCGGAGGATCGGACACAAGGAACCCCTCCAACAGACAGGGCTTTTGCGGGTTTGAGCAGCCGAGCTCAAGCGGCGTCGGTATACGGTTCGCTTCCGAATATCCGGCATAGAACGTCATCAGCTCCGGGAGTATTTTGTAGGTGAAGCCGGTCACCGGATTAAAACGGGCGTAGGTGTAACTGGCGCTGAGATCGGGGCTGGTGCCGAACAAATCGGCCATGTCGATGGCGGCGAGGTTGTAACGTCCTCCTGCAGTTAGCGATAACCGATTCGTCAGATCGAACGTTTCGTTGAAATAGGCACCCTAGTAAGTTTGCCACGCACCGAGGCTGACGGGGCTGAAGCCGATATTGCCGGCCGTGTGGATAATCTGCCCCGTCCCTGGTATCGCGGCGTTAGGACCGACGAAGAGATCAGGGTAGATGAAACCGAGCTCGCTGTTGCCCTGGAATCCGATCTTGCTGCGATCGACGCTAGCGCCGATGACGAAGTAGTTGTCGTGACCGAGCACCTTATCGTCATTGAGGGCCTGCAACGAGGCGCCCGTCGTCAGCCCCTTGGTGAAGGTGCGGTCGACGGTGCCCCAAGGCGTGGTCGCGCAGGTATTTCCGCCCCCCGGAGGACAAGGAATCGGCTGACCATTCTGATTGAGGATCTGGAAGGCGGCCGCCGGCGGTCGCGGCTGCGGGAAGGCATCGTTTTCTAGGCACAGTGTGTTGAACAGCGGATTGTTGGCGGCCCCACTGCAGCGCTCGACCTCGGCGGCGTTGCCGTCGACATGCTGCTGGTTAAACCGGCGATAATAGAGATTGCTTTGGACGGTCCAATGGTCCGTCACGGAGTAGCGGCCGTTGAGCGCGACCAGCGCCGCTTCGTTCTTGGTGGTCTGCGGCCACGTGTAGATGGCGCGATAGTCGTTGGCGAGCAGTTCGATCGGCGTCGGTCCAATCACGCCGAAGAAATTGTCTGCTGCGGACGTGACGAGATGAATCTCGGCATCGGTGCCCTTCCAGCCGAGATCGCCGTAGAAACGCGCCAGCCGCGATGGCGACTGGTAGCGCCAGCCGTCGTCCTTAAGGCCTTCGGCTGCCAGATAGAGTCCCCATTCCCCGTTACGTACACCGTATTGCAGGGAGCCGCCGACGCGGCCGTAGGAGCCGCCTGAGGTATCGAATTCGGTGCCGTTGTAATTGAAGCCGTCCTTCATCTGGAAGCTGATCGCGCCACCAAGGGCGTTGAGGCCGAACGCCGGATTGTTGGTCCAGACATCCGAGCGGCCGATAGCCACCTTCGGAATCAAGTCCCAGTTAACTGTGTCGCCGAAGGCTTCATTGATGCGGATGCCTTGCATGTAGACGGCGAGCCCTTGCGGCGTGCCCTGCAGCGGCGATGCCGCGAAGCCGCGGTAGCGTAGGTCCGTGGCGAATTCGTTGCCCTGGACGTTATTGGAGGTGACGCCCGGGATACGCTGCACGAACGTCTCGACCACGTTAGGCGAATAGTCGCGCGAAAAGTCCGCGGCGGGGAGCGTCTGCACCATGGCCGGCACTTTGTCGCGGTCGATGCCCAGCCCAGTCACCGGCGTGGTGGCGACAGCCTGGAACGCGGGAAGTTGAGGTGCGGGTGCCGGCGAGGAGGGACGCGAGGGAGCGGGCGCCGACACACGCCGGGGGGGCGAGCGAGCGGGTGCAGCGGCTGGAGTTGCCCGCCGAACCGGCGCTGGGCGCGGGGCTGTAACCGTTACTTCGGGCAAGGTCTCGCTCACCTGGCCCCAGCTCGCTTCCGGTAATATCAACGCGCTGATGGCGACGGCCTGCAACAGCCTGCGACGTCGGGCACAAAACCGCGACGTACCTCGGTCACGCCCACGCCACACGGCACTCGCCCCCACGAATATCCCTAACCAACTATCGAATGTCCTCTAGCCGGCGTCCCAGGATGTTTTGGCAATCCGGCTTGGAACATTTGGCAATGTGGCCCATAGGACACACCTGCGAGGATCGATCTGGGCGTCCCATCGCAGGGACCGGGGGTTGCGATTGGAAAGTGGCTGTGAGTCAAAACCGGTAGTGCTCTGTCGAGCACAAGATTTCCGCTTCGTCCCCAAAACCCGACATCTGCGCGTTACTGAGTACGCGGCCTAGTTAAAATGGAGGTGATGCGCAAGGCGCGTTCACTCCCGGTTGGCCCGACAGTCATACAGAAAACCCTGTGAGCGGCGCATTTAAAAATCAAACAAATACAAGGGCAGAATTGTCTCCGATTATGCATACTGAAACCATTTGATAAATGTATGGGTATGGAGTATGCTGCGGTAATCGCAACACCAGGCTGAGGACGCCTAATGTCAAGCACGAAGCGCGCGGCGTTGTACGTGCGAGTGAGCACGGACGCACAAACGCTGGAAAATCAAATCCGCGAGCTTCGGCAAGTCGCCGAGCGGCGCGGCTGGGATGTGGTCGAGGTCTACAGCGATGCGGGCATCTCAGGCGCCAAGGGGCGAAACGGACGGCCTGGCCTCGATACCATGCTCAAGGACGCCAGCCGACGGAAATTCGATATCGTCATGGCGTGGGCGATTGACCGCCTGGGCCGCTCGCTGAGCGACTTACTCGATACCATCCAACATCTCGAAGCTTGCGGCGTGGACTTGTACCTGGACCAGCAAGCCATCGACACGACGACACCGATGGGCAAGCTCGTTTTCCAGCTAACCGGCGCCTTTGCTGAATTTGAGCGGACGATGATCCGCCAACGGATCAAAGCAGGGCTCAAGCGCGCCGTTGCTCAAGGCGTGAAGCTCGGCCGGCCGAAGATAGATGGCGCGACCGAACGGAAGGTGCGAAAGCAGCTTGCGAAGGGCGTGGGCATCTTGAAGGTGGCGAGGTCGCTCGGGATCGGGACTGGCACGGTCCATCGCATCTCAAACGAGCTTGGCTGAAAGCCCCTCACTGCCATTTTGCCTTTGTCGCCGAGCTTTTTATGTGTGGCCCCCCCGGTAGGGGGGACTTTTTGGTTTCAAATTTTCATCCAGGCGCCATCCCCGGAAATTTGGTCAGAAACGATTTCTGGCGGTGAGGAGGTCCTGGCGGGGAAATGGGGTGGCCTGTTTTTGGGCTACCTCCTTGGAAAAAATTTTCGGCGGCGTGATCGCGATCATCTCGTTCCGCCCAGGAGGACGGATGCAGCAGTCTGCCGTGCCGAGGTGTGCTATCCTTTCTGTCGGAAGCACGGGAGTCACTAGCGTGAAGCGGCGCGAGTTCATATCGCTTGTCGGCGGCGCGGCGGCCGCTTCGCCGCTCGCGGCGCACGCGCAGCAGCCCGCGATGCCGGTGATCGGGTTTCTCAGCGGCTTGTCGCCTGTCGATGATGCGCACTTTTTGCCCGCATTCCGGCAAGGCGCTCGTGAAACCGGCTACGTCGAAGGCCAGAACGTGGCGATCGAGTATCGCTGGGCGCAGGACCAATACCGTCGACTGCCCGACCTCGCAGCCGATCTTGTACGCCGTCAGGTGGCAGTGATCGCTGCGCGTGACACCACCTCGGCAATTGCGGCCAAGGCGGCGACTACCACGATCCCGATCGTCTTTGTGAGCGGGGGCAACCCGGTCACGGTTGGCCTCGTCGCCAGCCTCAACCGGCCGGGCGGCAACGTCACCGGTGTCACCTTCTTGTCGACGGAACTTGGGACAAAGCGGCTTGGGCTGTTGCATGAGTTGCTGCCGGGAGCCGTGCGCATTGCCGTGCTGGTCGATCCCAACTTCGCCCTCACACAGTCCTTTGTCTCGGACGTTCAGGCTGCGGCCTTGTCCATCGGGAAGCAAATCGAAGTCCTCCACGCCAGCACCGGCCGCGACATCGATACGGTCTTTGCGAGTCTTGCGCAGCCGGTTGATGCGCTCATGGTAGGTCCCTCCCCAATGTTAAATAACCGTCGCGCACAACTCGTTACGCTGGCGGCATACCATAGGGTGCCTGCGATCTATATCCAGCGCGAGGCTGTCGAAGCCGGCGGCCTGATGAGCTACGGAGCCAGCGTTACCGACGCATATCGCCAGGCCGGCGTGTACATCGGCAGGATTCTCAAGGGCGAGAAGCCCGCCGACCTGCCAGTCATGCAATCGATCAAGTTCGAGCTCGTGATCAATCTCAACACCGCCAAGGTGTTCGGCCTCAGCTTCCCGCCAGGGCTGCTCGCCATCGCCGACGAGGTGATCGAATGATTGCAGCGATGAAGCGGCGCGCGTTCATCACGCTGCTCGGTGGCGCGGCAGCCGCGTGGCCGCTCGCCGCGCGCGCGCAGCAGGGCGAGCGGGTGCGGCGCATCGGTGTGCTGATGAATAGCACGGCGACCGATGCGACGTGGCAGTCGTATCACGCGGCATTCGTCCAGGGACTTCGTCAGTTGGGATGGATTGAAGGCCAAAATCTTCGCATCGATACTCGCTGGAGCGCTGGCGACGCCGCGCTTGCGCGCATTTATGCGGCGCAGCTGATCGGGCTGACACCGGACGTGATCCTGGCCTCTTCCACGACCAACCTTACGGTCATTCAACAAGCCACGAGCACGGTGCCGGTCGTGTTCATTCAGGTCTCCGATCCCGTCGTGCAAGGTTTTGTTGCCAATGTGACGCGGCCGGGTGGCAACCTCACTGGCTTCAGCATGTACGAGTTCTCGATCGGCAACAAATGGCTTGACCTCCTCAAGGAGATTGCGCCGCGCCTAGCGCGCGTCGGCGTCATGTTTAATCCCGACACCTCCCCGCAGTCCAAATTCTTCATGCGCTCGATCGAGGCTGCGGCGCCGGCGCTCGGGGTGCAGGCGAGTGTCATCCCTGTTCGTGGCACCGCTGACATTGAACCCGCTTTCGAGCGTTTCGCGCATGTGCCGAATGGCGGGTTGATTCTGCCGACCGATAGCTTCACCAATTTGCGGATAGAACTGATCGCTGATCTGGCGGCCCGCCACCGCCTGCCGTCGATATCAGCCTATGATCGTTTCCCCAAGGTTGGTGGCCTGATGTATTACGGCGTTCTAATGAACTCACTCGACCAGTTCCAGCAAGCGGCAAGCTACGTGGATCGCATCCTCAAGGGTGCAAAACCTGGCGATTTGCCGATCCAGGGGGCGGACAAGTACACACTCATCATCAACCTCAAGGTCGCGAAGGCCCTGGGGCTCACGGTGCCACTGCCATTGGTCGGCCTCGCCGACGAGGTGATCGAGTGAACCGGCGCGGGTTCATCACGCTGCTCGGCGGCGCGGTAACAGCGTGGCCGCTCGCGGCGCGGGCGCAGCAGGGCGAGCGTGTGCGGCGCATCGGCGTGCTCATGAACCTGGCCGAGGACGACTCGGAATCGCCGATCCGCCTGGCGGCGTTTGTGCGTGGACTGCAGGAGTTGGGATGGACAGATGGCCGCAACGTTCGGATCGGCACTCGTTGGGGCGCAGGCGATGTTGAACTCTTTCGGAAGCACGCGGCGGAGTTGGTCGCACTCCCGTCGGACGTCATCCTGGCCACTGGCAGTCCGGTTGTAAGGGCATTGCAACAAGCGACTGGCAGCGTGCCGATCGTGTTCACGCAGGTCCCCGATCCGGTCAGTGACGGCTTCGTTGAGACTTTGGCGCGGCCGGGCGGCAACACGACCGGCTTTACCACCTTTGAATACGGCATGAGCGCAAAATGGCTCGAACTGCTCAAAGAAATCGCTCCGCGCGTGACACGAGCAGCGATCCTTCGGGACCTGGGCATCGCTGCGGGGAGCGGGCAGTTGGGCGCGATCCAGGCAGTGGCGCCGTCACTTGGGATGGAGTTGAGTCCCGTTGGCCTCCGAGATGCGGGCGAGGTCGAGCGCGCCGTCACCGCATTCGCGCGCGGATCGAATGGTGGACTGATCGTGACGGGGAGCACGGCGGCTGTGGTTCATCGCGAGCTGATTATAATGTTGGCGGCGCGGCACCGATTGCCCGCGGTCTATCCCTTTCGCTACTACGTTAACAGCGGCGGCCTGATCTCCTACGGTCCTGATTCGATCGATCCCTACCGACGCGCGGCTCTCTACGTCGACCGCATCCTCAAGGGCGAGAAGCCGGCCGACCTGCCGGTGCAGGCGCCGACGAAGTACGAGTTGGTGGTCAACCTCAAGACCGCCAAAACGCTCGGTCTCGACGTGCCGACGACAGTGCTCGCCCGCGCCGATGAGGTGATCGAATGATCTGAGGTGAGAGGGAGGTTCAAAATGAGACTTCCCCGCCGCACATTCTTGCAACTGGCAGCGGGCGCTGCCGCGCTGCCGGCGGTGTCGCATGTGGCGCGAGCGCAAACCTATCCGACGCGGCCGGTGCGTTTGGTTGTCGGTGCCCCCGCAGGAGGCGGATTCGATATCGTCGCACGCCTGATGGGCCAATGGCTGTCAGAACGGCTCGGCCAGTCATTCGTCATCGAGAACCGGCCGGGCGCGGGCAGCAATATCGCCACCGAGGCGGTCGTGCGCGCGCTTCCGGACGGCTATACGCTCGTCCTCGTCACTGCGGTAAACGCGATCAGTACTTCGTTGTACGAAAAGCTTAGTTTCAATCTCAGCCGCGACATCGCGCCGGTTGCTGGCATCACCCGTGTGCATGACGTCATGGTAGCGAACCTCTCGGTTCCATCGAGGACGGTCCCCGAGTTCATCGCCTATGCCAAGGCCAATCCCGGCAAGCTCACCATGGCGTCGGGTGGTGTCGGAACCCCCTCCCATCTGGAGGGCGAGCTGTTTAAGACGATGACCGGCGTCGACATGCTGCATGTGCCTTATCGGGGCACAGCACCCTCGCTCACCGATCTGCTCGGTGGACAAGTGCAGGTGACGTTCACCTCCATGCCCTCGGTGATCGAATACATCAGGGCTGGGAGGCTGCGTGCGCTCGCAGTAACCACAGCGACGCGCTCGGAAGCGCTGCCGGACATCCCGACCGTGGGTGAGTTCTTGCCGGGCTACGAGGGGGGTATTTGGTACGGCCTCGGCGCACCGAAGGCCACGCCGGCCGAAATCGTCAACAAGCTCAACAAGGAGGTCAACGCGGCTCTCGACGATCCCAAGATGAAGGCGCGCCTTGCCGACCTTGGTGGCACTGTGCTTCCAGGCTCGCCCGCCGACTTCGGCAAACACATTCTTGAGGAGACCGAGAAGTGGGGCAAGGTGATCCGGGCGGCCAACATCAAGGCGGAATGAAGCGTCGCTTCACCGGCATCTCAGAGAGGGATGTTATGAAACTTCCCTTGCGCCAGGACAAATCCAGAAAAGGAGGATGGGAATGTGATCTGAAACCTTTTGTAGCAATCCAGAGGGTTCAACTCCCTCCCGGTAAAGGCGAGCCAGC
>WNGA01011481.1_pt1 | contig 11559 bp, 8 predicted proteins | sample 5400061 | NCBI WGS metagenome assembly WNGA01 (sample SAMN13153366, study PRJNA577476) | soil metagenome | isolation source: 100 cm soil or saprolite under grassland replicate 2 | place: USA:California | collected 2016-06-15
CTATATACAATTACTGACAGATGTGAAAAAAGTAAAAATTAATAACACTTGGCATCTCAATGAATATACGGCGTCAACAAAGAAACTTATGCAAGCGGTAGGCATAAATATATAATACGTAAATCTTTCCAAGTTAGGGTTTAAATTTTCCTGGCGTTGTCCATTGCTTCGCTTTGCTTAATTAAAAACAGAACCTTGAAGAATGCTACGCCCCTAACCACAATTGAAAGTAAATGGATAGTCGGGCAGGCAACCGGAAGCCTCATGCATATTTAAGTTGGACATCTAAAAAAATATTTTCTACATAGCAGCGAGTTGCACTTTCTGTGTCAGCTCCATTACGTTTTCACGGAACAGGCTGTCTGTATCCATAAGGTCTTTTACAGTTTGGCAACTGTGGATTACAGTAGTATGGTCACGGCCGCCGAAATGTTCACCGATTGTTTTAAGGGAATTTTTAGTGAAGGCTTTGGCAAGATACATAGTGATTTGTCTTGCCTGCACTATTTCGCGTTTTCTTGTTTTTTGTAATAATTTATCATAAGGAACATCGAAATATTCACAAACCATTTTTTGTATTGCATCAATTGTGATTTCTTTACTGCTTGTTTTTACAAAATTGCGCAACACTTTCTTGGCAAGTTCCAAATCAATTTCCCGTTTGTTAAGTGATGATTGTGCCAGTAAAGAAATTAATGCACCTTCCAGTTCACGCACATTGGTATTAATATTATAAGCCACATATTTTACCACTTCTTTAGGCATGTCAAGACCATCATTCTTCATTTTTCTTTCGAGTATTTCGATTCGTGTTTCATAATCCGGTATCTGGAGATCGGCACTAAGTCCCCAGCGGAAACGGCTAAGTAATCTTTCCTGCATTCCATCAAGATCTTTGGGTGGCTTATCAGATGTTAACACCAATTGTTTTCCACTTTGATGCAAGTGATTAAAAATAGCAAAGAATGCATCCTGGCTTTTTTCTGCGCGTGCAAAAAATTGCACATCATCAATAATTAAAATATCTATCAACTGATAAAAATGAATGAAATCATTTATGGCATTATTGCGGCTATGATCCTGAAATTGGTTAATGAATTTCTCACTGCTTACATACAATACCACTTTATTGGTGAGGGAACGTTTAACATCATTACCAATAGCCTGGGCAAGATGAGTTTTGCCTAAGCCAACACCGCCATAGATCACTAAAGGATTAAAAGAATTAGCGCCCGGTTTTTCTGCAACTGTTTTACCAGCTCTGCGTGCAACACGATTACAATCGCCTTCAATAAACGAATCGAATACATAGGTTGGATTCAATTGAGGATCAATTTGCATCTTTTTAAGACCCGGAATAACAAAAGGATTTTTTACAGGGCTGTTAATTATTAATGGAAAATCCATTTCGTTGTTGTTATACATTTTCATATTACCGGCAGGTACATCCATTGTACCGTTACGTCCGCTGTTTCCACTATCTACCATGATACGATATTCGAGGCGGGCATCTTTTCCCAACTCACGTTTTAAGGTTTTAGCAAGAAGGTTTACATAATGTTCTTCGAGGTATTCAAAAAAGAATTGACTCGGCACCTGGATTAGTAATACATTGTCTTTTAACTCTACCGCTTTTATAGGTTCAAACCATGTTTTAAATGGTTGCCAATCTACAATATCTCTAATAATTTTTAGACAATTATTCCATATGGAGTCGGCAGCTTTGGTCATAACAATCAAAAGAATTTATATTGGATTAAAGAAGGGTAACCCGGCAAAAAATCCCAAAAAATTTGTTCACCTCTTTTGCGAAAAATCTTTTGGGATGAGGGACGAATATCAATCTTTTATGTTGAAAAAACAATTTTTTCATCTCTTGTTTTTTTTCGGTTTGATCAACAATTCATCGCATATAAAATTTTTTTTCTCAACTGATTAAATGTGTATTAAAATAAACGCTTCATACTATTTTAAAATTGCTGTTGATTTACAACACACTTCTTATTTAAATACCTTTCAATATGTCACAATAAAAAAATTTCTTTTTTATACTATACAATATTGAATTAAAAAACTTGTAAAAATCAGCATGAAAAAAATGTCTGATAGGGCCTTAAATTTTTCTTCTTAGCGATATTTAGTCATGAAAATTATCATGGGGCCTGCTGACAGGGTAATTTAAGTAATTTATTATGCAAATGCAAGCTTTAAACATTAAAATATTCAATTTATTTTTCTGATACATCAAAACCATTTTTATTTCAATCCGCTAAAATACTTACTGCATCTGCATTTCAGCTATCTTCTTCTTTTTATTTTTAAAAAAATAAATATTCTTCTTTTAAATTACTTTTGCTGAAAACCATTTTATATGTCATTTGAAATAACTGGAAAATTAGTGGCAAAATATGACGCAGTGCAACGTACTGAAACTTTTAAAACAAGAGAATTTGTAATTGAAAAAAATGAAGAGATTAATGGCCGCAGTATTAGCAATTATATTAAGTTTCAGTGTGTGCAGGACAGAACTGCAATGCCTGATAGATTCAATTTGGGTGATGAAGTAAAAGTATCATTCAACATAAAAGGTTCTAAATGGGTGAAGGACGGAAGAGAAAATTATATTACCAATCTTGATGCATGGCGCATGGAACATATCAAGCTTGCACAACAAAATGAACAAGCTTCAACTGTTGCTTCTCCACCTGATAATTATAGTGACGTTGCAGACGATTTGCCCTTTTAATTTTTTAGTGATTTTTGGGTTAACTACCTGACATCATGCAACAAAATATTTCTCTTCGACTGCCGCCTGCTGAAGCAGCAAACGATACTGCAGTAAAAGAATATATTGCTCAATCTCTTTCTGTAAAAAAGAATCTTATTACAGGGTTTCACCGGCTTAAGCAATCTATTGACGCCCGGGGTAAGCAAGTTTGGATAACGTTTACTGTAAGGGCGTTTATAAATGAGCCTTTCATACCTCGGCAGGTGCAAAAAATTTTGGTGAAAGATGTTTCACGGGTAACACATAGTGTTATTATAATTGGCGCCGGACCTGCCGGTTTATTTGCCGCGCTAAAACTTATTGATCAAGGTATTAAACCAATTATTCTTGAAAGAGGAAAAGATGTTCGTGCCAGAAGAAGAGACCTTGCTGTTTTAAATAAAGAGGGCATTGTTAATACTGAAAGCAATTACTGTTTTGGTGAGGGTGGCGCCGGTACTTACAGTGACGGAAAGTTATACACACGCAGTACAAAACGTGGCGACATCAATCGCATCCTGAATATTTTTGTGCAGTTTGGTGCAGATGAGAAAATATTGTATGAATCCCATCCGCATATTGGCACGAATAAACTGCCGCATATTATCACCGCAATGCGCGAACAAATTATAGAATGCGGTGGTAAAATTTTATTTGGAAAAAAGATCGTTGATCTTATCGTGCAAAATGAAATTGTTCAATCTGTTGAAACTGCTGATGGCGATTCATTTAAAGCTGATGCGATAATTCTTGCCACAGGTCATTCCGCCAGAGATATTTTTGAATTGCTTTATTATAAAAAAATTTTTATTGAAGCAAAGCCCTTTGCATTAGGTGTACGCGTTGAACATTCGCAAACATTGATTGATTCCATACAATATCATAACTCCTCAAGAGGCAATTATCTGCCACCTGCATCATATAGTTTGGTGGAGCAGGTAAGTAATAAAGCAGTGTTTAGTTTTTGTATGTGTCCCGGTGGCATCATTGCACCTGCTGCAACTAATCCTGGTGAATTGGTTGTAAATGGATGGAGCCCCAGTAAACGAAATAATCCTTTTGCAAACAGTGGAATGGTGGTGCAAGTGGAGATGAAAGATGCAATGAATTATTTTAGAAATCAAGAATCAAAAATTAGAAATCCGAAATCCGAAATCCGAAAATCAGATATCAGACATCAGACATCATCAGATCCTTTATTACTTATGCATTTTCAAAAAGATGTAGAACAGAAAGCTTATGAAGCGGGCGGCGGAAATCTTGTAGCACCGGCTCAGCGCATGATTGATTTTTGTAACAATAAAATTTCTTCAACACTTCCTGAGTGCAGTTATTTACCCGGTGTGTATAGCACTGACCTAAAAAATGTGCTACCTGTTTTTATACACAGTTCACTGCAACAGGGCTTTAAAGCCTTTGGCAAGAAGGTGAGAGATTATTTTACAAATGATGCTATTGTTGTTGCTACTGAAAGCCGCACATCCTCCCCTGTTCGTATACCACGAAATGAAAAAACACTTCAACATGTTCAGATAAAAAATTTATATCCATGCGGAGAAGGCGCCGGTTACGCAGGCGGAATTGTAAGCGCAGCAATGGATGGAGAAAAAATTGCAGCAATGATTGCAGTTTTGTTGCAGCATTAATTGTAATTGTAAATTGTGAGTGTGAGCAATGAACAGAATACTAATCATGAATCGTCAATCATGAATGGTGAATGCTTAAAAAATCAGATATCCTACATCGTACATCAGACATTTAACTTCACGTGCTGCCATTTTTGAACCGGTTGTAATATTTTTCACAATTCAACTACTAATATTTTTAAATAAAGAAGCGCGATTATGAATTGAGGAGTGATGCATTTTAGATAGAAAGTACAAGTGTGCGACGCAACGAAAGCATCATTTATGTACCAATGCCTGGCTCACAAAAATCATAACAATAATTGCAACAATTAAAAATTATCTTGCCATACATTTAAACATAAAATAATTCATAAGCTATGCCATTACTCGAACTGCAACATTTGAAAAAATATTATGCTACCCAAAAAGCAGTTGATGATATTAGTTTTAGTATAGAGAAAGGAACCATTTTTGGTTTACTCGGTCCAAACGGTGCTGGTAAAACTACACTGCTGCGCATGATCACCGGTATTTTTTATCCGGATGAAGGAGCCATCCTTTTCGACGGTGCACCATTTGATCCCGTTAATGATATTATTAAGATTGGTTACATGCCTGAAGAAAGAGGCTTGTATAAAAAGATGAAAATCGGTGACCAGGTTTTATACCTTGCGCAACTGAAAGGACTTAGCAAAACAGAGGCGATGAAAAAAATAAAATTCTGGTTCCAGCGTCTCGAAATGGAAAGCTGGTGGAATAAAAAAGTGGAAGACCTTAGTAAAGGTATGAGCCAGAAACTGCAGTTTGTAGTAACCGTTTTGCATGAGCCCAAATTAATTATACTCGATGAACCCTTCAGCGGGCTTGACCCTTTAAATGCGAACTTGATTAAAGATGAAATTTATGGACTTGCACAACGCGGCTGCACCGTGATATTCAGCACGCATCGTATGGAACAGGTAGAAGAAATATGCGACCAGATTGTTTTGATAAATCTTGGAAAGAAAATTTTAGATGGAAGTGTACAACAGGTTAAGCACGATTTTAAAGAAAATATATTCAGCATTCAATTGAGCGGAGTGCCTGGAAACATTGTAAGCAATGCATTTGAAGTGATTGATACAAAAGTGAACAAACTTATAGTAAAAATAAAAGATGATTATAAAAGCAACGATGTGCTGCAATATTTTATTCAGCAAAATGTAAATATTGAAGCGTTCAATGAAATACTGCCTTCACTAAATGAGATTTTTATAAAGCTTGTAGAAAGTACACATGCTACTACCCGTTCATTTCAAAAAGTGGAAGCTTGACGAATTTAAAATGTAAATGGAATTTGGAATTAGGAATTTGGAATTAGAGGAAACACAAACTGGAAACTAAATACTGACTGATAATTGAAAACTATAAACTAATTTATGAATAAAATATTACTGGTATCGAAACGAGAATTCTTAACGCGTGTTCAAAAGAAAACATTTTTGTTGACCACTATTTTATTACCGCTAATTATATTTGGTTTTTATGCACTCATCATATATTTCTCTGTAAGCAGCGGCAGCACACTGAATATTGCAGTGGCAGACAATGCCAATATTTTTGACGGGCAAATTAAAAATACAGATGAAGTACATTTTATTTTTTTAAAGAACGAAACGCCGGCTTCCCTGAAATCAAAGCTTGAAAAAAATGAGTATAACGGATACATTTATATTCCCGAAGAAACCAATGTGCTGAACACTGGTACCATTCAACTTGTATCAGCAAAATCTATCGGGCTAATTTCAAGAGGTCACATACAAGATATTATCAATGATAAGCTTCGTGAAAAAAGATTGCTCTCGCTTAATGTTACAAAGAGTCAGCTTGATAGTGTGCAGCGCCATACTGAAATAAATTTCATCACGCTTCATGGTAACCATGACGCTGATTCAAAAGAAGACTCTGATACAAAAGCAGGTTTTAGTTATGCAGTAGGTTATATTTCAGGCTTTCTTATTTACATCATTCTTTTTATCTATGGCACTATGGTGATGCGTGGTGTAATGGAAGAAAAAGTTAGCCGTATTGCTGAGGTAATTGTAAGCAGCGTAAAACCTTTCCAGTTGATGATGGGAAAAATTTTTGGCATCGGCGCTGTTGGTCTTGTTCAATTTATTATATGGGTAATCCTGGTGAATGGTCTTTTTATTTTATTGCCGGTAATTTTTCCTGGTCTTATGGGTCATGCACAAAATATGCCTATGCAACCCGGTGGTTTAGCAGCAGCACAGGCTGCGCAAAACAGCGGTGCATTTGCTGAGTTAAGTAAGGGACTTAGTGAAATTAATTTCCCGCTTATCATCGGCTGTTTTATATTTTATTTTCTTGGTGGCTATCTTTTATATTCCTCATTATTTGCTGCTGTTGGCAGCGCAGTAAATGAAGATCCGCAGGACGCACAAAGTCTTCTACTGCCCATCACCATGCCCATCATTTTTGCAATTGTTATTATGACCAAAGCCGTGAACGATCCATCAAGTGGCATTGCCGTATTTGGCAGTTTATTCCCGCTTTTTTCACCAATTGTAATGATGGCACGCATTGCACATGGAGTGCCTGATGTGGTTCCTTACTGGCAACTTGCAGCAAGCATGCTTTTTTTAATTCTTGGCTTTCTTGCTACAACATGGATTGCTGCAAAAATTTATCGCATAGGAATTTTATTGTATGGTAAAAAAGTTACCTGGAAAGAAATGTGGAAATGGGCATTTAGAAGAAGTTGATTTTTTATGTAGCGAGCTTTTGTACTTATGGCATCGCTTCTTGTGTCACTCTCTTCTGCGCTTTGTTCATTATGCTGCTTTTTGCGAATCGTTAATCATAAATCGCAAGACAGAGAATATAAAATGCCTACTACATTTACTATAATTAATGATTCATATTGATTTCGTGTGCTTCGCTTTGCTCACCATGGTTCTGAACCTCGAAGTGAGTGACACAACAAAAGCTCAATAGCAGCACGAACGCTAAGTACATTATCTAAAACACTTTCCTCATTTTTCTAAATGATATAAATCATAGTTCTTTGCGCAATGTATCCGCTCATCAGGAATCTTTTATTTTTATTTCCACCGGAAGATGTGCATTATTTTACTATGAATGTATTGCATAATGTGTGCAGCATTCAGTCTGTAAAAAACAATATCAGAAAAAATTTTTCTTTTAATAATGCAGCACTGCAAAAAAAATTGTTTGGATTAGATTTTAAAAATCCCGTTGGTCTTGGTGCTGGATTTGATAAAAACGCTTTGTATATAGATGAACTGGAAACACTCGGTTTTGGATTTATAGAAGCGGGAACGGTTACTCCTTTGCCGCAAAGTGGTAACGAAAAGCCACGCCTGTTTCGATTGTCAAAAGATAATGCGCTTATTAACCGAATGGGATTTAATAATGATGGTGTTGAAACTATTGCAAAGCGATTATACAACCGGAAACTTAAACGCGTAAAATCAACACTGGTGGTGGGCGGAAATATTGGTAAGAACAAATCAACACCAAATGAGAATGCATGGAAAGATTATGAGATTTGCTTTAATAATTTATTTGATTGTGTAGATTATTTTGTTGTGAATGTAAGCAGCCCGAATACGCCCGGCTTGCGTGAACTGCAGGAGAAAGAGTCACTTAAAAGAATTCTTGCCCACCTGCAAAATATCAATGCTTCCAAAACAATATACAAACCATTGCTGCTTAAAATTGCCCCTGATCTCAACATAGCGCAACTTGATGATATTATAGACCTCTCATTTGAAGTTAACCTGGATGGGCTTGTTGCAACCAACACAACCATTACCAGGGAATATTTAAAAACAGATGTTCAAAAGCTTAACAAAATCGGATCTGGCGGTTTAAGCGGAAAGCCTTTGCTGAAGCGTTCAACAGAAGTATTGCGTTACTTAACGAAACAATTAGAGAACAAGATTCCTGTAATTGCAAGTGGCGGAATATTTAATGGTGCAGACGCGAAAGAAAAATTTGATGCAGGTGCTTCGCTCGTGCAGGTATGGACAGGATTTATTTATGAAGGCCCCTCGATTGTAAAAAATATTTGTAAGTATTTAGTTGAAAGTAAGACTAATAGTCTGCAATAGTTTCGTCATTAAAAAACATAGGAATGGAATATTTGTTTACTGTTGATTCATTAATAAGCCTTGTAACACTCACAGTTCTTGAAATTGTATTGGGCATAGATAATGTAATTTTTGTTTCTATATTAATTGGAAGGCTTGATGAAGTAAAACAAAAATTGAATGCAAGACGCATTTGGATGATTGCCGGAATTGCCGTGCGCATTGGATTGCTTGGCGCTTTAAGCTGGCTTGTTGCCAATGGAAGCAGGGAATTATTTGGATTTACTTTTTATGAAAAACATTATCCGTTTAATCTGCGTAATTGCATCATGTTTGCGGGTGGCTTATTTTTATTGTATAAAACCGTAAAAGAAATACATCATAAGCTTGAAGGTGAAGAAGATACTTTGAATGTAAAGAAAAATTCAAGTGCGTTTAGTATAATTGTGACGCAAATTATTTTGGTTGATACGGTTTTTTCTTTCGATAGTATTATCACAGCTATTGGTCTTGCCAAACATGTTGAAGTGATGATGATTGCTGTTGCGATTGCGATGGTCATCATGTTTTTTTTCTCTCGGGGTATAGCTAATTTTATTGATAAGCATCCCTCGCTTAAAATGCTGGCATTGGCATTCCTGTTGATGATTGGCTTTAGTTTATTCTTTGAAGGTTTGGAGCCGCTACACCATAGCTATATTGATAAATCGTATATCTATGTTGCTATGGCTTTTTCTTTTGCCGTGGAGTTGCTCAATATTCGTATGCGCAGAAAGCAAAAGGAAAGACAAGTAGTTAAATTACGAGGACCAAAAGTTCCGGAAAAAAGATAGGAATCAGTAGGAAAGAATTGGAATTTGGAATTTGGAATTAGGGCAACAATATAAACCCAGAACAGAGAACTCAAAACATAAAAGTATTAACCATTTCTCCTCCACCAATATTCCTGAATTTTTAAAGCGGCTGTTGTAGAAATAATTGCAACGATGATTCCAGCAGCCACATCAAGAGGAAAATGTTGTGCAAGATATACTCTTGAATAACCTACAAGCAAAGCATAAATAAGTCCAACAATAAGCCACCATCTTTTGTTAATAAGCAAACAAAACAACAGGTAGAAACAAAAGGCTGTTCCTGTATGTCCCGAAGGGAAACTTGATGTTTTATATATTTCCACACCCTGCACAAGATGAATAAGTAACGGATCAGTAATAACTTTTATTGGTCGCAGAACACCAGGTATAATCATGGTTTTAATCACTCGTGTTAATACGGTGGAAAGTACAAAAGCACTAACAAGCAAGGGCAATACATCTTTTCTTTTTAGTATAAAAAGAGTGAATAACAATACCGGAATCCACATAAGACCATCGCCGCCATAAGTGAATATCAAAAAGAAATAATCTGCTATACCTCCTGCATCTGCATTAAGTAATAAAAAAAATTGTTCTTTACCAATAACAAATGAAATGAAGAATAATGCAAGCGCTATTATAAGTGAAATAGTAAGCGCTATTTTAAAATATCTGGTATTAAGGCTTTGCATTATTCTTTAAAATAACTGTTGTGGGTAATTCAAAAATATCATGATGTCTTGCTATCTCCTGTAATGGCAATGCTTTCAATGAATCAAGATAATTTAATCTCGTTATAACAATAGCATTACGGGTACTGTCTAACCAATGTTTTAAAGTATTTACGTCATAGGTTCGCGGAATATTTTTATCAAGATAAAACCTGTATCCCGGATTAAAAATATTATAAGCATAAATGTTTGGATATTGCTTTACGATGTTAATTGTTTTAGCAACGGGATTCTGTTTATATAAAGCAGGATAGAAAAAATGTAATCCAATTATATTAAAAAAACAATATGCTACGAATATTACAGACAATCTTTCCTGCCAGTTATTTTTTATAAATACTGCCACGATTAATATCAATGGTGTTATCAATAAAAATAGTGATAACCAATTTATTTCTTTAGCCTCCGCTTCGCGAGCTATGGCAAAATAACCTGCAATAGGAATAAGCAGTGTAAACAGCAGAACGATGAAGCAGGGATATTTTTTAGAAGTAATTTCCTTGTTAAGCAATGATGCAATAAAACTTCCAAGCACAACGGCTGCAAAAGCATAACAGGGCATAGGATAGTTGGGCAGTTTCGTGCTTGATATACTAAAGAATGCTATAAATGACAATACTACAACAGCACTGAATTGCACAAGTTGGTTTTGAAAAATTTTTTTCCGTTGCTTAATGGTTTCGCCAATAAAGCTCATAAATGGTAAAAGACCTATCAATACAAATAAAACAGGAAACAAAAAAAAACCACCATGCCCTTCCTGGGGAGAAGAGAAACGATTTAAATTATTTTCGATAAAGAAACCTTTTGTCCATTCACCATTTGTGGCTTTATCAACAGCGATATACCATGGAAGGGTAATAACGCATAACAAAACAAAAGCAGGAATAAGATGCCAGGTAAAACCGACCTTCCATTTTTTTGTAAATGCGATCCATATTAACACACATAATCCGGGCAAGGCCAGTGCCACAGGACCTTTAGCAAGCGTTGCCAGCCCAAATGCTACAGTGGCAATATATAACTGCGAAATTTTATTTTCCTGCAACCATGTAAATGCACTGAATAAACCAAGCGTAATAAAAAATATTAAGTATGGATCCGGAACAGCAAGACGAAACTCAAATAAAAAATGACTGCTGGTCACCAATACTACTCCAGCACAAAATGCAGTGAATGCATTCAACAATCTTTTTGTATAAAAATAAATAACCAATACTGTTAGCAAACCCATGACAGCAGAAAAAAATCTTGCTGCAAATTCATTTACGCCAAACATTTTGTAAGCAACTATCATGAAGAAATAATGCAGCGGCGGTTTATCCGTTCTTAGTTCTCCGTTAAAGGTTGGTAATATCCAATCATTGCGTTGCATCATTTCCCTGGCACATTCTGAGTTCCGCGCTTCATCTAAAATATAAATAGGTGTTGCTTCCAAACGAAACAACAACAAAAACACAAGAA
>WNGA01013350.1_pt1 | contig 11555 bp, 13 predicted proteins | sample 5400061 | NCBI WGS metagenome assembly WNGA01 (sample SAMN13153366, study PRJNA577476) | soil metagenome | isolation source: 100 cm soil or saprolite under grassland replicate 2 | place: USA:California | collected 2016-06-15
CGCCATGAACAGAACCAGGAAACCAAGGATCGCGAGGCACGTACCTACGCTGGCCATACACGAAGGGAGATGCGGGTCCGGACACGGTGAGACGGCCATCCCGACGCCCATGGGCAGGGCGAGGAGCAGGACCAGCAGCACGAGTACGACGATGCCGAATGTGCTCATCCCGCTTCGGTCAGTCTAACCGAGCCGATCTCCCAAGGTCGCGTTACTCATGTCGGCATCTACGACGAGGCATCGGAGAGCACTCTCACCCGGATAGCTCGGTGCAATCTGACCCAGCCCTCGCCGAGAACGAACGGTCGGCGAATGGGGAAGCCACCGTCGCCCCTACTACCCGCTGTAGTATGCATCCGTACGCGACCGGTTGGAGGTGGCCAAGGTTGGACAGGTTCCTACGGATGTGCCTGAACTGGAAGGTTCTGGTGGGGATGGCCGTGGTCGGTCTGGGGATCTGGGCTCTGGCTCCCGACCTGCTCGTTCGAGCCGTCCCTCTGCTGATCCTCGCCGTCTGTCCGCTATCCATGGTGGTCATGATGCGGGGGATGCAAGCCAAGGATGAAGCGCGGCCTCACCAGGAACCGGGATTCTCGACGCGGGGCGGGGCCGACCGGATCGCGGAGCTAAAGGAGCAGCTCGTGAGCATCAAAGACCAGCAGGACGCCGCCGTCCGGGAGATCGAGCGGCTCCAGCGCCGAGCGGTGGGTCAGGAAGGCATCGATGCGCAGGCCGAGGAACGAGAACAGCCCGCCAGATGAGAATGAGGGCGTGCAAGGTTCGGGCCCAGTCGCACCCGTGATCTTCCAGACGCGTCGGAGATTTCTTATAGGTCTGGCGGTATTGCTGCCGGTGATCTTCTTGGCACTCGTCCTCTCCCTGAGGCAGCTCGCCGCCCGCTCGCCGATCGCCGGACCACGTCTCTCGGTGGCGGATCGCGTAGCGGAGGCCAGGACCGATGGCCGATTGGCGCCGTGGTTCGAGCTTCCATCCATCGATGGAAGCGGGATGATTGGTCTTCGGGATTTCGCCGGAGAGGTCTTGGTGCTGAACTTCTGGGCATCGTGGTGCGCTCCCTGCCGGGTGGAGGCTCCCCACCTCCAGTCTGTCTGGGCGGCCTATCGCTCCAAGGGGGTGCGGTTTCTCGGGGTCGACCACCAGGACCACCAGGACCAACGCGCACCAGCCATGGAGTTCCAGCGGCGATTCGGGATCACCTATCCGAGCGTATTCGACCCTGGCGGCAAGCTCGCCCAGCAGTATGGCCTGTTGGGACTCCCCACGACCCTCATCGTCGCGCCGGACAGGAGGATCACCTACCGTTTCCTCGGAAAGGTGGATGGCCCAACGCTCCGCACCGCCCTGGATGACGTTCTGGAGGAGCAGTCGCGTTGAGTGCCCTCTGGCCCCTCGCGCTCGCATTCGTGGCAGGCGTGGTCTCCTTCACCTCCCCCTGCTGCCTGCCGCTCATGCCCGGCTATCTCTCCTATGTGGGGGGAGTCGGTGGTGAGGGAATGGCCCAGGTGGCGGTCAGGAAGCGGGTCCTGGGTGCCGCAGGCCTGTTCGTGCTGGGTTTCGCAACGATCTTCACGCTGATTGGCGCCAGTGCCACGGCGGTGGGGTCGCTTCTCCTGTTCCGGAGGCCGATCCTCCTGAAGTTTGCGGGGGGGTTTGTGATCCTGATGGGCCTGGTAACGATGGGGCTGGTCAGGATCCCCTTCCTGTACCGAGAGTTCAGATTCGACCTGGCCCGCATCCGGTCCGGCCCGGCCGGAGCCGTGCCGCTCGGGATGGCCTTCGCCCTAGGGTGGACTCCCTGCATCGGTCCCGTCCTGGGTGGGATCCTGACTGCGGCAGCCAGCACACGGACCGTGTGGAATGGGGCCGGGCTGCTGTTCGTATATTCCCTCGGCCTCGGGGTCCCCTTCGTGCTGCTCGCTCTGGGGTATGCCCGGGCCGGGAGGCTGTTCGGATGGCTCCGCCGTCACGGCCGGGGCATCGAGCGGGTGGGTGGGGCGATCCTGGTGGCGATGGGCATTCTCATGATCACCGGGCGGTGGCTGCAGCTGTTCACCCCGCTCATCCGGTGGTTCTCTAGCCACCGCTGGCCTCCGATCTGAGCCCGGACCTCGCCCTTCTATCAGATGATGGCGGCCCAGCAGGCTCCCCAGAGGGAGGGCCCTTCGATCAGGAGACGCTTGGTCCTAGCGATCGGAGCCGGGCTGATCGTGCTGCTGAGCCCAGGCGTCGCCCATGCTCATGCCGTCGTGGCCTCCTCCCAGCCGGAGGCCGGCCAGCGACTGGGGACGGCGCCGGGTGTGGTGGTGCTGGAATTCACTGAGCCCCTCAACGCCAAGCTTTCCAGGTCCACCGTGACCGACCCCGCCGGGCGGCGGTTCACCGGAGGTGTCACCGGGGGGGCGGAGATCCGGGTTCCCTTGAGCACCAACGCGCCAGGGGTCTACACCGTGCAGTGGGTATCGGTGAGCACGCTGGACGGCCACGCCGTTCGAGGCTCGTTCCAGTTCGGCGTGGGCGTCTCGCCGAGCGGCAGTTCGGTCGAGACCGCTCAGACCTCCCCCGGAAGGGGAGACCTCGGCCTCGCGGTGCTGCGGTGGGTGGAGTACCTGGCTCTGCTCGTGGCGGTGGGGATGCTGCTCCTTCGCCGCCTCGCCCGGGGGCGGACCGAACTCGCCTGGGTCCGCTCCGGCCTTGTCGTCCCACTCGCGATCGCCCTGGCGAGCGGCCTGGCCGTGGTGTTGTGGGAAGCCTTCTCGGCTGCCAGTACCGCCTCCGCCGGAGCCCTGTGGAGCTACCTCACGACGGGTCTGCCCGGGGTGGCCCGGCTGTCCAGGCTGGGGCTGGAGGCGCTTGCCCTTTTCGCCGCCATCGTGGGAGGGCCCACGATCTGGTTCGTGGTGACGGCGGCCATCGGGGCGCTCGCCGCATCCGGCCACGGCGCCGCGATCCATCCGGCCTGGTGGGGGATCACCGTGGATGGGGTGCACCTCCTGGCTGCGGGGGTGTGGGCCGGAGGGATCCTGGCCCTGGCCACGCGGCGGCCCCCCGGAGGGTGGCGCTCCCCCGCCGGCCGTGAGCTGCTGGTGCGGTTCTCTCCTCCCGCCCTGACCGCCTTCACCGTCACCGTCGGGTTCGGCGTGATCCAAGCGATCCAGGAGCTCGGCACCGCGCACAACTTGGTGGGCTCCTCGTACGGGCAGGTGCTCCTGGTGAAGATCGGCCTCATCGCCTTGATGGTCCCTGCCTCGGTGGTGGCGTGGCGGCTGAGGCGCCCCCATCTCTGGTACGAAGGGCTCCTCGCCGTGTTCGTCGTGGCCGTCGCCGCCACCCTCGCCGCCTTCCCTGTCCCGCCCAGCCGACTGGTCGAGGAGCAGGCCGCACACCGGGCCACTCCCTCGGCCTCGGCGCGCCCGAGGCCCGGCGACCTCACGATGGGGAGCCACGCCGGTCAGGTCCTGGTCGGGCTCACCGTACGACCAGGCAGCCCCGGGGAGAACCAACTGGTCCTCTACCTCCTTCCGCTCGAAGGAGACGAGGCCGCGGCCGGGCTGACGGCCGAACTGACCGTCGGAACCACGTCACTCCGGCCATCCGAGTGCGGCAGCACCTGCCGCCAAACGACCGCCACGCTCGATGGAGGGGAGACCGTGCAGGTCAGGGTGAAGGGGCCGAAGGGTGGGATAGCTTCCTTCCGGCTACCAACGCTCCCGGCTCAGGACGGTTCGGCCCTGCTCGACCGTGCCCAGCAACGTATCCATCGACTCACCACCTACCGGTTGTACGAGACGCTCTCTTCCGGCCTCGGCACGACGATCCCCGCCCAGTACGAATACGAGGCGCCGAACCGGCTCCGCTCCCTGGTCAGCGGGCGGACCGAATCCATCTGGATTGGGACCGATCGCTACTCGCGTGATCACCCCGGAGGTTCGTGGCAGCTGCAGCAAGGCGGACCCTCCATTCCCGTCCCGTCCTTCATCTGGGACTACTTCAAGCCATTCGTCGATCCCCGCATCATCGGAGCGGCCACCGTCGAGGGTGTACCCACCACGATCGTTTCGTTCACCGATGGTCAGAAGGGGACGCCCATTTGGTTCCGTCTGTGGATCGACCCCCAGGGCCTGGTGCGCCGGGCGGAGATGCGTGCCCCGGGACACTTCATGAACGACCGGTACTACGACTTCGACGGTCCCATCACGGTCACCGCGCCGGTCGGCTGATCCTGATCGGCCTTCAGCTCCGGCGGGTCAAAGGGCACGCCATCGCTGCACCGACCCCGAAGACATGATGCGCCGCGGCGACGAGGGCGAGGCCCGCGATGGCCTGGGTCACCGCGAACACGCCCAGCAGTACGACGACCCCCGCCAGGCACGCATAGGGCATCCAGGAGGGGACTTCAGAGGGATTCAGGAGGCGGCGGATGCGGGCGGGGACATCGGGCCCTCCGGCTGGGAGGGCGCCGGCGGGACCGCCGAGTTCGGCAAGGGCGGCCTTGGCCACACCTCCCGCGACCACGGCGGCATTGCCGATGCCCCTGGCGGCGTACTCGTCCGCGGCCTCCTCGATGGCTTGCTCGATCAAGGTCAGGAGTCCCGGAGCGGCCGGCAGTGGCCACAGAGCTTGCGCAACAGCTCTGGCGAGCACCAGGATGAGATGGTGGCGTCCCTTCAGGTGCCCCTCCTCATGGAGTAGGACGGCGGCGCGTTCGTCGCGATCGAGCATCTCGATCATTCCCTGGGAGACCACCACATGGCTGCGCCAGCAGCCCACCGAGTACGCCTCGGCTCGGTCCAAGGGGAGTACGTAGACGGGGTGCCTTCCGGCAAGAACCCATCGAGGCTCTGCCGCACGAACTCGGGCTCGCATGGTGGCCCTGGCGGCAAGAACGAGTGCCCAGGCCAGCCGGCCAAGGATCAGTGCCAGGGCAGTGCCGGCGAGGAGTGAGGGCCACCTGCCGAGGGGATCGCCACCCAGGGTGTGGAAGGCTCGGTTGCAAGTGCTCCACAGTTCCCCGATGCTCCGTACCGTCAGGACTTCGGGGAGCAAGACAGCGGCGAACAGAGAGGCTAAGGCGCTGGTCAGTCCGAGGAGTGAGATCGCTCCGAGCCGGAGTCTCCACCGGGGCGGGACGTCCTCGAGTCGGGCCAGGAGCACCGGAGCCGCCGCAAACACCCCGACCGCGACGATCAGGATGGCGAACCGGGTCACTTCCCTCGCTTCCTCCGGGCCGCTTCCTCCGCCAGGCGCAGGAGCTCGGCTCCATCGGTCTTGCGCATCCGGCCCACGAAATGGGCGAGGGCCCCCCGGCGGTCTCGGGAGGCCGCAAGCAGCTTGTGCATGAGCTGGGCCGTGTACCGAGCCTCGGAAACGGCCGGCTCGTACGCGAACGCCCGGCCTCGCAGGTCCCGCCGAAGCATGCCCTTTCGCGCGAGGCGGTCCATCACGGTCATGACGGTCGTGTACGCGATTTCCCGCTCCCTGGTGAGCTCTCCATGGACGGTCCGGACAGTCGCCGGCTCGGATCGGTGCCACAGCACCTGCATGATCCTCGCTTCAAGTTCGCCAAGGGTCTTCACATCGCCTCTCCGGTTAAATGGCCAGGTTACAGGGCGGCCGAAAAACTTTGGTCGTGCCGCCCTCGAAGTCTACGACGGCCGGTAGCAGGATGCCGAGTTACTGTCGGCCTGCTCCTATGGTGTCACGACGATCAAGCCCCGCATCCCGAGTTGCGCATGGCCCGGCACCGAGCAGATGAATGTGTAGGTGCCGGCGCGATCCGCACGCAGGCCTCCGGAGATCGACCGCCCAGGATTGACCCGGAGCTCGAAGCTGAGCTCGCCGACGAAGAAGGTGTGGAACATCTGTCCCTGGTCCTCGAACTCGATGTTCACGGTCTGGCCGACGGACATTCGAATCTGACCGGGCTGGAAGTAGAAGTCCCTGGCAACGACCCGGACGGACCGCGCTCCCGGGGAGGGGTCCGGACCCGAGCGTCCAGGTCGGCCACTCCCCATCATCCCCATCCCGTCGCTCATCATGTTCCTCATTGGACCGATGCCCGCGGCCGCAACGCTGAGAGCGCCGACCAAGCCTATGACCGCAAAGGCTAGAGCGAGAGACCCCGCAGCGCGTCTTCGCCTGTCCTGGCCGCGGCCCAGCATCTGCAAACGCTCCGAGTAATCCTCGGGGGAGATGTCGCTTTTCGCCAGGCGCTCGCCGAGGATCTCCCGAGCTCGACCGCCACCATTGCCGCGCCGCGCAATCCACGCGACCCCGAGGGCGACACCGATGAGCAGCACGGTGGCGAACAGACCGAACAGTACCCACATCACGCCGGCAGCACCTTGGCGATACGAGCCAGGAGCTGCGGCAGGCCGATCGGGCCGCTCCACTGGTCGACCTTGCGTCCCTGGGCGTCGAAGAAGATCGTCACCGGCTGGCCGATGTAGCCGAGGCGATCCCGAATGTCGCCCGTCGAGTTGAACACGCTCGGGTAGGGATAGCCTTCCTCGTCGATGAAGGCCTGGGCCGCGCCTCGCTTGTCGAGGATGTCCACGCCCAGGAACTGCACGCGGGTCCCGTACCGCCTTGCCGCCTCGACCAGGTGCGGAGATTCGACCCTGCATGGTCCGCACCACGAAGCCCAGATGTTCACCACAACCGGGACTCGCCTGCTTGCGAGCTGCCCGAGGAGGCTTTGGAAGCGAGTGAAATCGAAGTTCGGCAGAGCGAAGCGGTCCTTGGGCAGCATCGAGATGCCTTTGGCCCCTGAGGCGATGATCGCTGGGCTGGACAGCTGGCCAGCTGGGGAACTCCGGGAACCTTCGCTCGCGCCTGTCGAGCAAGCCACACCCGCCAGTGTCAGGGCCAGGGCCGCCGTGACGAATCGCGAGTGGGACATCGTCACATCCTACGACGGCCCGTAGTATCCGCTGATCCCGAAACCGACCATTGCCATGGTCACTCGATCGAATCGCACGGACACAGCTCCTGATCTCTAGACCAGGGGCTGGAGCGCTGCTTCGATCTCCGGCGCGGTTACCGGCCCAAGGGACCGAAACCGGACGACCCCCTCGCGATCGATCACGAACACCCAGGGCTCGGTCTCCAGCTTCCACGCCTTGAAAGCTGGGGACCGGCTCTCCAGGGTCGCAGGCGGGGGCGTGTGATCGGGTCCGGGAAGGAACTCCTCGACGTGGATGAAGTTGGCGCGGTCGGGCCCGTACTTCTCGAACACCAGGGTCTGCTCGTCCGTCACTGGACCACAGAGCCTGCTCTCGCACAGAAGGGGGGTGGAGAAGCACACCACCGTGGGCTTACCGCTCTTGAGAGCCGTGTCGAGTGAGATGTAGTGCATCCGGTCCACCGGCGTCCTCGTGCAAATACCCTCGAGGCCGGACGTCGTCGTGGCTACCGGGGTCGTGGTGGAGATCGCCTTCGTTCCCAGCCTTGCCAAGACCGGCTCGCTCGTCACGGGAAGAATTCCCGTGCCGACCAGTCGCTTCGAGTCCCTCTGGACGATCACGGCCACGGTCCAGTTTGCTTCCTCCGGCAGGTCGATCGCCGCAGCGAAATCGCCCGGCAGCGGGCTCGTGGGCGAGCGGTCATGGGTCTTCTCGTAGGCGGTGAAAGGATGCCAAGTGGCAGGCCATGGTCCGAGCGGCTTGTCGTTAGAGTCCTTTGCCGCCCATACCTGCGGAACTCCAGCTGTCAACACGCTGTTTTGGAGCGTGACGAGCACGAACCCGAACCGGTTCTTCCCCGGGCTCATCGGAGCTGCGTCGCCCCCAGTGCCCAGGATCGAGAGGGTTGGGCCGCCCGACGTGAGGGCATCGATGGAACCGGGGAGAGCGGAGTTGCGGTCGGGTGATCCGCCCCGGGTGCAGGCTGCCCCGAGCACGGCCAGACCCACGGCGGCCAGGAACTCCCTTCGCGATGGAGTAGGTCCGTGCATCCGGCGTGGAATGTACTACACGGGGTCGGACTTAGCTCTGGTCACAACGAGGGCCTCGACACCTGATGACCGGGATGTATGCGTGGGGGGCCACGGTCCCCCTGTGCTGCATGCACTCCCCTCTTAGCTCTACGCGGGGGAGAGATGATACTCGCCGGTTCCGGGCACTCCGGCGGAATTCGTTGTTGTACTCGCAGAACTTGATCGTCGAGGCCATCGGGCACTTCATGGACCACGGCTACCACGGCTTCGACGTCCCGATCCACATCGAGCCGCCCACGAGGTGACGGTTCCGGCTGCTCTTAATCGTGAACATGCTTCGTGGCTGCCACTCGTTCCACGATGCCCCACTTCGATCGGTCCACGGTCTGGACTTCCAATCCTTCCCCGATGAGGTGATCGAGGGGCTCGCGCAGGAGCGTATCGTCCTGCAACCGCATGAGTGGTTCCAGGATTCGCTGGACGATCCTCACCGGTGTGATGGGACTCCGAACGTGCTCCAGGAGCAGTAGCCTCCCTCCCGGCCTCAGAACCCGCGTCGCCTCGGCCACCGCCTTGCGGTCGTCCTGGATCGAACAGAGCGAGAGAGTGCAGACGACGGTGTCAAAGGTCTCATCAGGGAAATCGAGGGCCTGAGCATCGCCGAGCCTGAGATCCACCTCCCGACCCAGCTCGCGGGCTCGGCCCGCGGCGATGTCCAGCATCTTCGGGCTGAACTCGACTGCGCTCAGGCGCACGTTCGGGGGATAGAACGGGAAGTTCCTGCCTGTGCCGGCCGCAATCTCCAGGACGTCACCCTGGGCTTGGGAGCAGACCCACTCCCGGCCTCCCCCGAAGAGCACCTTCTCGAAGAACGCGATCGAGCGATCGTAGGCACTAGCGCGCTTGTCCCACTTCTGCTGGGCGCGCCTGGTTCGTTCGTCCATGCCTTGCCCCGATTCCCTCGGCAGCGCCTCACCCGATGCTTGATGCGCCGTTTAGGCCCTGAGCCGGTGGAAGCGCGGGAAGACCCACCGGAACACGTTGGGCCCTGGCCGTTTGCACCAGCAGTCAGGTTCGCAAGCGCGCTCGTACACTCCGGCGCGCTCAAGCGCGAGCGCCACAACCCCGGCCAGGACATAGCCCAAGGCAATCAACTTGAGGGCTCGCCTCATACTTACCCCTCTCCATCCCCTGAACGATCGCAGCTCGGACGGCCAAGTTAAGACACTATTCTGTCAGAGGCCTTAGACGCTGCGATCCTGCTCCCATCGCCAGGTCTCGAAGGCTCCAAGGATGGTCTGCCCCTGCATCACGAACCGCGACATTCTGGTAACCGGAAGGGGCGGTTCGAGCCAACATCCCAACGTCGGGGAGGCATCGGGGAGGAATTGGAGAGATCCGGTCCACGCATAGCCTGACGAGATTACCGGCCGAATGAGCCGCAGCTAGACATCCCACGGTCCTAACTTGTCAAGCGGCAACCTCCGCGGAGGTCGGCCAGGCGACGTCTTCCCGATAGAGCTGTCGTTGCCGCAGGCACCCGTGCAGGATGCCAACCCATCGATTCGCGAGGGACCGGAGTGCCTGTCGATGGGTCTTTCCCCTCGCCCGATGGGCGCTGTAGTAGCGACGTCCACCGTCTGAGCTCATCAGAGAGCAGAACGCCCACATGTCCAGGGCGTCGGCGAGCCGGCGGTTGCGAGCGAAGCGCGCCAGCGCGACCCTCGAGCGCCCCGAGGCCTTCGTGATGGGCGAGGTGCCCGCGTAGTTCTTGCGGGCCTTAGGATCGGCGTAGCGGGTTCGGTCATCGCCGAACTCAGCGAGGACCCGGGCGCCGAGGACCGAGCCGAGTCCGGGAAGACTGCGAAGGATCTCGGCGTCCGGGTGTTCCTCAAAACGGGCTTCCAGCTCCCGCTGGAGCGTCTCGACCTGCTCGGTCATCTCCGCCACGATGCGCACGGTGGAGCGCACCACCTCGCCGTAGGCCCTGGTCAGCACCTCCGGAGCCTCGAGCTGAGGGCTCCGAAGCGCCGCCTGGATCTCCCTCGCACGCTCGCTCACCCTCCGACGGCGACCTGCTCGTTTCAGCGCTGCAGCGATCCGAGCACTGGAGATGGATCGTCCCTCGGCTGGTGTGGGGGCCACACTCAGCACGGCCAGGGCATCTGCCGAGGCCAGGTCGGTCCCGAACGCCTGAAGGGCCGCCGGGTAGAACTCGCGGAGGGCGTTGCGGAGCTGGTTCAGATGCCGCTGGCGGGCCCAGATCAGGCCCTGGTGTGCTCGGGCGAGGACCTTCACCCCTTCCGCCAGCTCGGTGTCCCCGGCCACCTTCCGGTGCAGGTGGCGGTCGGTCCGGACGAGATCCGCCAGGACCCTGGCGTCTCCGGGGTCCGACTTTGCCCCCGAGGTCCGGTGGCGGTCGCGGTACCGGTCGACTGACAGGGGGTTCACGGCGTGCACTTCGTAGTCGGCGGCCACGAGCGCCCCAACCAGCAGCCCGCGGTCGAGCTCGATGCCGACCACGACATCGGATGGCTCTTCGGCGTGTGAGCCCACCAGCACGTGCAGCCGGGCCAACCCTTCGACCCCCTCCGGAACCCGTCCCTTGGCCACCACCCGCCCCTCGACGTCGAGCACGCAGACGTCGTGATGGGCCTCCGACCAGTCGATCCCGACGAAGATCACGCATCCTCCTTCCCCTCGGCGACAACTTCGAGCCTGGAGGAGTACGCGGCGCCCTAATGGATCAGTGCTCTATCGGCACGACATCCCACCAGCCGTCGGCTCCTCGCCTCCCGGCGGGGGCACGATCTAGCTTTAGGACTCGTGGTCCTGGCCGCTTGAGTGCTCACCCGCCGGTGGCTCGGAGAGCAGTCTGTTCCGTCGACTGCTCGAGAGCCATTAGGCCTCTCGTCCGAAGCGCCCCCTCGTTCGTTTGCCCAGCGGGCCGACGAGGTTAGCGATCGCGTGCCACGTACGTGCCACAGAAGCCGTACAAACGGGTAGGAGCGCTTGGCAAGCCAGCTAATCGTTTTCGTCGTCTGACCAGACCTTCTATGTTTGTCAAGCGGCCAGCTCAGCCCCCCTCGCATCGGCCAGGAGGTGACGGTAGACCACGTTGGAAAGCTGGCGCTTCAGGCATCGCATGGCCTCCTTGTGGGACTTCCCTCCCTCCCGCTGCCGGGCCATGTAGGCCTGGGCCTCCGGGAAGATCCGGCACTGGACCAGGGCGATGTAGTGCAGGGCCCAGTTCAGCTGACGGTTCCCTCCCCGGTTCAGACGGTGCCGGTGGCTCTGGCCTGAGGAGGCCGGGAGCGGCGCGGTCCCGGACAGGACGGCGAAGGCGGACTTGGACCGGACCCTGGAAGGATCTCCCACCTCCCCCAAGATCTTGGCGGCGATGAACGGCCCGACCCCAGGGATGTCGGTGAGGCTCGTCGCGGTGTCACGGACCATGGCTTCGATGCGCCGGTCCATGGCGGCGATCTCCCCATCCAGCCTGGACAGCTCACCGAGCCGCCTGCGAAGGAGCTCCGCCCGCACCGACCGGTCTCCTCTCAGCAGGGACCTCGCCTTGGCCCGGTGCACCTTGGCCCTGAGG
>WNGA01033516.1_pt1 | contig 11555 bp, 17 predicted proteins | sample 5400061 | NCBI WGS metagenome assembly WNGA01 (sample SAMN13153366, study PRJNA577476) | soil metagenome | isolation source: 100 cm soil or saprolite under grassland replicate 2 | place: USA:California | collected 2016-06-15
GGTGCATAGTCGTCCGTGAGAATCGAACCCGGTCAGCACCGTGCCCGCGATCCCACCGACCGTGGCGTACGCGGACAACCTTCCGACAACCGTTCCGGTCTCGGCCAGAGTCGCCAGGCGCAGCTTCGTCACCATCGGCGTCACCGCCGCGAGCAGTGACGCGGGCGCGAACAATGCGACCGCGAGTACGAGGAATACGAGGTCGTTGCCCTCGCTCGTCACCCTATCCGGGCTCGGGATCTGTCACGGTTGCGTCAACTGGTCTGGTCCAGGCGGGATATCAGAGTCTTGGGGGCGATCTGCCGATAAGCACCTTCGACCAGGTCCTCGAGGTGATCCCAGTCGACGTCCTCGATATCCAGATACACACCGAGCCAGCCGCGATGACCGACGTACGGCGGCCGGAAGAAGTGCTCGGGATCCGCCTCCACCAGCGACTCTTGGACACCCGGCGCGGCCGCACACCAGAACCCGACCCGATCGTCGTGATGCCGATCGGCGTACATCACGAACGTCTTCTTCCCGCGCACGAACCAGGTCGGCTCGCCATGACTGAGCCGCTCGGTCACCTCCGGCAACGCCAGACAGAAGCCCCGCACCCGCTCCAACGCGTCCATCCACGGTCCTTTGTGATTCAGGTCACAGTGACCACGATCCGTGCCGCGACGTTACACGGTCAGTGCCGGACGGCGTCGCACTGCTCAGTGCACCTCCCTGTGCCCGACGGCGCAAGCGGCCGGGCCGCGCCCGACAGGAGGAGGTTCGGAACAGACCATGCGCATGCGGAACCTGGCAGTGACCGCCACGCTGATCCCGGTTTTGATGCTCACCAGTTGCGGCCACGCTGCCGAGGTGGCCGCGTCGGCCCCTCGTGCCAAGAAGGCGACGCAGCACGACGACCTCGCCGACCAGGTCGGCGGCTCCGGGCCGATCGAGGGAGCCGCCGGTTCGGACGACCCGGTCGTCAACGCGTACTACAACTACCGGGTGGCGCTCGACGTGATGATGCGCAGCGGTGGCGAGACGACCGAGCAATTGAAGCCGGTGATGACGCCGCACCTCTTCCAGTCGATCAGCGCCCAAGCGAAGTACTACCGCTCCAAGAAGCTGCACAACACCGGCGCTACCAAGGTGCTGTGGGCCAAGCGCACCATCGCATCGAACGGCGTCATCGTCAGCGCCTGCTACGACACCACCGCCGCTCGCACGGTCGACGCCAGAGGCAAGTCGGTCCTCCCAGCCCGCACACCAACCCGCTGGCTCGACCAGATGCGAGTCCAGCAACTCCAAGGCCGCTGGGTAGTGGACGGCGGCAGCACCACCCCCAACGCCTGCTGACGACCAGCACATCCCGACCGCAGAACGTCTCCGGTTCGCTGCCAGCCGGCACACCTCGCGACCCGGAGCCCCCGCAACGCGGAGAGCCCAGCTCTCCGCGTTGCTGCTCCCCCAGGGATCCGCAGGCGAGCCTTCCTCCACCACAGCCGCTCACCTGCGGCAGAAACCCTCAAGCATGCTTGATCATCTGTTGCAGCAAGCCCTCGACAGCTCCGCGCAGTTCCGCATCGTCCTCAGGCCCGCCCCACACCACCACGCAGCCTTTGTCACCCAGCCTGCCGGCAACCAACTCTCGCGCCGGCGTCGGATCACCTTGGTTCAGTACGACGACCAGCCGCCGACCGTCCCGCTGTAACCGATCCAACAAGGGCGGCAACGTCGAACCCCGGAACACCCCCGGATCACTCTTCACCTTCGTCTCGACCATCACGCCGCGCCCGCGCACCACGAGCAGGAAGTCGGCCCGGTCCCGCGTGAACTCGCGATCGTGATAGATCCGCGCCTTCGGCCACAGCCGTTGCAGCGCCGCGTCGACCTCGGCGTCGTACCGTGCTGCCAGCCGACTCACCCGCGAACTAGTCACACGCGGCCGAAACGCTTCCGGCGTACGCCGCCCACCGCGACGCCGCCCGAACGGCAAGAACCAACGCGCAAACCTCGTGTCGATCATCGGCGACCCCTCGACCTAGCCGGCACTCACCCCCAGTCTCCCCACCCCGCCGCACCCCCGAACCGCCCCACCCCGATCGTGACCCCACCTCCACAATCCCCGCCCACCCGCGCAACACAACGGCACGATCACCCGCGTGAACGAAAGATCCCGCGGGAAACATCCGCGGGATCTTTATGCCCTGCTCAACCACTCAAGCCTGGCTGGTTCAGGTGTTCTTGATTGCGGAGACCTCGATCTCGAGCGTGACCTTCTCGCTCACCAGAACGCCGCCGCCTTCGAGCGCCGCGTTCCAGCTCACCCCGAAGTCCTTCCGGTTGATCACCACGGATCCCTCCAGCCCGACGCGCTGGTTCCCGAACGGATCTGTCGCCGAGCCCGTGTACTCGAACGGAATCTCGAGCGACTTCGTCACCCCGCGAACCGTCAGGTCACCCGTCACCATGAACGTGTCCTCGCCGGTCTGCGCGATCCCGGTGGACACGAACGTGAGCTCCGGGTTGTTGTCCATGTCCAGGAAGTCGTTGCTGCGCAGATGGTCGTCACGCTGACCGTTGCGCGTATCGATGCTCTTGGCCTGAATCGTCACCCGCCCAGACGAATTCTGCGGGTTCTCTCCGTCGATGTGGATCGATCCCTCGAACTCGTTGAACGACCCCCGCACCTTCGTCACCATCGCGTGCCGGGCCACGAACCCCACCCGGCTGTGCGCCGTGTCGATCGTGTAGTCACCGGTCAGAGCGGCGTACTCAGCCATGAAGAAACTCCTCCAAAGAATTAGTTGAAGTTTGCACAGTCAACTCTTCACCCATCTCCCCCAGAAGTCCACCCCCAAAAAGTTCGCCCCACTCCCCCACGCGGCCAGCAGCACAGAGTGCGTAGACAACTGACAGTTGCCCGGAGCAACTGTCTATTGGGTTGCGGGTACGGCGGTCAGCAGGTGTGATGTGTGGTCGAACGATCGGAGGAATCTCATGCAACCGCTCAGCGTCGAGGAGATCAGGCGCTCTTTCGTCAACTCGTCCAAGAGCCTGGTGAAGGCCATGACGCTGCCGCCCCGGTTCGCCGAACTCCCGTGGGACTCGTTGGACTACCTCGGCTGGCGCGACCCCAAGGCGCCCAACCGCGGCTATCTCGTCGTACGGCGAAACGACGGCGTGACCGGGATCGCGCTGAACACCCAGGCGACCGGCAAGCCGCGTCGCGGCACCGGACTGTGCGACCTCTGCAACACCGCGCACCACGTGACCGATGTGGCCCTGTTCGCCGCCAGGCGGGCCGGTTCGGCAGGTCGGGAGGGCAACACGGTGGGCATGTACATCTGCGCGGATCTCGCCTGTTCGCTCTATCTGCGCGGCCTGCGCGAACTCGACGTACCGCAAGGTGAAACCGCTCCCCCCGAGGTGCGGGCCGAACGACTCAACTCCCGACTTGAAGGTTTCGTGAATCGCGTCCTCGCCTGAGCCGCGGAAACGGTCCCGGGGAACTACGCTTGAGGTAGCGATCGACACGCGGGCGAAGGGAGCGATTCGCGATGACGGAGTTCAGAATCACGCACGAGATCCACGAGGTTCACCCGGACATCCGCGAGCGGCTCACCGCCACGACCATCGAGGCCATCAACGAGTCCAGTTCCCGGTCCGCCGAAGACGCCGCGCGCGTGCTACGCCACAAGCTCGGCGAGATCGGCGTACACATGAGCGAGGCCGCCTGCCTGGCCGCGATCGAACGCATCCGGTCCGGCAAACAACTCCGCTTCGAAGTCGAACGCGAAACCGCCGACGAGTCGGACTAGCTCCACAACCTCAGCCCGCGTAATCCTCCCCCAGCCGCTCGCCACGGACCGCCTCCTCGCGCGGCACGCTCGCGGTTGGGTGTACGGCGGGATCAACCACACCGTCGGCCGGCCCCACCTCCGACCCGACGCGTCCGGCCGGACTGACGCGCGCCAACTGTTGATCAGCCGGCCGCGGTGTGGGCGGCTAGGTCTTCTGAGCTGAAGAGGGCGTGGAGGGTCAGGCCGGCTTCGCTCAGCGGTGCTGGGGTGGCGGTGTTGCGGTTGATGACGCAGAGCGCGTTGGTGATGTCGGCGCCATTAGACCGGAGTTCCTCGGTGGACAGGACGATGCGCGGTCACCACCGGGATCCCACCCATCTCCAGTCCCGCAAGTACTTCGGTATCCGCCGGCACCAACGGCACCATCGCCTCAGCTATCGCATCCAGCAACACCGGATCCGCCTCGAACCGGTACTTGTCGAAGTACTCGTCCGCCGTCTGCCCCGACCGCAGCACGAACGAACCGGTCAGATGAGCGGTCGCATAGATCCGCCGCCCCAACTCCCCAATCTCCACCCCCGCACCCTATCCGCCCACCGCACCCCGCTCCCCCACTAAGCCCATCGCCAGCCAGCTATGGCCGGGCTAGCCGGCTCTTCGTTGGCTTGAGGGTGGGGGGACCTGGACTACGGGTGACGGAAGGAGGCGGCGGAAGTCTTCGGTGGAGATGATGGGGATGTTGTACTCGCGGGCCGCGCGGGCCTTGACCGAGAGGCTGTCGACGTCGGCCGCGACGACGAAGGTGGTGTCGGGGCGGACGGCCTCCTGCGGCGCAAAACCGGCCGCGACCGCGCGATCCCACCACACCTCGCGCGGCTCGACCATGTCGCCGGTGAACACCAGCGTGCTCCCCGGCGGAAACCCCCGCGCCCCGGGACGGGCCGGTACGACGTACTTTCCGGCGCTCGCCCGCAATAGCGCGTCATCGACATCGGACGCGCGATGACCGAGCATGACCGCGACCTGGTCGAGGTCGCTCCGCTGATGCGCGGTGATCTCACCGTCAGCCCATGACGCCTCAGCCAGCGCGGAAACGTAGTACTGATGCAAGGCGCGGACTTGTGATCGCGTCAGTCCGTGGTCGGTGGCGGCCTGGACGAGTTGGTCGGCGTCGGCCGCGGTGATCTCGCGGTTGGCGAGGATCATGTCGAGCAACGCCAGGTACGAGTCGGCCTGCGGTGGTTCGTGGACCCGCGGCAACTGATCGACCAGCCGGCTCATCCACCCATGCCGACCACCGGCGTGTACCGGTCGTACCGTCGGTGTGAAATCGGTCCCAGGCAACGCCGGCCACTGCAGTCGGCTGACTTCCTCGTACGCCCACTGCCACGGTGGCGGCGACGGAAATGCCTGTAGATATTGGGCAAACAGCTCCGCTGTTGCGCGTGTGTCGGCCAGCGCCGAATGCCAACCCTCGATAGAGATCCCAGCCGCAGCACAACACGCACCGAGCGTCCGCTTCGCTCCTGGATAGAGATAACCGGCCAATGCCATCGTGCACATCGATCGCTCGGTGATCAGCGGTACGGCGTACCCCAGCCGGCCGAACTCCGCTCGCAGGAACCCCAGATCGAACTCAACGTTGTGCCCGACAACCATTCGCCCGGCAAGAAGCCCACCGAGATGACGCGCGACATCGGCGAACTCCGGCGCGGCGAGCACGTCGGCGGTCAGAATCCCGTGGATGTGCTGGGGTCCGAGGTCACGTTGCGGATTCAGCAACGTCACCCACTCGTGCTCGACCGGTGTCGATGACGGCATACATCCGCAGCGCCTCCTCCGGCTCGGTTACCGACCCAGATCAAACCCAATCACACGCCGCCGACAGTTTTCTCGCGCTCTGTGACAGCGAGGCGATCAGTCAGGGATGTCGACCGCGATCTCCGCACCCAACCGCGCGCCGTGAGCAAGCTTGAGATCGTCGCCGCTCCAGAACCGCCCGGGGTCGTACCAGTTCGGCTGGTGCCCACGGAGCAACCCCATGTCCTCGTACGTCACAGCCACCACCTCGGCGCAGTACGCCGTCTCGAGCACCAGCTCACGCGACCCGCGCCGGAACGCCGGAATCCGCCCACGCGCCCATCGCGACGCCAGCCGGGCCGTCGACGGGAACGGCGTACCGTCCAATCGCGCGACAGTCCGCAGTACGGCGTCCTCCATCTCACGCGTGACCGGGTGGTCCAGCTGTCGCAACCAGGCCCGCTGCCCGTACTTCCGCGCCCAAACCAGCACGGCTTCCCGCAGATCGTGGAGCTGTACGCCTCGGTGATGGGTCCCGGACCACATGTCCGGGAGCGATCGGCCCAGCTCGGCATGCCACATCAGCGGCGGGAGGTCCTCGATGACGATGGCCATGCCGACGTGGTTGATGGGGCTGTTCGTGGTCAGCTGGATGGCCCGATCCGCCGCTTTGGCACCGCGGAACAGCCAAATGTCACCAGTTCGTGTCAGTTCCGTAGCGTCATCTAGCGAAATCCGGCTGTCCACATCGCTAGGTTAGTCGCCATGAAGGTATGGAAGGTTGTAGGACTTGCTGGGCTCGTCGGCGTGGCCGCAACGGGCGTAGTGATCGCGCGCGGCGACCGGAAGCGCCGCGCCTACACACCGGAAGAGGTGCGCGACCGCCTCAAGACCCGGGTCAAGCAAGCAGCACACGCCTGACCCTCGATACGACGATCGACCGGGCGTGAGTGGTACGCCGTAACTCGGTGGTACGGCGTCACTGCCACACGCCCGGCCGTGGTCGTGTCATTGCCGTTGTCAACTATTGCACAGAGCAACAACCGCTAAAGGTTGTGCAGAGCAGCTTCCTCCAACCGGCCGGCCGTGATCGTCGCCGTCTGGTAGGTGCAGTGCGGCTGCCTGCGCCGATCTGTCGGCGATCCCGGGTTCAGCAACCGCAGACCGCGAGGGCTTGTCGTGTCCCACGGGATGTGGCTGTGCCCGAACACCAGCACGTCCACTCCCGGATACGCGATCTCGCACCGCAGCTCACGCCCCTTGGCCGGCCCGGTCTCGTGCACCACGGCAATCGACAGCCCGTCCAGCGTCACTCGAGCGACCTCGGGCAGCCGCGCCCGCAGTTCAGGGCCGTCATTGTTGCCCCAGCACCCGATCAACCGCGCCGCACGAGCCTCCAGCTCGTCCAGCAGCGCCAGGCTCACCCAGTCACCCGCGTGGATCACGACATCGGCGCGATCGATCGCATCCCACACCGGCTCCGGCAATTTCCTCGCCCGCACCGGCAGATGGGTATCCGAGATCAGCACCAGCCGCATGCGAACACTCTCTATGTCGGCAGCGACTCGATCAACTCCTTCTCCCTCGCAGGGCTCAGCCCGGCGCGGCGCTCGCGGTCGAGCCCGAGCTCCCGCTCAAACGCCAGCGTGTCCACCAAGAACTCCCGCCGCGACCGATGCGTCAACCCCGCCTCGCGAGCCGCCGCGCCACTGCGATTCGACCAGCCCCCGTACCCAGGCTCGGTCAGCCACATCGCCAGCGAGTCCGGACCCATGTACTGCTCGACCTTCTGCTCCTCCAACCATTCCCGCGGCGCCAGTACCACCGGACCGGTGTGACCGCCGACCTCCCGCACCAGGTCGATCCACTCCCCGAACGGCACTACCGGCCCGACCGTGTCGAACGTCCCGGTCCGTCCCTCCGTGGCATTGTCCAGCAACCAGGACGCGAGATCCCGTACGTCGATCACCGACGTCGCCAGCTCCGGCGTATCCGGCACCAGCATCGGCTCCTCCGGCGCCCGCGCCGCCCTAGCCACCCACGCACCGGCGCGATCGCTCGAGTCCCCCGGCCCACCGATCAGACCGGCGCGCGCGATCACCAACCGATCCCCGACCGCCTCGACCGATGCCAGCTCGCAGGCCACCTTCGCCTCGCCGTACTGCTCCCGGTCCGCGATGTCGAGCTCAGTAGGAGCCCGCAGTACGGCGGACTCGTCGGCCCCCGGCGTGTCGTATTTCGCGTACGCGTTGCCCGACGACACATACGTCCAGTGCTCCGCCTCAGCCCCGAAGGCCGCCAACGCACCGCGCACGAACCCGGGCTGCCACGACACCTCGAACACCGCGTCCCAGTCCCGATCGGGTACGGCGTCGTACGCGTCCGGTTGGCTGCGATCAACGGCGATCAGCGCCGAGCCGTCGGCCACCGCACCGCTCTCGCCACGGGCCAGACAGGTGACGAAATGCCCACGCGCCAGCGCCTGGGTCGCGATCTCACGACCCAGCCAGGCGGTCCCACCGAGTATCAGAATCTCCACGCCCGTAAGCCAATCAGGCCCCACCGACAAATCCCACCACATCTGCCAAGGGCAGAAGCCGGACCTCCGCCACTCACCAAGGTCCGGCAAAGGCCACCTGAGGCGGCGCCGGCTGGCGGGCAGTCACATCGTCGATCGGTGTTGGTGAGTGGCTGACGTCCGCCGACGCTTCGTGATCCGGCGGGGGCAGGCCGTCACTGCCGGATGTTAGCCCTTGCGGTGCAGCGGATCCGGGCGCACTGTCGGCAGAGGAGGCACCTGAAGTCGGTGCCGTAGGCAAGGGGGAGACATGGCTGGTTTCGTTCAGATCATCGAGTACCGGACGTCGAAGCCGGACGAGGTCGCAGCACTCACCGACGAGTTCCGCAAGGGCCGCGCGGCCGAAGGCGACGGCCCCGCCCCGATGCGCGGGATCACCTGCGCCGACCGGGACAACCCGGGACGCTACTTCGCCATCGTCGAGTTCGCGTCGTACGCCGAAGCGATGGAGAACTCGAACCGGACCGACACGAGCGACTTCGCGGCCAAGATGATGGAGCTGTGCGACGGGCCGGCGACGTACTACAACCTCGACGTGGTCCAGTCCCTCGAATACAGCTGAACCGCCAAGCACTCGGGCCCAGCCGTCACCGCGAGTCCGGCTGGGCCCGAGCCCGTCGTACTCAATGCACCGAGCAACAAGGCCGCGGTGCCGGGGGTGATATCTGCTCCGGCACCGGTCGGAGGCGGCGAGCCGTCAGTCCTGGGGCCGCGTGCCCGGCAGCGTCTGGTCCGGGCGCGGGTCGTGGATCGGATCGTTGGTCACGCGCAGGCCGGCGAACCGGCGCGACATGGCCGCTGCGTAGCGTTCGGCCAGTTCGGCCTCGGCCCGGTAGTCCGCGACGACGTGCTCCCCGAACCACACTCGCACGTGGCGACGCTGGGCAACAGGAACGACCGGGGCGGTGGGGCGGGACTCGCCACCAGCACTGCCGGACATCTCAGTACACCCGGCCCGTCGAACGCCGGCCACTCGCGGATGTCCCCACCAGCGCCCTCTCAGAACTGCGGTTCACACCAATCACTCCCACTCCCTTGTAGGCGGTTCACAGAAGTGACGGCTCCCTCCCCCCTTCATGACGCGATTCCCACAAATCTTTCGGGCCGGCTCACGCGAGACGCCGCACAGACGCACAATCGACCGCAGCACACCAGCCAACTTCGAACAGGTGTTCGATCGGCCCGCCGCCCTCGCGTCAACTGACGACCCAGGGCCGCCAGACCTCGATGTCGGGGAGATCTGGGCTCATGAGGGGGTCAAACGTGTAGGTGCCAGAGCCTGGCAAGTGCGCCGCCACGAGCGTGTCGAGGTCGTGCACGAGGAGCATCGGCAGCTCCGGCCGGCTGGCGATCAGCTTGTCGAAAATGAGGCCTGTTTCTCTGTGCAGCACCTCCTCGGGGAACAACAACTCGCAGCCGGCCACTTCCACCAGCCATTCGGCCACCTGCCTGGGCGACTCGCTGGTGGCAACGAAGACACAATCAACGATGGACATCAGGTGCCCGCTATCGGGCGACAACCCACGGAGCCCAGGTGTCCTGGTCCAGCGCGTCGAGCGTCGTACCGGCGTCGAAATAGTGCGCTCCGGCACCCGGGAGGTAGGCCGCGATCAGGAGGGCCATATTGTGGCTCAGGATCATGGCCGAGTCTGCCTGATCCCTGACCAACTCGTCGAAGACCGCTCGTGCTTCTCGCATCTGCAACTCTTCGTCCTTCTTGCCTGCGTACCGGATGTCGAGCAGGCCGGGGTAATGATCGATCGCCGAGACGTCCTCCGGCTCAGGATCCACCTCTCCGTACACATTGGGCTCGACCAGGAAGATCAGCTCACCGTCGACGGTCCGCGCACGACCACGAAGCAGGTGCTTGCCCTCTCCCACCTCCGCATCATCGATCCGCTCGAGTCCGAGCGCCCCGCCCAGCCACTCGGCGACCGCCTCGAGCGGCTCTCTCGTCGCGACAAAGATGTTGTCGTCGGTGGACATCACTGCTCCTTCGTAAAGGTGACCAACCGTCCGTCACCGAGAATGACATGAACCACCCTTGCCACGGTCGAGCCAGGCTGCCCGCATGCCCTTCGGAATGATCGCAGAGCAGTCTCCTCTGCCAGCCCGACCGGTCGACCGTCGATAACCACTTCGCCCGTGGTCGAGAGTTGCCCGCTGGCCTTCAACATGTTCCGCTTCACCGCGTTGGACGAACCACTGTCCTGAGTCTTGAACTCAACGATGACTCCTTCTTCACCGGCGCCCTTTCGGACCATCGTGTCCGGGTTCGTGTTGCCCGAGCCATGGTCCTCGGGCCGGGCGTCGATCCGCCAGCCTTGCTCAACCAGTCGGTTGGCGATCCGCAGTTCTTTGGACAAGAGACTGCCGCGTGGGTCGTGGACGCCGGGGGCGAAGTTTGGGCCGAGGGGGCGTGGGTCGAAGGCTGGGTTGAAGTCGGAGAGGGCGGGCTTGGGGAGGTTGATGTCGGCTACCACTGGCGGTGGGTGCCGGCCTTCGGGGTAGTCGAAGGTGGCCTCTGCTCGGTCTGGGGTGATGGTGAGGTGGGCGCGTTGCCAGGTTTGGTCGGAGGACTCGGCCAGGGTGGCAAGGAGTTCCTGTACCGCCTCGATGAGGTCTACTGCTATGGCGAAGTCCTGGTCCTCGCGTTCCTTCTTGTCTTCTTCTTGTACGACGAGCTCGCCGGTTTCGGTCAGGACGATCTCGACCTCTAGGGGGTCTTCGGGGAGGTCGCGGTCTTCTTCGGCCTTTTCTTGTTGCTTGCGGAACTTCTCGAAGGCCTTGCGGGCGACCTTGATCAAAGGTGGTTCGTTGTCTTCGGCAAGCTCTAGGTCTTCGAAGGTCGCGGTCAGGCGTTTGGTGCGGCCTTGTGTGTCTCGCTTGTTCCGGTCGGCGGAGTTGGCCGACGGGCGGTCGGACGTACGGCTGTCGCCTGTCAACCGTTCGGCCCAGGCTCGGGCCTTCGGGGGCGCCATCGACAAGTAGTGGGCGGCTGCTTCGCAGGCTCGGGCGGCGGCGTCGAGTTGCTGGGCGGCGACCGTCGCGCGGCCGTGGGAGGCGGCGATAGCGACAGCTGCGTTCTCACGGCAGCGGTCGGCGGTGCGCTGCAGGTCGGAAGGCATCTGAAGGAACTAGATCTGGTCGGCGTAGCTCTTGCACCCGGCCGAGGCGATCTCCAAGGCCTCGGCGGCCTGTTCGACTGCCTTGCCGGCCGCGTCCAGGATCTCCGAGATGTCGCGGTCGACGCCGGTCGCCGTACCGGCGATCAGGCTTTCCACCTGCTGGCTGTGCTGGGTGAAGCGGAGTTTGAAACCGGCCAGGCCCCCCGCTGCCTGCTTGGCCTCCATCGAGACCTGGTGCAGCTGTTCCTTGAGCCGCTGTACGTC
>WNGA01016184.1_pt1 | contig 11553 bp, 12 predicted proteins | sample 5400061 | NCBI WGS metagenome assembly WNGA01 (sample SAMN13153366, study PRJNA577476) | soil metagenome | isolation source: 100 cm soil or saprolite under grassland replicate 2 | place: USA:California | collected 2016-06-15
CGAAAATCGGGCCGGGCGACATCAAAAGCCGCTTGACCTTGCTCGCCGGCGTGACCGCAAAGCCGCCGAACGGAGGGAACGCCTGCTGCCGCGCAAGGAGGTCGGACTTGCGCAGGAGCGGAAGCTTGGCGAGCGCCGTACGGGTCGTCACCGCCCTCGGGTCGATGCCGGCTAGCTGCTGCGCCCAGCCCGGCGCGGTTCTCGCGCGGGCGATCACGTCGGGTAAGCGTGCGAGGTTGTCACGCTCGCGCGCCGCGGGGTCGCGATCCTCGAGCGCATCGTAATAGTCTTCGGTCATGGCCGGCATGCGAGCGCGCCCTCAAGCTGCTTTGCCCCTCGGGCCCCATTCGCAGTTTCTATCAAAACAAATCCTGCGGCGCTCGCTTTGGGGCGCATTAGACGGTTGCGCCGTCCGGTGCGGTAAACGTCGCGTCGACGATATCCCCGGTGTTGCGCGTGGCCGCAGGCTCGAACACCAGGATCTCGGCCTCTTCGTCGGCGGCCGTGCGGTGCTCGACGCCGCGCGGCACGACCACGCCTTCGCCGGGGCCGAGATCGACCACGCGATCGCGGAACTCCACGCGAAAGCGCCCCCTCCACACGAGGAAGAATTCGTCCTCCGCCGTATGATGGTGCCAGGGAAACGTGCCCTGCACCTTCACGACCTTGACCTCTTGTCCATTGAGCGCGGCAACTACCTTCGGCCGCCAGTGCTCGGAAAAGAGCGAGAACTTGTGGTCGAGATTGAACTTGACCGACATGAGCGCCTCTTCGTGTATTCGCCCCCCAATGTGATGTCGCACACACACCGGAGCGACGGCAGCTGCTCATATTACACCTGAACTCGGGCATTGTTCAGGGAGCCGATCGTGGACGGTGGTTTTGACCAAAGTGAGCTCGCCCGCGAGACTGATCTCGACGAGGCGATCCGGCGCATGCAGCGGGCTGCCGCCGCGGCATGGGCATGCAATCCGATCGTCCCGGCGCTTTCGGATTCCAAGTCCAAACCGCTCATTTCGGAGCTCTCCCCGGAGCAGACGCTCGACGCGATGTACGAGGAATGCATCGACGTCAGGCTGGAGCTTCTCCATTGCCGCAGCATCGGCAGCGATTTGCGCAGCTGCTGGGCCAACCGGCTGGGCGACATCGATCTGCGGGCAGCCTCGGCGCCGGCCGAGATAGAACGGCTGCGCGGCGCTCTCGCAGTCTATGAGACCGGGTGCGACGATCTCGATGTGGTGCAGATCCGCCACTGGCTTTGGCGTCTGCGCGAGCTGTGCCTGCGCCATCACGAATTCATGCGCCGGGCGCGCGAGCAAAAGCCGCCACGCGCGCCTTCCGCGACCGCTTGAGGTTCAGGCCTTCTCCACCTGACCGGTGCCCTCGAGGTATCCGTACTTCCTTGTGTCGGGCATCATCAGCGACGACGAACCCGATGCACAACATGCCGGTCACGTACCAGGCGAACCATTCCTCCCGCCCGGCCGACTTGAACCACAGCGCCACGTATTCCGCGGTGCCGCCGAACATGGCGTTCGCGATCGCATAGGACAAGCCGACGCCGAGCGCCCGGACCTCGGTCGGGAACAGCTCCGCCTTCACGACGCCGCTGATGGACGTGTAGAAACTGATGATCGCAAGCGCAGTCAGGATGAGGAAGAGCGCGCCGTAGGGGCTGGTCACGTGCCCCAACGCGTTGAGCAGCGGCACCGTCATCAGAATCGAGAGCGAGGTGAAGCAGATCATCGAGTTTTTGCGGCCGATATGATCGGAGATGATGCCGAACACGGGCTGCAGCAGCATGTAGACGAGCAGCACGACCGTCATCACGTTGCTCGCCGTCTTCGCGTCCATGTGCGCGGTGTTGACCAGATATTTCTGCATGTAGGTCGTGAACGTGTAGAAGATCAGCGAGCCGCCGGCGGTGAAGCCCAGAACGATGAGCAATGCACGCGGATGATGCCGCACCAGTTCGATCACCGATCCGGCCTCCTTGCTGTGCATCGCCTCCTCGGACGCGGTTTCGGCGAGCGAGCGGCGCAGGTACATCGCCACGATGGCCGCCATTGCTCCGATGACGAACGGAATGCGCCAACCCCAGGCGCGGAGTTCCTCGGTCGAAAGGGTCTGCTGCAAGACCACAAGGACGAGCAGCGCGAGGAGCTGCCCGCCGATCAGGGTGACGTATTGGAACGAGGAATAGAAGCCGCGATGCCCCTTGGAGGCGACCTCGCTCATGTAGGTCGCGGCGGTGCCGTATTCGCCGCCGACCGACAGGCCCTGCACGAGGCGCGCCAGCAGCAGCAGCACCGGCGCCGCCGTGCCGATGGCGGCATAGGTCGGCATGACGGCGATCATCAGCGAGCCGGTGCACATCATCAGCACCGAGATCACCATCGAGGTGCGGCGGCCGTGCGTGTCCGCGATCCAGCCGAACAGCCAGCCGCCGAGCGGCCGTAGAAGTCGTACCACTCGACGAGGTTGCCCGAGGATGCGCCGACGATCGCGATGATGCGCCGGCGCCGGTCTGCCGCCTGCGTGGCTCCGGTGATGGGAATCGGCTCCGCGAGGGTGCTCATCGTTTCGTCCCGGGGAGGTTTCAGTCGATGGCGGCGAGCGTCGCCCAACCGGAAAGGCCGGTCAATCGCGAGGTGTTGAATTAATGCGTGAGCCCGCCGATCGGTTCAATCGGCCCCGGCCGGCGTTCAGGCCAGCCACCTTTTGCGCCGCTTATAGTGCTTGCCGGCGCGGAACGACTTGCGCTTGCCCTCGGCGACGCCGAGATAGAATTCCTTGACGTCCTCGTTCTCGCGCAGCGCTTGCGCTTCGCCGTCGAGCACCACCCGGCCGTTCTCGAGGATGTAGCCGTACGAGGCGTATTTCAGCGCCATGTTGGTGTTCTGCTCGGCGAGCAGGTACGAGACGCCTTCCTTCTCGTTGAGGCTCTTCACGATCTCGAAGATCTCCTCGACGACCTGCGGCGCAAGTCCCATGGAGGGCTCGTCGAGGAGGATCAGCTTCGGGCGCGACATCAGCGCGCGGCCGATCGCGCACATCTGCTGCTCGCCGCCCGAGGCATAGCCCGCCATCACGTGGCGCCGCTCGGCAATGCGGCTGAAGTACGAATAGACGAGATCGAGATCGCGCCGGATCGCCGCCTTGCCGTCGCGCCGGGTAAACGCGCCGGTGAGCAGATTCTCTTCGATGGTGAGATGGCCGAAGCAGTGCCGGCCTTCCATCACCTGGATGCAGCCCCGCCGCACCAGCTCGTTCGGCGTGAGCGCCTCGACTTGCGCCCCCTCGAACACGATGGAGCCCTTGGTCACCTCGCCCCGCTCGGCGCGGAGCAAATTCGAGATCGCCTTGAGCGTGGTCGACTTGCCCGCGCCGTTGGCGCCGAGCAGCGCGACAATCTGGCCCTGCGGCACCGCCAGCGACACGCCCTTCAGGACCAGGATCACGTGGTCGTAGACCACCTCGATATTGTTGACCAACAAGATCGGCGCGGGCGAAGCGGCTGGCGCGACGTGCGCAACGCCGCCCGCCACCACGGAAGGAGGCGGCATGGCCGCCGCCTCCGTCCCAGTGCCTTCCGATTTGACCGGGTTCGCCATCAGTTGGTGACCAGACACCCCGGGGTGATCTTCTTTTCCGCCGCGTACTTCGCGGCGGTCTCCTTGACCATGGGCGCAATCACGCTGTCGTCGCTGATGTACCAGTCGGACGTGATGTTCCAGTTCTTGCCGTCCCACGTCTGGATGCGCCCGGTCCGCGCGCCTTCGTGATCGGCGCAGGAGACTTTGACCGGCTTGAGCACGCCTTCGAAGCCGAGCTGCTTGATGCGGTCGGCGGTGAGATCGAGGTTCTCGAAACCCCAGCGGACCTGCTCGCCGGTCATAGGCTTCTTGCCGAACCTCTCCTGGGCGGTGCGGATCGCCTCGATCCCGAGCATGGCATTGATCAAGCCGCGGATGTAGAGGATCTCGCCCGTCTCCTCCCATTTGGCCGCGCCTTTGCCCTTGTCGTAGATGTGCTTCTTCAGGTCTTCGTGCAGCTTGAACTGTCCCGCGGTGTGCTGCAGCGTGACCGAGTGGTAGTCTTTGGCGCCGTCTTCCGCCGGCCGCACGTCTTGCTCGGCGCCGGACCACCACACGCCGTACATCTTGTCGCGCGGATAGCCGACGGCGACCGCCTCCTTGATGGCGGTCGAGTTCATCACGCCCCAGCCCCAGAGCAGGACGTAATCGGGGCGGTTCTGGCGAATCTGCAACCAGGTCGCCTTCTGCTCGACGCCAGGGTGGGTCACCGGCAGCAGCATCGGGTCGAAACCGTGCATCTGCGCCCGCTTCTGCAGGAGCGCGATCGGCTCCTTGCCGTAAGGCGAGTCGTGGTAGACGAGGGCGATCTTCTTGCCCTTGAGCTTGTCCCAGCCGCCCTCCTTCTTGGCGATGTGCTGGAGGATGATGTCGGCGGCCGTCCAGTAGGTCCCGAGCAGGGGGAAATTCCACTGGTAGACCGAGCCGTCGCGCGAGTCCGCCCGGCCGTAACCCATCGAGATGACCGAAATCTTGTCGACCGGCGCCTTCTCGGTGAGGGCATAGGTGATGCCGGTCGACAGCGGAATGACGTACGAAGCGCCGGTCGGACCCTTGCCCTTGAGACGCTCGTAGCACTCGACGCCGCGGTCGGTGGCATAGCCGGTATCGCACTCCTCGAACGTGATCTTGACGCCGTTGATGCCGCCGTCGCGTTCGTTGACGAGGTTGTAGTAGTCGGCAAGTCCGTTGGCGAACGGAATGCCGTTCGGCGCGTAGGCGCCCGTCCGATAGACAAGATTGGGGATGAATTGCTCGTTCTGCGCGATGGCGGGAGCGACCAGAGCCGCACTTCCCAGCACCGCGGCAGCAGCGACCCCTGTGAGCTTCCTAGTCATGTAACCTCCTTCGACCGCGCGAGCCAGGAGCGGATCGGGCGGTCAGCCATGTTCCGAGGCACGAACCTCAGCTGCTCCTTGCCCCTATGGTGCCACGGCGGGCCACCTTTCCTCAATATGGGAACGGCCACAGCCGGAGCTTCTCCTTCGCGATCGCCCACAGCCGGGCAAAGCCGTGCGGCTCGACGATCAGGAAGAAGATGATCATCGTGCCGAATACCATGAATTCAATGTGGGAGATGGCCGCAGTCGATATGCCGATCCCAAGCCAGTTCGGCAGCTGGTTGAGAATGATCGGGGTGAGCACGATGAAGGCGGCACCGAGGAACGAGCCGAGGATCGAGCCGAGCCCGCCGATGATGATCATGAACAGCACCTGGAACGACCGGTTGATATCGAAGGCGAGCGGCTCCCACGAGCCGAGCCGGAGAAAGCCCCACAGCGCCCCGGCAACCCCGATGTAGAAGGATGAAACGGCGAAGGCCGAGAGCTTGGCATGGAGCGGCCGGATGCCGATGATCTCGGCCGCGATGTCCATATCGCGGATCGCCATCCACATGCGCCCGATCCGGCCGCGCACCAGATTGGCGGCGGCGAGCGCGAGCACGACGACGATCGAGAGCACGAGAAGATAGGTTCGTCCCGGCGTGTCGATCGGGATGCCGAACACTTCGAGCCGTCCCACGGCGACCGAACCCGACGGGGCGTAGTTCGTGAACCACTTTACGCGCGCGAACGCCCATTCCAGGAAGAACTGCGAGGCGAGCGTCGCCACCGCGAGATAAAAGCCCTTGATGCGCAGCGACGGCAGGCCGAACACGAAGCCCACGAGGGTCGCCATCAGCCCGCCGAACAGGAACACCAGAATGAGGTTCGTTTCGGGCATCCTGAGCGCCAAGTTGTAGGCCGCGTAGGCGCCGACCGCCATGAAGCCGCCGGTGCCGAGCGACAACTGCCCGCAATAGCCGGTCAGGATGTTGAGACCGATCGCCGCGAGCGAGAGAATGAGAACGGGAATCAGCACCTCGGTGTAGAGGTATTGGTTCGCGAGCAGCGGCACGGCCAGGAACGCGAAGGCCACGACGAACAGGACGAACCAGCGGTCCTGCGCGATCGGAAAGATCGCCTGGTCGGCGGCGTAGGAGGTCTTGAACTGTCCGACTTCGCGGTAGAGCACGGTTGGCCTCAAATCCGCTCGATGATCTTTTCGCCGAACAGGCCCTGCGGGCGGACCAGCAGGAACACCAGCGCGAGCGCGTATGCGAACCAGTTCTCGATGCCACCGCCGGCGAGGTCGAACCAGCGGATCAGCACCGGCGCGAGCAGCACTTCGGCGAGCTTCTCGCCCGCGCCGATGATGAGGCCGCCGACGATCGCGCCGGGAATCGAGGTAAATCCGCCGAGGATCAGCACCGGCAGCGCCTTCAGCGCCACCAGCGAGATGGAGAACTGCACGCCGAGCTTGGCGCCCCAGATCATCCCGGCGGCCAGCGCGACGATGCCCGAGACCGCCCATACCATCAGCCAGATCTGATTGAGCGGGATGCCGACCGACTGCGCCGCCTGGTGATCGTCGGCGACGGCGCGAAGCGCGCGTCCAATCCGTGTCACCTGGAAAAACACCGCCAGTACGGCGACCAGGACGGCGCAGATGACGGCGGCAATGAGCTCGGTCGGATCGATCAGGATCCCGCCCGGGAACACCGACTCGAAGATGAAGATCGGATCCTTCGGGAAACCGAGATTGATCTTGTAGATATCGCTGCCCCAGATGCTCTGGCCGAATCCGTCGAGGAAATACGTTATCCCGAGCGTCGCCATGAACAGGATGATGGCCTCCTGGTTGACCAGGGGACGCAGCACCAGGAACTCGATCGCATAGGCGAGCGCGATCATGATCAGCACGCTCAGGCCGAGCGCGAGGATGAACGGCATCACCTCGGACAGACGCGCGAGCGCAAGCGCGGCAAACAGCACCATCGCGCCTTGCGCGAAGTTGAACACGCCCGAGGCCTTGAAGATCAGCACGAAGCCGAGTGCGACCAGCGCGTAGAGGACGCCCGTCAACAGGCCGCCGATCAAGGTTTCGAGGATCGGGCCCAGCATGTTCGTCTCACTGCGCCACGCCGAGATAGGCGCGAATGACCACGGGGTCTTCCTGCACCTCGTTCGGCGGCCCTTCGGAAATCTTCACGCCATGGTCGAGCACGACGACGAAGTGCGACAGGTCCATCACCACGCCCATGTCGTGCTCGATGAGCGCGATGGTCGTGCCGAAATGCTCGTTCACGTCGAGGACGAAGCGGGACATGTCCTCCTTCTCCTCGAGGTTCATGCCGGCCATCGGCTCGTCGAGCAGCAGGAGTTCCGGGTCCATGGCGAGCGCGCGGCCGAGCTCGACGCGTTTCTGCAGGCCGTAGGGCAGCTTGCCGACGGGAATCTTGCGGATATGCGGGATCTCGAGGAAGTCGATGATGTCCTCGACCCGGCGGCGGTGCTCGACCTCTTCGGCGAGCGCGGGGCCATGGCGGATGAGCTGCCAGAAGAAGCCGCGGTGCATCTTGAGCGTGCGCCCCGCCATGATGTTGTCGAGCGCGGTCATGCCTTTGAAAAGGGCGACGTTCTGGAACGTGCGAGCGATGCCCTGGCTCGCCGCCACGTAGGGCCGCATTTGCTTGCGCTTCTCGCCCTTGAAGGTGATGGCGCCTTCCTGCGGATGATAGAAGCCGTTGATCACGTTGAGCATCGACGTCTTGCCGGCGCCGTTCGGGCCGATAATGGCGAAGATCTCGCCGCGCTCGATCTCGAAGCTCACGTCCTGCAGGGCGTGCACGCCGCCGAACCTGAGCGACACGTTTTCCACGTTGAGAATGAGGTCGGCCGCGTGGTGGGGAGCGGTGCGCGAGCTGCGCAGCCCCAACTCATGACGCCGACGCATGTCGGTCACGGCAGCCAAGGCTTCGTCGCGCGTCTTGTACATGTTGGAGCGGAAGCGTTCGGTCTTGGCGCGGCCGCGAATCGTCTGCCGCGTATCTTCCGTGGCGCCGAAGCGCACGGTGCCGCGACTGTAATCGATATTGGCTTGCTTGCCGCGCGCTGCGAAATGATCCCACGCCTCGGGCGCGATCACGCAACCTTGGTAGTTGACGAGGAAGTACCAGCGTTCGCCCGTCTTGGGTACCAGCCGATCGACTTCGTCGTAGAATTGATGCACCTGCTCCGGGGTAGCGAACGTCACATGGCCGAAGTCGACCTCCATGATCTGGAGCGACTCGTGAAACTTGATCCGGCTCGCAAAATCGATGCCGCCCGCCTTGTCAGGCATATCGCGCATCCTGCGGGGTTGGCATTCCGCGCGCGCCGTCGATCTCGCCTACCATGATCGCACCCACGGCCAATGCCACCTTATCCTGTTTACGCTGACGGCCGAGCAACCGGCATCGGCCGCACGACCCTCGTCATTCCGCCGCCTCGCTCCGCAGGGTCGGAATGGCCGGCAAGGTCTTGATGTCGCGAATCTTCACCCGTGCGGAAATCGTGCCCTTGCGGCCGTCCTCGAACGTCACCTCGGTCGCGATATCGGCCGCGTGCGAGCCGTCGTAGAGCGCGTGGAAGAGCGGCGCATAGCGCTCGGCGATGAAGCTCCGGCGGACCTTCAAGGTGCGGGTCAATTCGCCGTCGTCGGCGTCGAGCTCCTTGTGCAGGAGGAGGAAGCGCCGGATCTGCGCCGTCCCCATCACCCCTTCCTCGATGAGCGAGCGGTTCACCTCCTCGATGTGGCGCTCGATCATGTCGTAAACCTGCGGGTGGGCGGCGAGCTCCTGGTACGAGCCGTAGACGACGTTGTTGCGCTCGGCCCAGCTTCCCACCGCCGTCATGTCGATGTTGACCATCACGCAGACGAAGTCGCGCGCATTGCCCAGCGCCACCGCCTCCTTGATGTTGGGATAGAATTTCAGCTTGTTCTCGATGTATTTCGGCGCGAACAGCGTGCCGTCGGTGAGGCGGCCGACGTCCTTGGCGCGATCGATGATCTTCAGATGCCCGGTCTTCTGGTCGAAGAACCCGGCGTCGCCGGAATGGACCCAGCCGTCGGGCGTCTTGGTCTCCTTGGTTTTCTCCGGATCCTTGTAGTAGCCCTGGAACACGCCGGGCGAGCGGAACATCACCTCGCCGTTCTCCGCGACCTTCACCTCCACGTCGATGTTCGGCTTGCCGACGGTATCGGCGTAGATCTCGCCGTCGGGCTGCGCCGTGATATAGACCGAGGCCTCGGTCGCCCCGTAGAGCTGCTTCAGGTTGATGCCGAGCGCGCGGAAGAAGCGGAAGATTTCCGGCCCGATCGCCTCTCCGGCGGTATAGGCGACGCGGATGCACGAGAGCCCGAACCGGTTCTTGAGCGGTCCGTATACCAAGAGCTCGCCGAGCCAATAGAGGAGGCGCGCATGAAACGGGACCTTTTCCCTATTGAGAATCTTCTCGCCCCAGCGCCGCGCCACGCCGATGAAGAAGTGGAACATCTTTCGCTTGAGCGCGCTCGCATCCTCCATCCGCACCATGGTGATGGTGATCAGGTTCTCGTAGATGCGCGGCGGGGCAAACGCATAGGTCGTGCCGATCTCGCGCCGGTCCTCGACCACGGTCTCGGCCGCCTCCGGGCAGTTGACGCAGAAGCCGGCGTCGTAGGACTGCGCGTAGGAAAAGATGTGGTCGCCGACCCAGGCGAGCGGCAGGTAGGCGATCACCTCCTCGCGCGCGTCGAGCTTGTCGTAGGCGTTGCCGTTGCGCGCCGAGATCAGCACGTTGTCGTGCGAGAGCATCACGCCCTTGGGGCGGCCGGTCGTGCCGGAGGTGTAGAGGATGATGGCAAGGTCGGCACCCCGGCCGGCGGCGACCTGTTCCTCCCATTGCCGCATCCGGTCGGGCGCTGCGGCGAGCCGTTTCCGGCCCGTTTCCTGCAGCACGTCGATCCAGGTCAGGCGCGCGTGGTCGTAGTCGCGCAGGCCGCGCGGCTCGTCGTAGACGATGTGCGTGAGCTTGGTGAGCTTCTCCGCGATCGAGAGGATCTTGTCGACCTGTTCCTGGTCCTCGACGACCGCGAGCTTGACCTCGGCGTGCTCGAGCACGAACGCCATCTCGTCGGCGACCGAGTCGGAATAGAGCGGCACCGGTACGGCGCCGAGCGCCTGGCCGGCGCACATCGCCCAATAGAGCCGCGGCTTGTTGCGCCCGATGACGGCGAAGTTGTCCCCGCGCTTGAGGCCGAGCTCGGCAAGGCCGATCGAGAAGGCGACCACCTCGTCGCGCACCTGAGCCCACGTCCAGGTCTGCCAGATGCCGAGGTCCTTGTGCCGGATCGCGGGCCTCCTGGCGAAGATCTCGGCATTGCGGAGCAGGAGCTTGGGGAAAGTATCGGCGCTGCCCGCATCCGGTGGAGCGGCGGGCCTCTCCGCTGGCGCGGTGGACGGACGTGCTGGAGCGGTGGCGATATCCGCCACGGCCGACCCCTCTGGTTATCTCGCGCGGCCGTCCCGCGCGGTGCCTGCTTGCCGCCGTTTCAAGCCGGCGGACGTCATTATACATCAGATTGCAGCGAAACGATCCTTGCGCAAGCCGTCTCTTGACGGACGGGCCGGGCGCTGTTGGGGGGAAGGGGGCCCGTGCGTGCGTTCGCGGGGCCCTCCGGTGCCATCCGTTACTACCGGCAGATCGGCAAGGCCGGGCAGTCGGATTAATGTTGTAGGGTGGGCAAAGGCGCGGCCCATACCTGCTCGTCCAAGCAGGGATTTTGCGCCGCGCCGTCCCTCGCCGCTGTGGCGGCTCGCCCACGCGGACTGCTGGGCAAATACGAAATGTCGCGTGGGCAAACCGGCCTGCCTGCTGGACGCCAAGACGATCGAGCAACAATCCGGGGAGTGCGGACGAGCCTCCCGTCGGCTATAATTCGCGGAGGAGCAAGAAACCGATGACGCACGACCGAATCGAGATCAATCCCGAGATCATGGGCGGCAAGCCCGTCATTCGCGGCACGCGGGTTCCCGTGGAATTGGTCTTGCGCAAGCTTGGTGCGGGCATGACCGTGGAGGCGATCCTGGCCGACCACCCGCGCCTCACCGCTGACGACATCCGGGCGGCGCAGGCCTTCGCTGCCGACTATCTGGCAACGGCATGAGCCGCTACGTCGCCTTGGTGGATGGCAAGGCCGGCGCCTATGGGGTGGTCGTGCCCGATCTTCCCGGCTGTACCTCGGGCGGACGCACGACGGACGAGGCGCTGCGCAACGCGGTCGAGGCGGTGCACCTTTGGGCCGAGGATGCCCGCGCCGACGGCGAGCCGCTGCCGCGCCCGCGCTCGGCCGACGCGTTGCGCGCCGATGCCGAGGTGGCGGCGGCGCTCGCTGACGGCGCCGCGCTCGCGGTCGTGCCGCTCATCCTCGACTCCGGACGGCCGGCCAAGGCGAACCTGTCACTCGATGCTGGGTTGCTGGCTGCGATCGACGAGGCGGCGGAAGCCCACGGCCTCACCCGCTCCGCCTTCATCGCCACCGCGGCGCGCGAGAAGATCGCCAAGGGCGGGTGAGCGGAGCGAAGCGGCTCGGCCCGTAGATGGGGTAACGGGCG
>WNGA01012524.1_pt1 | contig 11552 bp, 12 predicted proteins | sample 5400061 | NCBI WGS metagenome assembly WNGA01 (sample SAMN13153366, study PRJNA577476) | soil metagenome | isolation source: 100 cm soil or saprolite under grassland replicate 2 | place: USA:California | collected 2016-06-15
ACTGGCGGTTCAAATAGCCCGTCAAACCGACCGCCAGAATATTGACGACGGTGCCGCTAATGATCTGATCGACCCGAAACGTGATCGACAGCGCCGCGTGCAGCAACGCGAGCAGCGCACCGCTGGCCATCGCCGCGACGAGGGCGAAGACCAGGTTCTTGGTGTGGACGCCAATCATGAACCCGACGAACGCAGCAGTCAGCATCAATCCTTCGATGCCGATGTTGACCACACCGGTGCGCTCGGAGCAGATGCCGGCCAGCGCCCCGAGCGTGATCGGCGTGGCCTTGGTGATCGTGACCGCGAGAATGGAGATCGTCGCCGCCGGACCAAACTGCAGCCCGGTCAGGACCAGCAAGGCGAACGCGATGGCCACCCAGAACAGGATCTGCAGCCACAAACGCAGCGTCTCGCGTCCCCGTTCCCTGACGAGACCGATCGGGGGCGCCGCAACGGTCATGTCTCGGCCTTGCCCCAGCCCGCACTGAACTGGACATCGCCCGCCACGGCTTCGGCCTCGCGCGGCACGCGCACGCGATAAATCCAGCGAATCAACGCCGGCGCGGCGACGAAGATCAAGACCATCGCCTGGATCAGCTTGATGATGTCGATGGGGATTTGTGACAGGAACTGCATGCGCGAGGCGCCTGCCGCGAGACCTCCGAAGAGTACGGCTGAGGGCAGCACGCCGATGGGATCGCCACGGCCGAGCAGGGCCACCGCGATGCTGTCGAAGCCATAGCCGACGCTGAACCCGGCCGTGTGATGCTCTTGTTGAGCAGCCACCAGATGAAAATCGCCGCCAGCACGGCGATGACGAAGCCCCAGTGCAGTCGATATTGCGGATCGGGCAGCAGTGGCGGCAATCGCGCCGACTGCAAAATCTTGGGCGTCTGGGCGTTGGCAATGAGTGGGTTGGGGTCCTTCATGAACCCGCTGACCAGGAAGCTGGTCATCTGGATCGCCACGTAATTGAGCATGATCGTGACGATCACCTCGTGGGCGCCCGTCTTGGCCTTGAGGAAGCCCGGGATGGCGCCCCACAGCGCGCCTGCCGCCGCGCCCACGACGATGGCCAGGATGGCGTGCAGTGGAAACGGCACGTCTTTGACCGCGTAGCCCACATACACCGACGCCAGTGCGCCGAGGCTGATCTGGCCCTCGACGCCGATGTTGAATAGCCCCGCCTTGAAGGCGAACGCCACGGCGAGACCGCCAAAGATGTACGGCGTCGTCCAGATCAGCGTTTCAGAGATGGATTGGGGCCGCCCGAGCGAGCCCTCCCATAGGCCCTGATAGGCCTTCAGGATATCGCCGCCGGTCGCGGCCATGATGACCGCGCCCAGGACGAGCGCGGTGAACACCGCGAGAAGTGGCACGCCGAGCGAGTAGAGGACGCGCATGGTTTTCCCTTGTCATCCTGAGGCCGCGGCCGAAGGATCCGCTCGCCGGTACGCTCGTGCTCGCGGATCCTTCGCTACGCTCAGGATGACAGGAGCGCTCCTTACCCCTGTGGACAGTTGCCGGTCGGCGCCGCGCCCCAGCCGGTCTTGGTGCGGCCCGCGACCACGTCACCGGTAATCGACGACACCTTGGACTTCACGTCAGCCGGGACCTTGGAGTCGAGGTCGTGATATGGCGCCAGGCCGACATCGCCGGTGATGTTGCTGCCCTTATAAGTGTTGTCCTGGACCGCCTTGACGATGTTGAACACGCCGGGCGTGATCAGCTTCATGGCGCTCGAGACCAGGATGCTCTTGGCTTCGGGCAGCGACAGGTACTGATCGGTATCGACGCCGATACCCATCACCGAACCGCCCTTTTCGACGATTGCCAACAGGCCGCCGTTCCCCGTGTTGCCGCCCGCGGCAAAGATAACGTCCGCGCTCTGGCCCATCTGCAGGTTGGCGGTGTCCTTGCCCCATTCAGGATCGGAGAAGCCCTTCGCCAGACCGCCCGGATGGCAGGCGCTCAACACCTTGATGCCCGACTTTGCATCCTTGGCGCCCTGGATGTAGCCCACGCCGAACTTCTCGACCGGCGGAACAACCGGGGTGCCAAGCACCTGGCCGACCGTGTTCGACTTCGTCAGCAGCCCAGCCAGGTACCCCGCCAGGTAGCCAGCCTTGTCTTCGTCGAAGATCAAGCCGGCCACGTTCGGCAGTGTCTCGGCCTGGAACTGGTCGACGCCGATGAACTTGATGTTCGGGTACTTCTTGGCCTGGGTGATCGTGTCATCGCCGAGGCCGAAACCGACGGTAACGATGACGTCGTAGTTGTCCTGCGCGAACTGCTCGATGTTCTTGCCGTAGTCCTTGGGATCGGTCGTCTCGATGAACTTGATGTCGGCGCCGAGGTTGCGCTGCGCGCACTGGACGCCTTCCCAGGCGGACTGGTTGAAGCTCTTGTCGTCGACTTTGCCGACGTCGGTGACCAGGCCAACCTTGAGCTTCTTGGCGCCCGCGGCGGCGGGCTGATTCGGGCATCCCGAGCTTGGCGCGGCGGCGGCGGCACCAGTGCCAGCAACCGGACTCGCGGCCGGACTTGCCGCCGCGGAAGGCGATGCCGCTGGCTTGGCCGCGGGACTCGGCGACGCCGCGGGGCTGGCGGCTGGACTGGCGGCGACGGCTGGACTGGCGGCCGGGCTCGCCGGCGGCTTGGCGGCTGCCGCGGTCGGCAGGGGCGCGGTCGCGGGCGCCGTCGGTTGGGCAGCCGGTTGACAAGCCGAAAGCACGAGCCCAGCGGCACACAGCAGTGCCGCGAAACTGCGCGACTTGGACATCAAGACAGGACCTCCCAATGGGGGGCGCGGGGGTGTCCCGCAATATATCATGGGTCCCCCATGTCATCCTGAGCGCAGCGAAGAGCCTGTCCTCGAGCGAAGCGAAGGAATCCGCAACTCCGGACGCTCACCGGACGCGGATTCTTCGGCTCGTGCCTCGCCTCAGGATGACAGGCGCGGCTAGTTGACCACGAGTGCCAGGTCAACCGTCTTGCTCTGCCCGCCTCCGTCAGCCTTGAGCGTCAGGTAGTAAATGCCCGGCTCAGCGCCTGCCGTCTCAACATGGATCGACGCGGTCAGCCCAGGCATCACGCCCTGCGGCAGCCCCACTTGAAGCGGCAAGGCACCAGGGTCCTGCGCCTCAGGGAACCGCTGCGTGCTCCACTGCACCACGCTGAAGCTCACCGGCTCGGCAAAGCCCTCATAGCCGCGCACCGAAATGTAGAAGTCAGCACCCTGGCCCGATCCGACCGTCTGGTCAGCAGGCGACGCGAACAAGCGAAACTCGCGCGCCACGCTGCCCGGCTCACCAAGCGCCGGCGCCACCACCGGCGCACTAGCGTCGACGCCATGCTCGACCAGCAACAGCGGGTCGCCGCCGATGAAGTGATAGCCGGCTGGATCCTGGGGGAAGTGCGCGGTCGCACCCGGCAGGTCCACCACCCACCATCCGTCACTCTCGCGCACCGAGCCAGAGCTGCCATTGCGATCGATCGGCGTGGCGCTCGAGCCCGCCTTGCGAATGCGGACCTTGAGCGGGTCCCCGTCGCCGTTCCACAGCACCGAGACGCGCTCACCGCCAGGCTTGTCGAAGGCGACCTGGTAGACCTGCCAGTTGGGCATCAGCGACCCGGGGTCGTCCGGCCACGGTGACCAGGCCTGGGTCTCGCGCAGCAGCGGCACGAAGCGCACGTTCGTGTAACCCCCCAGGTTGGTGAACGTCGTCCGCAGCGAGTCCGCGACCGGTCGACGACTGCCATCGTCGCGTGTCACACCCCACACGGCTGGCTCGGTGCACGGATTCTGATCGACCATCTGGAAGAACTCGAACCGCTGATAGCCGGCCGCCGCGGCCATGGCCATCGCCTGGACGGCGTACGCCGATTGCTGATCCATGGTCGTCTGGATCGGCGAGTCGGCATGTGGGCAGGCGACGGCTCGATCGTCCGACGGCATGGCATTGGTCTCGGTCAGCCAGATCGGCTTGTCGAGCCCGTGTCGTTTCTGAATCTCCTTGGTCTGGCTATGGACGCGATAGATATCGTCTGGCGCTCGGTACAGGTTCAGCGACACGACATCGTGGAAGTAGTTGTAGCGGCCGGCATCAGGGTCGCGGCTGATGATGTCCAGCGCCCGGTCGTAGAACTGCGGCCGGTTGCTCAGCAGGTCGACCCAGTACGAGGTGCCTGGGAACGAGACGTTGGCGTTCGGGTTGGCCTGTTTGGCCGCCAGGTAGCCCACCTTGAGTAGCTGGACGAACTCCTCGTCGGTGCCGAGCCAGGTGAAGCTGCCGCCGGCGCCCGGATCGCCCGGGTGAAACTCGGGCTCGTTCCAGATCACCCAATTGTTGATGCGGCCTGAGTAGTGCGTGACCGTCTCGGCGACGAAACGGCCCCAGTAATTATTCGGATCGTCGAATGGCAGCTCGAGGTTGCGCGGCGGCGAGCGCTTGCCCGCGTCGGGGTTCGCGCTCGCCCAGCCAGGCGTGAACTCGAGCAGACCGACGACGTGGACGCCGCGGTCGAGCTCAGACTGCAGTTGGCCGGCCGACACGGTGATGCCCAGGTTGGCGAAGTCGCCCGGGCCACCGGGCTGAATCTGATCCCACGGCAGGATCAGCCGCTCCCAGCCGACATTCAGATCGGTTGCCGCCTGCGGGTTGCGGAAACTCTCGGCAACGCCAAAACGATTATCTAACGGCGGCGCTGCGACCGTTGTGGTCGGCGCCACGATGACCAGCGCCAGCAGCGCGAAAGGAAGTGCTCGCAACATTTACAGCCTCTGCTGCCGCGGGGCCGCAAGACGCGGGCCGCGCTAGAGAGACTTCTCGGCTACAGCCGCGGTTACGCGCTCCGCATCCGCCGCCACGCCTGCGCCAGGCGCGGCACATCGTCCACATCGACGCCCTCGGCGCTCAAGATCGCCGCCTTCTGCTCGGTCCCGCCGAGCGCGTATTCGCCAAGCTGGCCATCGCTGCGCACCACGCGGTGGCACGGGATGAACACCGGCACCGGGTTCTTGCGCAGCGCCGAGCCGACCGCGCGCACTGCCGCTGGACGACCAATCTGCGAGGCGACCCAGCCATAGGTGCGCACCTCGCCACGCGGGATCTCGCGCGCTTTGAGCAAGACGGCCTGCTCGAACTCGGTCAGTCCACGCAGGTCGAACTTGTCGCCCAGATCACACGGCACCTCGCGCGACTTGTGGATCGGCCGCGCGAAACGCTCGGCGAAGCGCTCTTCGAACTCTTCGCCCGAGGGCGTGCGCATGACCGCCGCGATGCCGCGCTGATTCCAGGCGACGTACAGCGGTCCGAGCAAAGTATCGAGCAGCGCATATTCATCGCCGAGCTGCAGTCGGTTCAAGACCGTCTCGAGCACACTGGCTGGGGCGCGTACCTGACCCAGTGCTCGCAGGTCCCCCAGAAGCTGTCGTTCCTTCATCACGCCTCTACCTCCTCCCCGCCAACAGCGGTTCTCGATCCTCCAGCGCCTCGCGCAACAGGCGCAAACCGCGGTGTACGTCGGATTTCGTGGTACCCACCGGCTGGCCGAGCACCTCGGCCGCCTCGGCGTAGGACAGGCCCTGGACGTGACGCAGCACGACGGCCGATCCATACCGCGGCGGCAGCTCTGCCACCAACCGTTCCAGTTCTCGATGACGTTCGACGGCTTCGGTGAGTGCTTCGGGCTGTTCGGTCCAATTCTCATCGCCGAGCCGGTCAGTCACCTGGCCATCTACCGACACCAGGTTCAGCGTCGGACGCCGCACACGATTGCGCACCACGTTGAGTGTGATGCGATACAGCCATGGTTTGAGCAGCAACGTTCGTCGCTGCTCGGTGCCGTAGTTCTCGAGCGCCCGATAAGCGCGCACGAAGGCGTCCTGGGTGCTCTCCTCTGCATCCTGCGGATTGCGCGTGAGTCGTAAGGCGAAGCCATAGAGTCGGTCTTGAAAGACGCGCACGACATGTTCGAAGTGCGCGTCCAGGTCGTCCGCGAGCGCGGCGGCCAGACCTTCTTCCTCTGTCATCTTTCCCTGGAACCCATCCCTCGCCACAATGGTTGCATGTCCATTCCAACGGACGCAGTAGTGACGCCTGCGGAGCAGACGTGCGCGGTGTGGCATGGCGGCGCTGAGCTGCGCCTGGAGCGAATGGCGATTCCGCCGCTCGGTCCGCGCGACGTTCTGATCGAGGTGGCGCTGTGCGGGGTGTGTGGCACCGACATACACATTCTCGACGGCGAATTCCCGATGTATAACCCACCACGCGTGCTCGGGCACGAGTTCTCGGGCACGGTCCGCGCGCTCGGCTCGGCTGTCACGTCCGTAGCCGTCGGAGATCCTGTCGCCGTAGAGCCCTCAGTTCCGTGCGGCGCGTGCTTCTTTTGCCAGGAAGGCTTGCCCTACATGTGCGCCCAGCGCACGTCGTTTCACGGCGGCTTCGGCGAGTACACCGTCGCGCCCGAAGCAGCGCTGTTCCCGCTGCCGCGCGGTGTCTCCCTCGAAGCCGCGGCGTTATCGGAACCGCTGTCGTGCTGTCTGCACACGATCAATCGCGCCGGCATTCGCATGGCCGACCGGGTCGCCATCGTCGGCGCCGGCATCATCGGCCTCTTGCTGCTGCAGCTCGCCCGTCGCGCGGGCGCCTCGCGCGTGCTGGTCTCTGACCCGGCGGCGCATCGGCGTGAAACGGCCCAACGGCTGGGCGCCGACGTCGTGGTCGACCCAACCGCGGAAGACGTGGTCGCTGCCGGCCGCGACATGAGCGGTGGCTATGGCGTCGACGTGGCGCTCGAAGCCGTCGGCTCCGAACAGACCGTCCGCGATGCCATTGCGCTGCCACGGCGGGGTGGAACGGTCGTGGTCATGGGCGTCGCTTCGCCGAAGGCGGAGGTAGGCATCAAGCCGTACGAGTTGTTCGACCGTGAGCTGACCATCAAGGGCTCATTCATTCGCACCTATGAGTTCCGCCGCACGGTCGAGCTGCTGCCGTTCCTCGAGCTCGAGCCCCTGATCAGCGATGTCTTTCCCCTCAGTCAGGCACCGGCCGCGCTCGAAAACGTGCGCGCGCGGCGTGGCATCAAGACCGCGATCCGCCCGGACTGATCGTCCGCCGTGTCACGGGCGTTGAAATGACAATGGAAGTGGTGGTGCTGCCAAACCGCAGCAGGCGTTCGAGCAAGGCTTCAAGCTGACGCATCGACGGCACCGCCACCTTCAACACATAGCAGTCCTCGCCTGTCACGTGATGACACTCCAGCACTTCTGGCAGCTCTCTGATCGTGCGGGTGATCTCCTGCGACGACGCGCCGCGATTGGCCAGCCGCACCAGCGCCTGCAGTGGCAGCCCGAGCCGCTCCACGTCGAGCTCGAGCCGGTAACCACGGATGATGCCGCGCTCCTCCAGGCGCCTGACGCGCTCCGCCACCGCCGGCGCCGTCATGCCGACACGTCGACCCAGCTCGCTGAAGCTCAGGCGCGCGTCCTCCTGCAACTCGATCAGAATTCGCCAGGCCACACCATCGAGTTCCAAGGCCTCCGGGCCTGATTGTTTTGAAATCTGCTGCTGCATCTGGATAGATACCTGCAGGTTCCGCTTCGAAAACCCGTGAGCAGCAGCATACCCTGTCGATCGTGGACCGAACTGCACTGATTGCCAACTACGCCGCCGGTCACCAGGCCGTGCTCGACGCACTCCAGGGCATCTCCGAAGCCTAGCTCGACGTGCGTCCCAGCGCCGACAACTGGACCGCGCGCGAGGTCGTCCATCACCTGGCCGACAGCGAAATGACCTCCGCCATTCGGCTGCGACGGCTCCTGTGCGAAGACCGGCCCGCGCTCGATGGCTACGACGAAGCAGAATTCGCGCGCCGCCTGCACTACACCCAGCGTCCACTGCAGGCCGCCCTGGACGCGGTGAGCGCCGCCCGCCGCACCACGCTCGAGATCATCGAGCGCATGACCGACGCCGACTGGGCCCGCGAAGGCACCCACTCCCAAAGCGGCCGCTACACCGTCGACGACTGGCTACACATCTACGCGGCGCACTGCCACGATCACGCCGATCAGATCCGCCGCGCCCGCGCGCACGCCGGCTAGGTTCGTGTCGTAGCTTTCAGCACATGGGCCAACTGCTGGCCTGGATGCTGATTGCGCTGATCGCGCCCGTGCTGCCGAGCGGCGATGCCCTTCCGGAGGCAGTCTTCGCCGTCGCACTGGGCACCTACTTCTTGCTGTTCCTCTTCAACGAATTCGCCTTCGCGAACTACTACTTCCTGTTGCAGGCTATGCTGCTCGCGTCCGGTGGCGTGGCCGTGCCACGCTCGCCGAGCCCGGTGGAGCCAGCTCGATGACGCTCGAACGTCCCGCGATCGTGTCCTACGACGATTCCGCCGAACGGCGCCACCTGGCGCTACGCTCCGAGTTCCTGCTGGATCCGGACATCGTGTTCCTGAATCACGGCTCCTTTGGCGCCTGCCCACGGCCTGTCTTCGAGCGCTATCAATGGTGGCAGCGCGAGCTCGAACGCCAGCCTGTCGAGTTCCTCGGCCGGCGCCTGCGCGAGCTCATGGCGACTGCGCGCACCGGTCTGGCCGACTATCTCGGCGCCGATGCAGACGAGATCGTTTACTACCCGAACGTCACCGCCGCCTTGAATGCCGTCGCTCGTTCGCTGCCGCTCTGCGAAGGCGACGAGATCCTGAGCACGAATCACGAGTACGGCGCGCTAGAGCGGACCTGGACGTTCATGGCCGAGCATCGCGGCGCCAGCCTCGTCGTACGCGAGGTGCCACCGCCGCTGAGCTCGCCCGAGGAGGTCGTCGAGACGATATGGGCCGGCGTCACGCCGCGCACCCGGGTGCTGTTTTTGAGCCATGTCAGCTCGCCGACCGCGCTGACGTTCCCGATCGCGCCGCTCATCGCGCGCGCCAAGGCCGCGGGCATCTGGACGATGGTCGACGGCGCACACGCGCCCGGCCAGGTGCCGATCGACCTGCACGGGCTGAGCGTGGATTTCTACGGTGGCAACTGCCACAAGTGGCTGTCGGCACCTAAGGGGGCCGGCTTCCTCTACGTGCGACGCGACCTGCAGGACCTGGTCGAGCCGCTGGTGATCTCGTGGGGCTGGCGCGCCCACGACCCAGGACCGTCGCGCTTCGTCGACGAGCACGAGCGCCAGGCCACCCGCGATCCGGCCGCCTATCTGGCTGTCCCCGATGCCATCGCGTTCCAGGCTGCGCGCGATTGGCCCAGTGTGCGGGCCGAATGCCATGAGCTGGTGCGGATGGCGCGCGCTGGCATCCTCGAGCTCAGTCGCGAGCAGCCGCTGGTCGACGACGATCCGCGCTGGTTTACGCAGATGGCCGCGCTGCCACTGCCGCTCGACACCGACACCGAGGAGCTCAAGCGCCGCCTGTGGGATGACTTCCGTATCGAAATCCCGCTCACGCGCTGGCGCGATCGGCCTGGCATTCGGGTGTCGGTCCAGGGCTACAACACCCGCGCCGACATCGAACGCCTGCTTGAAGCGCTGGCCAAGCTGCTACCGCAAACGCGGCGCCCCTAAAGTAACCTCGCGCAGCAGGTGCGCGTTTTTATCCGTGAGCCATCGCTCGGCCTGACCACGGCCGGCATGCTGCTGCTCATGGCGTTGTTCATCGTGCTGCCCCAGGTCAACGTCGTGCTTGTGCCGGGCCTCGATGGGTATCTGCGATTCTTCACCGAAGGGCCGAACTGGCTGAACGCCACCCGCAACAGCATCACGGTGATGCTGTTGAGCACCACCACGGCCGTCGCGCTGGGCTTCGTCTACGCCTACGCCATGGTCTACAGCCGCATGCCGTGGAAACCGTTCTTCAGGGTGCTGGCGGTGCTGCCGATGCTGTCGCCGCCCTTTGTCGTGGCGGCCAGCTACATCCTGCTATTCGGCCCGCGCGGCCTCATCACCTACAACGTGTTCGGCCAGAGTCCGAACATCCTCGGCCTGTTCGGCTTGTGGGGTGTCCAGACCATCGCCTTCTTTCCGTATGCGTACCAACTCATCGCCGACGTCCTGGCGCGGTCCGATCCGCGCCTCGAGCAGGCGGCCAGGAATCTCGGCGCCACACCGTGGACCGTCTTCCGCACGGTGACGCTGCCGCTGGCCAGGCCGGGTCTCGTCAGCGCGGTGCTGCTGGTGGCCATCTACGTCGTTGAGGACTTCGGCAATCCCGCCCTGATCGCCGGTCAGTACACGGTGTTGCCTACGTTGGCCTACGGCCTGATCACCGGCTTCGGCGACTTCGCGGGGGCCGCTGTGGTCAGCACGATCTTGCTCGCGCTGGCGCTGGTGCTCTACGTCATCCGCCTCCGGTTGGAAGGCTCGCAGCGCAGCTTCGTCACGATCACCGGCCGTGCTGCCTCGATGCCGCGCCCGCCGGTGCCGAGAGCGGTGAACATCGCGTGCTTCACCATGTGCCTGCTGCTGAGTGGGCTCATCTTCCTCGTCTATGGCGTCCTGGTGCTGAGCGCGCTCGTCGAGTCCTACCCGTTCAACTTCACGCCGACGTTACGCCATTTCGCCGATGTCGGGGTCAACTTTTTGCCGCTGCGCAACAGCCTGCAATTCGCGGCTATCGCGGCGCTGGCGTGCTCGGCTTTCGCGATCCTGCTGGCCTATATCGTCCAGCGCAAGGAGTGGCGCGGGCGCGGCCTGGTTGACTTCATCGCGATCGCGCCGGCCGCGGTGCCAGGCATCTTCTTCGGCATCGGATACGCGGTGACATTCAATCAGCGCTGGCTCGATTGGCTCGATCGCGGCACGCTGATCGTGATCAGCATGATCTTCTGGAACATCCCGGTCGGCTATCGCGCCGCCATCGCCGGTCTACAGCAGATCGATCGCTCGATCGACGAAGCCGCGACCAGTCTCGGCGCGGGCAGCCTGCGCGCGTTCGGTGGCGTCCTACTGCCGATCCTGTATGGCCCATTCATGACCGGTCTGGTGACCGCCTTCGTGCGCGCGGTCACCACGCTGTCGGTGGTGATCTTCCTCTTCACGCCCAGCACGACGACCGCGACGATTCGCATCTTTCAGCTCGTCAACGATTTCAACTGGGGCGGCGCGACGGCATTTACCGTCGCCGTGATCGGCAGCGCGATTGCGGTCCTCGTGGTGCTTTGGACCATCAGCGGCCGTCGCGTGCGCCTGAATGAGATCCCGAATGCCTGAGGCGCACGTGAGGCTCGTCCACTTGAGTAAGCGCTTCGGCAACGCGCCGGCCGCGGCGGTGGACGATGTGTCGCTCGAGATTCCGCGCGGCAGCTTCACGACCCTGCTGGGGCCGTCCGGCTGTGGCAAGACGACGACGCTGCGGACGATCGCTGGCTTCTACGAGCCGGACGCCGGCGATATCTTCATCGGCAGTCGGCGCGTCAACGACATCCCGGTGCACCGCCGCAAGACGGCGATGGTCTTCCAGGACTACGCACTGTTTCCACACATGAGCGTCGACGACAACGTGGGCTACGGCCTGCGGCTCGCACGGGTCCCGAGGGCTCAGGCGCA
>WNGA01026229.1_pt1 | contig 11552 bp, 13 predicted proteins | sample 5400061 | NCBI WGS metagenome assembly WNGA01 (sample SAMN13153366, study PRJNA577476) | soil metagenome | isolation source: 100 cm soil or saprolite under grassland replicate 2 | place: USA:California | collected 2016-06-15
GCAGGCCGCAGCCGCACTCACCTCATGGGGACCACCGCGGCCAGCTCCCGCCGAGCCGCTGTCAGCCGCTGCCGGCCTGTGCGCGCGCACCAATGGGCCAGGCGGGCGGCCTGATTAGACTGAGCGGCCGCATCCCCGCAGGCGGGGACACCCAATCAATCATCATGTCGCCGGGGCAGTGCCCACGCCCCGCGGACCTAGGTAAGGCTGGCTGCTCATGCCCTGGCCGCCGGCTGCCACGGCTGGTCACCCTGCACAGAAAGGCCACCAGCCTGAACCGCTGAACCGCATCCGCACCACCACCAGAGGGCTCCCTGTTCCTCGCCGCCTGGCATCATCCGCTCCCGGGCGGTCCGCGTCAAGGGCGCCTACGGCGCCGCTGCGCGGGCGCTATGCGCCCCTTTGACCCGCCCCGCCCGCTCGCAGAACCCGGCAGCTATCGGGAACAGGGAGCAGACTCAGGCACGCCCGGACCAGGCCAACCATGACCGCACAAGCCCTACATCGAACGCTTGCAGTCACCGACGGATGCAGGTAAGGCGGTTCCAGTGTGAGGCGATCGGTAGTCGGTGGTTACCGTCGGTGATTGGACGGCTGCCAGCCAATACGAGGAATGCGGCGGCCGGGCGCGGGTGTCGTGGTGCAGCGGCTTGCGGGGCTGCCGGTCATGTACCGGCCGGGGCCGGTGTCGCGGGCAATCGCCGGGCGGATGCGCTGCTGCGCTGGTCGAGCCGGGCGAGCCCGAGGTCGCGGGCGAACGTGGCGGCGCGGTGGTATTCGCCGCGTGTCAGCTGCCGGTTGATCTCCTCATAGCCGTCGCGCCCGTTCGCGCCGACGAGCCCTGCCGGGTGGTATTGGGCCATCAGGTTGACGTAGGTGCCGGCGCCGAGTTCGGCGGCCACGAACCGCAAGATCGCCTCGGTTTCGTCGAGCATCCCGGGCATCACCAGGTGCCGCACCAGCAGCCCGCGGCGGGCCAGCCCGTCCTCACCGAAGCGCAGCGGGCCGACCTGGCGGTTCATCTCCGTGACTGCCGCCGCTGCTACCTGCGGGTAGCCGGGCATCCGCAGGTAGCGGCGGGCACGCCCGGGTGTCCAGACCTTCAGGTCGGGCAAGTAGATATCGACGATGCCGTCCATCAGCCGCAGGCTGTCCAGGCTGTCGTAGCAGCTGGTGTTGTAGACGATCGGCACCCGCAGTCCGCCGTCGATGGCCTGCGGCAGCGCCTGCAGGATCTGCGGGACGACGTGCTCGGGTGTCACGAAGTTGATGTTGTGGCAGCCGCGGTCCTGCAACGCCAGCATCATCGCGGCCAGCCGCACGGGGGTCACCGGCTCGCCGTGCACCTGCCAGGAGATGTCGGAGTTCTGGCAGAACACGCACCGCAGGTTGCAGCCCGAGAAGAAGATCGTGCCAGAGCCGTTCTTCCCGCGCAGGCAATCCTCCTCACCGAAATGCGGGAAACACGACGCGATGACCGCCTGCCGGCCGATCGCGCACAGGCCGCGTTGATCGGCGAGCCTGTTCACCCTGCACAGCCGCGGGCAGACACCGCACCGGCCCGGCCCCAGCAGCGCCCGCCCCACCTCCGCGCGGGCGGCGATCTCCCCGGCGCCAAGGCCCAGGTAAGCCGGCCACGACAAACGCTCCATCACCCACCACCACGGCGACCGTCAAGCGCGCCATCTGGTGACGGACACCGCCTTCCGACGCGATGCCGCACGCGGGCCCGGCGGCCGGTCACTGCCACGTCAGACCTGCCTGAGGACCTGGCCGGTCAGGGTGAACACCACGCGCATCGCCTTGTGCCCGGGATCGGCGACCGGCTCGAACATCAGCGGGCAGCCGCCGTCGATCACCGTGATGCCCTGCTCACGGCCGTAGCCGGCGGCCGCCTCGGAGACGCTGCGGGCGCCGAAGGAGCGATGCATCCACACGTGCTCGATGCCGAGCCTCGCGCACTCGCGCATGGTGGCCTCCGCGGTCGCGGGCCTCGTCCCGATCACGACCGCGTCCACGCCGCCCGGGATCGATCCCAGGTCGTGGTAGCAGCGGTCGCCGTCGACCTCGTCGGCGTTCGGGTTGACTGCGAAGACCTGGTAGCCGCGCTGCCGCAGCCGCTGGTACATGCTGTTGCTCCCGTGTCCCTCCGGGTTCCTGGAGACCCCTGTCACCGCTATCCGCTTTTGGGACAGGAACGCGGCTGCGGCCTCCTTGACGCTCGCCATTCCAGCCTCCCGGGCCTGCGTGGCGGCAAGCGCGGCGCTCAGGCGCGATGACACCGAATCCTTCTGACATCGCCACTTTGACAGTAAGCCGAGCAACCGACCTCCGCCTCGTTTGACACCACCCTTGTCCAAGGACCCAGAGTCAGCCAGGGGCAAAGGTCCCACAGGCACCGGCGCCGGGGCTTGCGCCGTAACAGATATCCGGTACGTCACGGTGACCCGCAGCCTGTCCAGCAGATTCCGGCGTGCCGCAGCGGCGGGCTGCCCACCGCCGGCTGCCCGGACGACTGCGTGACATCCAGATGAACCAGCCCTGTGTGCGCAGCGGTCCGGGCCGGGCTGACCAGAGCCCCCGTACACTGCGAGCTGTGGCAGGACAGGACTCTGTCGGCGCGGCGGGTGGGGAGGTTCTCATCGGGCTCGCGAGGCTGGCCGAGCCGTGGGCGGTGCGGGTGGCCGCCACCTTGCGGCTGGCCGACCTGGCCGCAGACGGCGGCACCGGGCTAGAAGCCCTGGCCACTCGTGCCGGTGCCGACCCAGAGGGCCCTGGGCTGCCTGCTGCGCTTCCTTGTCGCCCGGGGCGTGTTCGAGGAGCCGGCTCCGGGGGTGTTCGCCGTCAACGATGCGGCCCGGTGGCTGCGCGAGGAGCATCCGGGCCGGCTCCGGCGCTGGCTGGATCTGGACGGAGCCGGCGGGGCGATGGACCGGGCCTATGCCGGGCTGCTCGAGACCGTGCGCAGCGGAAAGGCCGCCTACCCGATCCTGTCCGGCCGCGGCCTGTGGGAGGACCTGGCCGCCGATCCCCGCCTCGCCGCCTCGTTCGCCTCGCTCATGCAGGCGCACTCCGCCGAGCTGGCCGGCGACGTGGTGGCTGGCTACCGGTGGGCCGACAAGAGTCTGGTGGCAGACGTGGGCGGAGGAACAGGGACCCTGCTGGCACGCATCTTGAGTGCGCATCCTCAGCTGCGGGGCATCCTGGTCGATCTGGTGGCCGGTTCGCGGAAGTGGCCAAGGTGCTCAAGGACGCCGGCGTCGCCAGCCGCTGCCGGCCCGTCGTGGCCGACTTCTTCGGCCCCTCCCCGCCGGGGCCGACGTATACCCGCTGCGGAACATCATCCACGACTGGCCCGACGAACCAGCCGTCGCCATCCTGTCCCGATGCGCCCAGGCCGCCCGGCCAGACGGGCGAGTCCTTGTCGTCGAGCGGGTGGTCACCAGCCACGGCGACCAGCAAGAACTGACGGACATGGACCTGCGGATGCTGCTGCTATTCGGGAGCCGGGAACGATCCCTCGAGGAGTTCAACGCCCTCGCCGCCGCGGCCGGGATGCGGCTGGTGAGTACCCGGGCGACCGCGTTGTCCTACTGGCTCCTTGAGTATGCCGCCGGCCAGCCCGCCTGAGCAGCCCCTGGACCTTGGCAGGAACCGGCGCGACCCCGCGTCCGTTGCGTCACATCGGGCTGTATGGGGGCCGGGCCGGATCCAAGGGGGCCGGTGGTGCATTGTGAAATCGGCAAGCCGGGATGGGCGGTCGCAACAGCAAAGGCATAGGCCGCGCTGATCTGTTTTGGGCGCGGACGCGAGCACGCCGAACATCCGGTTCTGCGCAGCGGGCCGCCAGTGGCGCGCCAGTGCGCACCCGCGCAGATCGGCGGCTCGCGTGCCTTTGCCTGCCCTCACATGGTGACGCTGTGTTCGGGAGCTTCCGCTGGCTCCGCCCGGCCGGTCCGGCCAGGCGGAGCGATCGTGGCTGGCGAGCCCCTTTACCGGGCAGCCCCGGCGACGTAGGCGGCGACGATGTAAGTAGCGTGCCGGTCCAGCGAGGTCCTGGCGCGGTCGTAGCGCATAGTTGTGCGCGGGTCGGCGTGAGAGGCCGCTTCCTGCACGTCGCGCAGCGGGACACCGGCATCCAGCGCCGCGGTGATAAATGCGTGCCTGAGCGTATGCGGTCCGGCTGCCTTGGTGATCCCGGCCTGCCGGGCGAGCCGGCGGACTATCCGCCCAGCGCCATGCCGGTCCAGCCGCCGGCCATCGGCCGCCAGGAAGACGGGTCCCTCCATGCGCTCGCCGACCGCCAGGTCGATTGCCCGCGCGGTGCGCGGCGCGAGCGGGATGGTGACGACCTTTCCGCCCTTGCGGGTGATTACCAACGTGCGGTGCCCACGCTCGATGCCCAGGGCCTCGATGTCGGCGTTCGTGGCTTCTGAGACGCGGAGCCCGTTGAGGGCCAGCAAGGAGATCAGCGCATGCTCAGCCGGCAGGCCGAGCCCGGCGGCAACCAGCACCGCGCCGAGCTCGTTCCGGTCCAGGCCGATGGCGTGGGATTCGTAGTCCAGGCGGGGCCTGCGGACGTGCGCGGCCGGGGAATGCTCGAGGAGTTCTTCCTCGACGGCGTAGCGGTAGAACCCTGCGACGGTGCACAGGCGGCGGGTGATGGTGGCCCGGGCGCGGCCGCGGGCTTCGAGATCGCGGGCGAAGAACTCGATGTCCGCGCGGCGGGCCTGGAACAGGCGGAGCTGGTGCTGCTGGCACCAGCTGGCGAACTGGCGCAGGTCCAGCTCGTAGGCCTGGCGGGTCAGCCCGCTGTAGGCGGCGAGGAACCCGGCTAAGGCCAGCCGTTCTGTGTTAGTGAACATGAGCGTGACCGGGACGAGAGCGGCGGATGGGGTCGTGGTGGCCATGGCGCACCTCCGGGGTTCGGGCTGAGACCCCGAAGCTGGGCCAGCCGAGGCCCCAGCAATGACGAGAACCCAACGGTAAGACGGCCTGGGACATCACGCCAGGTCACCGCCTGGCCCGTCACGGATGTGCATCCGTTGGCCAACCACCGCTCCCGAGCGCCGAATACTTGTGCCTCTTCGTGCCCGGCGGTCAGCGCCTTGCAGGCACCGAACGGCCTGTTCTGCTCTGTTGGTTGACCCCAACGCGTCCTGGGCCAGCGCTGTCGCGTTCGGGTGCTCTGACATGCCAGTCGTGGATAACCGGCAGATCATCCCCCGGGTGCGTCAAGCAACGCGCGGCAAACGTCTGTGATGTCGATCATCCCGATGAGACCGGCGTCTTCGACCACCGGCAGGTGCCGGAAACGGCTGGTTATCATGGTGTTAGCCGCGTCACGGATGCTCGCCGTCGCATTGATGACGCTCAGGCGAGTGGTCATCAGGTTATAGATCCGGACAGCATCCGCGTCCCTCCCATCGGCCACCAGCTGGACAATGTCAGCCTCCGTGATGAGACCCATCGGCCGGTTGGTCTGCGCGTCCAGGACCACGAGCGCGGTCGCAGCCTCGTGCCTCATCAGGTATGCGGCCCCGGCCACGTGATCATTCGGATGGACCGTCGTCAGCGGTGGCCGCATAATGTCCGCGACGGTGGCCGGGACAGGTGGCAGGGACGGCTCCTGCGCAGAGGTTTCTGGCATGATCTTCTCCGTTTCCGGGATCTCGGCGATCCCCCAGGGATTCCGGCCATGCTCAACGCTATGACCAGCGTGAACCGCACCCTTCACCAGCCAGCGAGCATCAGCCTGCTGGCAGGCACGGGCGTCACAGAGTGCCTGGATGCCGGTATTGGCCAAGACCGCGTCGAAGTATTCTGTGAACTGCCCGGCGCGGTCGCGCAGGAAACTGAAGTCCTCGGCGCGGTCACCCAGGTCCGCCAGGAGAGATTGCGGATCTGCTGGGTCGTCCATGGCCCGTCCGGGTGCGCGGTGATACCGAGGATATGCAGGTAGCCGCTGCCGAGTTCGACGACGAGCAGGCAGTACAAGCGTCGGAGGGTAATGACGCAGTCCACGTGGGAGGAATCGGCGCCGAGCATGGTCGCGGCCTGCGTATGCAGGAATTGCCGTCAGGTCGTGTCGGTCTGTCGGCCGAGCGTCGGCGGGTTCTTCTGCGCGGTGAGGACGCGGCGGATCGTGGATACGCTGACCCGGTGGCCGAGCTTCAGCAGCTCACCCTGGACCCGCTGGTATCCCCAGCCGTGGTTCTCGATCGCGAGGCGCTTGATGACCACGGTGATCTCGGATTGGCAAGATCAGGCCGACGCCAAGATCAGCGCAGACTGCAGCTGGCGTCGCGGAGTCTTTGAAAGCACTGGCTGGCACCGAGGCGACAGATTAACTGATCTGGGCGCAGCCGCCGCCCGGCGACGTCCAGAAGCTGGCGTACAGATCGGCGGTTCCATGCGCGGCGGCATTGACCAGGCGCTGGTCACCGGGTGTCACCTGGTTCTTGGCGCTGCTTCGCCCTCCGAATACGCACGGCCGGCATCTTTCCTTCTCCTGGCTACGGCCGGGCCCGGCACACCAGGGTGACCAGGCATGTGCAACGGGGCCGGTCGTGGTAGCCGCTCATTGCAACGGGGCCGGTCGTGGTAGCCGCTCATCCGGCACATACCCCTCACCGGGCGGTCGTTCGGTGACCATCCGTAGGACTAGGACATCGTCCCGAACGGTTCACAGCTGACTGCGTACTGGATGCTCCGCGCACTCGTCCGCTGTTGTCTGGCGTCATGACAGCAGTGTTGGCAGCAGTTGTCGCCGCCTGGCGTCTCCCTCCAGGATGTCTCACGTGGCCCGGGATACGGCCTCGGGTGACCGGGGAGGCGTAACCACGGCCCGGGGCTAAAATGCGGCGGTGACCGTGACGGAGTGGGCGACGGTCGCGTCGCTGGCGACCGCCGTGGGCACCTTGGTGCTCGCGATAGCGACCTTCGCGTCCGTCCGCTCGTCGAACTACTCGGCACGCGCCGCGGACCAGGCTGCTCGCATCGCCGAACGGTCCGCCCGCATCGCAGAGCGTTCACTGATGGCGGCAGAGCGCCCACTGCTGATGAGCTCGCGCTTGCAGGACCCCGAGCAGAAGATCCAGTTTCTGGAAGACAAATTCTTCAGAGTCGCAGGCGGCGCCGCAACTCTGGAGGCCGCTGACGGCGTGGTGTACATGGTCATCTCGGTCCGGAACGTCGGCACCGGGCTCGCCGTCATGCACGGCTGGCACGTCAAAGTTACCGGGCAGCCACAGCTGACCCATCCGCCACCGAGGATTTCACCACCCAGACCCGTGACATTTACGTGGCACCCGGCGACGTCGGATTCTGGCAGGGAGCGTTGCGCGATCCGGCCACTGAGCAGTTCAAGGCCGTCGCCGCCGCCGTCGAGGCTGGCGACCCGATGATGCTCAGCGTCCTGTACGGCGACTGGGAAGGCGGCCAGCGAGTGATCAGCCAGTTCGCGCTACGGCACGCGAACGACAAGTGGCTGACGTCAACGGGCAGGCACTTCAACGTCGACCGCCCCGACCCGCGCGAGCGTGGGCCAGGGACATCACCGGCGATGCCGGTGCAGGATTCGGATCTGTGAGCTACTGCGCAGGATGGTCTTGTGGCCGGTCGGCGCGAGCTCGCCCATGATCTGCCAGTTGGTCAGTTCCCAACCGCTGCCGCGCTTGACCTTCCTCCATGACGCGATGTCGAAGAGCTTGGCCGGGCCCCAGGGTCGGGGCGGTGGCTGAGACGGGACATCCAGCTGGCGGGCCTGCGGCAGGCCTAGGTGCCCGGCCAGCCACGACCCGGTCACGCTGCCCGGGTCACCGCAGCGTCTTGGCGCTGTCCGTCGATGTCCGCTGGCGTGCATCGCGGCCGGCGGGGATTGTCACTCATTTTGTCACCCGGTCGCTAGGGACACGCCGAATGGTGGCGGGCTAGCTACGGGGCGCCGTCTGCCATGGGCGAGGCCGGCGTTGGCCGTACCACCCTCGAAGATGTGTGACTGGGGCGGCCTGAATGAGAAGGATCTTTGTCAGGGTGCCGGTGGTGTGGATGGTCCGCCGCTGGGGGTCGAGGTGGCCCCATCCGGCGTCCCGGCCGGTGGTGCCGCTGGCGATGATGATGACGACGGGCGGGATCTCGGGATGGCGGGCGCGGATGGCCTGCCAGGTCTCTTCCAGCATGGTCAGCACGCGGCTGGCGGCCTCAGAGTACCCGCCTGGCATGCCGGCGTCGGCCCTCGGGGGGGCGGCCGGGCCGGGCCTGCTGTGGCCGTTGCCGTGGGCGTTGTCCTTCAGGTGGGCGGATAGGTATTCGTAGGCTTCGGTGCTCCGCCGGAACCGGTCGATGGCCCCGGGATCGGCGTTGTTGCGGTCGGGGTGGTGCTGGCGGGCGAGTTTGCGGTAGGCCTTCTTGACATCGGCCAGGGTGGCGTCTGATGTCAGGCCGAGGATGCCGTAGGCCTCCGCGGTGCTGGCGGTCATGCCGCGTCCTTTCCGTGACGCAGCGGTGCTGCGTGGCTGGCCAGGTCGTCTGCGAGACGCATAGCTGCGTCGCCGTGCTTGCGCGAGCCGCGGCCGGGCCCGCGCTAGGGCCGCGGCGCCGTCATAGCCACGTGGAGTGGCGCCCCGGGGGGTGCCGGGGGGGCTGCCAGCCACCGTGGTGGTGCCACCGCCGCTGCGACCGGCCGACGGCAAAGGCGCCGGCGGCGAATGTCATCAGCCAGAACAGCAAGATCACGTTGACGAACGCGGCCAGCAGCCAGCCGGTGCCGGGGATCAGCAGCGCCGCGAGCAGCGCCAGCAGAATCAGCGGCGGGAAGGGCGGGTGGCGGCGGCGGGCGGCCCAGGCGGGCGTGGCCCGCAGTGGGGGCGGCGCCGCACCGGGCGGCGCCGGGACGGGCCCGGGCAGGTCAGCCATGATCCGGCGCAGGTCGCCGAAGGTCTTGGCGTTCAGCGCCGCCGACAGCCGCTGGTCCAGTTCGCCGGGGGTGATCCGGCCCGCGGCGAAGTGGTCGCGCAACTGGGCGGTGACGCGGTCCCGGTCGGCGTCGGAAACGCGGATGCTGTCGTCCATCACTTGCCCTCGGTCTCTGGGGTGAACACCACCTGCACGGCCCGCTCGTCGGCGCCGCGCACGACGCGGAGTTCGAGGGTGCCGCCCCGCGCCCCCCGGAGCGCACCGAACAGGGCGTCGACGCCGCCGGCCGGCTGGCCCGCGGCCGCCACGATCAGGTCGCCCGAGGCGAGGCCGGCGCGGGCGGCGGGACTGTCCTCGGTCACCTGCTGGATGAGCAGCCCTTCGGTGTCGGGCAGGCCGACGGCGCGGCGCAGCCGCCTGGCCACGCGAGAGGGGGCGATGGCGACGCCAAGCTGCGGCGGCGCCGCTGACTCGCCGCGGGCGAGCGCGTCGGCCTGGGCCCGCAGCGCCTCGTCGGCGTGTATGGCCAGGTAAAAGCCCTCGCCGAGGCGGTTCGTGTTGATGCCGAGCAGCCGCCCCCCGGCGTCGAGGACCGGGCCACCGGAAGAGCCGGGCAGCAGCGGCGCGGTGTGCTCGAGGCTGCCGGTGATGCGGCGGCCGCGCGGGCCCCGGAACGCCCGGTCCACGCCGGAGACGAACCCGAACGTCACGCGCAGCCCGCGGCCGCCGGGGTTGGACAGGGCGAACACCGGCGTCCCGATCGCGGCGGACGCGCCGTCGGCCCACGCCAGCGCCGGAGCGCCGCCGGTGTCGACCTCGATGACGGCGAGGTCGCCGTCGAGGTCCTGCCCGGCCACGCTGCCCTCGGCCGTCCGCCCGTCGGCGAAGGTGACCGTGACCTGATCGCCGCGCACGTTGTGCGCGTTGGTCAGCACCCGGCCCTCGGCCAGGACGATGCCCGAGCCGGCGCCCCACCGCTGCCCGATGCCCACCACCGAGGAGCCGCCGCCCTTCGCGTGCTGCCTGATGCTTGCCTGGATCTCGCCAAGGGTTGTCGTCGCTGCCATGCCTCCAGTAGCTAGTAACTTGCAAATTACTACTAACTACGGCCCGGCTGTCAACGCCCGGGGCTAGGATCAGCTCATGGCTGAACAGGAGAACGTCGGGAAGATGCTGGGTGGTTTTATGTGCGGCCGCGGCAGGCCCGCTAACTAACAGGTCCGGGCCAGCTCGGCCAGCGCCAGATTGACCCGATCGGCGTGGCATGGACAGCAATGCCGACCCGCCGAAGCTGGCGCCAGAACGGCGGCGATGCGCGCGGCTATAAAGACTGGGCCGATCACCTTGTGTGAGACTGGGGCACCGGCCCGGAGGTTCCCGGGCGCCGATTCGATGCCGCTGTCACCGCATGCGGGCGGGGATGCCCCGGGGAGGACCATCTCCAGCTTGCGGCGCCGGCGGGCTAGCCGGCTATGACGCGCCGATATCCGCCGCTGACCCAGTCGGCGACCAGCCGGCCGTACTCCTCCGCTGCTTGCTCCCATGCGAAGTGACCGGCGTCGAGAGGGTGAATCTCGCTGTGAGGGAGGAGCTGGCGGAGATTCTGGTTGTTCGGCCACGGCACGAGCTCGTCGTTCTGGCCTGCCACGATCTGGGTCGGGGTGGTGATCGTGGGCAGCAGGTCCTGGAGCACCTGGTTCTGCTCGGGGTAGTGCCGTACGAACCGGGCCGACTCCGCAAACCGGCCGAGGTCGTATGCGCTCACGTAGTCCTCGTGGACCTCGGGCTCAGTGTCGCTCGGTGCGGCCGGCTGGACCGCGTAGCCGATGTTGGTTCTGGCGTCGAGCCCGCGAACGTCATCGAGGCTGGGGGCCTCGATGATGTCCTTGAGCGCGCCGCCGGCCTCGATCGGGTAGCGGACAGCGCCACCGCCGATGGTCAGGCTCGTGACGCGTTCTGGCGCCTTGGCCGCGAGGAAGAGCGCGGCGGCGGTGCCAACGTCAGGACCGACGATATGCGGGGCGCCCAGTCCCCATTGGTCGATCAGGCCGGCCAGGAACGCTCCGGAGCTCTCGGGAGCGATGAGCTCAGGCGGCTGATCGGAGTGGCCGAATCCCGGCATGTCGATGGCGACGACCCTCCCGAGCGATGTGATGCGGTCCCAGATGCGGCGGAAGGCCCACACGCTTTCCGGCCACGGCGCCAGCATCAGCACGGTCGTGCCGGAGTCCGCCCTGGTGTCGGCGAACCTCACCCGGGCTCCGTCAAGGACCCGGAAGTAGGTGGGCATCTGCGACTCGGTTCCCGTACTCATCAGAGGGTTCCTCCGTCATTCCTTATCAGACAGGTCTGTCTGGCAGACTAAACAGACCTGTCTGTTTAGTCAAGGGCTCTCTGCGCGGCAGCGGGGCACCGGTACCGGCCGGTTGCGATCAGAATCCGTGCCGTCTGAGCGCGTTACTCGCCGCGCCCGGTCCTGACCGCACTGGCGTCGGCCCCGCCAGGATCGCGGGGCGATTCCCTCAGACAGACCTGTCTGTAAAATTGAGGTATGAGCACCCGCGCCACCGGCAACAGGCCGGCCCGGGACCGGCTGCTCGATGCGGCCAGCGAGCTGTTCTACGAACGCGGGGTCC
>WNGA01011490.1_pt1 | contig 11549 bp, 11 predicted proteins | sample 5400061 | NCBI WGS metagenome assembly WNGA01 (sample SAMN13153366, study PRJNA577476) | soil metagenome | isolation source: 100 cm soil or saprolite under grassland replicate 2 | place: USA:California | collected 2016-06-15
CCTCTTCGTTGAGCCGGAGGACAGCGCCAATCTGGCGCCCGACGCAACATTCTTCAAGGAGTTCGCCTCGGTGCCCATCGACCCCGGAACGATCCTCGTGCCTGCGGACAACTGACTTACCACTCGCCTGAAGGGTGCCGTAGGTTCGTAAACTCGCTCACGGCAGATTGCACGGAAATTGTGCTGGCCCAGCCGGTGAGCCCGTGGGTTCGCAAATTCGGGCGTGATGGTTGTGGCGTTTCAAAACCGGCGTTCCGCCTGCAAATCGTGATTTCTCGCGACGCGAATTTAGTTATGACACCCCACACGCCGCTGACGGCGGACGAACTGCGCGCGGCCCAGGCCACCGCCGTCTACGTCCGCGCCTACGCCACCCGCTGCGGCCACGCGGTCGGCGGGGCGATCGACCGCGCCGCCGTGGAGGCATACGCGGAGGCGCTGCTGTGACGCCCATCGCTCAGCCGGGCCGTTCAGCGGCGCAGCGAGTACGTAGCCGGGGCCGGTTGGAAAGGCGATTCGAGAGCGCATGCCGATGACGAAGACCACGCTCGTCTACTTCCGCTGCGGCGACCTCGAGCGACCGGCCGTGAAGGTCGAGGAACGCGCCGACGGCGACGTGACGATCATGATCCGCTCCGAACGGAACGAGCACCTCTCGCTGCACTCGACCGACGATGGAATCCTGCTAACGCACTACGCGCCGGACGTCGCGTCGTCGACGCACGACGGGGCGCGAGTCGCGGCCGCGCGAGCTGCCGGCTACGGCGACCCCGAACGCCACGCGCACTACATCGCGCACTGGACGCTCAACCCGCGCGTGATCGGCATGGACGGCCACTACCTCCTCGGCCGCCGCATCACCCTCGACCGCGCCTACGCGAAACGGAAGTACGAGAACATGGCGCGAATCGTCGTCGACGTCCCCGCGGCCGAATGCATGGTGACGTTCATCCTCGCGACGGACGAGCAGCCGTACTCGAAGCCCGAGGAGCCTCACGTCGAGACGAGCGTCGGCAAGCTCTATTTCCGACCCGAGCTGGAGTAGGCCGCGCCCTTGACATTCCGGCTGTTTCGTCGGAGGAAGCCTGCCTCGGTTCGACGAGTCTTGATCGAGCGTCTCGCGACGAACTTGATCCTGCTCGCCGCGTTCGTCATCGCCGTACGCACGGGCCGCGCGATCGACGCCGCAATCGTCGGAGTGCTTCTGCTGCTCGGCCTCTTCTTCGTCGCGGTGATCGCTGTTGCGTGGAAGCGCGGACTGATCGACGAGGACGACGAGTGAGCCGATTGATCAAGCGACGAATTGGACGACGCGGTCGTGAATTGCGGATCGCGCTGTACCTCACACTCCCAGCCTACGGCGTCTGGAACGGCCTCATCTTCATCGCTTGGCTCGGGTTCGCGTTTACGGCTGCCGAGCTTGTACGCGAGCAACGGCTGCGTGCAGTGATCGCGTCGGTCGCGTTCTTTCGTGGGTGGTCTGATCCTCATTGGCGAGGTGGTCGCCTCAGGACCTGTTGACGCCGGTGCCGCACTCGCTCTCGTTGCGGGCTCGGTCTTGAGCGGAATGGGTGGGCTTTTCCTCGTACGCATCGGCCGTCGTCGAAGCTGATGCGCGCCTCGACGTGCGCCGTCTCGGTGTTCGCGTGATCGTGCAGACGCCGTGCGCGCGGGTCCGAGAGCCGCGAGGGGTACACGCGAGGTGCCCCATAGGCTCAGGCGATCGCGAGCGATCGAGCGCGGAAGGTCACATGGTTTGCGCACCGACAAGTTCCGTCGACTGAAACTTCGGGGGCGCGCAGGAGCCTTTGCCACCCAATAACCCGTGAAAGGGACGCGTTCGGCGGAGCGAGACGTTTCGCTTGGCAGGCGGTGCTGACTCAGGGGGCGCCGGGCACGTCGACGATGCCAACCAGCGGGTGTGACGGCGCGATCCGGTTCAGGATTCTCCCCGAGGCCGCGTCGACAACAGCGATCGACGTGCCGGTGCGGACGTACGCGGTCCCGCCGGCCGTGAGGACGCTACTCACCGTCTCGACGCCGTGAACCTTGAACACTTCGGCTCCGTCTGCGCGGTAGCCGCGGACGCCAGGCGTTGCCCCCGAGCCTCATCGTGGTGATCAGCCGACGCGAAGGATTCGCCAGGTGCGGCCTCCGTCGTCGGTGCGGTAGAGGTGTTCGGGGGCGTAATGGGTGGGTCCGACGACGAAGGCGGTTTCGCGGGTTACGAACTGGAGGTCGGCCCAGCCGAAGAAGCCGCCTCCGGAGCGGAAGAGCAGTCGCCAGTGACGGCCGACATCAAAGGAGCCGACGAGAGCGTCACCCCCGCCGCCGACAGTCGCGAACAGCGTGTGTCCGTTGCCGTTGTCGGCGAGCAGAGCCGGCATGTTGTGCCGGGTTGGGTCGGAAACCCGCTTCCAGGTGCCGCCGGCGTCGCTGCTGCGGTAGAGGTGATGCTCGGTGTTTTGGGCTTGCGACGACTGTCGGTTGTCGAAGCAGTCGACCAGCCATGTGCGCCGGTTGTGAAACGCGATTACGGGAATGGCCGCGCCTCCGTCCGCCTTCGTGCAGGGAACTCGAATCGACCGCCAGCTCGCTCCCGAGTCGTTGCTCGCCCAGAGCCGGCCAGCCGGGTGCGGAATCGAAGAGGGGCCGTTGAAGCCAGGTTGAAGCAGCACGAGCGTCACGCCATCAACCGAAAGTTGAAGCGAGAACAACCGCGCGAACGCATTGACCGAGGGCGGCGCCACGGCCGCGGCGGGGAGCGGCAGGCGCGACCAGCGATCCTGCCCGATCGGCGTCCGCCACAGCGCAGCGCGCCCGGTCGAGCTGGAATGCGTCAACGCAAACGCGTAGCCGCGACCGAGGCTGAGTTGCGACACCGGCGGAAGCGGCTGCCGGCGCCACGACCTCCCTCCGTCATGGGTCGTCAACAGCCCGGGTGCGTATAGATAGCCGTTCGTCGAATCGGCGAGCGCCAGATCGCGGACGGCCCTCCGATCAGTCTCGCTCGAATCACCCTTGTAGTACCAAAGCGACACCGGTGGCGCGGGCAGCACGGCCCAGTGGCGGCCGCCGTCGCTGGTCACGCGCAGCGCCGCGCAGGCGGAGCATGCGGCGCGGCCGAGCGCCCAGCCCTTCAGTGGCGAGACGAAGCTGACCGCGGCCGGCTCGAACCTCGCAGTCTTGACCGCGCCACCGAGAACCGGGGTGACTCCCACGGCTGCACCAACTGCGCTGCCTGCGGCTGCGAGGAGCAGAGAGGCGGCGACGAACAGACCGCTGCCGGCCAATAACACGAGCGACTTCCGTTCCAACGGCCGCTTCGGCTCCACCGTCGCAGAGTAGGCGCTCGTGAGGGCCGAGTCTCATGGGCCAGTGTTCGGAATGTCCCCCGAGCGGGGCGAGCTCGAGAAGCTCCTTGCGCCGTACCTCCAGGCAGTCGAGGGCGGCGTCGCAGCTGCCACGCGGCGCTAGCCGCCCGCCCGCTACAGAGCCTAGTGACGTGCCTGCTGCGCCTCGGAGGGCTAATGCTGTGTTCTAGATCAGTCGACAACACGACCGATGAGCCGTCGCCTGATGACCGCCACCTTCGCAGTTGTGCTCTCGGCGGCTGGGGCCGCAGTCGCTGGCGCGACGCACACCGAAGAGGACCCCGCCTATCAGGCCGAGAACACTCGACTTGCGCGAGCGACTCCTTCTTACCCACGCGCACGTCTCCTCGTGGATGAACCGATCTGGGGAGAAGTAGGCTCAACCGCGTTTGAAGCTGTCCAGCGCATCTACAGGCTCGGAGCGCCCACAACGCAGAAAACGATCCTCAGCTTCTACAAGAGGCGCCTCGGGCGCTCGTGGCGTCCGAAAGGGAAGGCGTGCCTGGTCTCAGGGCGGCGTGCGGTCGTGGCTTTCGTCTACCCGAGGCGGCGGCGACTCGGAGTCGTAATCGACAGTCGAGGCGCTACGCACTGTGGCGAGCACGTTGCCAATATCGCGCAGCTGTTGCAGCTCGGGTATCCAGACTGAGCCGCTCTGCGTCGCCGAGTCAGGGCCGGGGTTGTTCCCCAGTTCTGTAACACCGGGGAATACGTCGAAAAGCCTCCACCATCTGACGAGCCTCGGCATCTAGCGTTTGGAACCTGTGGGCGAGATGCGCGGCTGCGAGTGCGGCTGATCCGCGCAACCAGGGATCGCGCGCATCTCGTCCGAGACGGACGCACCACTGCTCAACGAACGACCGATCATCGTCGAACAGAGCGAGGCCAATCAGGACGGGGCTCGCCTCATCTGTCTCGGTGGCGCTTAGCGCAGCCGTCAAGATCGGCCCGGCCTGCTCCGGCGTTAGGTGCGGTGGCTCCTCGTACCGCATCGACGACACGATGCCGCATCCCTCTGCGCGCAGCATCGACACGCGCGTCGCCTGAGCGAGCGTCCGCTCCCCAGAACCTCGCGCGATTGATTAGGCGGGGTGAAATGCGTGCGAGACGGCGAAAGTCAACTGGAGGGCTGCTCCGAAGTATCGGTGCACGTCTGCGCGTGCGGCGTGCGCGGCGAGGAGCCTGAGGCGGAAGATTCAGGTCCGTTCCAGGCGCCGAACCTCGGTGAAGCGGTACGTGACGCGGTCGGGGAAATGTGTCCAAATCCCGCCCCCGCTATGAACCTGCGACGGGATTCCGCCGATGCCTTAGCGGCGAGCCGAGAGCCGCCGTCTGGCGGAATTGGTCGGCAATGGCGACCCCCCGGTCGTGTGCATAAAGAAGACCCTTTCGGCCAGCGGAACGCCAGTCAACGGAATCACCATGTCGTGCTCGACGTCGCGCTCGCGGCCGACGAGGCGGAGCTCGGCGAATCATCCCCAGCGCAAGCCTTAGCGCTCCCAGGGGTCTTTCAGTCGGCGGAGGTTGCGTTTGCGGGGGGTGCCGCGCGTAGTGAGGTTCGGGTCGAGGCCGTGGTCTTTGTAGTAGTCGGGGTTGATCGGGGTGTGTCGGGTGCGTGTCCACCAGTTCTGTTGGATCGCTTGCAGCCAGCCGTGCAGTTGAATCAGGTGCTCGCGGCGGATGTCGTAGCGGCGGGTGCGGCCATCGTCGGGGTCGGGCTGTGCGTCGACGAGTCCTGCCTGGCGGAGAGCTCGCAGGTGTTTGCTGACGAGTGGTTGGCTTTGCCGGAGCAGTCGGGCGAGCTCGGTGACGGTGCGAGGCTGGTGGGAGAGTTCCCAGACGATCCGTCGCCGGGTGGGCTCGGCGAGCAGGTCGAGGGCGGGCAGCGCCGGCAGCGGTTTGGACTCGTCCGGGTCGCGTTTTTGCATGTCTCTGAGGTTATACAGTCGCTTGTCCGCGCGCGGCCGTTCTCGACGCGCAAACGCCCGTCGGATGCGGGGTTGCGCGGATCGCATCGATATGGCCGATGACGCTCGGACCTCTCTGTGCCCGTTTTGCTGCGTTTGTTATGTGAAGGGTTGATCTCGCAGCCGGGACGATGTGGGCCGCCGCTGGGCGGTTGGTGCTGTCCGCGCTCCGCGCGGGGCGTCGCCAGGCAGCCGTCTTGTGCTGCGAGGACTCGTCGCAACAGATGAAGGAGGTTGGTCATACGCATCGGTTTCACCGCGTTCAGCGTGTGCTCGCAGCGGCGGCACACCGTCATCACCATCACCGCCCCCGGCCGCGGGCTCACCTGCCCTGGCTCATGCGCTTCTCGGAGCAGCTGCACGGGCTGCTGAGAGGGCTGCTTGCGCAGGTCGTCCACGTTCTCGAGCTTGCGGCGATCGCCTGCGCCGCGGTGTTGGCGCTTGCTGTTTTGGGCGGGACGGTGCGGCTCGTGCTTCGGCGGCGGGCGGCGGCGCGGGCGGTTCGCGTGCGGCTGTTGCTGCCAGAGGAGTTCGACCGCGAGGGGCTGGTCGGGTTCTTCCGGACGTTGTCGTCGCTGCTGCGCCAGGGGTTAGGCGGCGTCCCAGCCTGGGTCGCGTTCACCGTCTCCGCAGAGGGGCAGCGGCTGGAGGCGGAACTGTGCTGCGCGGGCGTGTTTTCACCGCAGGTGGTGTCGGCGCTCGAGGCCGCGATCCGGGGTGTGAGCGTTGAACGGCTCACGCCGCGGTTTGACCTAGCCGAGCCGCAGCGTCGTCGCTGGGCGCGAGGAGTGTTGCGACCGGCTGGTTCGGTGTGGCTGCCGCTTCGCGGTGAGCATCGGCGCGATCCGGCCGCGCAGGTGCTGGCCGCTTTACAGGGACACGCGCAGAGCGAGTCCGCCTGCGTGCAGCTGGTGTTCTCGCCGCTGGCGCGGCGCGCAGGGTCACGGGCGCGGAAAGAAGCGTGGGCGCTGGGCGGTGGGCGCCGCAGCGGGTTCCGGCACGCTGCTCTTGGGTTCTCGCGCGAGCTGGCAAGCGATGCGCTTGACGTCGTCACGCCCGGTCCCTCGACGGCGCACACGAAGTACGCCTCGACCGCGGCCGTTCCGCCGGACCCGTGGTCGCTGGAGCGGGCGACGGCGATCGGGCGTAAGGCTTCGGAGCCGGCGCTTGCACTGACCGTTCGTCTTGTTGCCGGGGCGGCGAGGCGGCGGTGGGCGCGGGAGCGGCTGTCCGGGCTGGCGGCGAGCTTCACGCAGTTCCACGAGCTCGGCGGTCTGCGGCCCGGCCGCGAGTTCCTGTTCACGCGGCGGTTCGAGCGGCGGCTGCCCGCGGTGCGGCCGCCGCTAGTCGTGACCGCGGCGGAGGCGGCGGCGCTTGTGCCGCTGCCCGAGCGGGCGGCAGACACACCGCTGGTTTTGCCGGAGGCACCGGCACGCTCGCTCGCCCCGGTCGCCGAAGCACCCTACGACGGCGTCTTGGTCGGGCGATCCGAACAGGCGGGCTTCGACGGCGAGCTGCGGATCGCGACCGAGGCGCTGCCTCAGCACGTGCACGTGCTCGGCCCGACCGGCCGCGGCAAGACAACAGCGCTCTGCAACATCTACCTCGAGGCGGCGCGGCTCGGCCTTGGCGCTGGCTATGTCGAGCCGAAGGGCGACGCGGTCGCCGAGATCCTCAAGCGCATCCCCGAGGCGCGGGCCGATGAGGTGGTGCTGCTCGATTTTGGCGACGAGCTGTACCCGCCCGCGCTGAATCTGCTCGCCTGCGCCGCGGGCGATGAGGACGTGCACGTCGGGGCGCTGGTCGGGATCTTCCGCCGCTTGTTCGGCCGCTTCTGGGGGCCGCGCTCCGAGGACATCTTCCGCTCCGCGCTCGCGACCCTGCTCGCCGACCGAAGCGACGATCGACCGGCGCCGACGCTGGCCGATGTGCTCGCGCTGTTGACCGACCCGGCCGAGAAGGCTCGTCATCCGGTGTCGGATCCGGTCGCGCTGGCGCAGTTCTGGCGCCAGTGGCGAGCACTCTCGGACAGCCAGCGCGAGCAGGCACTGGCACCGTTGGCGAACAAGCTGCGCGCCTTCCTCGGCCGCCGCGCGTTGCGGAACGTGCTCTGCCAGGAAGCGGCGCCCGACTTCGAGCGGATCGTCGGCGAGGGGAAGCTGCTGCTGGTGTCGTTGCCGGCGCGGACGCTCGGCGATGCCGCCGATCTGGTCGGTTCGGTGATCGTCTATCGGCTCTGGCAGGCAGCGCAACGGCTCGGCCCCGACCCGGCGCGGCCGCCGTTTGTCTGCCTGGTCGACGAGGCGCACCGCTTCTGCCGGCTCCCCGGCGGGCTCGCCCAGGCGTTGGCGGAGGCGCGCGGCTACCGGCTCGGCTTCCTGCTCGCCCACCAACACCTCGCCCAGCTGACCGACGCCGACCTGGCCGAGGCGATCGAGGCGAACTGCCAGACGAAGCTCTGCTTCGCGCTGCCGCCGCACGACGCGCACCGGATGGCGCCGCACTTCGCACCGCGGCTCGACGAGAGCGACCTGCGCCGGCTCGGCCGCTACCGGATCGCCTGCCGGATCAGCCACGACGGCAGACAACTCCCCGCGGCAACCGCGGCCACGCTGCCGCTCCGCAAACCAAACGCGGACGATCCGGCCGCGCGGATCCGCGCGACAGCCCGCGCACGGGCGCTGGTGCGGACGGAGGTGGAGCAGGCGATCGCAGCCCGCTACGGCCGGCCCGAAGATGAGCCGCCGCCGGAGGGCCGCGGCGACCCCGACAGCCCGCCCAATGCTCCTCCTCCGCCTGGTCCTCCGTTCGGCCCTCCCTTCGACGGAGGAGGCATCGACGCCGGAAACCGGCATGGACACGGCGAGTCTGGCGAGGCCCGGAACCCCGACGAAGATAGGTCCAACCTTCTCTCATTGCCCCTACCGGGCGATGCTGATAAGGGCGGCGATGATGCTCGCGCTGCCTAGCATGACCGTCCGCGACAGGGCAATCCTCGAACGCATGGCCGAGCACGAACCGCTCACCACTTCCGAGCTGCAACTGCTCTTCTTCCGTGGGATCCGCACCTGCCGGGCACGGCTCAAGCTGCTCGAGGACACGGGCCTGATGTGTCGCGTCTACCCGGCCAGGACGAGCCGCGGCGGCAAGAGCGAGCCACTCTGGTTCCTCACCGCCGCCGGCCGCCGGGCGATCGATGCGCCCAGGCGCCGCCCGCCCGGACTCTCGATCCCCGACCTCGAACACCGGCGCGCGGTCGCCCGCTTCTTCCTCGATCTCGTCGAGCGCAGCCTCACTCGGCAGGGCGAAGGGCTCTACACCTGGTACGGGGAGGCACGCGCCGCCGCCGGCATCGGCGGCGGCGCGCTGCGTCCCGACGGCTACGGCCGCTACCTGCTCCCCCAAGGCGAGCTCACCTTCTACCTCGAGCTCGACCGCGGCAATGAGCCGGCGAAACGGGTCGGCGAGAAGCTTGCCGCCTACGAGCGGGCGCTCGCGAACGATCCGGCGCGTCGCTACGGCAACATCTTGCTCGTGTGCCAGTCACGGCGGCGGCTCGCAAACCTCGCCCGTCACGCTCCTGCCGGGCCGCCCTGGACCTGGGGCACCATCGACGGCGAGCACTACCTGCTCCTGCCCGACCTGAACGACGAGCGCATGCTGGAGCGGCTGCCACTCCGCCCGCGCGAGCAGGAGATGCACCCGCTCGAGCGCTGCCTCGGCCGCGCCTGGCGGGCGGAGCAGCCGCGAGCGACACAGATGGCAGAAACCACGACGGGCGCGGCAGGCGTAAAAGACGACTCGGACTCCGCGCAACCACGTGATCCAAATGGTTCAAATCGGCGAGGTCCAACCGGTGATGCGGGTAGACCTAGACTGCGACATCGCCGCGCGGGAACGGCTACGAGCGTGCGAGGCGAATAGTGAGCGGCCGCCACCTGTGCGCCGTCGACGGGTCCCGCCCGACCGCTGAAACCGCACTCACGAGGATGCCACCGGCGACGCGGGGGGAAGTCGCTCGTCGCGCATGCGACATCCTGGCCGGCCTGTACCCGGGAACGATCTGGAAGCCGGCATCACCACGTGTACGAGCGGGGTTCGAAGCGGCGACCCCGCCTCGGGAGCTCAAGGTTCTCGGCGCCGCGAAAGACGATCCTTACTCGGTCGCTGACCGGAAGGTTGCGGGCTCTGCTCCGCGCCGGGCGGATGAAGACGGCCTCGATACCGCTCGCGAGGAGGCTGCGTAGCTCCTCGTTGTGTCCATCGCCGCGCAGCTGCTCGACGAGCTCGCGGAGAGACATGCCGGCGGGAAGCGCTGCCGGGATCGCTGGTCGCGCTGCCGGCTGCCCCTGTTCTGCCTGGGCGAGCTTCTGCTGCCATGTGCGGTGAAGGGTTGCGATCAGCCTGTCGTGGTCTTCGTCTCCGATCTCACCGCGTAGCTCCTCGTTTGTGAGCTGCGCTCTATACGACCGCTCTGCCGCGTTCGCCACCGCGACGAGCCGGTGCCACTCGCCGTCCTCCTCGGTGTCGAGTGGTGAGGCGACGAGGTCGGCCTGGGCCTGTTCGAGGAACTGCTCGATCACGTAGTCCTCCAACCGCGCCTTGGCGATCGTCGACGGCGAGCCGCAGCGTCCGTGGACAGAGGTCGTCACGCAGCGGTAGATCGCGGGGCCGGTCTCTCCCGCTTCCTGTGGCTTCATGGCGAATGAGCAGCCGGCGCAGCGGCAGATACCCGACAGGATGCTGATCGGCGTGTTGCTGGTGCGGTTTGGTCTGCGCGGCTCGTGGGCGTCGCGGCGGCCACGTTGTGCGAGCTTCCACTCGTTCTCGTCGACGAGTGGCTCGTGCGCCGTCGCGTTGACGATCCCGTTGCCGCTGCGGGCCTCGCCGATGTAGGCGCGGTTTGCGAGCAGGCGCGGGATGCGGGACGTTTGCCAGTAGGTGCGTTTTTCGCCGTGCTTCACCGACACGATGGGCAGCTCGCGCTGGTTGAGGAGGTTGGCGATCTCGTAGTCGCTCTCGCCCTCGCATGCCATCCTGAAGGCTTGCCGGATCGTCTCGGCGTGTACGGGGTGCGGGTGGAGGCGACGGTCTGTCTGGGGATCGTTCGTTCTCGGCCCCCGAACGTAGCCGGGAGGGACGTGGTGGCTGATGTGGATGCCGCGCTCGACGGCGTTCGTTCGCGCTGTGTGCCACTGCTCGCCGATCCGCTCTCGCTCCATCTGGGCGGTAGCGAGAAAGATGTTTCGCATGAAGCGCCCTGATGCCGTGCGCGGATCGATCTGCTCTTGGACCGAGATCAAGACGCCGCCGGCTTTCTCGATCTCCTCGATGGCTTGCAGCGCTCCGAGGTTCGACCGAGCGAACCGGTCGAGCTTGGCGACGATGATCCCGTCGCCGTCCCCGCAGCGAATGCGCTCGAGGAAGGCGTCGAAGACGGGCCGGCTCATGTCGCCGCCGCTCCGATCGAGGTCGATGCTTTCGTCCACGATCGTGTGCCCGTAGGCCTCGCAGTAGCTGCGGTTGCGCCGCATCTGCTCGCTGGGGGAGATGAAGCTCGGTCCCTCGCGGCCTCGAACATCTGAAACGCGGCCGTACGAGAACAGCCGAAGACCATCGACACCGCTATCGTGGCCTCGCTCAGCCGAACCGCGAGCACCCGCATTCATATGTACAAACGATACCACGTCACCACGTTCGGCTGCCAGATGAACGCTCACGACAGCGAGCGGATCAAGGGCATGCTCGAAGAGCTCGGACTGGGGGAGACCACGATCCAGGAAGAGGCGGACGTCGTCGTCTTCAACACGTGCACGATCAGGGAGAAGCCCGACACCCGCTTCGCGGCCCACCTGGCACAGGCGATCGCCCGCAAGCGCGAGCATCCGGACACCGTCATCGCCGTGGGCGGCTGCTACGCCGAGGCGCAGCAGGACCGCCTGTTCGAGCTCTATCCGGAAGTGGATGTCGCGTTCGGGCCCGGATCGATCCCGCACCTGGGGGAGTGGCTCGGTGCCGGCGGCTTCGGCGTTCCGCGCGGCCGTTTCGGGATCGAGGAGCGGTCGTTCGCCGGTCAGCTGCCAATGCATCGCGAGCGCTCGTTCCAGGCGTGGGTGCAGATCTCGATGGGCTGCAACTCGAAGTGCGCCTACTGCATCGTTCCCGCGGTGCGCGGCCGCGAGGTCAGCCGACGGCCCGGCGAGGTCGT
>WNGA01017565.1_pt2 | contig 11549 bp, 5 predicted proteins | sample 5400061 | NCBI WGS metagenome assembly WNGA01 (sample SAMN13153366, study PRJNA577476) | soil metagenome | isolation source: 100 cm soil or saprolite under grassland replicate 2 | place: USA:California | collected 2016-06-15
TTCAACCCGGGCCCCACGTGGGTTCGTCCGGAGATTCTCGAAGAGATGACCCGGCCGATGATCGGCCACCGCAGCGCGGAGTTCAAAGAGTTGTTCCGCAGCATCGTCGCCGATCTCAAGCCTCTCTTCGCGACGACGCAGGACACCTTCGTCGCGACGTGCTCCGGAACTGGCCTGATGCAGGCATCGCTCGCGAACGGTGTACCGCGCCGTGTGCTCGTGACGACCTGCGGCGCGTTCTCCGAGCGCTGGGCCGGAATCGCGGAGAGTCTCGGCCTCGAGGTCGATCGGCTCGATACGGCGTGGGGAACGGCGGTTGAACCCGATGCCCTCGTCGATCATTTGAGTAGCCGCCGAACGCATTACGACGCAGTCACAATCACGCACAACGAGACCTCCACCGGCGTCACGAACGACGTTGCTGCGCTCGCCGCCGTCGTGCACGAGGAATCGCCTGACACTCTGGTCCTCGTCGATGCCGTCTCGTCCCTCGGCGGCATCCCTGTTCTCTTCGACGAGTGGGAGCTCGATGTCTGTTTCGCGAGCGTGCAGAAAGGAATTGCCCTGCCACCCGGCATTACACTCTTTGCGGTTTCGCAGCGGGCGCTGGCACGCGCATCGAAGATGCCATATCCGGGAACGTACTTCGACTTCATGCAGTACAAGAAGCATGCGGATACGGACGGTGTACCGACGACTCCTTCAATTCCTCACTTTTACGCGCTCGCGGCGCAGCTCGATGCGATTCTGCGCCGGGAAACGCTCGAGGCTCGCTTCGAGCGCCACGAGGCGATGCGCGAGTTGACCCTTCGCAAAACGGCGACGTACGCGAAACTCGCGTCCGATCCGGAGCATGCCTCGGCCACAGTCAGCGCACTCGCCCCAGTCAAAGATCCCGAGATGATTCGATCGGAGATGAAGAAGCGCGGCTACACGTTAGGCGGTGGATACGGCGACTGGAAGACGATGACATTTCGCATCGGGCACATGGGCGACATTCTCCTGGCATCGCTCGAGACGATGCTGGATGAGCTGACGGAGGTGGCGAGAACATGACGGCGACCCCTCACCCGGCCTTCGGCCACCCTCTCCCGGCTCACGCGGGGCGAGGGCCCACAGGACGCCGTCCTTCGCCCCGCGGAGCGGGGAGAAGGTGCCGCGAAGCGGCGGATGAGGGGTGCCCGTGACCGCGCATCGCGTGCTGGTCACGGACACGCTCGCCGACTCCGGCCTGGCGATTCTTCGCGCCGCGTCGGATGTCGATCTCGACTACCGCGCAGGACTCAAGGGCCAGGAACTGCTGGGCGCCGTCAAGCAATCGGACGCGCTGATCACGCGCAGCGGAACTGCAGTCACGCGCGAGCTCGTCAACGCCGGCAAGCGGTTGCGAATCATCGGGCGGGCGGGGGTGGGGCTCGACAACGTCGACGTCGATGCGTGCACCCAGCGCGGAATTCTGGTCATCAACGCGCCGACGGCGAACATCCTCTCTGCGACCGAGCACACGATGGCGATGCTCCTGGCACTCTGCCGCAACATCCCCGCGGCCGACGCGAGCGTCAAGCGCGGCGAATGGGTGCGCTCGAAATTCATGGGCATCGAGTTGAGCGGCAAAACGCTGGGCATCATCGGACTCGGTCGCATCGGCACGCGCGTCACCACACGCGCCCGCGCGTTCGGCATGCACGTGATCGCATACGATCCATACATCCCGCCGGCAGTCTTCGAGAAAGTCGGCGCGGACATGGTCTCGCTCGACGATCTTCTCGCGCAAGCTGATGTGATCACCGTTCATACACCGCTCACCGAGGAGACGCGTGGCATGCTCGGGCGCGAGCAAATCGCAAAAATGAAAGATGGTGTCATCGCGCTGAATATCGCGCGCGGCGGAATCTGGGAAGAGCGTGCGCTCACTGACGCGCTCGGGAGCGGCAAGATCTCCGGCGCGGCAATCGACGTGTACGAGCAGGAGCCTCCGTCGAAAGACCACCCATTATTGAGACTGAATAACGTAATACTTTCTCCGCACATCGGCGCGAACACCATCGAGGCGCAGGATCGCGTTGCCGTGCAGACGGCGGAGATGGTCGTTGATGCACTGCGTGGGTCGATCTTCGTCTCGGCCGTCAATCTGCCGTTCGAAGGTCTCGCCGATGCGGATGCCGCACCGTTGATCGATCTCGCCGAGAAAATCGGCCTCTTTACGGCGCAGATCGTGAGCAGCCCCGTTACCCGCGCGGCCGTCGAGCTCTGGGGCATCGACGAGCGGCTGCTGAAGATTCTCTCGGTCGCCTCGCTCAAAGGGCTGCTCACGCCACGGCTCGCCGAATCGGTCAATTTCGTGAACGCCGAGCAAATCGCGCAAAACCGCGGCATCGCGATCAGCGCCACCACCCACCCGATCCCGCTCGACTACAACAACCTCATCACCTTTCGCGCGGCCTCCGAGCGCGAGGAAACCTGCGTTTCAGCTACTCTTTTCAGCGAGAAGAACGAGCGGATCGTCTCGGTCAATCACTTCCGTGTCGAGTTCAAGCCTGAAGGAAATCTCATTTACATCATCAACAAGGACGTGCCAGGCGTCGTCGGAAAAGTGGGAACGCTTCTCGGCGATCGCGAAATCAATATCGCGGAGTACAACCTCGCGCGCAAAGCAACAGGCGGAAAAGCGATGGCCATCATCACCGTCGACTCGCCGCTCGATCCGGACACGCTGAGTTTTCTTCGCTCGTTCAAAGAGATGGAGGAAGTCAAACAGGTTCGCTTGTGATGCAGTACCGAGAGCTCGGCAGAACGGGGATCCGCGTCAGCGCGATCGGTTTCGGCGGATGGGCCATCGGCGGCGCAGCCGAGGCGTCTGGCGCGCCCCTCGGGTGGGGACGCTCGGCGTCACGTTCTATGACACTGCCGACTCCTACGGCTTCGGCCGCAGCGAATCGCTCCTGGGCATTGTGCTTTCTCGCTACCGGCAGGACGTCGTCATCGCCACCAAAGTGGGCGTGGTACGCACGTCGACCGGCGATCTGAAAAAGGACTTCTCCCGTCAGCACATCTTCCATGCTGTGGACGGATCGCTGAAGCGGCTGCGAACGGACTACATCGATTTGTACCAGGTGCACAATCCGACGCTTCAGGAGCTGCGCCGCGAAGAGATTCAGGAAGCGATGGAGCGGCTCCAGGACGCCGGCAAAGTTCGTGTCTTGGGCGTCTCGGTCTCAACGCCCGAGGAAGGCGTCCAGGTCGTGCAACATGGCTGGGCGCACGCGCTTCAGGTTTTGTACAACGTTCTGAATCAGTCGCCGGCCAACGAGCTGTTTCCGCTGGCCAAAGAGAAGGGATACGGCGTCATCGCGCGCGTGCCGCTCGCGTCGGGATTGCTCACCGGCAAGTTTCGCATCGACTCCCTTTTCGCGTCAGACGACGTGCGCCAGAACTTCCTGACGCCGCGCCGGCTGCAGGAAGCCATTCAGCGCGTCGACGAGGTCAAATCGATCATCGGAGGCGCGGCGCACAGTCTGGCTGAGGGGGCGCTTCGTTTCGTCCTGGCGGATGATGCCGTCTCATCGACGATCCCCGGCGCCCGCAACGCGCGGCAGGTGGAGATGAACGTGGCCGCCGTCGAGGGCACCCTTCCGCCGGATATCCTCGAGAAACTGCGCACTCGCCTCGGCGACTACAACTTCTATCAACGACATGGGATCAGGTTATAGCGGGTAGCGGGTAGCGAGTGGCGGGTGGGCCCACCCGCCACCCGCCAAAAGACACCCGCGCGGGATGACAGTCCCCTCTCGCGCTGTTCTACGTCTGAATATGCCCTCGCGCACGATCACCATTCGCGGGGCGAGAACGCACAACCTCAAGAACATATCGGTCGATATCCCGCAGCGGCAACTCACGGTATTGACGGGGCCGTCGGGATCGGGGAAGTCGTCTCTCGCCTTCAACACCCTCTATGCCGAGGGACAGCGGAGGTTCGTGGAGTCGATGTCGACCTACGTTCGGCAGTTTCTCGAGCGCATCGATCGGCCGGATGTCGACGAGATCGAGGGCATCCTCCCGGCGATCGCCATCGAGCAGAAGAACTCGGTGAAGAACGCGCGATCCACGGTCGCGACCGCCACCGAGCTCGCGGATCACATCCGGCTTTTCATGACTTATTGCGGCGAGACCACCTGTCCGGACTGCACGGTGCTGGTGCGCAAAGAGAGCCCGGAGTCGATCACCACCACGATTGCGGAGCAGCTCGAGGGCAAGCGCGTTGTGGTGCTCGCGCCAATTTTCTTCGATGCGACCAATCGCGACGAAGTGCTCCGGCAGCTCATCAAAGCCGGATATTTCCGCATCTGGGTCGATGCCGAAGTGCGCGACATCAAAGAAGTCGACTTGACGTCATCGACATCGCTCGAGCTGGTGATCACCAGAGCGCGTATCAATCCCGAAAAGCGTTCGCAGATCACCGAAGCGATCGAGCAGGCATTCGAGGTCTCGAAGGGCAGCGTCAACGTTCTCGAAGAAAATCCGTCGGGTTGGATCAGCCATCGCTTCACGTCGCGGTTCGCATGCAACAAATGCGGAGCGGAGTTTCTCGAGCCATCGCCGCAGCTTTTCTCATTCAATTCGCCTCTCGGCGCATGCACGAGTTGTCAGGGTTACGGCCGGATCATCGGAATCGACATGGAGAAAGTCATTCCGAATCGATCGCTGCGGCTGGACGAGCTGCCGGTCGCACCGTGGAACTCGCCGGGCTACGAGGACTGCTACGAGGATCTCGAGCGCGCTGCGAAGAAGTACAGCCTGCGACTGGACGTACCGATCAATGAACTTACCTCCGCTGAGTGGGAACTGCTCTACAACGGACGAGCCAAGTGGTACGGCATCAAAGGGTTCTTCGAGTGGCTGGAGACGAAGAAGTACAAGATTCACGTTCGGGTGAAGCTCGCGAAATACCGCAGCTACGAACCGTGCCCGCAGTGTCACGGCTCACGATTGAAATCGGCGGCCGACAACGTGAAGTTTCGCAGCCGCACGATCGCCGATCTCTTCGCCATGGACGTCAAATCCGCTCGCCACTTCTGGGAGTACCTGCCGATGACGAAGCAGGAGGAGGCGGTCGCGGGACATCTCCGGCGCGAAATCGTGAATCGTCTGGTGTACCTCGATGAAGTGGGGCTGTCGTATCTGACGCTCGATCGACAAACGAGGACGCTCTCCGGCGGCGAATCGCAGCGCATCAATCTCGCCGCGGCCCTCGGCAGCTCGCTCACCGAAACGATGTACGTGATCGACGAGCCAACCGTCGGTCTGCACGCGCGCGACAGCGAGAGGCTTCTCGCAGTTCTACGCCGGCTCAAGAACGCCGGCAACACCGTCATCGTTGTCGAACACGATCCGACGATCATCGCCGGCGCCGATCACACGATCGAGCTCGGGCCGGGAGCAGGGGAGCTGGGGGGATTCATTACGTACTCAGGGGCGCCAAATCCTGAGCGAAGCGAAGGATCCCCTACGCGTCGGGGATCCTTCGCTGTCGCTCAGGATTCAGGACTCATCACAATTCGCGGGGCAAAGGAACACAACCTCAAAAATGTAGACGTCAGCATCCCGCTCGGAAAGCTGGTCGCGATCACCGGCGTCTCCGGCTCTGGTAAGTCGACGCTGATTCGCGATTGCCTCTACAACCGATACCAGCGCGAGTACCGCGGCGTTACCGGAGTCGAAGTGGGTAAGGTGGCGGCGCTCGAAGGCATCGACCAGATTTATGACATGCAGCTCGTGGATCAGTCGCCGATTGGCCGGTCGACGCGATCGAATCCGGCGACGTATGTCAAAGCGTGGGACGAGATCCGCAAGCTGCTGTCCGAAACGACAGCGGCAAAGCTCAACGGCATCACCGCGGGCATGTTCTCCTTCAACACCAATGGAGGGCGCTGCGACACGTGCGAGGGCGCGGGCACCGTAAGCATCGATATGCAGTTTCTCGCCGACGTCGAAGTCGTCTGCGATAAATGCGGCGGTCGTCGCTTCAACGAGCAGGTCATGAAGGTCACGTATCGCCACAAAAACGTTAACGACATCCTGAACATGACCGTGGACGGGGCGGTGCGGTTTTTCGTCGACAAGCGGCCGATCCTGAAGAAGCTCGCCGCGCTCCGTTCCGTCGGCCTCGGATACCTGCGACTCGGTCAGTCGACCAACTCGCTCTCCGGCGGTGAAGCGCAGCGGCTGAAGCTCGCGTCATTTCTGTCGGAGAACGCGAAAAGCGAAGCGCGTCGCTTGTTCCTTTTCGACGAACCGACAACGGGATTGCACTGGTCGGACGTCGCGCAGTTGATCAAGACGTTTCGCGATCTGATCGAGCGCAGCAACTCCGTCGTGGTCATCGAACACAATCTGCAGCTCATCGAAGCCGCCGATTACGTGATCGATCTCGGTCCCGAAGGGGGTGATGGCGGAGGAGAAATCGTCGCCGCGGGGACACCGGAAGACATTGCGGCGAATCCGCGCTCCATCACCGGCCGCTATCTCTCGGCGAGCGCTATCGACCTAATGGAAAGTAAAACGTGAAATCGACCAGCCAACTGCTCTGCTCTTTGCGCGGCGCGTTTGGCAACGTGATCTTCACGAACGCGTTCGAGTTCACGAAGCTCTCGATCAGCGCGTATCCCACCTCGTCGGACGGCACTCGCATCGTCACGCGAATTCCGTTCGCGCCGACAGGCGTGGCCTGGACGACCGACACTCCCGCGGGAAGTGTGCCGCGAATGGCGCTTTTCCAGTACGAGGGAACGCTGAGAGGCGACAGCGCGTCGTTAACCTCTGCGACGGTCAAATGCCGCGCGCGACGCTTGGTCTCGGCGACGCGAATCGCGCCAGTTGTGAAATTCGCTTCTACAGTGATGACCATTCCCGACGCAATGTCGACGTTCGTCTTCAGCGTCCTGCTGCCCTGCGTCGCGACGAGCGGATAACGACCTGCCGGTATCGACTCGATCGTGTCATCGTTGGTGAGGTGATCCTTCTCGCGAAACGACGCGCTGCATTCCTCGGGCACGCACACGAGCCGTAGCGATCCTGGCTCGCCTTCCTCAGTTGGCAGTTTTTTGCGCAGTCCGAGCGGCGACAGGGCGACGTCTTTCGTCTGCCCCTCGGCAATCACCACATTAAACGCGCCTTCGCGTCCATCGGTCGATCGGACCACCACATGGTGTGCTCCGGGCGGCAGATCGACGATCTTTCCGGCGACGTCGGCGGTCGTAACGCCGTTTGAAGTGCCGTCAACAACGACTTCGAAGCCGGGGGCCATGTGAAGAAAAAGCCGGCCCGTAGATTGTGCTTCCGCCGCCGTCGCGAGGAGCAGGCCAAGGAGGAGGGTTTTCATTTTCCTCTGATGATAGCGCGAATTTAGGCCATAAAATGGCTCGCCCGATGCAGGCTGGAGGATGGCATGAGCGTTTCTGTGGGCCCGCAGGAATACCCCGACATCGTACATCCTGAGGCGGAAATTGCTCCGCCGGTTGCGTTTGAGCCTTACATCCCCGCTGCAACCGAACTTCGCGAGCTGACACCGCTGCCTGTGATCATGGGCACGATCCTCGGTGCGATCTTCGGCGCGTCATCGCTTTACCTCGTGCTGAAAGTCGGATTGACGGTCAGCGCCTCGATACCCGTCGCGGTGATCTCGATCACGCTGTTTCGTATCCTGTCGAAACTCGGGCTACGCGACGCCACAATTCTCGAAAACAACATCGTGCAAACGGCAGGATCGGCGGGTGAGTCGATCGCCTTCGGCGTCGGCGTCACGATGCCGGCGATTCTGATTCTCGGCTTCGATCTCGAGTTCACGCGCGTGATGCTCGTCGCCGTGCTCGGCGGACTGCTCGGCATTCTGATGATGATTCCGTTGCGCCGCGCGTTGATCGTCGCGCAACACGGCCTCTTGAAATATCCCGAAGGGACCGCCTGCGCCGAAGTGTTGAAGGCGGGTGCATCCGAGGAGTCGCGGCAAGCAGCTTCAGAAACAGCGAAACGCGAGATGGAAGCGCTCGGCGGCGCGACCACCAGCGCGAAAACCATTTTCACAGGATTCGGCATCGGACTCGTTTACAAGAGCGTCATGGAGGCGTTCCGGGGCTGGAAGGACACGCCGGAGAAAGTCTTTGGGGCGCCGTTCGACGCTGGATCGATCTCCGCCGAGATCTCGCCCGAGCTCCTCGGCGTCGGATACATCATCGGACCGAGGATCGCGTCGATCATGTGCGCGGGCGGCGTGCTTGCGTACCTCGTCCTCATTCCAGCCATCAAATTCTTCGGCGCGGGACTGGCGACGCCGCTCGCTCCCGAAACGAAAGCCCTGATCCGGGACATGAGCCCAGGCGCGATCCGCAATGCATACGTGCTCTACATCGGAGCAGGGGCGGTGGCGGCGGGAGGGATCATCAGCGTCGCGCGTTCTCTGCCCATCATCTGGCACGGACTGCAGGGTGGCCTGAAGGACTTCCGCGGCGGCGCTGCCGCGCGCGAAGGCATGCTGCGAACGGATCGCGATCTGTCGATGAAATTCGTGCTCATCGGCATCATCGCCCTCGTGGTGGCCATCGCTTTTTCAAGTCCGCTTTACGTCGGCGGCACAGGCATCGCGGCGCGAGTCGCGGCCGCGATCCTCATCATCATCTTCGGGTTTCTGTTCGTCACCGTCTCATCACGGCTGACCGGCGAGATCGGGTCGTCATCGAATCCGATTTCCGGGATGACCGTGGCTACGCTGCTGCTCACATGCTTGATCTTCGTCGTCCTCCGCTGGACCGGCAGCAACTACTTCGTCACCGCGCTTTCGATTGGCGGCATCGTCTGCATTGCATCGTCGAATGGCGGGACGACGTCGCAGGATTTAAAAACCGGATTTCTCGTTGGTTCCACGCCGCGAAACCAGCAGGTGTCGATTCTCATCGGCGCCCTTTTCTCGGCGATCATTCTCGGCCCCATCCTCCTCGAGCTGAATAAAGCCGGATCTGTTTACGTGCCCGTGCAGACTCCGCCGAAAGGATTCGTTGCCGGCCGGGCGAATCCAAACGAGCGCGTGGACGTATCGCAGTTGCACACGCGCGAACACCTCTCGGGCCCGCAGTCGAACAGCGATCGCAACGAATACTTCGTGTGGCATCGTCAGGACGCGAGCGGCGGCAACGCGGAGAAATATCTCGTCGATGCGAACGGCCGCCTCGCATACTTCGTCGATCCAGGCATCAACGGTGCGTTCAAGAGCCGGCCGAATGGCGAGAAGCTGACGAAATTCGACGCGCCGAAAGCCACGCTGATGTCGTACATCATCAAAGGCATCCTCGGCGGAAAACTTCCGTGGGGACTGGTCCTCCTCGGCGTCTTCATCGCCATTGTGCTGGAAATGTCCGGCATTCCCTCGCTCGCGTTCGCGGTCGGCGTCTACCTGCCGCTGTCCTCATCCTCGCCGATTTTCATCGGCGGCCTGGTTCGATTGATGGTCGACAAATGGATCGCCAAAAAGTATGCCGGGATGGATCTGACCGAAGAGCAACTCACCGCTGAAGGCGACAAGAGCCCAGGCGTGTTGATGGCCTCCGGCTACATCGCCGGCGGAGCGATCGCCGGAATCGTGATCGCATTTCTCGCTGGAGTGCCGGCAATGGCAGGATTCAACGACACGATCGAGAAGTGGTCGGCGCACAATCGGTTTTTCACCGGCGCCGGCTCCGACTTCTTATCGTTAATCCCCTTCGCGATCTTGATCGCCCTGCTGTATCTGACCGGACGCGAGGTCATCCTCGCGCACCGTCAGATCAGAACCTGACGAAGCGGTTCTGCTCCGCAGAGGACCAGGTCGATGCGAGCCGTCGTGCGCGCCAGCGCGGAAGCCTGCGCGCGGACCACATGTACGTGATGACCAGCGCGTTCGCGGCCGCCACAATGAGGGCTGTCTGATCGCGGTCGAGCATCGGAACGTGCGCGTGAGGCCAGCGCAGGAAAAGCCCGTCGACGCTTGCGAGGAGGAGGAGATCGAACACGTCGCGAAGGGCGGCACGCCGTCTGGCTGAACTGATCGCGGACCGCGATTTACAGAGCACCTCGGGAGGCGACGCCGATTGCGAAACGCCTGGAAGCAAGTCGGGCCGTGCGGGCTTTTCCATTGCGGAAGTTCCGACAGCCGCAGGCCCTTGATTATTCCAAATAACTACGCGTGTCATCCTAAGCAGGGGAACTGCGCATTGCCGCAGATGGTGGCGTGATGACACGATCCCTCACCCGCCGCTTCGCGGCACTCTCTCCCCGCGTCGCCGGACGAGGGGTCCCGTACGACGTCCTTCTCCCCGCGTGCGGGGAGAAGGTGGCCGAAGGCCGGATGAGGGGTGTCATTAGAAGCCGCAGAGACGGCGAAGGATCTCAAGTTGCGTGTTTTGAGATCCTTCGCCTCGCTTCGCTCGGCTCAGGATGACGCTTCGCATCACCTCATCCGTATCGTCTGCGCGATGTAATTGCCGTCCGAATCGCGGTAGGCCTTCACAACCACGGAATCGCCGTCTTTGAGCCGATCCGCAGTCGTATAGCTGCCGGCGCGTGTCCGAACGGTGAAATCCTCCAGCACGTAGAGCGAGACCGTACCGCCGTTGTGGGTGTCACGCACCACCAGCCGCGGCCCGTTGGCGAGCGACTGCGTGACTGTCCCGTAGATCGTCACGGCGCCAAGGGGCGCTGGTGCCGTCGGATAGGGCGTGGCAGCAGGTGCGGTGTTCGCGGCCGGAGGTAATCCTTCCTCATTAAACGCCACGGTCGTGGCAACAAACACATCTCCGCTGTAGCTGCCGCTCAGATCGACCCGATCGCCAATCTGCATGTCGCTCGCGCGGACCCGCCGCCCGGCTGTATCGGTCGCACTCGCGAGGTCGACGCGCACTTCGCCACGTCCAGTATCCACGCGCACGATGTTGTTGCGCCGGTCGATGGAGGTCACCCGTCCGGCGACCGCTCCGATCTGCACCGAAGTGCCGCCCTCCTGCACGCTTTGAATGACATTGATCGTACGCGCACGGATATCGCTTCCCATTGACGTTGCGGTGTCCGGCTCGATGCGAACGCGATCGCCGGGCTCGAGGTTGCTGATCTTGTACACGTTGTTGCGGTAGTACACAGGCGTCGAGGTCGTGCCGCGGATGGTGATCATTTCGCGGCGATCGGTTTCAATCACCACGCGTCCATCAGAGGCATTGACCTGGCGAACGATGCCCTCGATCGCGCCCCGCGTCCGCGGAGTGGTGCTCGGCGTCGTGCCTGAGGCTGTCGGAGGAGAGATGGTCGATGCCGTTCGGGTTTGACCGACGCCGACTTGATCGGCCGGAACTGGCCGGCCGAGGAGCGTAACGTAGTCGGCGCCGAGGACGCCGGTATTCCGGCCGACGCCGCGTACCTCCACGCGATCGCCAACTCTGACATTTGAAAATCCCGTGCTGCCAATGAAGATTTCCGGCGAGCCGTTGATCGTGCCACCAAAGCCGTTGTATTGCGTCGACACGGAATCGGCT
>WNGA01011495.1_pt1 | contig 11548 bp, 4 predicted proteins | sample 5400061 | NCBI WGS metagenome assembly WNGA01 (sample SAMN13153366, study PRJNA577476) | soil metagenome | isolation source: 100 cm soil or saprolite under grassland replicate 2 | place: USA:California | collected 2016-06-15
TGCGCGCGCTCGAGGTGGGGCTCTTCCTTCTTATCGAGCCGGTGCTCAATCCGATCTGGGCGTGGCTCGTGCACGGCGAAACGCCCGGCCCCGCGACCCTCGCGGGTGGGGCGCTCATCCTCGGCGCCACGGCGGTCCGGATGATCGTCGATGTGCGGCTGCCCACGCAGCAATCCAGGGCGTCATCGTGGCCTAGCGGTCGTAGAACTACGGGGAGAAGCACTCCGTAACAATTCGGATTTCCGGTAGCACGGCGGGGCGCGATCTCCAGAAGACCCGAATTCCCCTTCTTCTGGAGTCGCCCATGCCGGTGTCCAGGGGTAGCGCCCACCTTTTCGTTCCCGCCGCAGTCGCCGTCATCGCGCTCGCTGCCACTGCGCTCCGGGTGTCGGCACCGTCGCTGAGTACCGCCCCACGAGTCGTGGTGTTGCCGCCCCCGCCCCCGCCGGCGCCGGGCGACACCGCGGTCATCCATGGGCCACGGCGCTACGATGCGCCGATCGGCAGCTCGAACACGATTCAGACCTTTGTGGATTCGATTCCAGTCGTAATGCACGCCTATAACCGCTATGTGATCCGCGTGAAGAACGGCAATCCCGACGGCACGCAGCGCGTGCAGCGCGCGCTCGTCGGCACCGACAGCATCACGGGTTCGATGGCGGCGAAGACGTTCGAGATCGCGGTGAAGCCGACGACGCTCGTGAACGTGGCGATTCGGGGTCAAGCCAGCGCCGGACATCTTAGCGTCGAGCTACTGGAGATAAACGGCGGCAACTTTACCGTCTTCGGGACGGAGCGCTTCTCGCGAGCCAACAGCAATTCCGACGTCGTATTCAATCGCACGTTCACGGTGGGGGTGAATGCCGGTGCGCCGTTCTTTCTCTGGATTGTCAATGGCAATCCGAAGCTGGCAGGGGTGATCGTCAAGCTGAACGCCGATACGGTGGTGGGTCCAGCGCCGCGCTTCGCCAATCTCACGGCAAACACGGCCATGCTGATGATGAAGGTCTCACCCGTTTCCGGCTCGAACACGCTGGTCATCACGCTGCCGAAGAAGCAGTCGGGGTTCATCGACCTGACGATCATGGCGACCGACATCACGCGGCCGGTGCTGACCATATCGGCGCCGTCCCCCGACCTGATCACACGCTTCGACACTGTCACGGCAAGGGGCACGGTGACTGATCAGTCACCAGTACGCCTAACGGTGAACGGCGCTGTCGCGACAATGTCCGGGAATACCTTCAGCAAGGTCGTAAGGCTTCCGGAAGGGCACGACACGCTGAGGTTCTCCGCTGTCGATGCGGCTGGGAATCGGACCGACTCTACCCGCAACGTGACCTCAGACCGTACAGCTCCTGTTTATGAGATCCTGACCCCGTCCTCTGGCTTTATAACCAACCAGACTTCGATCGTCGTGTCCGGTACGGTGAGCGACAACCTGACGGCAGTAACCATGTTTGTGGACGACAGCGTTCCTGTCACGTCGGGGACATTCTCGAAATCAGTGCCGCTGATCGAAGGTGAGAACACCATTCTCGTGTACGCATATGACGCGGCCGGAAACACCTCAGGCATCGAAATGCTCATCGGCACGCGCGACACGCAGCCGCCGGTATTGACCGTCACGGCCCCGGTGGATGGGGCGGTGGTGAACGCCGACCATGTCACGGTGTCGGGGAGCGTCAGCGACGCTAGCCTGGCAAGCGTCGTCGCCGGAACCGCCCTCGCCAACCTGACTCCACTGACCGTGGCGCAGGACGGGACGTTCAGCGGGGACGTGCCTATCGCTCAAGGGTCGAACGTCGTCGCGGTGGCGGCGACGGACTCGGCGGGCAACCACACGACGATCACGCGATCGGTGACGCGGTCCTCGCAGAGCTTGCCGCCCGATCCGGCAACGGTGGCGACGGCGATTGACCCGACGGTGCCCACCAACCTGGCAGGTTCGACTGCGTTCCTCTACACGGGATCGAACTCCATCCAGACGGGAGTCGCGCCGGGGACGATCCAACCCGTTCGTGCCGCTGTCCTCCGCGGCAAAGTGTTGATGCGAGACGGTCAAGTGCTACCGGGCGCGACGATTACGATCCTCGCTCACCCGGAGCTTGGCCAAACGCTCTCTCGGGCGGATGGGATGTTCGATTTTGCGGTCAACGGGGGCGAGCCCCTCGTGCTACAGTACGCCAAGCCGGGCTACCTCTCCGCACAGCGTACCGTGGCAGTGCCCTGGCAGGACTTCGTTCCAGTGGACGACGTCGTGCTCACGGCGCTCGACGCACAAGTCACCACCGTGAACTTCTCCGCGCCGGTGCAGGTAGCGCGCGGGTCAGTGGTCAGCGATACGGACGGGATGCGCCAGGCGACGCTACTCTTCAAGCAGGGCACGACCGCGGAAATGGTGTTGCCGGACGGGAGCGCCCGGCCGCTCGATACGCTCCATGTCCGCGCCACGGAGTACACCGTTGGGCCGAATGGCCCGAAGGCGATGCCCGCTCCGTTGCCGCCGACGAGCGGCTACACCTACGCTGCCGAGGTGAGCGTCGACGAGGCGTTAGCCGCCGGCGCAACGTCGGTGCGGTTCTCGCGTCCCGTGCCGTACTATCTCGAGAACTTCCTACGTATACGGCCCGGAATGAGGGTGCCCTTGGCTGTGTACGACCGGGTACGCGCTGCGTGGATGCCGCTCGACGACGGCCGCGTGATCGAGGTGGTCGGCGAGCAGAACGGGCGTGCCGAGCTCGATACTGATGGTGACGGCTCGCCCGATGGAGCGGCAACTCTCGACTCGCTGGGTATCGACGACGCGGAGCTGGTGCAGCTGGCGGCGCTCTACGACCCCAACCAGACGCTGTGGCGCTTTGCGTTGGACCACCTCTCACCGCTGGACGGCAACAATCCCGTCGTGTCGCCCGATGCGCAGCAGCCCGGGCAACCCACGCCCAACTCCGAAGGCGGAGGCGGCAACGGCGACGGGAAGAACTCGACCGACAATCCCAACGAGTGCCCGGGCTCGATCATCGAGTGTGAGAACCAGGTGCTGGGGGAGCGCATTGGGATCGTCGGGACGGGCCTCACGCTCAACTATCGCAGCAATCGCGTCTTGGGACGGACCGCGAGCTATCAGGCGGAGGTTACGCTGAGCGGGGACAGCGTTCCGCCGGGGCTGCGTAACATCGTGCTCGAAGTGAACGTGGCGGGGCGCCAATTCATCGACACATTCCCACCGGCTCCCAACCTGAAGGACACCGTGACGTGGGATGGTCGCGACACGTACGGTCGAGTGGTGCAGGGAGCGCAGCCGGCCTTGGTGCGGATTCATTACGTATACGACCGGACGTATTACGCGATCCCGGCCGCCACGGCGCGCAGCTTCGGGCTGACCTGCCGCGGCGATACGACGGGCTTCATGCTCTCGTGCCTGTTGCCGGGTACCGATACCACGCAGCCTCTCCCGGCCCGCGGCCGCGGCGCGCGGACGCAGGAGTTTCACATCGTGCTCGGCGCGATGGGTGCTTACGCAGGGCTCGGCGGCTGGACGCTGAGCGGGCATCATACGTACGACCCGGTGCTGCGGACCCTCTACCTGGGCACCGGCGAGCGCCAGACCGCCGAGGTGGTCGCTGGCGTGCAGACCATCGCGCGGGCCGGAGCGGACTGGCCCAAGGTGGGGTTCACCGCCGGCGCACAAGGCGTTGCGGTGGGCGACGACGGCGCGGTCTATGTCGCCGACCTGGGGAACGATCAAGTGCACCGCATCTCCTGGGACGGGGTCATCGAGCTGTTCGCGGGCAACGGGCAATCCGCAGCCAGCGGGGATGGCGGCCCGGCCCTGAGCGCGGGTATGAACCCCCTCAACGTCGAGGTTGGACCGGGCGGCTCGGTCTACGTCGCGGACAACGCTAACAACCGGATCCGCAGGATCAACGCGCGTGATACGATCGAGACGGTTGCGGGCAACGGCACATGCGTGACGGGGGCGCTGGCACCGGACGGAAGCACGGCAACCGCCGTCGAGCTGTGCTCCCCCGAGCGTTTCGCGGTCGGCCCCGACGGCTCGCTCTACATCGCGTATTGGGACGTTGTCTGGCGCGTCGGTCCCGACGGCCTGGTCTACCGGGTGGCCGGGCTCGGCACGCGCGATGGTGAGGCGTGTTACTATCAGGATTTCGGGTTCAACGAGATCTGTCAGGACGAAATCCTCGCGACCAGCGCTCGGATTGGGTTCATCGGCAGTCTCGCGCTCGGGCCGGACGGCAGCATCTATATCGGCGACGTCTATGCCAACGTGATCCGGCGCGTCACTCCCGATGGGATCATCCATCGCTTCGCCGGAACGGGGATGAGCGGGTCAACGGGAGACGGCGGTCCCGCCGTGGACGCTACGATGTGGGAGCCGAGCGATCTCTTCGTGGGTCCCGACGGTACGGTGTACTTCGTGGACGACTGGTACCGCATTCGGAGGATCTCGTCGGGCGGCACGATCACGACGATTGCGGGCAACGGACAGTTGTGCAGCACGTCCACCAACCCCACCTGTAGCGAGGGCGCTCCAGCACTCCAGGCGCAGCTCAACGCCCCGTATGCGGTTACACAAGGTCCCGACGGCACGATCTATTACACGGAGACGTTCGGCGATCGCGTGCGGCGTCTACTCCCACCGATGCCGGGATTTCGCGACGCGGAGTATGTCGTCGCGGCGGCCGACGGCTCCGCCCTGTACGGGTTCGATCGCTTGGGACGGCACCTGCGCACGCTCGATACGCGGACGGGCGCAGTGCTCGCGGCATTCGCGTACGATTCGGCGGGGCGGCTGGTGGCGGTGACGGATGCCGACAGCAACGTCGTGACGATCGAGCGGGACGGGACCGGCAATCCGACCGCGATCGTGGCGCCGTTCGGTCAGAGGACCGTTGTCTCTGTCGATACGGCTGGGTACCTGTCGTCGGCAACCGATCCCGCGCAGCAGTCGGTCATGCTGACCTACCACGGGGGCGGGCTACTGGCGACGCTCACCGACGCACGCTCCGGCATCCATCGGTACACGTACGATGGCCGAGGGCGGCTGACCCGGGATGAAGATCCTGCGGGCGGGTTCACGGACCTCACACGGTCAGCGGGAGCGTTCTCGGTCACACGCACGCTAGCGCTCGATCGCAGTTGGAGGTACGACGTCGAACGACTGGGCGACGGTACGGAGAAGCGTCTGGGGACGGGGCCGAGCGGCACCGTGCTTGAGCTGTCGATCAAGCCGGACGCTACGACTCACATGGTCGGGCCGGACAGCGTAGTGACCGACTGGAGCCTCGGCCCCGACCCACGGTTCGGTATGCAGGCGCCGCTGTTGCGGTTTGTCAGCGTGCGGCTGCCGAGCGGGTTGACCTCCAATGCGACGGCCGTGCGAAGGGCGTCGCTGTCGAACCCTGCGGACCCGTTGAGCCTAGTGTCCCAAGTGGATTCAGTGAACATCAACGGCAATTGGACGGTCAGCACGTACGGCGCTGCCGCGCAGCGTCTGGTCCAAACGAGTCCCGCGGGTCGGCAGGTTTTTGCTACACTGGATAGCAAGGGTCGCACGATCGCCGCGCAGGTGGCTGGTCTCGACTCCTTGCGCCTCGCTTACGATGCACGCGGGCGAGTGCGCGAGCAGCAAGCGGGTGGCCGGCTTTGGACCTACACCTATGACGCACGCGGTCGGCTGCGCAGTACGGTCGATCCCCTCGGACGACTCGACAGCTTGTACTTTGACGACGCCGACCGGCTCGTCCGTCGAGTCCTGCCTGACGGGCGCGCGGTGCTGTTTGGGTACGACGCCAACGGCAACCTCACGAGCTTGACGCCCCCGGGGCGCCCGCCGCACGGATTCCAGTATACGGCCCTGGACCTCGCAGGGCAGTATGACCCTCCCGGCATTCCCGGTCCCAAGCCGTCGCGATACTTCTACGGCCTTGAACGTCAACTCGACAGCATCGCGCGCCCCGATTCGGTTGCGATCCGATTCGAGTACGACTCGGCGGGGCGGACGAGCAGCATGACGTTCGATCGCGGCACGCTCACGTTCGGGTATTCTCCCGCCTCGGGAAACCTCACCGCGCTGCGCACGCCGAGCGGTGACAGTCTGACGTTTAGCTACGATGGCTCGCTGCGCACCCAGGTCCGTTGGGTCGGCGCCGTGAGCGGGCGGGTCGGCGTTACGTACAACAATGACTTTCGGGTTGCCACGCAGACCGTGAATGGCGCCGACGCGGTGACCTTCGGGTACGACCGCGACGGACTACTCACGCGCACGGGAGCACTGCGCCTCGGCCGTAGCTCCCTGAACGCCCTGCTCGTAGCCGACACGCTCGGGCTCATACAGAGCACCTATAAATACAGTACGCGTGGGGAGCTCACGAGTCACCATGTAACCACCGGCGGCGGGACGGTGTTCGGTGTCGGCTACGCGCGCGATAGCCTGGGCCGGATCGCGCAGTTGTTCGACACCATGCAAGGTGTGCCCACGCAGTGGACCTTCGTGTACGACAGCGCCGGTCGGCTCGCGGCCGACAGTGTGAACGGGACGATCTTCCACGCCTTCAGCTACGACGGCAATGGCAATCGGATGAGCTACACGTCGCCCAACGGAACGGTCAATTACACCTACGACGATCAGGATCGCCTGCTCTCCGCCGGGTCGACGACGTACACGTATCGCTCGAACGGCGAGGTGAGCACCAAGACTGTGCCCGGAGTCGGCACGACGACCTACACGTACGACGCACTCGGGAACTTGATGGCGGTGGTCCTGCCTGACGGGAGGCGCATTGACTACCTGATAGACGCGCAGAACCGCCGGGTCGGGCGGAAAGTGGACGGAGTGTTGGTCCAGGGCTGGCTGTATCAGAACCAATTGAACCCGGTGGCCGAGCTGGACGGCAGTGGCAATGTCGTGAGCCGCTTTGTGTACGGCAGCCGGGCGAACGTGCCGGACTACATGACCAAGAACGGTAACACCTACCGGTTGATCAGCGATCACCTGGGCAGCGTGCGGCTGGTCGTGGACACTGGCTCCGGCACCGTCATACAGCGGATTGATTATGACGAGTGGGGGAAGGTCATCCAGAACACGAACCCGGGCTTCCAGCCATTTGGTTTCGTCGGCGGGCTTTACGATCCAGCGACGGAGCTCACGCGGATGGGGGCTCGCGATTATGACCCGACCGTCGGCAGGTGGATCAGTAGAGATCCGGCTCTGTTTGGAGGCGCCTCGACAAATCTATATGCCTACGTCTTCGGAGATCCTGTAAACTGGGTCGATCCTGCAGGGCTATGGGGGAGCCTTGCGGACTGGGCAAATTTCGTAGCAGGGTTTGGGGATGCGCTGACGTTCGGGCTAACTGACCTCATTCGGGACTGGATCGACGCCAACGGTGTCATCGATAAGTGCGGCGCCTGGTACAAGGGCGGAGAGTGGACGGAGATTGGTGCGGAGCTCGCCCTGACGGGTGGCTCGGCGCTCCTCAAGGGCTTGGCGAAGGGCGCGTCTCGTTCAGCGGTCAGGGCGGAAGCTCGAAGACTGACGGCTGAAATTGCCCGCGACGGGAACAAGCTGCACCATGTAAACCCGCTGTTCGGGCACCCTGGCGGCGCCCCTACGCTATTCCCGCTGGGTGGCCTCCCAGCGGAGATTCACAGCGGTGGCTGGAACCTGGACCTTCTGTCCGACGCAGAGCACCTAGCAGCGCACGATCGTCTCCGTATGCTTGAAGATGCAATGAAAGCCGGGTTCAATCCCCTAGCCACCGGAGGGCGGGCAGGCGGAAACGTGCTGCGATCCTGTGGGTGTCGGTAGTGACACGTTGGAGGGGTCTTTCTTGGAAACAAGGGGTCAGGGTCGGTTTCAGTTACTGGGCACGCTCGTCGTCGCATCGTTGGTGGTAGCGTTTTTTCTAACAAGACGCGTCACCCTGCAATTCTTCGTCGTCTTCGTCCTTGCGTGTGGTGCCTTGGGGGGCGTGTATATGTGGCTCCTGAAAAAGTTGTCTGAATGGCGAGACCGTAGAAGCGCCCCCTTCAGGGACGAACTGACGCGAATTCAGTCGAGGGTCGCGTCGCTGAATTTGGACGATGCGAAGCGCCAGGTCGAAACGCTACTCACCGATCCTCGTTACTACCGGAGCCGGACGTCGCCGCCGACACCTCACGATGCGCCTGCGTTGGCGGTGGTAGGCCCCGCCGCGCGACTGTTCTTCGAGACCTACGAGTCAGTGGAAGAAGTGAGGGGGGATATTCGCTTGGACCGCGCCGATATCGGAGCGTCGAAATTTAACCCGGCGTTCATCAGGCTTGGGCGGAGCACCGACAGCACGGAAGTAGTCGCGCGTCGCAATGATGATACTGTCTATGAGATCGACGGATCGGAGGTGTCCGGAGCTGAGCAGCCGGGATACCGGAGTATCTATCACTGGCTTCTTGTGATGTGGGATCTCGTGCGGCTTTAGGAACGTGACGTTTCCGCAATGGGAGGCTGTGCGATGGCCGTACCCAGGACGAAGTGTCGCAGCGCGCGCTCGTCGACTGGTGGCTCTGTCCGTAACTCTACGGACTCCCTCTCTCCGTAACACTTCGGTTTTCGCCTTCCCCCCGCATGCGCAACACTGCGTGCTACGGAGAACCGCGTCGCACGCTCGGGCTTCACGCTTATCGAAATCCTCGTCGGCATCGTCGTCATCGCCGATGGCGGGCATGGTCGCGCCCAATGTCTTCAAGCGCGTCGGCGAAGCGAAGACCGTCACCGCCGGCTCGCAAATCGAAATGCTCGGCGCGCGCTCGACGCCTACCGCCTCGACAACGGTCGCTATCCGAGCACCCGAGAGGCCCTTGACGCAAGACCCCCGCCCTATCACGGGCGGGGGTCTTTCCTTTCGGGTTCTCTGCGCTTCAGGGAATCGCACCCACCGCCCGAGCGGCATTCAGACGGCCCTTGCCATAGAACGGGTCAGTTCCGGGCTGCCCAAGGTCATCGCTCGAAGTTTGCAGGATCGCTCGCAATTGCGAAGGGTTGCTCCGACCAGTGGCCGCAATCACTGCGGCAGCGACGCCCGCCACGTGCGGGGAGGAAAAGCTCGTGCCTGCGCCGCTCACACGGAACAGTCCGAGGTTCGACGGGCACGCGGGTCCGTCGATAACGGGCGGTGGTAGCGGAGCGCCTGGCGACGGCGGAGGCGGCTGGTGCCAGGCGAGCGCGGTCTGGGAACACGGCCCACTCACGAACGCATTGGCCGTTGTGACGCCACCGCCGGGCGCCGCCAGACTGATCGCCGAGCGACCGAAGTTGGTGTAGGGAGCAACCGCGTCGGGATTCGTGAAGGGACCAACGGACGTCGGCGCCGCGGTCGGGCCGGTTGCCGACACGCACACCACCTGCGGCGAGTTGCAGTACGTGAAATAGATGTTGTCGGTGTGGTCGATGTCGGCTGCGCTGTTGCCCGCGGCGACCACGATCAATGTCCCATTACGGTTCGCGTAGTTGAACACGCTATTGAGTACCGACACGAAACCAGGGCTCGCGCTCTTCAGGAACGCGCCGCCGAGGCTCATGTTGATCACGTCGGCGCCATGGTTGACCGCGTAGACGATGCCGTTGAGAATGGCGGCGGTCGAGCACGTGTTGAATACGATGCACACCTTCACGCCAAACAGCGTGGTTCTCGTCGTGACGCCGGCAAAGAAGCCGGAGTTGCTGGCGACGATCGACGACACGAGCGTGCCGTGCGCGTTGAGATCGGTGATGGGATTAAGGTTCAGCGCGCCAAACCACGTCTGCAGCCGGGCGTCTTCGTCCGGCCGCAGTGAGATCGAGCGGGTCAGATCGACGCGTCCGCTGAGATCAGGCCAGCGGTAGTCGATCCCGGTGTCGAGAATCGCGACCGACCCGTCAGCCGATCCGAGCGCACCACCTGCCCATGCGGCGTCCGCGCTGATCGCGCGCAAGTTCCATTGCCGCGCGAACTGCGTCGCGGTCTGCGGCGCGGTGGCGCTTTCCGTTCCGACCTCACCAGCGTCGAGGGCGGCGGTCTCGGTCGCCGGTTCAATCGTGAATTCGATGTCCGGTTCGACGCTACCGACGCCGTTGGATTTCGCGAGTCGTGTCGCCCCGGCGGGATTGATGCCGGACACGACGGCGAAACCCAGCTGCTCGTACAGTCCCTCGAGGCGGCCACCATTGGTGCTCAGCTCGGCAGCGATCGCGGGCGCCGCGGTGCCGCCCGGTTTGAAGACGACGAGGTATCGCCCTGCAGATTCGACTATTCCCGCGGTCACTTGCATACTGGGGGAGCCAACTGCGGCTGTCTCGATAACGCTGTCGCCGGTGGGACTGACCGGTGCGTTCTCGACGCACGCAACGGCGGTAATCGCGCCGGTCAGGGCAGCGACTCGTAAGACGTGTCTGTGCATGGTGCACTCCTCGGCTGGGGATGAAGCGGGGGGGGGCGCCGGAACTGGAGAACCTGCCTGCGATTCTGGACGTCCGCAAGCATTGCTTGACGTCCGGGATGCGTCTCCCCACTCTGGGGCTGATGACCAAGCACTTCCTGCTCCTGCTCCTGGTCCTGGCTTCGTGCATCGCGGCGTGCAGTAATCGCCAGGAGTCCGTGGCGCAGCCGCCACGCGAACCTCGAGCGCAACCAAATCCTCCGCCGGCTCCCGAAGTCCCACCTGTCGAGCGGCTGCCGGACGACGAGCAAGGTGTGATCGGGGTCGTGAACTCGTCCGGGCGCTCCGGCGCCTACTACGTGCCCGGCGGACGGCGTCTGCAATTGCTTCCCGTGCTGGTCATTCTGCACGGATCGGGACAGTCGTGGATGGAGATGGTTGAAACGTTCCGCACTCTCGCCAAGGAGCGCCGGTTCGCGATCATCGCCCCCGATTCGCGGGACCACGACGGCCAGCTCACCTGGGAGGTCGGCGACCATCCAGGAGACGTGACCCCGGATTTGACCCATACCATCGAGTGCGTCGCGTGGATGCGAGCTCACGCGAGCTTCCTGGTGGACGAGTCCCACGTACTTATTGCCGGCTATTCGGGAGGGGGTAGCAGCGCGCCTTACATCGCGACTAATCGCCCCGGCTTTACGCACACGGCCGTGCTACACGGTGGAGTATTCCCGGGAGGCATCGGCCCGCAACGGATCCGTGCCTGGTTCTCCACCGGTGAGCAGGACCGTTTAAGGCCTGTTGAGCTGGTCCAACAGGCGGCGGCCTCGTTGAGCACGCTCGGCTTTTCGAGCGTGACCTTTCACAGTTATCCGGGGGGGCATGAGCTCAGCGAGCCTGAACTGCGGGAGCTGATCGACTGGTGGCTCGCTCCGTAACACTCGTGAGGGAAGGTGTAGTCGCTTCAATGCTATATTGCAGCCCCCATGCCCCCCTCCCGCTCCCGCATCGGCGTCATCTTCTTCACCGTCCTGATCGATCTGATCGGCTTCGGCATCGTGCTGCCGATCCTGCCGTTCTACGCGCAGCGCTTCGGCGCCGCGGGCCTGGGATACGGCGGCGTCATCGGGGT
>WNGA01014713.1_pt1 | contig 11548 bp, 13 predicted proteins | sample 5400061 | NCBI WGS metagenome assembly WNGA01 (sample SAMN13153366, study PRJNA577476) | soil metagenome | isolation source: 100 cm soil or saprolite under grassland replicate 2 | place: USA:California | collected 2016-06-15
GCCGACGAGCCCGCAGCAGCTGGCGGGGATGCGAATCGAACCGCCGCCGTCGTTGCCGTGCGCGACCGGCACCATGCCGGTCGCGACCGCGACCGCCGAGCCGCCGCTCGACCCGCCGGGTGAGCGCGATGGGTCCCACGGGTTGTGCGTCGGGCCGTACGCGACCGGCTCCGTCGTGGGCACGAGGCCCAGCTCGGGTGTGTTCGTGCGGCCGCAGCAGACGAACCCGGCCTCGGTGAAACGCCGCACGAGGTTGTCGGTGTAGTGCGGGCGGTAGTCGTTGTCCTTCAGGAACCGCATTCCCTCGTGGTACGGCTCGCCCTGGATCGCGCACATGAGGTCCTTGAACAGCGTGGGCACACCGCGGAACGGGCCGTCGGGCAGGGCGGCGGACGCGACGGCGTCGCGCGCCTGGTCGAAGCGCGGATGGATGACCGCGTTGAGCTCCGGGTTGAGCTTCTCGATCCGATTGATGGCGGTGTCGACCAGCTCGACCGGCGAGAGCTGCCCGGTACGAACGAGCTCGGCTTGGGCGGTGGCGTCGAGAAGGGCGAGATCGTCAGTCATGCGGTCACGCTACGGCCGCCGCCGACGCGGGTCCAGCGTCAGGAGTGCGGTTGCCGTGGCCCCCGGCACAACAGCGCGAGCGTCACGTCATCGCGGATGCGGCCGGGTGCGTACGACGTGACCTCGTCGACACACCGCTTCACGATCGCCTCCGCCTCGTCCGACGCCGAGGCGCACACGAGGTCGGTGAGCCGCTGGACGCCGAACTCCTTCCCGACTGCATTGCGAACCTCGACCAGCCCGTCGGTGTACACGGCGAGCGTGTCACCGGGGTCGAGTCCCGCGGACGCGGTCCGCCATGGCCCGACGAAGGGGCCGACGATCGGTCCCGTCGGGTCGAGGTCGACCGCGTAGGTGGGCGAGCACAGCAGCGCCGGCGGGTGACCGGCGCTCGCGTAGCGGATCTCCCCGGTCCGCAGCTCGACGACCGCGACGAAAGCGGTGAGGAAGGTCTCGTCGCCGAGGTCGTCGAGCTGCTCGGCAGCCCACAGCACGGCCTCGTCCGGCTCGAAGCCGTCGCGCAGCCCCGCCCGCAGCAGCTCCTTGCAGCGCAACGCCAGGATCCCCGACACCGCGCCGTGCCCCGAGATGTCGACGACCACCAGCCCGAGCGCTGACGGCGGCAGCTGGATCACGTCGTAGCAGTCGCCGGCGACGACGCCCTCCGCCGGTTGCAGCTGAGCGGCGACGCTCCAGCCGTCAGGGAGCTCCTCGACACCGGTGGCGAGCTCGGACCGCAGTTGGAGCACGACCGACGCGCTCTGCTCGATGGTCTCACGCGCGCGCACGGCGTCGTAGAGGGCGCGGTTCATCTGGAGACGCATCGTGTCGACGTCGCGCGCGAGGTTCGCGATCTCGGGCGGGCCATGAGGTGGGATCACGCCAACCTTTCCGCTGCGCGCGCTGCGGACGGCGCGCGCGAGACGGTCCAGCGGACGGGTGACCCAGTGGCGGATGAGGAGCGCGGCAATCAGCGTGGTTGCGAACGCGAGACCGAGGGCGATCCCGATCGTCGCGTTGAGCTGGATCCGGAGGTCGTCGAGGCGGTTCTGCGTGGCGCGCAGCTCGGACTGCCTGCTCGCGCTCAGTGGAGCGTCGGCAACGAGCTCCCGCTGCTGCGTGATGAGGTCGTCGCGCTGCGTGCTGATACGCAGCACGGCGGCACCACCCGCAAGGACGATGACGAGGTACGCGAGCGAGATGAGGAGCAGGCGCCGGCGGAGCGACACGCCCGGCACTGTATCGGGACAGACCGGCACGACTCGGACCTTCTACCAGCCCCGCAGATCGACTCCCCAAGTGTCCACGACCTCGTCACCCGTCGCGAGGTGCATCTGCTCGTGGTAGGCGACGGTCGGGTCGATGTGAGCAGGAAGGACGTGGACCCTGTCGCCCACCGCGACGGGGCTTTCGGGTCCGAATGTGACGTGCTCGTCAGAGCAGTACCACACAGTGTGACCAATGACCGTCGGGTCGCCGTGGTCCATGCCCAACGCCTTGAGGCCGCAGTCCGCGACCGCCCAGCCGTCTGACACCGAGATGACGGTGGCCACGATCGACAGCGCGAGCTCGAACGGCAGGTCGAGATGGCCGTAGGCGGTGTCCATGAGCGCGTACGAGCCGGCCTGGATCTCCGTGACCCACGTGTTGATGTCGAACGTGCCGGTCCCACCACCCGAGACGAGCTCGCCGCCAACGTCGGCGTGCGCGTCGAGGAGCTGGCGCATCGCCGTCTCGGTCTGCTCGACGCGCGTCGCGCGGTCGTGCAATCCGACGACGTGACCTTCGTAGCCCATGACCCCGCGCACGACGAGACCGCGGGCGCGCGCGAGATCGGCGAGCTGCCCCGCCCGCTCAGGGGGGCATCCGCACCGCGGCATCCCCACGTACACATCGACGACGGCCTCGCGCAGCCCGGCCTGGGCGGCGGCGTCGATCGTCGCCTCGGAGTCCACTGCGACCGTGACGCGCGCGTCGAGCGCGGCGAGGCGCGCCAGCCGGTCGGGATCGACCACCTCGTTGGCGAGCAACAAGTCGTCGCCGAGGCCGGCCTTGGCCATTCCCTCCATCTCCCTCGGAGTGGCGCACGTGAACGTGCGATGGCCGCGCGCTGCTTGTTCGCGCGCGATCGCGATCGTCTTGTGCGCCTTCACGTGCGGCCGGCACCGCTCGCCGGGAAGCGCGGCGGCCATGGCGGCGAGGTTGTGCTCGAACGCGGCCGTGTCGACGACGAGCGCCGGCGTCGGGAGATCGTGCACCTGGGTCATGCGGATGCGAGCATTGCAGAGATGGCTCCGTCGCCCGAAGACCGACCGCCCGTCGCCACCGACTACCACACCGACGACCTCCCGCCGCTCCCGCAACGCGACTACTTGATCCCCGCCGAACGGTGGGTCGAGGCGCCGCCCGAGCTACGAACGCTCGGAGCCGACTTCGGCGTCACCCTCGTGGCCTACAAGCGTCGCATCGGGCGTTACCTGCTGTGGCGAGCCGGGCCGGCGTCGCGCGCCGACGCTCGCTACATGGCGATCGCGGCCGACGACCTCGACGAGCGGTACACGTTCCGCCTTCGGCCCGACGGCAGCGGCGACGGCACGAGCGCCGACGGCCGGTCGCACGAGCGCTTCCGCACGTGGAAAGAGGCGCTGCGCGACCACTAGCGGCGGACGCCGGGAGATCGCCTCCTCCTTCGCTTTACAGAGGCGTCGTCGGCGACCCCCGGCGCCCGCCCCTCCCCCTCGCTATGTAGAGGCGGCGACGGCGACCCCTCGGCCCGCCCTTCACCGCGAAGCGACGGCGTCGTAGGCGCCGGCGTGCACGCGGTCGAGCACCCGCGCTCCGCTAAGCCACGGCGTCGCCGACGCCGGCGCGCAGACGGTCGAGCGTGCGCGCCAGGATGCGTGAGACCTGCATCTGGCTGACGCCGAAGCGCTCGGCGATCTCGGACTGGGTCAGCCCGTCGTAGAAGCGGAGCACGACGATCTCGCGCTCCCGGTCCGGGAGCGATTCGAGGAGCTGTGACACGATCATCCGCTGCTCGACCTCCTCGAGCCCCGCGTCGACGCTGCCGTGCCGGTCGATGACCCCGGCGGCGCCCTCCCGGTCGGTGTTCTCGATCGGCGCGGCGACGATGGCCCGCCCGGCCTCCAGCGCTTCGAGCACTTCCTCGCTGGACAGCCGCGTGTCGGCGGCGATCTCGTCGATGGTCGGGGAGCGCCCGCTCCGCTGCGTCAGGGTTGCGACACTCTGGTTCACCTCGAGCATGAGCTCCTGGAGGCGACGCGGCACGCGCACCGCCCAGCGTCGGTCCCGGAAGTGCCGCTTGAGCTCGCCCTCGATGGTCGGTGTCGCGAAGCTCGAGAACGCCAGGCCGCGCTCGGGATCGAAACGCTCGACCGCCTTGAGCAACCCCACCAGCGCGACTTGGAGGAGATCGTCGTGGCGTTCCCCGCGCCCGCCGAAGCGTCGCGAGACGGCCTCGGCCAGCCCGATGTTCATCTCGATGAGCCGATCCCGCTGCCGGCGGTCGCCGGTGCGGTGGTACTCCAGGAACAGAGCGGCCCGCTCCTCCGGGTCGGTCTGCATTCTCAGTGGTTCTGCGTTCGCTTGAACAGGTGGAAGCGGAGCGCGTCACCGTCGCGGTCGAGGTCGTGCTCGTCGACGACGGCGTCAACGATGGTTCGGGAGAGCTCGCTGGGCTTCGATTCGCCGCCCGGCTCGACCGCCGGCCCGGTCCCTTCGACCGCGAGGCCGTTGTCGAACAGCCGGAACACCAACGTGACCACCCCGGTGGCGTCGGGGCGCATGACGGAGTGGCACAGCTCGTCGACGCCGATGCGGAGGTCTTCGATCTCGTCGTAGGTGAGGCCGGCGCGGCTTCCCGCGTCGGCCGCTGCGAGACGCGCGAGGCGGAGGAAGTCAGGCGTTCCCGGGATGATCAGTCGAATCTCGACCGGGTGTTCGGGCATGGATGACCTCGGGGTCCCGCTGGCGGTCTCCGATGTTCCCCCCCGAGTCAGGCTCGTGACAAGGCTACGGGGACCGCCGGCGGTGGGATGCCGCCGGCTTCCCGCATGGAATGCGGCCGTCGTGGGTACCTTCCACTATGCACAACGCACGTGCGTTGGGGGTCAATCCGCCGTGCCCGTGATGCTCGAGAGCCCTGAGAACGTGGTGGGCGAGTGCGAGCTCCGCCTGCAGGTCCCGGCCACCATCGAGCACCTGCGAACGGTACGGCTGGTCGCAGCCGACGCCGCCGAACGCGCCGGGTTCGACTGCGACGAGACCGACGACCTCCGGATCGCCATCGACGAGGTGTGTCACGCAGTGTTGAGGAGCACCGAAGCGCCGATCGTCGTGGGGTTCTCGGTCGCGCCCGGCCTCGTCGAGGTCCGCGGCGCCGCCGAGCGGCACGGCGCGACCCGTGCCCTCCAGCTCTCACGGGTGTCGCAGCTGATCGTCGGGTCCGTCTCGGACGATGTCGAACTGATCGATGGCTCATCGGAGATTCGCTTCGTTCTCACGAAGCGAGCGGCCGCGTCGGCCGCGAGGAGTTCTTGATGGTCGACGTGCGGGCACCGCGCGCACGCGCGCACCGCCAGACCGCCGAGCGCGCCCGCCGGTACGCCGGCGCCCCGATCCCGGCCGACGCGGACCGCGACCGCCGGATCGACCATCGCTTCGAGATCTACCGCCGTACCCGCGACCGCGCGGTGCGCGACGAGCTGGTCGAGGAGCACGCCCCCCTGGCGCACTTCCTCGCCGGCCGGTTCTCGAACCGCGGCGAGCCGCGCGACGACCTCGTCCAGGTCGCGCTCGTCGGCCTGCTCAAGGCGGTCGAGCGCTTCGACCCCACCCGCGGCCTCCAATTCTCGACCTTCGCCACCCCGACGGTCCTGGGGGAGCTGAAGCGACACTTCCGCGACCGCGGGTGGACCGTCCGGGTGCCGCGACGCGTGCAGGAGCTGCATCTCCAGCTCGGTCGCATCATCAGCGCTCTCGGCCAGGAGCAGGGCCGGTCGCCGACGCCGGCCGAGATTGCCGAACGCGCCGGCGTCTCCGAGGAGGACGTGCTCGAGGCGATGGAGGCCGGATCGTTGTACCGCCTGGTGTCGCTGGACGGCTCCGCCACCCCCGACGACGAAAGCGGCGACCTGGCGGCGTGCCTCGGCGGCGACGACCCTGCGTTCGCGCGCATCGAGCACCGCGACGAGCTCGCCGAGCTGCTGGGCGTGCTTCCCGAGCGTGAGCGGCGCATCGTCGAGCTGCGGTTCTTCGAGAGCCTGACCCAATCCGAGATCGCCGAGCGCGTCGGCGTCAGCCAGATGCACGTCTCGCGGTTGCTCACCCGGAGCCTGGAACGGCTGCGCGCGGAGGCAACGGCGTGAGCGCATCGGCCAGTCGCGCCCGGGGACGTGGCAACGGCGAGCTCGACGCGCAGGACGGCGCCGCGGACGAGCTCTGGACGGTGTTTCCTTCCGTCGCGCCCAGCGCGGCCAGCGCCCGACGGTTCGTAGCCGCGGCGCTCGGGAGGTGGGGCTGCCCGGACGACTTCGTCGAGCTCGTCTTGCTGCTGACGAGCGAGCTGGTAACGAACGCGTACCGGCACGCCGGGTCCGAGACGCGCGTGTCGGTACGCGTCGAGGACGACGTCGCGCGCGTGGAAGTACGCGACGTCGGTCCCGGCGAGCCTCAGCTCCGTCCACATGACGCCGAACGCGTCGACGGCCGCGGTCTGCAGATCGTCGACGCGCTTGCTGATCGCTGGGGCTACCGCTCGAGCGATGCCGGTACCAGCGTGTGGTTCGAGCTGGTTCGCCCTCAGTAGTCGCTGGGTACTCTGTCGCCATGGTTTCCAACGGGTCTGACCTGCCCGCGGACGAGGGCTTCCGCGTCTCGGTGCAGGACGAGGCGGGACAGCCGACGGTGGTCGTCGAGGGCGAGGTGGATGTCGCCACCGCACCGGCGCTCCGTGACGAGCTGTACCGCCTGATCGAGCGGGGCTCGCCCACGATCGTCGTCGACCTCGCGAGGATGGATTTCATCGACTCGACCGGCCTGGGCGTGTTCGTCGGGGCGCTCAAGCGGGCCCGCGAGGGCGGCGGCGCCATCGAGCTCCGGGGCCTCCAGCCCGCCGCCCGCAAGGTCTTCGACATCACCGGCCTGAGCTCGGCGTTCACGATCGCCCGCTGAGCGCTCCAGCCGCCCCAACCGTCTCCGCGTCCGGCTTCGTCTCCGCCCACAGCCCGGCGCTACCGTACGGTTCGTAGGAGTGAACGCTCCCAGAGTGGAGACGCCCATGAACCGGAGCATCCGACCGGCGCTCGACTGGAAGCCGGGCACCGACGCCGAGTACGGCGACATCCGCTACGAGCTCGCCGAGGGAATCGCCAAGATCACGATCTGTCGGCCCGAGGTCCGCAACGCCTTCCGGCCCCGCACGCTCTTCGAGCTCCAGGACGCCTTCGAGCGCGCCCGCAACAACTCGGACGTGGGGGTGATCGTGCTCACGGGCGAAGGCCCGGACGCGTTCTGCTCGGGTGGCGACCAGCGGATCCGCGGCGATGACGGCTACGTCGGCGACGACGGCGTCGGCCGCCTCAACGTCCTCGACCTCCAGATCCAGGTCCGCCGGCTCCCCAAGCCGGTGGTCGCGATGGTTGCCGGCTACGCCATCGGCGGCGGGCACGTCCTGCACGTCGTGTGCGACCTCACGGTCGCCGCCGACAACGCACGGTTCGGCCAGACCGGGCCCAAGGTCGGCTCGTTCGACGGTGGCTACGGGTCGGGCCTCCTCGCCCGCAGCGTCGGGCAGAAGAAGGCGCGTGAGATCTGGTTTCTCTGTGACGAGTACGACGCGGACCAGGCGCTCGACATGGGCCTCGTGAACAAGGTCGTCCCGCTCGAGCAACTCGAGATCGAGACGGTGGCGTGGTGCCGGCAGATGCTCCGGCACAGCCCGCTTGCGCTGCGCATGCTGAAGGCGTCGTTCAACGCGGCGGACGACGGACTCGCCGGCATCCAACAGCTCGCCGGCGACGCGACGCTCCTCTATTACATGAGCGAGGAGGCGCAGGAGGGCAAGCGCGCCTATCTCGAGAAGCGTCGGCCCGAGTTCGACCGGTTCCCGAAGCGCCCCTGACATGACCACCGCGGCGGAGTGGGCCGCCGGGGCCCGCCCGCGAACGCTCGGGGCTGCGATCTCACCCGTGCTCGTGGGCACGGCCGCCGCCTACGCGGCGTCGGAGTCGGTGATCTGGTGGCGCGCCGCGGCCGCGCTCGTCGTCGCCCTCGCGCTCCAGATCGGCGTGAACTACGCCAACGACTACTCCGACGGGGTGCGCGGCACCGACGTCCGGCGCGTCGGGCCTCTGCGCCTCACGGCGTCGGGTGTCGCGGCGCCGGCGGCGGTGCGCAACGCGGCCGCGCTCTCGTTCGCCGCCGCGGCGGTGGTCGGCCTCGCCCTCGCGATCGCCGTCGACCTGCGGTTGCTCGCCGTCGGGTTCGTCGCCATCGCCGCCGCCGTGCTGTACACGGGCGGCCCCCGCCCCTACGGATACAGCGGTCTCGGCGAGCTCGCGGTGCTGCTGTTCTTCGGGTTCGTGGCCACGACGGGGTCGGCCTACGTGCAGGTCGAGCACGTTCCCGCCGGCGCGTGGTGGGGCGCGGCCGCGGTCGGCTTGCTGGCGTGCGCCATCCTGCTCGCGAACAACATCCGCGACATCGACACCGACCGCGCGGCCGGGAAGCGCACGCTGCCGGTGCGCATCGGGGCACGTTCTGCTCGCGGGCTGTTCGCCGGCTGCATCGCGGGCGCGTTCGTGGCCGTGGCCGCCGTCGGCGTCCTCTACCCGCCCGCATTCATCGGCCTGGCGGCCATCCCACTCGCAGTGCGGCCCGTCCGCCTCGTCGCGACCCGCCGCGACCCGCCGTCGCTCGTTGCCGCCCTCGTCGGCACGGCCCGTCTCGAGCTGGTGGTCTCGGTGTTGCTCACCATCGGGCTGGTGACCGCGTGAACGAGCACCGGCTGCGCATCGGGGATCGGATGGTGACGCTCGTCGCCGGCCCGGCAGGCTGGGGTGAGAGCTCGCCTCTTCCCGGGTACGCCTGCGACCCGCTCATGTCGCGCCGCGCGGCCGAGGAGGCGGCGTGCGCCGGCTGGCCCGCACCGGTGCGCGACGTGGTCCCGGTCAACGCGCTCGTGGACGACCACCCGGTCGACCGCCAGGCGCTGGCGGGCTTCCCGGCGGTGAAGGTGAAGGTCGGGCGGGCCGACCCGGGCGCCGACATCGACCTGGTCGGGGCGGTACGGGACGCGGTCGGCCCATCCGTCGCGCTGCGCGTCGACGCCAACGGCGCGTGGGACCTCGACACCGCCGCCGACGTCATCGAGCGACTGGCTCCCTACGACCTGGAGCTCGTGGAGCAGCCCGTCGCCGGGCTCGGCGAGCTCGCGCGGCTACGGCGCCGCATCGCCGTTCCCCTTGCCGCCGACGAGAGTGTCCGCTCGGTCGACGACGCGCGGCGCCTGGCCGCGTGGTACGCCGCCGACGCCGTCGTCGTGAAGGTCCAGGCGCTCGGAGGGGTGCGCGCCGCGCTCCGAGTCGCCGACGCCGCTGGCGTGCCGGCCATCGTCACGTCGATGCGCGAGACATCCGTGGGGATCGCCGCCGGCCTTGCCCTCGCGGCTGCGTTGCCGGAGCTCCCGTACGCGTGCGGCCTGGCGGCGCGGATGCCGGGCGGCGACGTCGTGCGCGACCCGCTCGTCGCCAGGCAGGGTCGGCTCCACGTGCGCTCCGTCGAGCCCGATCCGGAGCTGATGGCCCGCTACAGCACCGCAAGCAGTCAGGAGGTGAGGTCGTGAGCGAACCGGCGCAGCACCGCGGCCACCGCCTCGGGCTGCTCGAGGTGCACAGCGTGGCCCGCCCCGCCGATCAGCACCGGGTGCACGTCGGGCCCGACGCGCTCCGCCATCTCGAACGCGATGTCGACGTACTTCTCGTCGAGCGTGCCCGCGATCGGGAGGAGCGGCGGCGCGAGGTCGCCGAGCCGGTCCCACAGCGGCTCCTGCGTGCCCGGGCCCAGCGCCCGCAGCGCGTGCGTGAGCGTCGCGACGGTGTTGCCGGCGCGGCGCGTCTCGACACCGGCCGCCTCGGGCGGCAGCGTCGCGAACAGCGGCTGGCGCAGCCAACGGTCGAGGAAGGCGTCCACTCCGTCGCGCTCGACGTCTCGCGCGAGCTGCTCGTCGGCGTCGCCCATCGAGTAGCCGGCATACACCGCCCGGCCGCCGTGCTCGCCGATCGCAGCGGCCGTCTCCACGAATCCGAGCCCGGTCGGCACGTCGAGGGCGACGGCATCGATGTCCGACGGCAGGTGATCCCGCACCGGGTCCCACGCCGCCGCCGTCTGCGTGAACCCCGGCACCAGCACCAGTCGCACGCTCCGATCCTCGCATGACCCGCGACGCCACCACCGCCTTCGCACGCGCGCTCGTCGACGAATGGGTCCGGGCCGGAGTCACCGACGCGTGCCTGGCGCCCGGGTCGCGATCGGCGCCGCTCGCGCTTGCGCTCGCGGCCGACGACCGGATCCGCGTGCACGTGCACCTCGACGAACGATCGGCGGCATTCTTCGCACTCGGAACCGCGAAGGCGAGCGGGGCGCCAGGGGTCGTGCTGTGCACGTCGGGGACGGCGGCGGCGAACTTCCATCCCGCCGTGCTCGAGGCGCACCACTCCCGCACCCCGCTGATCATCTGCACCGCCGACCGGCCGCCCGAGCTGCGCGACACCGGCGCGGGGCAGACGGTCGACCAGATCGGGCTCTATGGCGGCGCCGTCCGCTGGTTCTGCGAGGTCGGCGTGCCCGAGGACCGCCCGGACGTGGGGACGTCGTGGCGCTCGGTGGCCGCGCGCGCCGTCGCCGAGTCCCACGGCCCGCCCGCCGGGCCCGTGCACCTGAACCTCGCGTTTCGCGAGCCGCTCGTGCCGACGGGCGCGCCGCTCGTCGACGCGCCCGGTCGACCCGACGGCCGCCCCTGGACCAGGGTGACGCGCGCGACGCGTATGCCAGAACCCGCGACCGTCGCACGCGTCGCCGGCGCCGTGCGTGAGCAGCCCCACGGGCTCGTCGTCGCCGGCTGGGGGAGCGGTGCGTCGCCCGCCGCCGTCGGGCGCTTCGCCGCCGCGGCCGGGTGGCCGGTGCTCGCCGACCCGATCTCGGGACTGCGCGCCGGCCCGTACGCGATCTCGACCTACGAGGCGCTGCTCCGCAGCCCCGGCTTCGCCGAACGCCACCGCCCGGACCTGGTGGTCCGCCTCGGGGCGGCGCCCACGAGCAAGCCCCTCACGACCTGGCTCGGGCCCGAGACCCCCCAACTGCTCGTCGACCCGGACGGCGCGTGGCTCGACCCCGGCCGCGGCGCGACCGAGCGGCTCGCGATCGACGCCGACCCGCTGCTGACGGCGGTTGCCGACGGCCTCGCGCCCAACGGCGGCCGCACGTCGGACTGGTTGCGCTCGTGGCAGGACGCCGAGCAGGTCGCGCGCGCTGCGATCGACCGCCTCCTCGACGGCTGGGAGACGCTGTTCGAGGGTCGGATCGCGCGCGACCTCGTCGACACCTTCCCCGACGGCGCGACGCTGATCGTCGCGTCGAGTATGCCGGTGCGCGACGTCGAGGCGTTCGCGCGGCCGCGGTCCGGCATTCGCTTCCTCGCGAACCGCGGGGTGAACGGCATCGACGGGTTCGTGTCGACCGCGCTCGGCGCCGCCGCGTCGTCACCCGCGCCCGTCGTTGCGCTGCTCGGTGACCTCTGTCTCCTCCACGACGGCAACGGGCTCGTCGGCGCGACGGACCGGGGCATCGACCTCACGTTCGTCGTGCTCGACAACGACGGCGGCGGGATCTTCTCGTTCCTGCCCCAGGCGGAGCTGCCCGAGCACTTCGAGCTGCTGTTCGGGACGCCTCACGGCGTCGACCT
>WNGA01018844.1_pt1 | contig 11548 bp, 9 predicted proteins | sample 5400061 | NCBI WGS metagenome assembly WNGA01 (sample SAMN13153366, study PRJNA577476) | soil metagenome | isolation source: 100 cm soil or saprolite under grassland replicate 2 | place: USA:California | collected 2016-06-15
AGTTTTCGTGGGCTCGAATCTTGAGGCCCGGAAATATGTCGGCACGGCCACTCGCGTAATCGACCTTGACGGGCATACTGTCGTTCCTGGTCTCACTGACGCGCATCATCATCTATCAGGTGTAGGCTTTCGCGAGATGACGCTGAATCTCGAGGGTATCACCACGATCGACGAGTTTCTTGCGAAGATCAAAGCCAAGACAGAGAAGGCACGGCCTGGCGAATGGATAAGTGGGCGAGGGTGGATTGAAACTTTTTGGAAACCTCCCGTGTTTCCCACGCGCTGGGATCTCGATAACGTAACGCCAAACAATCCAGCGTTTTTTACCCGCGCCGATGGGCACGCGCTGGTGGCTAATAGTGCCGCGCTTAAGCTCGCAGGCATCGACAGGAATACGGCAAGCCCCTTTGGCGGCGAGGTATTGAAGGACAAACAATCGGGCGAACCAACTGGAATGCTGATCGACGCCGCGCAGGGTCTGCTGCGTAGCCACGTCCCGCCTTCGTCCGCGGAAGATGAAGAACGCGCGATCATCCTCGGCGTAAAACGCAACATCGAGCTTGGCTGGTGTCAGATTCAGGATGCGGGCGGCAGCTATGCAGATGTGGATTTGTATAGGAAGCTTTACGGCGCCGGAAGAATAAAGCTGCGCATCTACAAAGCCGTTTATGGACCAGGTCCCGATGCGGCGCGCTTGTTACGCGAAGGGCCGAGTATTGGTGAAATGATCCGGGCAACACTGGTTTACTGCGGGTAAAAGAAGAATCGCTGTTGCCGATGCTCGAAGAAGCACTTCGCAAAGGCGTGCAAGTCGAAACCCACGCGATCGGCGATCGGGCCAATCGTTTTATGCTTGACGAATACGAGAAGGCGTTCAACACAGTGCCTGTCGAGCAAAGAAAAATTCGCGAGCCACGCTGGCGCGACGAGCATACGCAGATAGTCAACCCAGCCGACCTGCCCCGCTTTGCCAAACTCGGAATCATTCCCTCGATGCAGCCCTCACACGCGATAGGCGACCTTTTCTTCGCCCCTAGCCGCTTGGGTATGAACCGTCTTGTAGGTGCCTACGCGTGGCAGAGCTTGCTCAAGACTGGCGCGATCATCGCAGGTGGAACTGATGCGCCTGTCGAGCGAGGCGAGCCCATGATTGAGTTTTATGCGGCGGTCGCACGAAAGGATCAAAAGGGCTTCCAGGGTGAGGGCTGGCATCCTGAAGAAGCTGTGACGCGTCAACAGGCGCTCAAGATGTTTACGTTCTAGGAGGCCCAGCCCGCAACGGCAACAACGATGCGCGAAATCACACGAATTAGGAGTCTGTCGACAGAGGTTCTTACTTCTCATTCACACCGTGGCTTTAGCCCGGTAATACAAACGGGCTAACCGAGTCGAGGAACCGTTTCAACGGTTTCTTGGGGGTGCTCAAGTAGTCAGTTATGCTAAGTTTGCTGCTCTGATGAAACTTCGAGGAAAAGTGTTCTCGCAGGAAAGTGCATCGGGAGCGAAACAAACCGTTAAAACGGTTCCCTGGTTTTTATCGCGGCCATGTCATCGGGCTGAAGCCACGATGTGAATGAGAAGTCAGCAGGTACTTTTTGACAGACTCCTCATCTGGACTGACGAGATTTGCTGTCCGTAGTGTGCAGTCTATGAAGCGACTCAATGTTTCGCCGTGCAAAACTATGAAAACGACGAACCATTCCGCCAATAATCGTCGCGACTTTCTTTCGCTTGCCGGAAAGAGCCTCGGCCTGGCTGCGCTGACTTCATCTACGATCGCTGGCCTTCTTAAAGAGATCGAAGCGGCGACGAAGAGCGTTGCGCACCTGACCCCGGCACAGGCGGCGATGGATGAAGACTACTGGTTCGCGATACAGAATGCCTTCACCGTTACGCGCGGCATCATCAATCTGAATAACGGCGGTGTCTCACCCAGTCCCCGCATTGTCACTGAAGCGTTGGTGCGTTACATCTGGCAGCAGGAAGACGCGACCGCTTACACGATGTGGCAAATCCTCGAGCCGCAGTCTGAGACGATACGGACCGGTCTCGCAGAAGTATTTGGGTGCGATCGTGAAGAGATTGCCATCACCCGCAATGCATCTGAATCGCTCGAGATTCTGTTGATGGGAATGAATCTCAAGCCGGGTGACGAGATTCTTACTACCACCCAGGATTATGGACGCATGCTGACAACTCTGCGGCAACGCGAGCGACGCGAGGGTCTGGTCTTGAAGTTGGTAAAAATACCCATTCCACCGAAAAACCTCGATGAGATTACCGCGGCTTTCGAACGCGGCATAACGCCTCGCACTCGTTTGATTTTGATGGCCCACCAGATCAACATCACTGGCCAGATCACTCCTGTCAAGGCGGTCTGCGAAATGGCGCGCGCAAAAGGCATCGAAACGATTGTCGACGGCGCTCATTCATTTGCTCAGTTTGATTTTAAGCAAACGGATCTCCGGTGCGACTATTTCGGCACGAGCCTGCACAAATGGCTGTTTGCCCCAAAAGGCTCGGGAATGCTATTCGTCAAGCGCGAACGAATTGAAAAGATTTGGCCGTTGATGGCCGCGGAAGAAAAACAGGCCAATGACATACGTAAATTCGAAGAGGTGGGCACACATTCAGCGGCGCCCCGGTTGGCAATTGGGGAAGCACTTTTGTTCCACCGTGGCATCGGCGCCAAACGCAAAGAGGAGCGATTGCGTTTTCTTTCGCGCTACTGGATGAACCAGTTGAAAGATGTTCCCCGGGTTCGCTTTAACACATCCTTTGCTCCTAACCAATCGTGTGCCATAGCAAACGTCAACATCGAAGGGGTTGATCCAGGAAAGATAGGCAGCTACTTGTTTGACAAACATCGCATCTTTACGACGCCGATCATCCACGAAGAGTTTGTCGGCATTCGTATCACCCCGAATGTGTATACCACGCTCAACGAGCTGGATCGTTTCTGCAACATCATGGAGACGATTGCGAGGAGGGGACTGCCCGCATAAGACCTGCCTTGGAGGGAGCGCTTCGTCGGGTCTTTCCCCTCTCATCCACGGGTAAGACGGTGGGTCTCCCGTACCCCGCCGCCCCCAACCCAAAACAATGTACGGGGAGGAGCTAATATGAAGATAAGACACATGATCGCAGTTTCGCTTGCAGCCTTGGTCTTGGTCGCCGGAATCTCAGTTTATTCTCAAGTCAGTCGACCATACCACAATGGTTCTGTTTGGAACGTAGCGTTTATCCGCGTCAAGCCTGGCATGGATACAGCTTATATGAACTATCTAGCCGCGCAGTGGAAAGCCAATCAAGAGGCTCTGAAGAAGGATGGGCTGACGCTCTCCTACAAGGTTCTTTCCGTTGAGGGACACACACCGGGTGAGTTCAACCTGATGTTAATGACGGAATACAAGGACCTCGCAACGATGGAAGCCGGCGAGGACAAAGCTGACGCCCTCGCGCAACGCACGATAGGCAACGACGAAAAGCAGATGCAAGGGTATAAAGATCGCTCCGAGATTCGCGAAGTGATGGGCAATCGACTCGCACGTGAAATCGTTCTGGAAGCAAAGCGGTAGGGCGCGATCTCAAGCGGACCCCAACCGAGTAACCAGGCGCCGCTCTCTGCTGGAGAGCGGCGCTTTAATCACGAGCCCCCTCACGGCGCCGCTCAAGCCCTAAATGATCAGAGGATAGCGATAGATGAACGGAACTATTAGTAGAAGGGCACTATTGAGCAGTGGGATCAAAACCAGCATTGGGCTAGTTTTCTTAAAGGATCTGCCTTTGAACGCCGCGCCTATAGTGGCTGCAGTTCAAGATACGCGAGCCAATGATTTTCAGCCCGCCTTCCAGTGCCTCGACCAGTTTATTGCCCGTCACATGAATGACTTTGGTGCACCCGGAATGACAGTGGCCCTTGCCGACCGAAAGGGTTTGTTGCACGCTTCGCAGTACGGTCTGGCGGATTTGAAGGCCGGATCGCCAGTCAAGCCTGATACCCTTTTCGAGATTGGGTCGATTTCAAAATCATTCGTAGCCATTGCCGCGTTGCAGATAAGCGAAGAAGGCAAGCTGGATCTGAACAAACCAGTCAAGGACTACTTGCCCTGGCTCAAAGTCGAATCAACCTACCCGCCGTTCACCGCGCATCATTTACTCAGTCACACCTCCGGTCTTTCGGGAGTGCCGCTCTTGATTCGAGTCGCGGCCACAACTCTACGTACTGGATCTGAGCCCGGAACCCATTTTGTCTATTCAAATATCGGCTATGTGCTATTGGGATTGCTCTTAGAAGCCACCGACAAACGACCGCTCGGCGAGATTCTGCGCCGTCGAGTGCTCGATCCGCTCGGCATGACCGCCAGCGCGCCCGTCATCACCAACGACATACGCGAACGCCTCGCTATCGGTTACAGCCCACTCTACGAAGATCGCCCATTTCCCTGGAAAGGGAAACTCGCCGAAGCGCAGTGGCTTGAGGTTCCGGAGGCAGCGGGGAGCGTTGCGGCGACTGCCACAGAAATGGGCCCATACCTGCAAATGCTCCTGAATCGTGGTGTTGGACCAAAAGGTCGAGTACTTTCTGAAAGAGCTTTCGACCTCTTTATCAAACCAGTTATTAAGGCCCCGTTTCGCGGCGAAGACGCGAGCTATGGATACGGGTTGTGGACCAGCGTAACAAACGGCCACATATTGCTTCGACACACTGGCGGGATGGTTGCCTTCAGCTCTGCGATGTACGCCGACCTCACTGAGGGATTCGCCGCCTTTGCATCAGTAAACGCCAGACTCGGCGGCTATCGTCCGGTTGCTGTCACGCGTTATGCTCTCGATCTTCTAAGCGCCGCGTCGCACGGACAGAAGCTGCCCGCCGCACCACCTCCGCCAACGCCTCCGGACAAGATTGGGAACGCAGTAGATTACAATGGCACGTATAATTCGCCGGAAGCAGACAAACTTTCGCTCACAGCAGATGGTAAACAGTTGGTCCTTAATCACAAAGGAAAACGCATTGTCCTCGAGCAAGCTGGGCGCGATCGTTTCATCGTAAAGCATCCGAATTTTGAATTGTTCATGTTGGGCTTTGGCCGCGAGAAGGACGTTGTGGTCGAGGCATTTCACGGAGCGAGATGGTGGACCAATGAGCGTTACACCGGCGCAAAGACATTTGATTATCCCAGGGAGTGGGAAACCTTCACCGGTCGCTACCGTTCCGACAGTCCCTGGTACGGCACCACGCGCATAGTGATTCGCAAGGGTCGTTTGCTAATTGATGGCGAGCAGCCACTAACACAAATTGAGCCCGGGGTTTTCCGTCCGGAAGGAGATAGCAGTTCGGCCGAAAGGATTTCGTTTGATACCGTGTTGAATGGAAAAGCCATGCATATTAACTACTCCGGAATCGATTTCTATCGTACCTTCACACCGTGAGGCGTGGCACAGACTTTCAGTTTGTCAGTGGCACAGACTTTCAGTCTGTCAGTAACAGTCCATCCGGAATACTGGAACCGGGGTATTGCCAAACGCTTACTCGAACCAGTTACGGATACCTTCGCTCGGTGGAAGACCACACACGCGGGATTGTTTACCTTTGCTCAGAGCCCGAAACATGTCAGTCTGTATCAGAAGCACGTGGTTTTCGTACTGAGTTTCAAGGGGTAGCTATGCACCATCCAAACGAGGAAGGTTACAGCCGTCCGGGCGTCTATGTGATAGACGATTGGCGCTGAACAATCCAACAAACATCTTACGTTTATTCATACTAAGGAAAACGATCATGTCGATTCCTGCAACCCAGCAACCATCACCGCAACTCTTTTTTTCAACAGTAAATGCTTATCAGCGTACCGAGGCCCTTAAGGCGGCCATTGAATTGGAAGTCTTTACAGCGATTGGTGAAGGCAAAACAGCAAGCCCTGAAATAGCCAGACGCTGCCAGACCTCCGAACGCGGGATGAGGATCCTGTGTGATTTCCTTTGCATCATGGAATTTCTAACGAAGACTGGTGATCAGTACGCACTCACACCCGACAGCGCACAATTCCTCGACCAGAAGTCGCCGGCATACTTTGGTGGCGCGATTGAATTTATGCTTTCGCCACAGTTGACGGATGGATTCAAAAACTTTGCCGACATGGTTAGAAAGGGCGGAACTATGTCCCCGGAAGGAGGAACAGTTGCGCCCGAGCATCCCCTATGGGTCAATTTCGCCCGCGGCATGGCGCCGATGATGGCCTTACCCGCACAACTGATGGCCAAGCTGGTGGATCCAGCGGCTGATAGCAAACTAAAGATCCTTGATATTGCCGCCGGACATGGTTTGTACGGAATTGCTTTCGCCCAGAAGAACCCGTTAGCTGAAGTTGTGGCCCTCGACTGGCCCAAGGTGCTGGTGGTTGCAAAAGAGAACGCGGAGAAGGCGGGGGTGTCGGATCGGTACAGCACAATTGAAGGCAGCGCGTTTGATACGAACCTGGGTGACGGCTATGACCTGGTTCTTTTGACAAATTTCCTGCATCACTTCGATCCGCCAACGTGTGAAGTGCTGCTGAAAAAGGTTCACACGGCATTGAAAGATGGTGGTCGGGCAGTCACGCTCGAGTTTGTGCCCAATGAAGATCGCATCTCGCCTCCGGAAACGGCTGGTTTCAGCGTAATGATGCTTGGCAGCACACCCGCTGGTGATGCTTACACTTTTTCGCAGTTTGATCGGATGTTCAAAACCGCGGGCTTCGCGCACAACGAGATACATGAGTTGCCGCCAACAATTGAGCAAGTTGTGATTTCCGAGAAGTGAATGGAAGGGAGTCTTAGAGTCTGGGAGTCTTGAGTCTTGGAGTCAAATCAGATGGACTTACCCTTACCTCGTAGCCTGCCATCAGCATGAAACGAGCCCTCCGCAGTCGTCTCATGGCTTTCTTTTAGCAGTTGCCTGACGACTTCCAGCAGTTCCATCGTCCGGTAAGGCTTTGTGAGATAGGCAGTGAAGCCGCTCTTGAGCGCTCGCTCGCGGTCATAATCGGCGTGAGCTGTTACCGCCACACAAGGTATTTTGGAGGTTCGGTCGTCGGATTTGAGCTCGCGAAACAGGCCCCATCCGTCCAACACTGGCATAGAAAGGTCAATCATTATCAAATCTGGCCGCTCTTTTTGGGCCATCTTTAGGCACTCCCGGCCGTTGGCGGCCTCCAAAACCTGGTATTCCGCCGAGCAAAGAAGCACCCGCAGCAACTCGCGGTTGTCTTCGTAGTCGTCGGCTATAAGAATCGTGGCTGGCATCGTTTCGAAGATTTCGGGGTTTGACTTATAGCTTATGTCCAAAAGTCCAGTCAAATCGGTCTCGACCGCTGTTCCTTCCGATCTGGCAGGTGGCGACGGCATCTTTCTGACCGGATTACCGCCGCTCAAGAGTATCGCATAAAAACACTTCTTGACTCTATTAATCCTGCCCGTTCATAATCTCCGTAGCGAACTGCCCCCACCCGGGGGCGCTGCGAAACCACGCTGCAGAAAGCATTTCTTGACTCGCTGAATCCCGCCCGTTCATAATCACTTAAGAGACCCTTCTGCCCTGCGAGTCTCTCGACCAGAAGAGTTAATCCCGGGTTGCAATCCTTGCTTTACCCCGACACGATACGGAGGAACGAACTGTGGTGACCGGACAATTGGAAGACAGCTTGCGCCATGAGATAGAAAGTTATGTTGATGGGCGCATTAGCTCAATAAAAGAGGAGATCGCCGAGCTTCAAAGCCAGCTTAACGAATCCTTCACTCGACTGCTCGAACGTCAGGCGGACGTACAAATGGACGGGTCTCTCGCGGGTTCAATTCTCGAGCACCTGCGTGCCGCTCATGAAAAAGGAGTAGATCTCGCCGCCGCTGAGTCTTCACGAGCGAAGGCTTCGAGCGACATGGCAATATTGAAAGCGGCTATTGAGGAGATACATGGGCAGCCATCGCAAGCAGATATCCTAAAGGCACTCGTCAATCGAGCCGCGGGCTTTGCTCCGAGAGTCGCTTTCTTCGTGATCAAAGGCGATCAGGCAAAGGGCTGGCGGGCACGTGGCTTTGAAGGAACCGTCGGCGACAATGCAATTCCACAAATCAGCTTCAGCACCAACAGTGATACAGTCGTGGGCGCCGTCGCGAAATCAAAAACTACTTGGAGCGGTGGACCACAATCTCATTCGGAAGATCATTTGCTGCTGAACCGGTTAGGCGACGAGCCTCCCCAAAGAATCGTCGCCGTTCCTCTCACAGTCCGTGGTCGCGTGGTCGCTGTGCTTTACGCTGACTCGGCCGGTCTGGATTCCGAGGCTATCAATCTCGAAGCGCTTGAAACGCTTGCTCACGTTTCCGGCATGTCGGTGGAATTGGCTTCGTTATCACGGACTCACAGACCAATGGCCACCACTGAGGATCCAGCCAAGGCGCCAGAAGCAGAACCTGGTTATATGCCCACGCGCGAATACGCAGAACCAACTGCGGCGGCGCCTGTCGATTCGTACGCGTTTGGCATGGATACGCTGCGTCCGGAAGCGCCGGCTCCTGAGCCTGAAGCGGTCGAAACGGTCCAACCTGTCGAAACGGTCCATCCCGTCCAAACTCCAAGCGAACCCGCTTCCGAATCTTTTGCCGCTGAGCCGGCCTCCGCGTCCAGCTCATCTGAGCCAACCGCTGCTCCGCTCGGAGGTCGCCGTCGTTACGGTATGGATTCAGAGTTGCCCGTGGCTGTGGCAAACGAAGAAGAGCGCCGCCTGCACAATGATGCCCGTCGCTTTGCTCGACTACTCGTCTCTGAGATCAAGCTTTACAACGAACAGAAAGTCATTGAAGGTCGCTCACAGAGCGACCTCTATACACGACTCAAGGAATACATTGATCGCTCTCGCGAGATGTATGACAAACGAGTCAAACCAGAAGTTGCCGCGCGGTACGACTATTTCCACCACGAACTGGTGAACACGCTAGCCGACGGCGACCCGGATAAATTAGGGGCGCAGTATCCGGGAGCAACTGTAGCGGCGTAAGCCGCGTCCGAGGTGTTCGATAAGCTTTAGCTGTCGGACATAGAGTTTACGACAGTGCATTGAACAAATAAGCAAGGTTGAGCGACAAACCAAAATTTGTCGAACCAGGAGTTTTAGAATTTGGCCAGGAGATTAGGTAAGCGTCGCCTCTCCCTCATCTTGATTGGACTGGCCATCGTAGTCGGTGCGTCACTTCCGTCCTTCATGACTGCCAGCTGTCTGACGCGACAGCAAACCCCTGCCGAAGTAAGAGCCCTGGAAAATTTGCGAGCGATGACCCGTGGTGGAGTCTTGCCTGCGGAGGATGTGGTCGCGCGCATTGAATCCGAGTTTCCGGGCACCAGGGCGGCCGCTCTCAGCTATCCTTCTTCGCTTCGTGCGCGGGAGGCCACGCTTGAGGTGGCCGAATTGCTGCTGAAAGATGGTCAGGCCGCGGCGGTTCCGGTTCTGCTGAAAGATCTCTCCGGTAAAGACGATGCTGCCGCCTTGCTGTCCACTGCTCGCGCGGCTGAGCAAGTGTCGAATCCCACGCGAGCGCTTGCGGCTTATCGTCGCCTCTATTTCTTCGCTCCCGCGGCGGAAGAAAGTGCGGAAGCAGCCAATGCGATTACGCGGCTGGGCTCGAGCATCTCGCCTGGCAACGTTGAAGAAGCTAATCAGCGCGCGGAACGACTGTATGGCGCGCACCGGTTTGATGACGCAGTTCAAGCTTTTGCGGACGCATTCGCGAAGTTTCCAGCGACAGCAACTGCGCAGAACCAATTACATCGCGGTATCGCAGCCTACAACGCGCGAAAAACACCGGAAGCAATCTCGAGTCTGAACGCTATTCCTTCCTCAGCCGGTGAAACCCGCGCCGAGGCACTCTTCTATTTAGCTCAGACTTTCGCGCGCGCTCGGCAGTGGGACCAGGCCCGAGCCACCGTCGAGGAGCTGCGTCGTGGTTTTCCTAACAGTAATTTCGCCGCCCGTTCGCTGGTCGCCGTCGGCAACATAGCCAACGATGCTAAGAACGCGACCGATGCCTCATATTTTCTGCGCACAGCAATTAACTCTTATGCCAGTTCGATCGAAGTTGCACAGGCGCAGTTTGACCTTGCCTGGCAAGCCCACGAAGCGAAGGACTTTCAACAATCGTCGCGAATGCTAACTGAGCATCTGGCGCTTTACGCCGATAAGAACACGGATAATCGCGGCCGTGCGGGTTACTGGGCAGCACGCGACTCTGAGCGCGCCGGCAAACTTGCGGAAGCTCGCGTGCTCTACGAGGCCATGCTCGGGCGTTACGACGCAAACTGGTACGGCTATCTAGCCAAACAAAGGCTGGATGCTCTGGCGCGCAACACGTCACCGCCCAAGACTTTTGCCGCCGATACGATGGTCGGTCGTGCGATTGCAAATCTGCAAACCGTAACCGTGGCAGAGGAATCCGCGGGCGCCGAGGCCGACTTGTTTGTGCTTAAGGCAGATCAGCTCTCGAACATCGGTTTGGACGAGTGGGCCCTGAAAGAGTTGGGTTCGCTGGCTGATTCGGCGCCAGATAGTCCGCGGATCAATCTGGCCATTGCAACCATTTATCGCTCCCAAAACGACAACGTTAGGGCGCTTAACACGCTCAAGAAGAGTTTCCCCGACTATTCGCAGATGAAACCGGAAGAGATGACACGCGAACAGTGGGACGTCTTTTATCCCCTTGCCTATTGGGACATCATCGCGCAGGAGTCCCGCGCTCGTAATCTTGATCCATACCAGGTCGCGGGACTGATTCGGCAGGAGACAGTCTTCAATCCGCGCGCGCGCTCGTCCGCTGCTGCTTACGGTCTCATGCAGGTTCTGGTGCCCACGGGCAGGCTTACCGCAAAAAAATACGGAGTCGACCGCACCATAACTGCCGAATCGCTTTACGAGCCACGCTTGAACATTCAGCTTGGTACAGCATATCTGCGCGATCAGATCGACAAGTTTGGCCGCATTGAATACGTCGCCGCAGCTTACAACGCGGGGCCGCAGCGTGTTCCGCAGTGGCGTGCTTCTTTGCCGGCAGAGATTGATGAGTGGGCGGAAGCGGTTCCTTTCAAAGAGACGCGCGGCTATATTCAGGGTGTAGTGCGCAACCGTTTGCAGTATCAAAGGCTCTATGACGCGAATGGAAAGTTTCGCGCGGAAGTGGGAACGCGTGCTGTAACCAGCCAGCCTGCGTCCGGAGCAACACCATCAGTCGAGTCCCCGAATACAACTGTGCGCAAGCGCCGAGTCTCAGGTGGCGAGGAAGATGAATGAGTTTCAGGGCCGGGAATCTTCGCGTTTCCCTGTTGACAGCATGTTTGCTTGCCCCATGTTTGATGGCCCACTCAGTCTCTGCTCAACAACGTCGCGCTACCAACGCCCGAACAACTCCCGCTGTTCTCACTATCACTACTGAACCAAACGCTACTGTGTGGATCGACGATGTCCGCCGGGGGATAACCGATGGACATCGTCGATCCACACAGTAGCGTTTGGTTCAGTAGTGATAG
>WNGA01011496.1_pt1 | contig 11547 bp, 10 predicted proteins | sample 5400061 | NCBI WGS metagenome assembly WNGA01 (sample SAMN13153366, study PRJNA577476) | soil metagenome | isolation source: 100 cm soil or saprolite under grassland replicate 2 | place: USA:California | collected 2016-06-15
GGTACGCGCCGAGCCGCGGCTTCAGCCGCGCATGACGAGCGAGCCACGGTCCACTTGGTCCCAGACCGTCGCAGGTACCGTCATCCTCGGTAGCGCCTACCCGGTAGCGCTTTACCCCGTAACGCTCTACCCGGCAACGCCTTACCCGGCAACGTATCATCCGTCGTTGTACGCCCCGCCCGCCATATCACATATTGGTGCCCCCCATGACCACCGGCGCGAACGACGTCTGGCTGTTCCGGATCGTGCACCAGGACACGGGCAAGCCCGCTCCGGGCGTGCCCGTGACCGTGCTCGACCGCGCCGGCAACGCGGAAGGCCACTGGGTGAGCGATGCGGACGGGACCGTCGCGATCCCGCGCCGCGAGACGCTCAAGCTGCGCATCCGGGTCGGTTTGAGGAGCGAGGACCCGATCGAGCTCGCGACCGCGACGCTCGGCGAGGGACCGACGCCGCTCGCCGCACCGACGCAGCTGCCGCCCACGATCGGATCAATCGGCCACGCGGGGGAGCGACCGGCACGCGACACGCCTGCTGCACCGCCGCTCCCCCCCCGCGCCGAACAGCCGGAGGTTCCGGGGCACGTCCTCTACTTCCAGCGGCTCGTCATGTTCGCCGAGCCGTCCTCTGCGCCACGTCCCCCCATGGCAGGAGGGGGAGGCCCGCGCGACGGCGCCTTAGACGTCTTCTCGCCCGTGGCGGACGGTCCGTCGGCGATGCGCTACGGCGTGCTGATCGAGGTGGAGGAATACTGGCACTCGCTCGGGGTGCTGTGGGGCGAGTTGCTCTACAGCGTGACGCTCACGCCGGGGGACGAGGCCAAGCTCGCCGTGCTCGACGGCCGCTGGCGACGGGAAGCGGAAGGGCGCGAGCGCCCGCTGCAGATCCTCGCCCGCATGGTCGGGACGTCGATGCTCGGCGACCTGATCACCGCGCTCCGACCCGAGCTGCAGCTCGACCCGCTCACCGTCGCCGAGCCCGGCCTCGAGGCCGTGGCGACGGACACGGTTCAGATGATTCGCGACCGCACCGAGCGCATGAGCCACGCGCTGCGGCGCCGGCCGCTGGGCGTGGTGGACGCCCCGGTCGACGCTCCGGCGACCGGCGCGATCCGTCACGTGCGCAACACGACGCGTGACCGGCTCGTCACCTTCCATTTCTTCGAGCCGCTCGAGCGTTTCAAGGTGATGGTGCGGAGTCCGCGCGCCCGCCCCGTCCTGTTCGTGCCGTTTCGGCTGCCGAACGTCGCGACCGCCGACGTGGTGCGGCGCTTCGGCTACCTGTTCCGGCGCACGCTGCTCGACCGCGGCCTGCTCCCGGACTTGGAGCGACTGCTCTCCGGCGACGAGCCGAGTGCGGCACCCTCGAGCGCGCCGCCGAGCCGGTTGCTCGAGCACATCGAAGCGAACCTGCTGTACTACTCGACCGCGATCATCTCCGCGGGGGATCCGGCGGCGCGGCACGTCGCGCTCGCGAAGCTGCGCGATCCCGCCGGCCGGCCGCTCCCCGATGTGGTGGAGAACACGGTGATCGGGCGCGTCGGCAGCGCCATCGCGCTGCCCCTGCGCTCGGCTGAAGACCTGCCGGGCCAGTGGCGCGACGCGCTCGCCGCCTACCAGGCGCGGCCGTTGCGGGTGAGCGACGGCTTCGTGGTCACGATTCCGCATCCCGGCGTGTGGGTGAGCGCCCAGGCCCACGAGCCGATGCAGCAGCAGCAGGCGGATTCACGCGACGCGGCCGGGTGAGCGCCTCGTCACGGCGGGTCCTTGGTGCTCGCGCGCGGTGGCGTAACGTCCACCGCTGGCTCCTGTGTTCGAGTCTAGGAGCGGCGCTCGCGGCGTGTCCGTTCGGCGGCACGCCGGCCACACCACCTGTGGTCAAGGACAACGCGGCCGCGTTGCGGAGCGCTCAGGTCGCGGCACGCGATTCCGCGCTCGAGCTGCGGGTCGCGCGCCTCGAGCTGCGGCTGGCCGAGCGGGATGCGCAGATCGAGGATCTGCAGGCGCGACTGGACGAGGCGCGGCAGGAGGTCGTGCGCGCGATGGCGAAGCTCCAGACCGTGGCCAGCCGGGCGGAGGCGGCGTCGGCCATCGCGGAAGCGGAGATCGCCTTACAGGCGCTCCGCGCCGCGACCGGCGGGCAGCCGGGAGGGGGCTCGGATGTCGCGCAGGCGGGCACGCTGGTGCAGCAGGCCAGCGCCGTGTTCGCGAAGCAAAACTACGGCGGTGCGCTCTACCTCGCGAACCAGGCGAAAAGCCTGGCGGGCATGGGCAGAAGCCGGCTCGGCGGCGCGGACCAGCCGCCGCTCCGCCCGGGCGAGGTGCCGTTCGCTGTGCCCGTGCGGCTGCAGGCCACGGCCCGCGGCAAGGTGCGGGACGGACCGGGCGCTGCGTACAAGGTGCTGTTCACCGTGGAGCCGGGTGCCGGACTCATCGGCTTTGCCGCTGTAGAGCAGTGGGTGCGCATCGCCGATGAGGGCGGTCGCGCCGGGTGGATGTTCCTGAATCTCGTGGGACGGCGGGAGACGGAGCCCGAGAGCCGTTAGGGGGCGGGAGGCGCGCGCAGCACGCGGTCCCGGCCCTCGCGCTTCGCACGGTACAGCGCCGCGTCCGCACGGGCGAGCAGCGCCTCGGGTGCAGCGCCGTCGTCGGGGAACTGGGCCACCCCGATGCTGACGCTGAGCTTCCCGCCCACCCGCTCGTCGGCCGCGAGGCGAGTGCGGATGCGTTCGGCGGCTTCAATCGCGCCGGGCGCTTTGGTCTCCGGCATCACCACCACAAACTCCTCGCCGCCGTAACGCGCCGCGCAGTCCACGTCACGCGTCGTTTCCCGCAGGACGGCCGCGATTCGCAGGAGCGCGTCGTCGCCAGCCAGATGACCGTAGGTGTCGTTGTATTCCTTGAAGTGGTCGACGTCGGCCATGAGCAGCGCGCAGGGGTGTTCGAGGCGGCGCGAGCGCCGCAGCTCGTTCGCGAGCGCGTCCATCAGGTAGCGCCGGTTGTACAGTCCGGTGAGGTCGTCGGTGACGGAGAGCCGCTCGAGCTCCGTGCGGCTCTCGTGCAGCCGCGCCACCATGTCGTTGAACACCTCGGTGACGTACTTGAGCTCGCCGCCACCCACCACCGGCAGCTGCACGTCGAGATCGCCCGCCGCCACTTTCGCGGCGGCCCGGGTCAGACGGCCGAGCGGCCGCGTGATCAGGAGACCGAGGAAGTACGCGAACAGCCCCACGGCGACGAGCAGCGCGGCGACGATCAGCACGGTCACGTTGCGAAGCCGGGCCACCTGGCGGTAGGCCTCGCTCGCCGGGACCTCGGCCAGGACCGCCCAGTCGGGCCGTGGCACGCGCTTCACGGTCCCCACCACCTCCTGGCCCTCGAGCCCGCGGTACTCCTGGGTCGCTCCCTCGCGCTCGAGCAATCGACGGAAGACGGCGGCGTCCAGGCTGCGGTGCACCAGCTCCGCGGGCCCGGAGCGGGAGCCGACGATCGGGCGGCCGTCCGCGATGATCAGGTACACCTGACCCGACTGCGCCTCGCCGCCGGCGAAGCGTCGCAGCAGCCTCTGGAGCGCGCTGAGGTCGACCTTCGCCGACAGGGCGCCCAGGAATCGCCCCCCCGTCTGGTAGATCGGGACCGCGAACACCACGACACTCCTCTTGAGCGCGGCGTCCCAGGTCACCTCGCCGATCACGGCGTTCTCGTTGCGGATCGTCTTCGTCCAGCCCTGTGGCAGCTGGACCGCCGTGGGCGGCTGGGCCGTGCTCGCCATCGCCTCGCCGTCGGGGTTCACGACCAGCAGCTCCTGGTAATCCGCGAACCGGTCGCGCACCGAGCGGAGATACCCGGTGAGGCGCCCGTGCGCGCGCTCGCTGGCCGCGCGCGCGATCCGGTCGATGTTCTCCGACACCTCGTACGAGCTGGCGAACACGCGCAGCTCGTACAGCCGCTCCTTGACCCAGAGGTCCGTCTCGCGGGCGGCCTGCGCGCTCACGCTCTGCAGCTCGCCCGTGATCTTCGCCGTGAGCGAGCGCTCGTTCTGCAGGTAGGAGATCCAGCTGGTCGTGACGGACGGAACGAGCGTGGCGAGGAAAGCGAACACCAGCATCTTGCTGCGGATGCTGTCGAGCCGCAGCACGCGCAGCAGCCCCGAGACCGCCCGCTTCCACGAGCTCACGCGTTCGCCCTAGAAGCTCGGCTCGTCCGCGGTGGGACCATACACCGAGGGGACGGGAGCGCCGTTGAGCCGCAGGTACACGGTGAGCTGGCCGCGATGGTGCACCAGATGATTCAGCACGGTGCGGCGGTACACGGTGAACTTCGGGTTCGTGGTGACGGTCCGGCCGCCGACCTTGAACGCCCAGGGTTTCGTGAACTCCGTATCCGGGGCCTTGGCGAGGGTGGCGCGCGCCGCGGCCGCGTTGCGGTCGAACAGCTCGAGGATCCGCGCCGTGCTCTCGAGCGCCTCGAACTTGGGTGGCGGCCCACCCGGCGGCATGATGTCGAGCTCGTCGCGCGTGATGGCGTTCACGACCCACCCCGGCAGCTCGGCGACCAGCGTCGCGAGGCGGCCGAGCGTCATCGACTTGGGATGTGGCTTCCAGGAGGACTTGCCGTCGGGTACCCGCTCGAGCACGCGGCGGGTGGCGGTCATCTCTTCATCGAATTCCGGGAGCAGTAGCTCGGCCAGCGGCATGCGCGGCCTCCGTCGCGGGGGAGTCGCGAAGGTACTCGCACGACGGCGGGTCCGGCAAGGCGCTGCTCACGCGCGCAGGGGCTCCGTGGTGCTCCACTCGACCTCCGCGAGGGCGTCGTGGAACGCCGCGGCCGTGGCGGGCCGCTCGCCGCCGTCGGCCGACAGGGCGGATCGGAGCAAGGCGCCGAGCGGCCCCGCCACGAGCGGCGGGCCCCCGACGAGTGCCCGGGCGAGCAGGGATTCGGGTGTGGTCGCCGGGTACGGCGGGCTTCCGGTGAGGCATTCGCACAGCACGGCGGCCGTCGCGTAGAGATCGGTGCGGGCATCAACGCGCTCGCCGAGCAGCTGCTCCGGAGCCATGTATGCCAGGGTGCCGCGCGGCGCACCGGCCGCGTGGGACTCAGGAGTTGGGGGCCGGTCGAGCTCGGCGATCCCGAAATCGGTGAGCTTCACGTCGCCGCCGCGCGTGAGCAGGATGTTTTGCGGCTTCAAATCGCGATGGATGACTCCCTGCCCATGCACGACGTCGAGCGCGCGGCATAGCTGTTTGCCGATCACCACGACGGCCTCGAGGGGCAACGTGCTGCGCTGCTCGAGCAGCTGCGCGAGCGACCAGCCGTCCACGTACTCCATGGTGATGAAGCGACGTCCCGCTGCCTCGCCGATGTCGTGGGTGCGGACCACGTGCGGGTGCGAGATCCGCCGGGCGATGCGGAGCTCGTGCCGGAAGCGGTCGAGCGCGGCGGCGTCCTCGCTCCCCGAGGGCGCGCGTAGCACTTTGAGCGCGACGACCTCGTCGAGCTCCAGGTCGCGGGCCGCGTACACGACGCCCATTCCGCCCGCGCCGAGTGCGCGATCGATCTCGTAGCGCCCGGCGAGCACGTCCCCGGTGGAGAGCGGGCCCTCGGCCGCCGCCGGAGCGGCGGGCGCCGGCGTTCCCCCGCCGATCGCGTCGGTCAGCGCGCGCAGCACGCGCCGCTCCGCGAGCTGCGCCGCGCTCCGCTCCTGCTCGAGGAGCAGGCGCTTGCGCGCGACGCCCCACCGGTATCCGCCCGGGTCGCCGTCCGCGCGCACCACGCGATGGCACGGAATCACCAGGGCCACGGGATTCGCCGCGCAGGCGCGGGCCACGGCGCGGGCCGCGCCGGGATGGCCGACGGCCTCCGCCACCGCGCCGTAGCTGCGCGTCTCCCCGTAGGGAATGGCGCGCAGCGCCTGCCACACGCGCTGCTGGAACGCCGTCGCCTCCACGTCGAGCGGTAGGTCGAGCCGCGCCGCTCGGCCGCCAAGGTGGCGGAGCAGCGTGTCGACCCACGGCGCCAGCGGTGCGCCGTCCTGGCGCAGCTCCACGTCGGGATGCTCGCGCGCGAGCTCCGCCTCGAGCGCGGCATCCGAACGCCCTAGCCGCACCGCGCATACACCGCGTGAGGTGGCGGCCACCAGCAGGCGCCCGAGGGGAAGGGGGGAGGGGGAGTCCACGATGGTATAGCCGAGTATGCGCTCGGGGACCGCGGCGGGTGGGGGCGGTGCCGGAGTGGTTTCGATGGTCGCAAGCATGGTGTGCCTCCTTTCGCGCAACATGCCCGCTCGGGAGGGCCCCCGCTATCCGCTTTTGACGTCGAATCGGGCGCGGTGTAGCGTAGTGCCGTGCCTCAACCTCCGGAGTGACCGGTGAGCGAACGCGGCAAGCGGGCAGCCACGTGGTACCGGTGGCAGGATCTCCCGCGGGAGGAATTGCACGAACGGTTGTCACGCCGGCTCATCACCGGCGACCGCGTCATGCTGGCGCATGTGTACCTCAAGAAGGGCTGCGTCGTTCCGAAGCACTCGCACGAGAACGAGCAGTTCACCTACATCCTGGAGGGAGCGCTGCGGTTTCTCGTGGGCGACGAGGGCGGCGACGAGATCGTGGTGCGCGCGGGGGAGGTGCTGCACCTGCCCGCGAACGTGCCGCACGAGGCGCACGCGCTGGAGGATACGCTCGACATGGACATCTTCTATCCACCGCGCGAGGATTGGCTCAACAAGACGGACGCGTACCTGCGGCGGTAGTCCTCACGAGCAAGCGGGTCCTTCGCGCCTGCGGCGCGCACAAAGCAGTCCTTCGCGCCTGCGGCGCGCCAAAAGCAGATCCTTCGCGCCTGCGGCGCGCACAAAGCAGTCCTTCGCGCCTGCGGCGCGCACAAAGCAGATCCTTCGCGCCTGCGGCGCTCAGGATGACAGGCCGCTCGCTCCGCGAAAGGGAAGGGAGACAACAGGCTTCCCTTCTCTTGCTTCTACGGCGAACCGCGCGCCGCTGTCATTCTGAGCGAGCGCGCGGAACGCGCGCGAGCGAAGGATCTGTTTGCGCGACGCAAAGGATCTGTTTGTCAGCGCGCGTGGCCGATCGCCCTGAGAAACTCCCGGTCCCACGCCGCGGCGATCCCTTCCCGCGGGGAGTAGGGGCCGGGCTGGTAGGCCCGCGAGGTGATCCCCGCGTGGCTCTGCTCGCAGATGTGCCAATCCTGCCGGTTGGTCTCGTCCCAGAAGCGCACGGCATCGTCGGGATCGAAGCCCGGCTGCCCGAAGGCGTCGGGGTGGAACAGCCACTCGCAGGTGATGTGCGTGCGGTCGGGCGCCTGGGGCCACAGCGTGTGGAACATCACGTAGTCCGGGTGCAGCGACAAGAGCAGGTTCGGAAAAATCGTGTAGAAGTAGACCCGATTCTGGTCTTCTGCCGGGAGGTCTCCCACCGCCGGGGCGCAGGCCCGGCCGCTCATGGTCAGGCTGCCGCCGGGCGCGGCGATCACCATGTAGCCGCCGAGATAGGGTCCGTCGAACAGATCGTTCTCCCCGCTCGTGTACGGCGTCAGCTTGGCGAGCCCCGGGTGGATGATGGGGCAGTGCAGGCATTCGGAATAATTCTGAAACACGAGCTTCCAATTGGCGTGCACGTCGTAGTCGATGCGGCCGCCCGAGCGCAGGCTGGCGATGTTGAAGCGGCTGAACCGACCCGCGAGGGGAGCGAACGCGCGCGCGAACGGCTCCGGCTCTTCGGCCAGGGTGACGAAGACGAACCCTTCCCACTCGGCGAGCGCGACCTGGTGGAGCGGGTAGTCCCGCTTGTCGAACCCCGCGACCTCGTTCATGTGCGGCGCGCCGATCAGCGTGCCATCGAGCGTGTACGTCCACGCGTGGTAGGGGCACTGGATGGTCTCGGAGAGGCGTCCGCGCTCCGTTTCGCACAGCCGGGTACCGCGGTGGCGGCACACATTATAGAAGCCGCGCACCGTGCCGTCCTGCCCGCGCACGACGATGACGCTCTCGCCGCCGACGGCGCGGACCGCGTAGTCCCCCGGCTGGGGGAGCTCGGCGGCGCGGCCGACGCAAATCCAGCGCCGCGCGAAGATGCGCTCCCGCTCTTCGGCCCAGATCTCGGGCGCGTTGTAGTAGCGCCCCGGCAGCGTGCGCTGGCCCTGCTGATACGCCTGGGTGGCTTTGACGAACGTCGTCATGGTGCCTAAGGGTATGGAGAGCCGCGCCCGAACGCCACTCCCCGGCGCTCGGGGCCGACCTGCGCCACGATGGTGCCGAGGATGAAGACCGTGGCCGCGGTGAGGGCCATGGCCCACGCGTAGTCCAGATGCTCGGCGAAGCGCGCTTCGAGCCACCCGATCGCGCCCGCGAGGGCCACGCCGCACTGGTAGGCGAACCCCGGCAGGAAGCCGCGCACCGGGTCGGGGGAGAGCTCGTTGATGTGCGCCGGGATGACGCCCCAGGCGCCCTGGACGAAGAACTGCATCACGAACGCGCCGGCCACGAGCAACGGGACCGAGGGCGCGAACGCCCACAGGGGAATCACGACGACGGCAGCGCCGAGTGCGAGCCCGATCGCGCGCCGCCGGCCCAGCCGGTCGGAGTAGAGACCGAACGTGACGCCGCCCATCAGGGCCCCGACCATGGAGATGATGGTGATGTCGCCGCGCTGCTGTGCGGTGAAGCCCCAGTGGCGCTGGAGGAACGTGGGATACATGTCCTGGGTGCCGTGCGACACCATGTTCATCATCCACATCAGCACGGTGATGTACGCGAACAGCGGGAGATTGGCCCGGATCGCGCGACCGAGCCCGCTCCAGCTCTCATGCCGCGTCTCCCGCCACACCTCCGATTCCTTCACGCGCGCGCGCACGAACAGCGCGAGCAGCGCGGGCAGGCCGCCGATGAAGAACAATGGGCGCCAGCCGAAGTGCGGGAACAGCGAGCGGTAGCACAGGGCGGCCAGCAAGAACCCCAGGGCGTATCCCTGTTGCAGCAGACCCGACGTGACGCCCCGCAGCCGCGGCGGCACCTTCTCCATGACGAGCGACGCGCCCACGCCCCACTCGGCTCCCATCCCGATCCCGAACAGCGCCCGCAGAACGAGGAACGTCGTGTAGTTCGGCGCGAAGCCGGTGAGCACCTCGATCACCGAGTAGAACACCAGGTCGATCATCAGCGGAAGCTTGCGACCGTATCGGTCGGCGAGCAGCCCGAAGATGAACGCGCCCACGGGCCGGAACGCGAGCGTGAGCGTGATCGAGAGCGCGATGTCCTTGTCGGACTTGCCGAATTCCTTGGCGATCGCCGTCAGCGTCATGACCACCAGGAAAAAGTCGAACGCGTCGAGCGTCCAGCCGAGGAAGCCCGCGACGACGGTGGCGCGTTGATCGCTTGCCGGAGGGCGAGTCGAGGTCATTGGTGTCCCGGTCGGGGGACCTCTAGATTACACCCGTTCCACACATCCCACGACCCGGAGGATTCGCGTGCGCGCAGGCGGTCTTGCCCTCGTCTTGATCCTGCTCTTGGCCGGCGCTGGCCCGCTGCGACTCCGCGCGCAGAGTGACGGGCCCCGCCCGGCGATCGTGGTGGTGAACCTGCGGTTCGACGGCGAGCATGCCAACGTCCTGCAGCCGGGCGACACGGTGGTCGTGGCGGCCGCGACGAGCAAGCTGCTCGCGACGCTGCGCGCGTCCGAGCTGGTGACGCTGGTCGATTCGAGCGTGGTCGCGGCGGCGGTCGCAGCCGCGGAGGCCGGCGGGAACCCCTGCGGCAACGACTGCGCCGTGGCCGTCGCGCGGCAGCTCGGCGCTCGCTGGGTCGCCAAAGGGACCATCTCGAACCTCTCGAACCTCGTATGGCTGCTCACCGCCGAGCTGTTTGATGCCACCAGCGGGAAGCCCGTGCTCGCCGACAGCTACGAGATCAAGGGGGACGCGAGGCTCATGGCGCCGGCGGGCGCCCACGTGTTCGCGCAGCGGGTCGAGAAGACGATCGGAGGCGCCCGATGATCCGGCGCGCCGGGGTGGTGCTCCTCGTCGGCCTCCTCGGGGGACGCGGTCTCGCTGCGCAGGCGGACTCGGCCGCCCGCTCGAGCGTGCTGGTGCGCGCGGGGCGGCTCATCGCCGTACGCACGGGCACGGTGCTCACGAACCAGGCGATCCTGATCGAGGGCGATCGCATCAAGGAGGTCGGCTCCGCGGAGGCGGTCGCCGGCCATGCTCCGCGCGATGCGCGCGTGATCGACCTGCGCAACGCCACCGTGCTGCCCGGGTTGATCGACTGCCATACCCACATCACCTCCGATCCCGGCGATTACTACAAGCAGCTGTTCCGCATGAGCGCGATCGATGAAGCCGTCCGGGCGCACCTGTACGCGAAGCGGACCCTCGATGCCGGGTTCACCACCGTGCGGAACGTCGGGGCGGGCGAGTTCATCGACGTGGCGCTGCGCAACGCGATCAACGAAGGTGCGATCCCTGGGCCGCGTATACTGGTGTCGACCATGCCGCTCTCCGCCACCGGGGGGCACGGCGACGTGAACGGCATGTCTCCCTACCTCCGGTTCGAGGGCTTCTCCGGGATCGCCAACGGGGTGGACCAGATTCGCGAGAAGATCCGGTTCGAGGTGAAGTACGGCGCGGATCTCATCAAGGTGCTGGCGAGCGCCGGCGTCCTATCCGAAGAGGAGTCGGTCGGCGCCCCGCAGTACACGCAGGAAGAGCTCAACGCAGTGGTCGAGGAGGCGGCGATGTGGGGCCGGAAGGTGGCCGCGCACGCGCACGGCGCGGAGGCGATCAAGCGCGCGGTGCGCGCCGGCGTCGCGTCGGTCGAGCACGGCAGCCTCATCGACGACGAAGGCATCCGCCTCATGAAGGAGCGCGGCACTTACCTCGTCGCCGATATCTACAACGACGATTACATCATCGCCGAGTACACGCGGCTTGGCTTCCCACAGAAGATCATCGAGAAGGAGCGCCTGGTGGGGCGCCAGCAGCGGGAGAACTTCAAGAAGGCGGTGCAAGCGGGCGTAAAGATCGCGTTCGGCACGGACGCGGGCGTGTATCCCCACGGCTGGAATGCCAAGCAGTTCGCGCACATGGTGCGGTGGGGAACGACGCCGCTGCAGGCGATCCAGGCGGCCACCGTGAACGCGGCCGACCTGCTCGGCTGGGCCGACAGAGTGGGCGCGCTCGAGCCGGGGAAGCTCGCCGATGTGATCGCCGTCGCGGGCGACCCGTTGCAGGACGTGACCGTGCTCGAGCACGTGGGGTTCGTGATGAAAGGCGGTCAGGTGGTGAAGGACAGCTTGACGGGAGGCGCGAAAGCGGCGCGCTGACGCGATTTATTGGGCCGTTGCGTCGCCGCCACAGCCCGGTCTTGTGTGACGTCGCGGCGCGCGTTCTTATTGGACAGGCCCTGGCACCTGAGAGTTCGGTTCGATGAACGCGACGTCTCGCGGCGCGCTACTCGCGCTGGCCGCATCGCTGGTGACGTTTCCCCTCCGGGCACAACAGGACACCGCGCGCACGCACGCCCTGCGGACGGCCCCCCTCC
>WNGA01013608.1_pt1 | contig 11547 bp, 8 predicted proteins | sample 5400061 | NCBI WGS metagenome assembly WNGA01 (sample SAMN13153366, study PRJNA577476) | soil metagenome | isolation source: 100 cm soil or saprolite under grassland replicate 2 | place: USA:California | collected 2016-06-15
CGGGGAGGTCCTCGCCGCGAACCTCTTCGGAGGGCGACAGGATCATCAGCCGCTCGATCAGATTCTTTAGCTCCCGGACGTTGCCCGGCCACCGGTATTGCTGGAGCACTTCGACGGCGCCGGGAGAGAGCGACTTAGGTTTCCTACGGAACCGTGTCGAGGCCTCCCGCAAGAAGTAATCGGCGAGCAGAGGGATGTCGTCAGTCCTCTCGCGAAGGGGGGGAACATGGATCGGGACGACGGCGAGCCGGAAGAAGAGGTCTTCGCGGAAAGCGCCCCGCCGGATCTCCTCCTGCAGGTTCTTGTTGGTCGCCGAAAGGACTCGCGCGTCGGAGGCAATCAGCTTCGACCCGCCCACCCTGGTGAATCGGCCTTCCTGGAGGGCGCGGAGCACCTTCGCCTGCGTCTTCGCGGACATGTCGGCGACTTCGTCTAAGAAGAGAGTGGCGCCGTCGGCTTCCTCGAACTTCCCGCGGCGGTCCTCCGATGCGCCGGTGAAGGACCCTCGCACGTGGCCGAAGAGCTCCGATTCGATCAAATCCTCGGGTATGGCGGCGCAGTTCACCTCGACCAGAGGAGCCCCCGCGCGCCCGGAAAGACGGTGAATCTGCCGCGCGACGAGCTCCTTGCCGGTCCCGTTTTCGCCGGTGACGAGGGCGCGTGCATCGGTCGGGGCGACCCGGGCGATTTCTTCCTTGAGTCGCCACATCGGCGCCGAGTCGCCGAGCAGCGTCGACTCGGACTCGCGGCGGTCTCGGAACCTCGCGACCTCCGCGAGAAGGTCGCGACGTTCGATCGCCTTCTGCGCGGTGAGAACCACGCGTTCGAGCGAAAGTGGCTTCTCGAGGAAGTCGTACGCGCCGAGCCGGACGGCGCGAACGGCCGTCTCGACGTTCGCGTGGCCGGAGATCATCACGACCGGTACTTCCGAGAGCCGCCCGTCGGCGGCCTCCAGCAGCGACAGCCCGTCGCGGTCGCGGAGCCAGACGTCTAAGAACACGAGGTCGAAGGTCTCCTCGAGAAAACGGCGCAGACCGTCCTCACCGCTTTCCACCGCAGTGACCGCGTAGCCCTCATCGGTCAGGATCTCCGAGAGCGTCTCGCGGATTGCCCGTTCGTCGTCGATGACGAGGATGCGTCGCTTCTTCACGCGGCCGGAAGCTCGATGATGAATCGCGCACCGCGCGGGCGATTGTCCTCGACGCGGATCGTGCCGTTGTGGTCGGCGACGATGCGCGACACGATGGCGAGGCCGAGTCCGGTCCCGCGTCCCTTGGTCGTGAAGTCGGGAAGGAAGAGCTTTTCCCGGTCGCGGGGCGGAATTCCGCGGCCGGTGTCGGCGACTTCCAGCGTAACGCCGCCGGCGCGGTCGGAAAGCCGGACCGTGATCTCGCCGGCGGGGCCGCAGGCTTCCAGGGCGTTGTCGATCAGGTTGATGAGAACGCGCTTGATCTGTTCCGGGTCAAGAAGGACGCGGCTCCTCGAGAGATGCGACTCGACCCGGACCTGGACCCCGTCTCTAGCGCCCTCGAAGAGGCGGACCGCCGAGCGCGCCAGCTCCGAGAGATCGACCGGCTCGGGCCTCATCTCCGGCAGGCGCGCGAAACGGGAGAACTCGTCCACGAGCGACTTCAGGAAGCTCACTTCGTCCACGATCACTTTGGTTCCGCGCTCGATGGTCTCGGCGAGATCGGGTCCGCCCGCGCGCAGGCGTCGCGCGATCCGCTCGGCGGAGAGCCGGATGGGAGTGAGCGGGTTCTTGATCTCGTGCGCCACCCGGCGCGCGACCTCGCTCCACGCGGCCAGCTTTTGCTCCCGCGCAACGTGCGTCGTGTCTTCGACGGCGACGACCCAGCCGCCGCGTTCCGAGGCGGCGGAGAGGGGGCGCAGGGCGATCTCGAGCCGCCGCTCGCCGGCTTCACCCGGAAGAATCAGCTCCCGCGGACTCGGCGGCACCGCCCCGGAGCCCGCCTCTTCCACCAGAGCGACCAGCGGAGCGAGCTCGGGCCGCCGGCGCAGCTGGTCGAGCGTCACGTCGACTTCGCCGAGCGACAGGAGCGACCGGGCTGCCGGGTTGGCGACGGTGACCAGCCCGGCGGCGTCGAAAGCGACAACGCCCGTCGTGACGGATTCGAGCACGGTCGACACCAACCGGCGCTCCATGTCGAGACGCCGGTTGGTCTCCTGAAGTTCCTCGTTCGAGCGAAGCGTAGCGTCCCGCGCCTGCTGGAGACCGGCCGCCATGCTGTTGAAGGAATCCACGAGAACGCCGAGCTCGTCGTTGGCGGCAACGTCCACGCGGGAGGAAAAGTCGCCCGACCGCAGGCGCCGCGTCGACTCCGCCAGCGCCGCGATCGGTTCCGTGATCCGCCGGGCGAGAGTCATGCCGGTCCAGATCGATGCGAGGAGGACGGCCAGCGTGATGAGGAGGAACGTCGAGACGTTGGCCGCCTTGATCGACGGCTTCTGGACCTCGAGCTTCTGGTAATCGCTCCAGGCGGAGGCGATCGCCCGCATCGCGCGCGCGTCGCCGGGAGGAACTCGGATGCCCGCGGCGAACACCCGATCTCCGGACCGTCGCAAGGCGCGAAAAAGGTGTGAGCCGTCGCGCAAAACCTCGATCTTGAGCGCATCGCCATGGACCCCGGCGGCCTGCAGCGTCTCGGCGGGCAGCGGCGGAATTTCGAGCGACCGCGCGGCCGCGGCGGTTTCCCGGACGCCGCGCCGGTAAATCTCGGCCGAGTCGAGCCGCTGCTCGCGCCGGAAGTTCTCGAGCGCCTCCGGGAGCCGCTTCGCGGCGACGCTTTCGAGCGACAGTCGGGTGAGGGCGCGGGCGTCCTCGAACGCGGTCTCCGCGATCCGGCGCTCGGCCAGGTCCTCGACGGAACGCGCTCGTCCGACCACCTCCCGGACGGGGGAGGAGAACCATCGGTCGATCGAGCGCTGGAGGAAGCCGGTCGCGGTGAAGAAGAGAAGCCCGATCGGAATGGCGGCCAGGCCGATGTAGGTGACGAGAAGACGCGTCTTGAACTGCGATCCGAGGACGCCCCGGCGCCTCTCGAGCCACACTTTGATGAGGGTCCGGCAGAGGACGAAGAGAACGGCCGCGATCAGCGTAACGTTCAGATAGGAGAGGACGAACAGGAGAAGGCCGCGGGTGATCGTCGCCGGGTCCATCTCCTCGGCCCGCTGCCGCAGCACGGAAACGGCCGACCAGACGACGAGCACCGCGAGCGCCAGGAAGACGACGAGCCGATTCTCGTTGCGGTGCCGGCGGAGATCGGCGACGAGGGTCGCGCGACGCGAAACCGGTCGATCGCGAGAAGGCTCTTCTTCGTTCACTGCTCGCTACCCCTCACGTTGAACCGCTTCGACTTCTTCCAGGCGGTCCGCGAGTCGATCGGGATGATGGTGAAAACGTACCCGGCGTCGAAGGTCGCCCGCATCTGGACGTAGAGGTTTCGACTCGGCCGGCCTCGGGGGACGTGAAAGGCGAGCAGGTTTTCCCGCGAGAGGAGCAGCTTCGCCGCCTCGGCGAAGTCCCGGGTCGTCGTCCGCCGGAGCGGCTTGCCATCGACCATCTCCTCCACGGCGTACTCCCGGGTCACCGGATCGTAGGTCGCGGCCGCGCGATACTTTCGCTTCTCGACGAGGTCATCGAACCAGTAAGGATAGCGGCGGTACAGGCGGATCTCGTAGCGGATCGCAGTCTCGAGGCCCGCCTCGATCTTGCGCGCCAGCTCCGGGTTCAGCGCTCCGGCGAGGGTGAACCCGAGAAAGACGTCCCGGCCGCGCGCGTCGACCCGAAGCTGCGTGATCCGCGGACCGTTCCCTTCCTGACCGGCCGCCACGGCCGCAGCGAAAAGGCCGCACAAGACGAACGCGGCCCGGACGGAGCGGGGCATACCCGGGGGATTTTAGCGTTCGGGAACGCGAGAAACGGGAATTCGGCAGCCCCGGGTCGCCGGGCTAACTTTGAATCTCTCTGCGGACCGGCGCGGCCAGACGGTGATTTGCCGCTCCGGTTCTGACGCCAGTCCGCGACAGTGTCTTAGCTTCGGTTCGTCGCCCGGCGGCGGGGGCGCTCGGTGGCGGAGTCGGTCTCCGCGGGCGAGGTCTTTCTCGTGGACGCCTCGGCCAGCGCCCGGGCGAACTCGATGTGGAGAGCGTGCCCTGCCCTGCGGGCGTGGATGTGACCGTCGAGAACCGCGCCCAAGAGCGCGAGATCCCCGATCAGGTCGAGGACCTTGTGTCTCACGAACTCGTCGCGGAAGCGCAGCGGCCCGGAAAGGATCCCGGACTCGTCGAGGACCACGGCGTTCTGCAGGCTTCCTCCCCGGGCGAGGCCTCGCGACCGAAGCGCTTCCACCTCGCGCGCGAAGCCGAACGTTCGCGCAGGCGCGATCCGCGTCGAGTACTCCTCGGGGCGCACGGCGACCGTCAGCTCCTGATGACCGACGACGGGGTGCCGGAAGTCGATTTCGTACGTGATCGTCAGACCGGGACCGTCCGGCCGAAACGAGACGCCGCGGCCGTCGCGGGAGATCTCGACCGGCTCGGACAGAGAAAGCGGCGTCACCGGGGCGTCCTGACGCTCGAACCCCGCCGCGTGAAAGAGACGCACGAACGGCAGCGCGGAGCCGTCTAAGATCGGGACCTCCGGTCCGTCGAGCTCGATCGAGCAGTTGTCCAACCCTTCGCCGAAGGCCGCCGAGAGGACGTGCTCGACCGTCCCCACCGAAACGCCTCGCGCGGAGAGGGTCGTCGCATAGTCGAACGTGCTCGCCGACTCGACCCGCGCCGGGATCGCCGCGCCCTGCCGATCCATCCGGCGGAAGACGATTCCATGCCCCGCCGGCGCCGGGCGGAAGAGCGTTCGAACGGGATGGCCCGAATGGAGTCCCACCCCTTCGATCGAGACGCTCGTCTTCAGTGTCGTCTGGGATCTCGGCACGATACGGTCCGTTGCTACCGCATCGATGATGCCAGGAGGGCGGTCCGGCGCTTCTTTTTCTCCAAGTCGCTCTTTAACGGTGGTTTACGGAGCAAGTCGCCGGCGCGTCGTTCCGATGAAGCGTTGCGTTCGTGGGACATTCGTGTGGCGATCGCGAAACACTGTCGCGAGGCGGCGAGGACCCGCTCGGCTGAGCACCGCCGTGGCCGCGCCGCCTCGAGGAGAGAGGCCGAGGCAATAATCCTCGGTCAAGAGGACTGGAATTGGGGAAGACGCATCCATCGAAACCTTCCGACGGAGTCAAGCCGGTGGCGACGAACCGGAAGGCCTTCCACGACTACTTCATCGAGGACCGGACCGAGGCGGGCCTCGTCCTGACCGGAACCGAGGTGAAGTCCCTGCGAGACGGGCGCGCTCAGCTGAAGGACTCGTACGTGCAGTTCCGCTCCGGTGAGGCATTTCTCATCGGAGCGCACATTTCGGCGTACCACGCCGGATCCTGGTCGAACCACCCTCCCGAGCGCGAGCGCAAGCTTCTCCTTCATCGGCGCGAGATCGACAAATGGGCCGGCGCCGTTTCGACCCGCGGCGTGGCTTGCGTGCCGCTCTCGCTCTACTTCCGGGGCCCGAAGGCGAAGGCGGAGATCGCTCTCGTCCGCGGCAAGAAGCTGCACGACAAGCGCGACGCGATCCGCGATCGCGACCTCCGGCGCGAGGCGGACCGCGACATACGGGAGCGTTCCCGCTAGAGAGTCTCGACCGGGTCTCCGACGCGAATCACTCCGTCCGTGAGGATTCTCGCGCGCAGGCCGCCGCGGTGGACGAGCCCGGCGCGCGCCGGCTTGCCGGAGACCTTTTCCATGTGCGAACAGGGCTCACAGAGCCGGAGCCCCTGAAGCGTCACGGCGCCGACGCGAAACGCCTGCCCGACGAGATGATTGAGCGCCGCCCCGCGCGTCGCGACGTTGCGGCGCGCCCCTTGCGCTTCGAACGGCACTCCGTAGTCCCTGACGAGCGCCTCGATGGCCTCCATTTCGATCAGCGTGATCTCGTGGTCGTCCGCTTCCGTCCGGGAAAAGGTGCCGGTCCGAAGGAAATAACGGTCGCCTTCCAAACCCCGCCCGGCCACTGCCCGGACCGAGTCCACGGAGGTCATCGGAGCGGCCGCGGCGGGCGCGACGTGTAGAGAGATCACCCGCCCGGTCGTCATGACGCGGAGTTTAGACTAGGGCCGGCAAGAGATTTTTCGATGTCGATTTTCAGCTCGGACTCGGCCGAGTTCGCGCCGATCCTTCGGAGCTCATGCCCGGAAGATCTTTCGCGTCTCTGGCGGCTCGACCGCATCTGCTTCGAGCCCGGAATTGCCTATTCGCGGCAGCAGCTCCGGCGCTTCCTCGCGATTCCCGGTGCGGAGAGCGTGCTCGCCGAGGCGCGTGGCGAGCTCGCCGGGTTTGCGATCGGGTATCGGGATGGGCCTGACCTCGCCCGGGTCGTGACCCTCGACGTCGATCCCGCCTTTCGTCGGCGCGGGCTCGGCCAGCGGCTGCTCGACGCTCTTCTCGTACGGCTGGCTGCGTCCGGTGCAACGCGCGCCCTTCTCGAAGTGGACGTCCGGAACTCCGGAGCGATCGCCTTCTATCGGAGGCTCGGGTTCGCAGAGTCCGGTCGGCTGCCGTCGTACTACGGCCGCGGCCTCGACGCGCTCGAAATGACAAGAACGATGTCCGAAGAGTCCAATCTCGCCCGGGGGGAACCGAGGACCGAGTACTGACGCCTTCCTTACGCGATCGCCGGCAGCGCCCGTCTTCGAGCGAGCAGTTTCTGAAACTCCTCCGGCTCGACGGGCGGGCTGAACAGGAATCCCTGCATCTCGTCGCACCGGTGCTGGCGGAGAAAAGCGAGCTGGGTTTGGTTTTCGACGCCCTCCGCGACAACCACGAGCTCGAGGGTGTGCGCCATGGAGATGACGGCCCGGACGATCGCGGCGTCCTCGGGATTGCGCGTCATGTCGCGCACGAAAGACTGGTCGAGCTTGACTCGATCAATGGGGAATCGCTTGAGGTAGTTGAGAGAGGAGTATCCAGTTCCGAAATCGTCCAGCGATATCGCCACGCCGAGCTGCTTGAGCTCCAGGAGTGTGTTGATCGCGAGCTCCGCGTTCTGCATCGCGCTCGATTCGGTGATCTCCAGATCGAGTGAGCCCGCATCGATGCCGCTCGCCGCGAGTGAGCCGGTCACCTGAGACACGAGCTTTGCCTGCTGGAACTGCCTCGGCGACAGGTTGACGGAAACGCGCAAGTGTGGATAACCCATCGCCTGCCACTCGCGGACCTGCTCGCAAGCTGTCTTCAGGACCCAGTGGCCGATCGGAACGATCAAACCCGAGATCTCGGCGAGAGTGATGAACTCCGACGGAGGAAGGAGCCCCAGCTCCGGATGCCGCCACCTCAGGAGGGCCTCGGCCCCGCGGATCCGTCCGCTCCGGACGTCGACGATTGGCTGGTAGTGCAGGAGGAGCTCTTCATTGGGCAGTGCCTGCCGCAGCCGGTTCTCCAGAGAGAGCCGTTGGAGTGCCCGGGCGTTCATGGCCGGCGCGTAAAGCTGGTAGTTGTCGCGCCCTTCCTCCTTCGCTCGGTACAAGGCGACGTCGGCGTTCTGGATGAGCGTCTCGGGGTCCAGGCCGTCATTCGGGTACATGCTGACGCCGATGCTGGTCGTGACGAAAACGCTTCTCTCCTGGACCGAGAACGGATTCCGAACGCTCTGGAGAAACTTCGCCGCGAGTCTGGCCGCATTCTCCTCCGAAGAGATCCGCGTGAGGAGAATGATGAACTCGTCTCCACCCAGGCGCGCGACCGTGTCTCCAGCGCGCACGCTCGCCTGCAACCGCTCGGCGACGCGCCGCAGCAACTCGTCTCCGGCACCGTGACCGAGGGAATCGTTGATCACCTTAAACCGGTCGAGGTCAAGGAACAGAGTGACCAACTTCTCGCCGCTTCGCCGCGCCTGCGCGAGAGCGATCGACAAGCGGTCGTTGAAGAGCAGGCGGTTCGGAAGTCCGGTCAGGGCGTCATGGAAGGCGAGATGCTTGACCTGCTCTTCCGCGCGCTTGCGCTCGGTGATATCGATGATCGTCCCTTCGATCACGGAGCGGTCGCCGTCGGGGCCTTCCACGAGCGTCGCGTTCTCGAGGACCCACATCGGAGTGCCGTCCCTCCTCCGGACGCAGGACTCGTAATTGGACAGGCTGTTCTGCTCGCCGAGCCGCGAGAGAAAGGCGCTCCGATCCTCCGGACGGAGGTACAACCGTTGCGCGCGCTGATCCAGGACCTCCTCGGGCGAGGAGTAACCGAAGATCCGTGCGAACGATTCGTTACAGTCGAGGATGCAGCCGTCGAGGTTTGAGCGGAAGACACCGGCCAGATTACGCTCGAAGAGCGTGCGGTAGCGGGCCTCGGAGGCGCGAAGCGACTGATCGGCTCGGCGCTGCTCGGTGACGTCCGTAGCCACGCCGATGACTCCGATCACGTGACCGCTGGAGCTCCGGTAGGGGGCGTAGCGCGTCTCGAACTCGATCTCGCCCAGCCGAACCGTTGCCGTATGCGACTCTCCCGACAGGGCCCGACGAATGTGGTCCAGGACGTCCCGGTGGTCCCGGTAAACCTCCCACACCGATCGGCCGACCACCTCTCCCGGTTTGAGGCCGACACTCTCCAGGCCTTTCCCCTCCGAGTGGGTGAAGATCCCTTCCCGGTCGATCGCGAAGAGAACGATCGGAACGTTCGTCACGAGCGTTCTCAGCTTCTGTTCGCTCTCCTTCAACGCGCTCTCCGTCCGGCGGAGGTCGGTCACGTCCTTGTTGACGCCGACCCACTTGAGCGGCCGGCCCTTCAGGTCTCGCAAGACCTTGCCGTAGCCGACCCGAACCCGGACGGAGCCGTCCGAGAGCATGATGCGGTACTCCTCGAAGAACGGTCGGTCGGTTTCGAGCGTCCTCCGCATCGACGCGAGAACGCGTTGTCGGTCCTCCGGATGGACCAGCTTCTCCCACTCTTCACGAGTCGAGGGAAGGCGATTCCCTTTCGAGCTGCCGATCCGGGCGTGAAAGTACTGGACCTTGCCGGTCTCCAGGTTCCACTCGTACACGAGGTCGCTCGAGATCTGCGCGGCGATCCGGAATCGCTCCTCCGACTCGCGCAGTTCGCTTTCGACCCGCTTGCGGTCGGAAATGTCGTGAATGTACCCGGTGAAGGTCGGCGGGCCGTCCGACGGAAGACGCGTCACGGTGAGCTCGATCGCAAACTCCGATCCGTCCGCTCTCATCGCCGTCATCTCCAGAGTCTGGTCGAAGATCCGGTTTTCGCCGGTCGCCAGATGGCGGGCCATTCCCTCGCGGTGCCGTTCGCGTAGGGACGGCGGGATGATGAGATCCGCCATCGGCTTCCCGAGGGCGCAGGCGCGCGTGTAGCCGAAGATCCGTTCGGCAGCGGAATTGAACTCCAGGATTCGGCCGTGCGCGTCGATCGTCACGATTGCGTCGAGCGCCGCTTCGATCATCGCGCTCTTTCGCGCCTCCGATGCCCGGAGAGCGTCCTCGGCCCGCTTGCGCTCGGTGACGTCCCGAGCAACGATCGTGGAGAACGGGCCGCGGCCGTTGCGCGGTAAGCTCGCGATCGAGAGCTCGAGCGGGATCCGGTGCCCGCTCGCGTGAATACCGGTGTGGTCCCGGGGCGCGAGGTCCGTCAAACCGACCCGATCGGCGGATGCCGAGCCCGCGTTTTCCCGGGGACGAAGACCCGGAATGATCCCCCCCAGAGCCCGGCCGATCATCGCCGGGATGGCGTGCCCGAAAACGCGCTCGGCGGCGCGGTTCGCGAAGACGATCCGATCTTCGCCGTCGACGGTGAGAATCGCGTCGGATGCGGTCTCGGCCAGCGCCCGGAACCTCGACTCGCTGTCCCGGAGCACCTGTCGGGCAAGGCGCCGCTCTCGCCGGAGCTGCGACCGGGCGAGTTCCCGTTCGACGTACGTTGCGAGCCGGCGGAGCGAACTCTTCGACAGGCAACTGTCGGCGCCGGCGCGAAGAACGCGAACGCCGTCGTCTTCGCTGACGGCGTCCGAGACAACCAGGAAGGGCGCCTCGAGCCCGGCCGCGCGGGCGAGCGCGAGCGCGGCAAGCGCGCCGAATTCCTGAACCTCGTAATCGGAGAGGACGACGTCCCAGGTCTTTCCCTGGAGAGCCCGCTCCATCTCGGCGGCCGAGCGGACCACCTCCGAGAAGACTTCGTGGCCGGCCTGGCGCAGCTCTTCGAGCAACGGCTCGGCGTCGGCCGCGGAGGCTGCGACCAGAAGAACCCGCAGCGGTGTGTCCATCGAATGGTCGATTGTTGTTTGCCAATAAGTATAACGCATGCAGCCGGTTCGCGGCGGCACCGGGTGTCAGCGATTCGAAAGGTTATCGGCGGCCGGAAAGGAAGAGCGCCGCCAGACCGGCGGCGGCGAGCGCCAGCGCGAAGAGCATCCGCCCGCTCGAACCCAGAGCCGGAATCGGTGTGCCGGACGAGACGGGCGTCGCAGTCTCTTGCGGCGTCGTCGTTGGAGGGATCGGCGTGGGCGTCGGGGTGACCCCTCCACCGACCACCTGGACGACGCCATTCATCGCGGTTCCGCCGGGAAAGCTGTGGACGGCGCAGTAGTAAGGGTAGGTCCCCGGCGTCGTGAACGCGTGGGAGAAGGTGCCGCTCGAGAGGAACCCGGAATCCCAGACTTCCGGACCACTGGCGGTGTCGCTCGTCGAGGTGTGAAACTCGTTGAAGTTCCAGATGACGGCCTCTCCCGGAGAGACGGTGACGGTCGCGGGCGAGAACACGGTCCCGGGTCCGACCTGGACGGTCTGATCGGCTCGAAGCCGGGGCGCGTCGAGAAGTGCGGCGAGCGCGCACGTGACCAGCAAACCGCAAAGCCCGGACCCGATCGCGCGCTTCACGAGCACGACGATCCTCCTGGAAGGACGTCGCCAGTGCTTTCTTGAGAGTTCTCTAATCGAGGGAAGTGGCGGCTGACGTCGGAGCAAAGAAAAAGCCCGGAGTTCTCGTGAACTCCGGGCTCGGGCGACCGATTCGAGTCCGTTACTAACGCCGGCGTGCCAGGAAGAGCCCGACCCCGGCGAGGAGAAGACCGAGAATCGCCATCATCGGGAACGACAGCGTCGGTACTTCAGTCGGCGGAGGAGGCGGCGACGTCGGCGTCGGTGTATTCACCACCGTGGTGGGAGTGTTCGTCGGCGTCGGCGTCGGAGTTGGCGTCGGCGTGCAGGGTGCCCCCGGGGTGCAACCGGAGACGAGGTCCGTCGAGGCAGTGAATTGGACGTTGTTGGGAGTCGTGCTGCAGCCGACCGGGTTGATGTTGCACTGATCCTGCACCGTCACGGTGCCCTGGTCCACGAGCGGGTTCGGATCCGCTGGCTGAATGACGTACTGGTTGGAAATGAAGGTGATGGAGGCGTTCGGAGAGAGGGTGCATCCCACCAGGGGATCGATCGGCGCGGTGCAGTCTCCCGAGACGGTGCCGGTCGTGCCGCTGACGGGCAGATC
>WNGA01020547.1_pt2 | contig 11547 bp, 11 predicted proteins | sample 5400061 | NCBI WGS metagenome assembly WNGA01 (sample SAMN13153366, study PRJNA577476) | soil metagenome | isolation source: 100 cm soil or saprolite under grassland replicate 2 | place: USA:California | collected 2016-06-15
CAGCCGCGTATGTCCAGTTTCGCCACCCCGGCGGAGGAACAGGGTAGCGCCGCGCTCGGCGCCGATCAGGTTCCCGGCTGGTTGTTCGCGAGCGGGACTCCCTCCGGGCCCTTGCCGCGGTACCCCTCCTTGAACGCGTCGAACGCTCCCTCGTCGAAGCCCGGGCAGATCGCGACGTGCCCTTCGCCGTAGTCGCCGTTCTGGAAGTAGTGGCTCGGGTTCCCCGTCCACGCAGTGAGCGCAACCTTGTTTCCGAGCCGCGGCGCCGGCGTACCTACGATGCTGACGGGATCCTTCTGGTACCACGCGCGGAGCTTGTCGACCGTCGCCGCCGGGACCTTCGGGCCCCACCAGATGACGAGCCCACCGTGCTCCTCGTTGTGCACGACTTGAATCGGGTTCACCGGCTGGTCGTAGAAGTTCCAGACGACGGGGACGCCGTAATGCGGCCCATTCGCGGGGGGATACGTCCAGTAGTGGATGCCGTTCTTGTCGACCGCCTTGCCACCGTCGTACGAGACTTTCACGTCCGGGCTGGGGACGTTCGAATGGTTCGACTCAGCCTTGATGCCAGGGGTGTCGCGGTATGTGCAGCCGGCCTTGCGCATCGTCGCGGCAACCGCCTCGTCCGACCCGGAGTCGCTCCCGCCGCCGGTCAGTGCGAGAACCGCGATCACGGCGACGAGCGCGAGGATGCCGCTGGCCGCAAAGGCGATCAAAAGGAGCAGCTTGCGGCGTTCCTCGGGCGAGCGATGCTCCTCGCGGCGGCGCGGCGCCTGGACGTTCCGCCGCGGCGGCGGCGGCGTACGCGGTTTCTTCGCCATCAGCGCGCGAGGCTACCAGCGGCGCTCGTTTGCACAGGGCGCATTACGCGTGGCCGTCACCGGTGGCGGAGCGGAGGAAGTCGATGATCACGGCGCGAGTGTTCGCTGCCGCGGCGCCGCGAAGGAGGGCCGTCCCGTGCAGGCCGTTGTCGAACAGCTCGAGGCGCTTCTGAGCTGAGATCGACTCGTTGAAGAGCGTCCTGACGTCGTCGGCGTACGCGTCGTCCCGCCCGGCCAGGAACAGCGTTGGCGCCGACAGGCGACGAACTGCCGCGACCGCGTTCATGGGACCGAGTTCGGTGGGCCCCGAGAGATTGATCACCGCAACAGGCGCCGGGGTGATCGCGGCGCCGGCGACGAGCGCGGCCGTGCCGCCCATCGACGCACCCCCGAGCACGATTCGCGTCGCGCCACGTTGGCGCAGCAGCTTCGCAGCCGCAGCCATGTCGCGGTCGAGCCGGAACGTCGCCGCGCCGCTCTTGCGGCCCGAAGAGCCAAAGTTCCGAAAGTCGAAGGCCAGGACGCGGTAGCCGCTCCTCGCGAGGACTCGGGCGAACGGAAGCCAGTTGCACAGGTCGGTGCGCAGCTCGTGCCCCAGGACGATCGCCGTCCGCCCGCGGCCGAGGAGGACCCCCTTGATGAGAACCCAGTCGGACGACCGAAACGAGACCGCGAGCTTTCGCTCCTGCTTCGTAAGACACGTCTCGACGAGGCGAGGCGGCGCAACCGGCTTCGCGGCGGCCGCAGATGCGATGAAGGCGACGGCCGCGACCGCGATGCACGTCGATACGCGGCGCAGGTGGCGCTGCATGTGCGTCGCGATGTTCATGCGGGGCCCTCGGCCAAGCCATTCCCAGTGTAGGCAGCACGTTGTGGCCGAGCGACCGAAGAGAACCCATGAAACAAATAACGACACCGGCCCCAAGCAACCTTTCGGCTTCTCGGCTCCGGTGTCGATGACACCGGCACCGACAGACCTTTCGGTTCACCGGTTCCGATGTCGCTGCGCAATCTAGGGCGCGGCGCTGAGGCGGTCAAGACCCCTCCGGACGAAAGATCGCTCGGAGCGGCATTTTCCCCGAGTGTCGTATCCGACCACCGGGGGCAGACTGAGCGACGAACCCCAAAGGAGGAACCAGATGGGCCTGCTGGACAAGCTTCTCGGCCGCGGCAAGAAGACCGCCGGAGGCATCACAGGTGACGCGTCGCTACGACGGGAAGGAATGCACCAGGAGCAGGCGGGGCGCGCGGACGATCGCGCCTCGAAGCACGAGGAACTGGCGTCCGAGGAACGCGAGCGCGCAGCAGAGCACAAGGTCGAATCCGATACTCCCTAGCGCGTCGGCGGCCCGCCGCCCGACGCGCTGCCATCCGACCCGGTCTCTACCGTTGATCGGCTCATGGTCTACGCCGTGCCGATCATCGTCTTCGCCGCCGTCGTCGCAGGCGGTCTCTTCCTGCTCCTCCGCCTGCTGCGGAACGAGCTGTCGACGCTCCGCGCCGACAGCGGAACGCAGCTCGCGGAGCGGAACGCCGAGATCGACCGGCGGCTCGAGTCGATCGGCCTCACGATGGACCGGCGGCTCGGCACGCTCGACGAGAAGGTCGACCGCCGGCTCGAGAACGCGTCGCAGACGGCGAAGGACATCCACGAGCGTCTGGGCAAGGTCGACATGGCGACGACGCAGATGCTCGAGCGGGCGAAGGATCTTGCTCGCCTCGAGCAGGCGTTGCGCCCGCCGAAAGCTCGGGGCGGCTTCGGCGAGCTGCTGCTCGAGAACCTGCTGCGCGACCGGCTGCCGCCGTCTGCATGGCAGATGCAGTACACGTTCGACAGCGGCGACCGCGTCGACGCGATCGTGAAGGTCGACCGCATCATCCCGGTCGACTCGAAGTTCCCGCTCGACAACTACCAGCGCCTCGTCGAGTCGGAGAGCGACGACGAGCGCACGCTTGCAGAGCGGCAGTTCTCGCGGGACGTCAAGGGCCATATCGACGCGATCGCGTCGAAGTACATCCGCCCCGACGAGGGCACGTACGACTTCGCGTTCATGTACATCCCCGTGGAGGCGGTGTACTACGAGCTCGCCTGCGGGAAGACGGGCGCGCTGCTTCAGTACGCGCACGACCGTCGCGTCTTCCCGGTCTCGCCGACGACGTTCACCGCGTATCTCCAGGTCATCGCCCTCGGCCTGCGCGGGATGCAGATCGAGCAGCACGCGCACGAGGTGATGGCGTACGTCGCGGACCTCCAGCGCGACTTCGGCCGCTTCACCGACGATTTCGACAAGATCGGCACGCACATCGGTCACGCACAGTCGAAGTACCACGAGGCAGGCAAGCGCCTCGATCGCTTCGAGGGGAAGCTCGAGCGCGCGGTCGAGGAGCAAGCAGAGCTCGTCGACGGCGAACAGCTCTTCGAGCTCCCTGGCGCCGCCGCCGACGCAGCGTAAGACAAACGAGCCGCTACGGGATCGATCCAAGCGCCCGTTGGGCGCAGCGTCTTCGCGAAGACCCCCAAGAGGACGGCGCCGGCGAAGCCGGCGCTTCGTCCGGGCACAACAACGAGCTAGTAACGAAGGAGAGCGCCTATGCCCTCGAACGGGCCGAGCTCACGGCGTTCACGCGCCAGCACGCGAACGGTTCCGCCGTGCGCAAGCGTCTGGTGGACGGCGAGGTCGGCGGCATCCTCACGCTCCTCCATCCGAGTTCCGTCGAGAGGACACGCGCCGTCGCGCATCGACGCACGCCCGCAGTGGGGACACTGGTAGGCGCTGCGCGGGGCACCGTCGGCAAACAGCAGCAGCTCGACACGGCCGTCGGACGCCGCTTCGAGCGTCTGCTCCCACCCCGCCGCGGCGCGACCGTTGCGGCCCGTCTCCTCTTGCCAGCGCTCGAGTGTCTTCGTCTCCTCCGCGTGGCGTGCCTGCTCGAGCCAGGGCTCGGCGATCGCGAGGAGGTCGCTCGGGCTCGCGTATTGCTCGCCCTGTGCCCAGCCGACGACAGCCTTCGCAGCCTCGTGGGAGAGCATCGACTCGAACTCGCCCTTCGTCTCCTCCGGGCAGACGACGACGATCTGCTGCACCGCACCCCGCCGCACGTGCTGATCGATCTCGTCGGCCACCGTGCGCAGGTGCTTGTCGGCGAGCTCGTCGATGTGGCGCTGAAACCGTGCCTGTGACCAGCCGCCCTGATCGTGCCGGCCCGGCTGCTCCTCGGACAGGTCGGCGAGCTCGTGCAGCCGGCCCTCGTCGAGCTCGAGCAGCACTCCCTTCTCGCGGCCGACGACCGCCACGATCGCGCCGTCGCCGCGCCCGACGAGCGGCACGAGCGGAGCGAGGTAGAAATCGGGCCCAACCCGGACCGCGTCCGGCAGCACCGACGAGACCCGCAGGGTCTCGAACATGTTGTCGAGGTCAGCCGCGAAGAGCGCCACACCGTTGGCTCCGTCGCGGTCGAACTCATCCGTCAGCCAACGCTGGATGCGCTGGAGGTCGTTCTGCAGCCCCTGCTTCTGGTCGTGCGTCAGCTCGCCCCGGTCGACCACCGCCGATCTGTGCACCTCGTCGAGCAGCGAGTTGATCTTCGTCTTCGCGTCGGGGATGGTCGGCGCGGTCGACGGGTCGAATCCGATGTAGAGGCTGATCGCGCACCCCTTCCGCGCGCGGAAGCTCGCGAGCGCGCGCAGCCGGTCCCAGGTCATCGCACCCATCCCGCGGTTCCTTGCCACTGGACGGGCGATTCTATTCCTGCGCACGATGTCCCCGGTCGGCCACGGGACGTGTCCACTGGAGGATGACCGGCTGCCGGCGCCTCGGCCCCTGCGATTGTCCCCCGGCCCAGGCGGGGACAGCGATTGGGAACAGCCGTCTGGCGCGAATCGTTTAATACAAGTAGATGGAAGACGTCCGGAAACTGATCGTCATCGGCGGGGGCCCCGCCGGCTATACGGCTGCGCTCTATGCGGCGCGCGCCGACCTCGCACCCCTCGTGATCGAGGGCTTCAACTGGGGTGGCCAGCTGATGATCACGAGCGACGTCGAGAACTATCCCGGCTTCGAGGACGGCATCCTCGGGCCCGAGCTGATGCAGCGCTTCCGTGCACAGTCGGAGCGGTTCGGCGCGGAGTACCTCACCGACGACGTCACGCGCGTCGACTTCTCCGAGCGTCCGTTCCGGGTGTACGTCGGCGACGACGAGTACCTGGCAGAGACGGTCATCGTCGCAACCGGTGCGAGCGCTCGTCAGCTCGGGTTGTCGTCCGAGCAGCGGCTCCAGGGACGCGGCGTGACCTACTGCGCCGTCTGCGACGCCGCCTTCTACCGCGACCGCGAGGTGATCGTGGTCGGCGGCGGCGACTCGGCGATGGAGGAGGCCCTCTTCCTGACGAAGTTCGCGACCAAGGTGACGATCGTCCACCGCCGCGACGACTTCCGCGCATCGCAGATCATGGAGGACCGGGCGCGCGCCAACGACAAGATCGAGTGGGTGACGAACGCCGTCGTGGACGCGGTCCTCGGCGAAGAGAAGATGACGGGCGTCCGCCTCCGCGATACGCAAACAGACGAGACGTGGGAGCTGCCCAGTGACGGGCTGTTCGTCGCGATCGGCCACGACCCGAACACGAAGCTCTTCCTCGACCAGCTCGAGCACGACGACGCGGGCTACCTGATCACGAAGCCGGGAACCACCGAGACGAACGTTCCCGGCGTGTTTGCCGTCGGCGACGTGCAGGATCACGTCTACCGGCAGGCGGTCACCGCTGCGGGATCCGGCGCGATGGGCGCACTGGACGCCGAGCGGTTCCTCGCGGCGCGGGAGGGCCACCTGATGGCAGCCGAGACCGCGCCTCGCAGCTAGGCGTCTGACTGACGCGGTGCCGCGTCTACGATCGAGGCATGCCGTACTTCATTTGCCCGCGCTGTAAAGAGCGGTCGGTCGACACCGATGCCCGCGAGGGATTCTCGATGCAGGTCCCGGCGTGCCGGCGCTGCGGTTTCGGCTTCCTGTTCGAGTTGATGGACGACTACTACCCGGCGCCGAGCACGGGCTTCGTCGTCTGCGACCAGCAGGCGCGGGTGCTCGCGGCCGGGGAAGGCGTCTTCGAGCTCACGGGCTACCGCGAGCGCGACCTCCTCGGGAAGGAGCTCGGCGACTTCCTCCAGGCCGAGGGCGATCCCGCAGCCGTCGCGCTCGAGTGGGGCGTGCGCAAGCTACGGCAGGACGCGCGCGTGCGGACGCGCGCCGGAATGACGAAGACGATCGTCGCGGACTTCTTCCCCGCCTACGACGAGGACGGCGGGCTCCTCGTCGCGCTGACGCCACCCATTTGACGCCGCTGTAACCAGGAGGATGGTGCGGCGGTCTTCGGGCCGATCGAGGCATGCTCTGCCGATGTCCGCACGTCCGCCGGAGGTCGTCCTCGTGAGACACGGGGAGACGGAATGGACTCTGAGCGGTCAGCACACCGGTCACACCGACATCCCGTTGACCGATCGGGGTCGGGAGGAGGCGCGAGCACTCGGCACTGAGCTGGCAGGGCGGCGCTTCGCCCTCGTGCTCACGAGCCCACTGGTCCGCGCGCTGGAGACCTGTCGCCTTGCCGGTCTCGCCGGGGATGCGCGCGAACGGGATGACCTGATGGAATGGGATTACGGCGCGTACGAAGGACGGACGACGCTCGACATCCGAAAGGAGCATCCCGGCTGGACGCTGTGGAACGACGGGGTGCCGAAAGGCGAGACGGCGGCACAGGTCGCGACGCGCGTCGACCGGGCCGTCGCCGAGCTGCGCTCGATCGCGGGCGACGCAGCCGTCTTCGCCCACGGGCACGTCCTGCGGGTGCTCGCCGCGCGATGGCTCGGGCTCGACCCGACTGCCGGGCGGTTCTTCGCGCTCGACCCGGCGACGATCAGCATCGTCGGCTACGAGCGGGAGACCCCCGTGGTGCGCCTCTGGAACCGTCGCTGACGACCGCGGTGGTCGGACACAGCCCGCGTCACACCCGCGACGACGGGCACAAGTCGCTGACGACGCAGTCCGCGCAGCGCGGGTTGCGCGCGATGCAGACGCGTCTCCCGTGCCAGATCAGCAGGTGCGGGAACCGGCCCCAGTCCTCACGCGGCACGAGCTTCATCAGGTCGCGCTCGATCTTCACCGGATCCTCTTGCTTCGTCAGCCCCAGGCGCTGCGACAGGCGGCGAACGTGCGTGTCGACCACGATTCCCTGCGGGTTTCCGAGCTCCGCAGCGACGACGTTCGCCGTCTTGCGCGCGACGCCTGGAAGGCGCACGAGCTCGTCGATCGTTCGTGGAACCGTGCCGTCGAACTCGTGCAGGAGCGTCTGCATCGTCCCGCGCAGCGCCTTCGTCTTCTGGCGGAAGAAGCCCGTCGCAAAGATGTCGCGCTCCAACTCCTCGACCGATGCTTCGAGGTAGTCCTCGGGCCGGCGGTACTTCTCGAAGAGGGAGACCGTGACGCGGTTCACGTTCACGTCGGTCGTCTGCGCCGACAGCATCACCGAGACGAGCAACTCGAGCTCGTTCCGGAACTTCAGCGCGATTGCCGCGTCCGCGTGCTCCCGGGCGAGCCGCTCGATGATCGGACGGATGCGGAGCTTCTTCGGCCCCACGCGCTTCCGCGCTTCGTGGACGTATGACCCAGGCACGGCGCGACGCTACCCGACGCTCGTGCTGGTCTCGTCGGGCGGCCCCATCTGCGTGGCAACGGCGCACCTCGCACGTGAGCCCGTCGAGGCCGTGGTGTGGCGGGCATTCGACAACTGCAGCATCACGGCTGTCGAGGTCACGGCACCGGAGGAGTGACGGCGCGGGGACGCCGTCGAGCGCCCCCGCGACGTCCCGCGACTACGTGAGCGGCTTGCTCGTCTCGAGCAGCGTCTTCAGGCCGCTGAGGACCATCATCCAGCCGGGCCCCGCGACGCTGGCCGCCGTCTTCGGCGCGCCCTCGAGCTGATCGTGTGTCACGGTCAGCAGCGCTCGTCGCCCCACAGCTCGCCGCCCGGGCCGTGAGAGATCCGCCGACCGCCGCTCAGCTCGATGCGAGCGCCGTAGAAGTACTTCTCCGTGAACTCCGGGTTCGTGATCGCCTCCCAGATCTGCTCCGGCGTCGCCTTGATGAACACGTTGTAGACCTGGGTCGTCGTCGCCGTCATGGTCGTCATCCCCGTGCCTCCAGTTCGGTCTTGAGCTCCGCGAGCGCGGACACGCGTCGCTCCGTGTACTTGTCGATCCAGCGATCGTGGATCAGCCGGATCGGCACCGGGTTCAGGTAGTGGAGCTTCGTTCGCCCCGCTTTCCTGGTCACGACGAGCCCGGCGTCCTCGAGCAGGCGGAGGTGCTTCATGACGCCGAAGCGCGTCATTTCGAGCTGCGACTCGAGCTCCGTCAGCGTGCGGCCGTCACGCTCGAAGAGCCGGTCGAGCAGGAGCCTGCGCGTCGGGTCTGCGAGTGCCCGGAAAACCAGGTCGTCGTCGTGCATGGCTCGATGATACGTGACCGAATGGTCACATGTCAAGCGGGAGCCGCGGCGAGCGGCGGCGCGCTGCGCAGCCTCGGCCCGGCGCAGACGAGATCGAGCGCCGGACAGGTCGCGCACGCGAACTCGCTCGGCGTCGGCACGAACTCGCCGGCCTGGATCCGGGCAATCGCCTCCGAGAGCTCGGCCTCGAGCGCCTCCACGTCGCCGACGCCGAACGTCGTCCTGACAACCGCGTCCGGCTGCTCGAGGAACGCGTAGACGACCTCCACTTCGACGGCTCCGGCCCGGAAGCACGCCAGCGCATAGACGAGACGCTGCAGGCGGTAGTCGGCCTCCACGATCTCTTCCGGCGAGCCTTCGGCGAGCGAGTTGGTCTTGTAGTCGACGACGAGCGCGGTCCCGTCGCGCTGGGCGAGCACGTCGAGGAAGCCGTGGAGGATCACGTCGTCGTGCAGGAACGTGAAGTGGCGCTCCTTGACCGCCGCGGGCTCCGCCGCGACGCGCCGCGCAAGGTTGGAGCCGCAGTACGACTCGACGAAGGCGCGGATGCGATCGAGCTCCTCGGCCGTCACGTTTGGGTACCACAAACGGACGAGGTCGTCACACTCCGCGGGAACTCCGGGCGTTGTCAGGTCGACGCGCTCGAGTAGGCGGTGCGCCGCATCGCCGACCTCGATCCCGCCGAGTCCAGGGTCGGTCGGCACCTCGCCGCGCACCGCACGGACGCGCATGTTCGCGACGCGCTCGGCGAAGAATCGGTACGAGCAGCGGTCGTAGAGGGCAAGCGCGGTGTAGGAGAGCTTGCGGACGCGATGGAGCGGCGGCAGCGGCAGCGGGACGAGCTCAGGGAGCTTGGGAGCCGTGGGGAGCGGCGGGAACTCCGCGTCCGGCGTGAAGAGCTCGAGCTGTCCCTCCTCCGAGACGAGCACCTGATCCGGCTCGGCTTCGAACGTCTCGGGCTCGGGCCGGTACCGATCGACCCGGACGAGCACGCGGGCGCCGCCCCGCTCGAGCTCGACCGGCGAATCTGCGGCCTGCTCGAGCTCGCCGTGCACGCTCAGCCGGTCGATTACCCAGCCGATCGGTGTCGTCCGCTCGGCGCGGCGCTCGCGGTCGACGGCGCCGGAGACGATCAGCCGGTCGACTGCGCGCGTCATCGCGACGTAGTAGAGGCGGAGCCGTTCCGCATCTTCCTCGGCCTTCCGCGCCGCGCGAACGTCGTCGTAGCCCGCGGCCCCCTTTCGCTCGCCGGTCGAGGGGTGCGCGACCTTGAAGCCGAAGCGTCCGTCGGACAGGGCCAGGATCTCGTCCGGCGCGGGCGGCTGCCGGTCGCGGCCGGCGTCCGCGACCACGACGACCTTGAATTCGAGGCCTTTCGCGGCGTGGATCGTCAGCAGCCGGACGGCGTCGGCGCCCTCCTCCTCGGCCACCGCCTCGAGCTCCTTCGCGCCGACGGCCTCCTGCTCCGAGACGAAGCGAACGAACCCCTCGACGTCTGCGCCGCGAAGATCCTCGTACGAGCGAGCGAGACGCGCGAGCTTGCGCAGGTTCGCGTAGCGGCGGCGGCCGTCCCACAGCGCGAGGATCGCGAGGTCGTAATCGTGCTCCGAGATGATGCGTTCGCAGAGGCTCTCGAGCGAGAGCCGCGTCGATGCGCGAGCGAGGCGCTCGAAACGCTGACGGAACGCTCGCAACAGCCGTTCGTCCTCGAGCGCGAGCGCCTCGGGGAGCTCCTTCTCGATCGCGGTGAAGAGCGGACGCCGTGGCGCGCCGCGCCTGATCAGCACGAGCGCGTCGTTCGAAACGCCCACGAACGGCGAGGCGAGCACCGTCAGGAGCGCCTCGTCGTCGTAGCGGTTGTGGAGCAGCCGGAGGTAGGCGAGGAGGTCGACCACCTGCTGCTGCGCGAAGTAACCGCGGCCCGTCGCGCGATACGTCGAGAGGCCGAGGCGCCGAAGCTCCTCCTCGTAATGCTCGGCATCGGTTCCGGCGGCGAACAGGAGCACGATCTCGCCCGGCTGCGCGTCGCCGTTGTCGACCAGCTCCCGCACGCGGCGGGCGATGTGCCGCGCCTCGCCGCGCCGCCAGTGGACGTCGGTGTCGGCGTACGCCGCCTTGTCGGTCACGAGGAGCTCGACGGGCGTGCCGAAGACGGGGTCGGGGAAGTCACCCGATGCGTGCAGCGGCTGGAACTCGTCCCCGAACTCGCCGGCGAAGAGCTCGTTCACGACGGCGAGCACCTCCGGGCGCGAGCGGTAGTTCAGGGTGAGCGGCAGCACGTTTCCCGAAGCTGCGCGGCGATCGCGGAAGACCTGGACGTCGGCGTGTCGGAAGCCGTAGATCGACTGGAACTCGTCGCCGACGAAGAACACGGAGTCGGCGTGCGCGGCGACCAAGTCGATCACGTCGCATTGCAAGCTGTTCGTGTCCTGGAACTCGTCCACCATCACGGCCCGGAAGCGCAGCTGCTCGCGCGCGCGCACGGCCTCGTTGCCGCTCAACAGATCGCGTGCGCGGAGCTGGAGGTCGGCGAAGTCGAGCGCGGACTCGCGATCCTTCGCCGCCTGGTACTGGGCCGCGAAGAGGTCGAGCAGCTCCTGGAGGAGGTCGCGGTCGCGAGCCGCGGTCACGTCGAGCGCGGCCTGCTCGACGCGCCCCCGCGCCTCCTCGTAGCTCGCGGCGCGCTCGCCCCGGGCCTTCAAGCCGGAGAGGTCGAGCAGACGCTCCGCCGGCGCATCCGCCGACGCGGACGCGATCGCGCTCGTGGCTGCAGTCCTCGCCGCGTCGGTCGCAGCGGCGTCCTCGGCGAGGCAGCGCGCGGCGTCGAGCCACTCGCGCCGGCACTCGTCGAGGTCGGCGCGCGGGCCGAGCTCGAGGACGAGGCCGCGCCCGGCCGAACGCAGCGTCTCGTAGACGCCGGTGAGCATGCGCCGCAGTCCGGGGGCGCCGTAGGTCGCAAGCAGGCCCAGACGCTCGTCGCCGCCGAGGGCACAGAACTCGGTGAGCGCGGCCTCGAACGCCTCGCTCCGCAGGACCGCGCTCTGCGGCTCGTCGAGCTCGCGGAAGCGCGGGTCGAGTCCCGCCTGCAGCGGATACGTCTTCAGCACGCGGTTGCAGAAGCCGTGGATCGTCGAGATCCAGGCGCCGTCCAGCTCTCGCGCGAGGTCGTGCCGCCCCAGCTCGTGCAGCCGCGCGCGGATGCGCGCCTGGAGCTCGCCCGCGG
>WNGA01011497.1_pt1 | contig 11546 bp, 5 predicted proteins | sample 5400061 | NCBI WGS metagenome assembly WNGA01 (sample SAMN13153366, study PRJNA577476) | soil metagenome | isolation source: 100 cm soil or saprolite under grassland replicate 2 | place: USA:California | collected 2016-06-15
CCCGGCCGAGCGCGCCACCGTCCTGGCCCTCGCCGACGACCTCGGCACCGTCTGGGCCGCCCAGACCACCACTGACAAGGACCGCAAGCAGCTGCTGCACACCCTGCTCGCCGACGTCACCCTGACCGTCCACCGCCAGGACCCTGACCCGCACGCCCAAGTGCTGATCCGCTGGAAAGGCGGCGCGACCAGCAAGTTGACGGTGCCGATCCGCCGCCCACAACCCAAGATCCGCACCGACGAGGACACCGTCGACCTGATCCGCCGCCTGGCCGTGCACTACCCCGACACCCAGATCGCCGGGATCCTCAACCGCCAAGGACGGCGCACCGCACGGGGATTGTCATACACCGCCAGTAGAGTCCAAAGCACCAGGCACTACTGGGGCATCCCCTGCCACCACAAGAACACTGGACAACAGGAGGGAGAGCTAGTCACCGTGGCCCACGCCGCCGCCGAACTCGGCCTCGCGCCCTCCACCCTGCACCGCTGGCTGGGCGACGGCTTCATCGCCGGCGAGCAGGACACCCCCGGCGCCCCCTGGCGCATCCGCCTGAACGACGACCTGCGCGCCATGTTCGTCGACGACGCCCCCGACGGCTGGCTGGCCATGCTGGAGGCCACCCTCGCCCACGGCGTCTCCCGCCAGACCCTGTTGCAGCGTGTCAAACGCGGCGAGCTCCAAGCCGTCCACGTCCGCACCGGACGCAGAAAAGGCCTGCGTATCGAGCCACCCACCCCCCACAACAGCCTGTTCTGACCCCGACAATGAACACGAGGAGCAGTGTGACGATGCATCCAAGCATGCCGTGATGTCACCCTCGACAACCCACTCGTAGGTGTTGTTGACGAACATGACCGTCTCAGCGATCGCGTCCTGCGCCCGACGTCCGGGGCGGAACCCGTAGCTGCACGGGTAAAAGTCCGCCTCGAAAATCGGCTCCAGCACCAGTTTCAAGGACGCCTGCACCACCCGATCGGTAATGGTCGCGATCCCCAGTCGGCGCAGCTTGCCGCCGCTTTTGGGGATCATCCGCTCCCTGACCGGCAGCGGGCGGAAGCTGCGGTCCTTCAGCGAGGCCCGCAGCCCGTCGAGAAACTCCCCGACACCCTGCCCGACCTGGATGGACTTGGCGGTTCGCCCGTCCACCCCGGCCGTGCGCGCCCCCTTGTTGCCCCGCACCCGATCCCACGCCACCAGCAGGAACGCAGGGTCGGTGACGAGATTGAACAGATCGTCGAACCTGCGATGAGGGGTCCTCATCTGCCCAACGGTGCAGTTTGGTCTGGATCTTTTGTACCCGGCGCTCCGCCTCCAACAAGGCAGGCTCCAGATCGTCGGTATTCACCAACGAACTCCAAACATTCCAGCATCCTTCCTGCCGACTTGCTGGCCCCCTTCGCCATGTGCGCAGCTTTCCTGCGCTCGGACTACTACGGGGCCTCCGCCCCACCCGGCGGCCTTCAGCCGGCAACGAGCCTGCCCGCCACCATCCTGGGTGGACGGCGGACGGGCGACCGCGGGTGGTTCCCACGTTCACGCGACATCGATCGACCAGGTCGGCGGCCAGCTCTACCCCGACAGCCTCGCCACGCCTACGCCGCAGACCTTCAGCGTGGCCTCCTCGCCGACGGATTTACTCGGCGTTGGAGTTGACCCATCCGGCTACCTGACAGGTCACGCACTGCACCCCGGCCCGTATCCACCAGGTTTGAGCCGGCACTCCTCTTACGGGGGCTTCAACCACTGGTTCATTTACGTTCCGCCTTCTGGTCTTGCTTGCCGGACCCAGCCTGTCTGGCAGTCCCAGACCGTCCCGGCGTTGTCGGGGCTGCTCCCACCCTCCCCGGCGTTTCCCCGGTTCAGGCTGCCCCCAGCTTCGTCATGCTGCTGCGACAGCACGACGGCGAAGGTCTCTCACCTCCCTTGATGCCGCGCGCCTCGTGGCGCACGAATCCATAGGATCTGGGCTCGAACCGCGCCTCCCATTCCGGTTCCAGCGCTCCCAAGACAACCGCTTGGAGCACTCTGTCTCGCATGACCGGGACGTGTGCTTCATACTGCGGCTCCGTTCATGCGTTGTTGGGCTTGGGTTTTGATGTCGGCTGGGAGCTTGTAGGAGGTGGCGATTCGCTGCAGGCAGGCGGCCTCGAGTTGGGGGGTGAAGCGGATCCACAGGCGACCGGCGGGGCCGCGGCGGGCGGGGATGTGGCCGTGTTCGGCCCAGTGGTAGACGACGTCGGGTTTGACGCCGAGTCGGGCGGCGACGTCGGCGATGCTGTACTCGTGGTCGGCGCGTGGGGTGGGGTCGAGGTCGGTGTGCTGGTGGGATGAGCCGGTGGCGCGCTGCCGACAGGCCTGCTCGATCTGGGATGGGAACGGGATGCACCAGCGGCCGGCGGGGCCGCGGCGGGCAGCCAGGAAGCCGGTGGTGATCCAGTAGTGCACGGTGCCGGTCGACACGCCGATCAGCTCGGCGACCTGGCGTGGGGTGAGCTCGCCTGGGGCGAGCAGGCCGGGGTAGGGGATGTGGTGGTAGTGGCGCAGGTTCGCGGCGGCGTCGGCGTCGAAGGGGCGCCCGGTGCCGGTGGTGTGCCCGGCCTGGTTGAGCGCGGTGGCCAGGGCGGCGTTGTCCAGGGTCGGGCCGATGCGGCGGGCCAGCCCGATGGCGGCAGGGTCGGTGTTGCGCAGTTGGATGGCGTTCTTGCGGCGGGTGGCCTGCAGCTGTTGGGTGGCGCCTGACTTCCAGCGCAGCCCGACCTCCAGGCGAGTGGGGTCGACGGCCGAGGGGGTGATGGTGAGGTCGCCGAGCAGGGTGCGCAGCAGGCGTTTGCGGTCCTTGTCGCTGGTGGTGGGGGCCGACCACAGGGCGGGCAGGTCGGCGACGGTGGCCTGTAGCTGCTGGGGGCTGGGCAGCTCGGGCTGGGTCTGGGTCTGTAGGGCCAGGGCGGCTTGGGCCTCGGCGAACTCGGCGAGTCTGGCCTCCCAGCGGGCCTCCAGCGTGCGGGCGACCAGGCGGTTTTCCGGCTCGCAGGCGCCGAAGGCGCGCTCGGCGCGGTCGGCCTGGTAGCGGGCGCGCTCGAGTGCCAGCTCGGCGGCGCGCACCGAGCGGGCACGTCGGGCGGTGACCTGGTCGGCGGCGGCCAGTGCCAGGGCGAGCTGGTCGGGGGCGACCGCGGCCAGCAGCGCCTGGGCGACGGCCTGGTCGATGGTTGCGGCGCGTACCGAGCCGCACCGTGGGGTGGCCACGTGGTCGGCGCGGGAGTGGGAGCATTCGTAGTAGGGGTGCCGATTGGCGTAGCGGACCTGCATCGAGCGGCCGCAGGCGCCGCAGAACACGATGCCCTGGCACAGCGCGGTGCCCTCCCGGGGTGGGCGCGCGCCGGCGTTGGTGCGGTTGGCGGCCAGCTTGGTCTGGATCGTCAGGTACTGGTCGAAGCTGATGTAGCCGGGGTGGTGGTCTTTGATGAGCACCTGCCACTGGTCACGGGGCAGCTCCACGGTGGCCGAGCGGACCGCCCCGTCGGCAGCCACCACCTGGCGGGTTTGCCGTCGGCCGAACACGTACGCGCCCGCGTAGACCGGGTTGGTCAAGATCGTGCGGGCGCGGGGGTGGGTGAGCCGGCCCCAGCGCAGCTGCCCAGCCCAGACCCCGCCGTAGGCGCGGCGGGGGAAGGTGCGGTCGGCGAACACCCCGGCCACGCCGTAGGCCGACCCGGTCGCCTCGAACGCGGCGAACACGTCGGTGATGGCGGCGGCGACCTCGGCGTCGGGGTCGATGACCACCTGGCCGTCGTCGTCGTAGACGTAGCCGACCGGCAGGGGGACACGCAGCTCGCCGCGGCGGGCGGCGGCACGTTTGGACTCTTGCAGCCGGCTGGTCAACAGGTGCAGCTCAGCTTCCGACATTTGGCCTTTAAGACCCAAAAGGAGCCGGTCGTTGATGTCGGCCAGGTCATAGATGCCATCGGCGTCGATGACCAGGGTGTCGGTGAGGCGGGCCAGCTCCAGCAGCCGGGACAGATCGGCGTTGGAGCGGGCCAGGCGGGAGACCTCCAGCCCGAACACCGCGCCGACCTCGCCCATGCAGATCCGGCCGATCAGCTGCTTGAACCCGTCGCGACCGGTGGTGCTGCGCCCTGACAGGCCCAGATCCTGATCGATGACCTCGATGCTTGTGGCTGGCCAGCCCAGCCGGGCCGCCTGGTCGGCTAGCCCGTACTGGCGGGCGGTCGACTCGGTGTGCTCGCGGACCTGCACCAGCGTCGACTGGCGGATGTAGACGATCGCGGTGCGCTGGCGGTGCGAGGCGGTCACCTTCTGCTCCCCGCGCGCCATCACCACCCCCCTCCCCTGCCGCGCCCGCCGCTGGCGTCGGCGTGGCCAGCAGGCCACCGGCCAGCGCGGCCTCGACCATGTTGGCCAGCACCACGGCCAGCTGCGCCGACACCTCGGCGGCCACCGGTGCCGGTGGTGACCAGAGTGCGGCGGCGGTTGGCATCGGCTATTCCAGCTCGCGGCGGGCCAGCAGCTCCAGGTTGATCGCCGAGATCTCCGCCAGCACGCCACGCAGCCGCTCGGAGTCGGCCACGTGGGCGCGCACTACCTCCGCCAGCCTCGATGGGATATACAGCAGCCGGCCAGCGACCTGCAGATACACATACGGGCCGTGCGGCTCGCCGCGCCTGCACCGGCACCCCTCCTTCCCGCAGTTGCGGTGTTGTTCGACCAGCGTCCCGGGCAGCACGCCGTCTACTGGTGGCAGGGCGGCCACCAGCTGGTCGTGGCGCGAGCGCAGCTGGGGCGTGGTCAGTTCGCGCAATCCAGCATTCTTGTATGCAGTCATCGCACAAGACCATGACAGATCCCACCGCCGGGGTCAAAACGCCCTCACCCGGCCTGGCGTGAGCTGACCGCCGACACCACCGCGGCCAACTCGACCAGCACCTCGTAGCTCAGCGGCATCGACGCCGCAGCCGGCCCCCGGTCGGTCCACACCAGCGGCAGCAGCAGCGAGCCCAACGGCCCGCCCTCACAGCTCACCGCCGGACCGGTCGGCAGCTTGCGCTCAAACAGCACCCGCAGCCGCTGCCCCGCCAGCGGGTGGAACGGGTGGGTGACCGTGACAAACGAATCCGAAACCTCACAAGACGAGCGCGACCGCGCAGTATGCGGTGCCCGTCGGGATGCCGAGCGGGCGCTGCCGCCCGCCGGCCTTGGGCACCCACGCCCGCTTGACCGGCCAGGGATCCCAGCCGGCGGTCCGGCGCTGCGCCCAGTCGGCCAGGTCGGCCTTGGACTTGGGCCCCAACGCCGCCATGCCGTCGATCCCCGCGGTCATGCGGCCGGCGTTGACCTCCGCCACCCGCCGGACCGCCATCAAGGCGTTGGCGCGGGAGCGGAGCATCAGCTTCTGCAAGCTTCGGACCTTCCTCCGGTCCCCGTCCCGCGACGCCGTGAAGATCCGCTGCCGCAGACGCCGTACGTCACCCTCGACCCGCTGCCAGTCGATCGACAGCCACGCCAGGGCCTCGCCCTCAGGTCCGTTCACCCCCGCCGCAGCCGAGGCGTCCAACTTGTCCTTCGGTTCCCGCGTCGCCACACCGCGCCCCTTCACCGGCTCACCTGACCCACGTGGGCGCCCTTTCGGGCCGGGGCACCAGGCCCCGTATCCGGCCAGTTCCCCGCAGGCAGCCGCTGGGAGGAGCGGCCATGGTGCCCCTGCTGTTCCTGTCGCCTTTCGGCGCGCCGGCATTGGCTTGTTGGGTCATCCTGCGCCCGCTGGGGCTGTGCGCCTTCCTCACGGTCGGCCCACCGAGTCCGCCTCGGACCCCATCGGGGTTGCCACGTTGCCCGCGCGCGAGATCCGACCGGGATGGGTGCCCTCTATACTCCGGGGGTGCGGTGCCCACACGGCCGGCACAGGCAATCCGGCCGTCGCTGGCCGCCTCACAGCGGCCCACCCCTCTACCCAGGTGCTGCTTCCACCCTCCCGGGCTTGGCATAACGCAGCGTCGTCAAGGGTTCACTCGCGTTCACCCGTCCGGTCTTCCCCGTTGCCTGTAACCCCCGGGTGGAACGGGAGCCCTTGGGCGTCCCCTCCGGGCTTCACACCCCGCCGTTACCAACGACGCATGCCGAAGTGGGGACGGGCACTCGGGCACTTGCCCGGAATCACGTCACCGGCATCAACCGGCCCTCCCCAACGCATCCACTCGCCACGCGGACCCTCGTGTCGCACGCCTGCCGACCCATCATCCCCGATCCCAGCCGCGCTGGCCCAACTCACCCACACCGATCCCCGCCAACTCCAAGACACCGATCGGGTCGACAGGACCCGCATCAAATCGACGACGCACCCGACCTGACCTGGGGGAACGGCACCCGCCAGCACGGCGCAGACGGCGGTAAAGCAACTTCTAATCCGCCGGTCGTCTGGCAGAGCGCGGCCAGGGCTGACCTTGCCCGTTGGGGCCGCAGCGGGGCCGCGAGCGCGCTTCGGTCATGGGGTACGACGCTGATCTATGCAGTACGGTCCAGTAAGGCTGTCTTCCCTGGTCAGCGGGTGGATTCGAGCGTCCGCACAGGCCACCTCGAATGCCCGTTCAAAGGGTTGCCCGAGGGTTCGAATCCACCTCCTCCGCCGCCCATACGAGCCGCTGAGCTGCAGTTTCGCGACGCGGGACCACGACGGGGCGCCCTGGGGCCGCGAGAGCCTGGAGTTGCTCGAGCAGTCCAGGGGCTATCGGGCGCTTGGACCGGCACCCCAGCGGCGCAGTAGCCGCTCGGCCCCCTCAGCCAGGTCCGTCACCACCTGGGCGGCCGGGACGACCCGGGGTGACCTGGCCGACCCCCTGCCCGGCATACAACGCCATGGCCTCGACGTGGCCGGTCACCGCTCGGCTGGGGGTCGCGACGAACCACCGCGGGATCGGCTCCGACCCGCTGGCGGTCTGAACCGTGGCGATCACCTCGTCCGGGAGCGCCTGGGCTGCTGGCCACCCCCGGTTCTTCCCCGCCGGGGGCGCCTTGGCTGCGGTTCCGTGCGCGTGGCCGGCCTGTGGGGCTGGAAGCCACGCCAACGGTCCGGGTAGCGCGCCGAGCCCATAAGCACCGATTCGCCCGTCCGCCGAATTGTGCAGTCGTTTACGTACTGCCGAATAGTGCCTGAGTTCCAGCGACCAAGGATCGCTAGCGACGGCTACTCTGCGTGATGAGAAGACGCGCAACGGGGCGGAATATGTCCGCTCACGTACAAGTGCCGTTAGTAACCATTCCGCGTGATGTGTGTCGGATTCTACTTATCTACTTATACGGCGACGGGTCTGTCGCCTAGCTGACATCGTCCTAACTTCTATTACTGTTACGCGGACGGCGCAGGAGGTTTGAGTTGACAGGCTTCGGGCGGCGGGCGAGCCGGTCCGGCATGTTGCGCGGGCGACGCCGCGAGTGTGAGGTGCTGGCCGGGCTGCTCGAGGGGGTGCGTGGCGGGCGCAGCGGCGTGCTGGTGGTGCGCGGCGAGGCTGGGGTGGGGAAGACGGCGCTGCTGGACTACGCGGTGGAGTGGGCACTGGATCTGAAGGTGTTGCGGGCGGTCGGGGTGGAGTCGGAGATGGAGCTCGCGTTCGCCGCGCTGCACCAGGTGTGCGGGCCGATGCTTGATCGTCTGGAGGGTCTGCCCGGCCCTCAGCGCGCTGCGCTGGGGACGGCATTCGGCCTGCAGGCGGGTCCTGCGCCGGATCGTTTTCTGGTTGGCCTGGCGGTGCTGAGCCTGTTGTCGGAGGCGGCACAGGAGCGCCCGCTGCTGTGCGTGATCGATGACGCGCAGTGGCTGGACCGGGAGTCGGCGCAGGCGCTGGCGTTTGCAGCGCGCCGGCTGCTGGCCGAGTCGGTGCTGGTGGTGTTCGCGGCGCGTGAGCCGAGCGTGGACTTTGGTGGGCTGCCCGAGCTCGTGGTCGAAGGCCTGCGAGATGCTGACGCGCGGGAGCTGCTCGGTTCGGTGGTCCGGTGGCCGCTGGATGAGCGGGTGCGGGACCAGATCGTGGCTGAGACGCGGGGGAACCCGCTGGCGCTACTGGAGTTGCCGCGCGGGCTCTCGCCGGCGGAGCTGGCGGGCGGCTTTGGGCTGCCGGATGTGCTGCCGCTGTCGGGCCGGATCGAGGAGAGCTTCCTGCGGCGGGTCGAGAGCCTGCCCGAGAAGACCCGGCTGTTGCTGGTGGTCGCGGCGGCCGACCCGGTCGGCGATCCCGCGCTGGTGTGGCGCGCGGCCAGGAAGCTGGAGCTGAGTATCGAGGTGGCCGGCTACGCGGAAGCGGCCGGGCTGCTCAAGATTGCCGGCCGTGTCGTGTTTCGCCATCCGCTGGTGCGCTCGGCGGTGTACCGGGCGGCGTCGCTCAGCGACCGCCAGAAGGTGCACGCAGCGCTGGCGGAGGTGACCGATCCGCAGGTCGATCCCGATCGCCGCGCCTGGCACCGGGCGCAGGCAACGTCGGGCCCCGACGAGGACGTCGCCGCCGAGCTCGAGCAGTGCGCGGGCCGGGCGCAGGCACGCGGGGGCCTGGCCGCCGCGGCCGCATTCCTCGCGCGCGCAGTAGCACTGACACCCGACCCAGCGCAGCGGGCCGACCGAGCGCTGGCCGCGGCGCAGGCCAAGCACCTCGCGGGCGCGCCTGACGTGGCGCTGGGGCTGCTGGCCGTTGCTCAGGCGGGACCGCTGGATGAGCTCGGCTGGGCCCGGGTAGACGTACTGCGTGCGCAGATCGCCTATTCCCAAAACCGGGGTAGCGATGCTCCGCCGCTGCTGCTCCGGGCAGCCAAACGGCTTGAGCGCCTGGATCTGGACCTGGCACGCGAGACCTATCTGGAGGCCCTCTGGGCAGCTCGTTTCGCCGGGCGGCTGGCGCCCGGCGGCGGTGTGCGCGAGGTGGCGCAGGCCGCACTGGCGGCACCGATGCCGTCGCGCCCCCCGCGCGCCTCCGATCTCCTGCTCGAGGGTCTAGCAACGCAGTTCACCGAGGGGTATGCCGCCGGGGTGCCGATGTTGCAGCAGGCCGTGAGCGCGTTTCGCAGCACGAACATCTCCAGCGAGGAAGAGCTCCGCTGGATGTGGCTCGCCGGGCTGGCCGCCGTGGTCGTGTGGGACGACGAGTCCTGGGATGTCCTAGCCGCCCGTCACGTCCAGCTCGTTCGCGAGGCCGGTGCGCTCTCGGTGCTCCCCATCGCCCTCACCATACGCATCGCTGCGTACACGCTCGCCGGCGAGCTGCCCGCGGCCGCCCAGCTGATCGAGGAGGTGCGGACGCTCACCGAGGCCACCGGCAGCTATCTCCCGCCTTACGGGCCCGTGATCTTCGCCGCCTGGCAGGGCCGGGAAGCAGAGGCTTTGGGACTGATCGAGGTGACTCTCCGCGAGGTGACGTCGCGCGGCGAGGGCCAGGGAGTGGCCGCCGCTCAGTGGGCGCGCGCGGTGCTCTACAACGGCCTCGGCCGCTACGGGGAGGCGCTCGCCGCGGCAGGGCTGGCCAGCGAGCACCCGGAAGGTCTGGCGTTCTCCAACACCGCTCTGGTCGAGCTGATCGAAGCAGCCACCCGAACCGGGCAGGCCGAGCACGCCGCCGATGCCCTCAAGCAGCTCTCGGAGAGGACCACTGCCAGCGGCAGCGACTGGGCGCTGGGGGACGAGGCGCGCTCGCGGGCGCTGCTGAGCGAGGACGAGCCCGCCGAGCGCCTCTACCGCGAGGCGATCGAGCGGCTCGGCCGCACCCGCGTCCGGGCGGAACTCGCCCGCGCGCAGCTGCTCTACGGCGAATGGCTACGACGCCACAACCGGCGGGGGGACGCGCGCGAGCAGCTCCGGGCCGCCCACCAGATGCTGACCGCGATGGGAATCGAGGGATTCGCCGAGCGCGCCCGCCGCGAGCTGCTGGCCACCGGCGAGACCGTGCGCAGGCGCGCCGTCGAGACGGCAGACGAGCTCACCGCACAGGAAGCCCAGATCGCCCGGCTCGCTGGTGACGGGCGTACCAACCTAGAGATCGGCGCCGAGCTCTTCCTCAGCGCGCGCACGGTCGAGTGGCACCTGCACAAAGTGTTCACCAAGCTCGGCATCAGCTCCCGCAGACAGCTCCGCGGCGCGCGGCCCCACGCTGGGAGGACCCTGCCGGCCTAACCAGACCCCCGCCCGCCGCACACGCGCCCCCAGGCCGTCGCCACATTGGCGCGGTCGCACAGTGCCCTCGCCGGGCCAAGGGTCCAACCTCCTTCCCACCCTGGCGCGACGACCCCCCACGACGGATGTGCAGGATGGGCTGCCTGAGCAGTGCGATTACGTCTGCCCGGATCCCTGGCCGGCTGGCCCCCACGGCCGCGGGATGGCTGTGGTTATCGCAGCGCGCTCCGCGGTCATGACGGTGGATTGGGAGGACCGGGACCGGCTCCGGTCTGGCCGCTGATCTCGCGGCGCATGTTCTCCCATGCCTGGCGCGCCTCGCTGACCGTGCCCTCGTCTTCAATCGTGGAGATATCGCCGGGATCGTGGCCGAGCGTCACCGCTCGGAGGACCCGCCGCATGATCTTGCCGGTGCGGGTCTTTGGCAGGCTGCTCACGAAATTGATCTCGCCGATCACCGCGACCGGGCCGAGTTCGTGCCGGACCACGCCGGCAAGTTCCCGTCTGAGCTCCTCCGAGGGCTGGTGCCCCGGTTTCAGCGCGATGAAGGCCGAGATCACCTCCATCCGCACCGGGTCAGGCCGGCCGGTCACGCCGGCCTCCGCGACGGCGGGATGGCGCAGAAAGGCGGTCTCCACCTCAATGGTGCCCAGGCGGTGGCCGGCGATCTTGATAATTTCATCGGCCCGGCCGCTGAACCACAGGTAGCCGTCTTGGTCGAACGAGGCGGCATCGCCGCTGAAGTAGACGTCCCGGCCGGGTATGCGCTGCCAGTAGTCACGCGCATACCGGTCCGCCTCGCCCCACAAGGTCGCGGTCAGGCCAGGGAACGGCCTGCCGATCACCATGATTCCCTTCTCCCCGGCCGGGCACGGCTTACCGTCAGCGTCGACAACTGCCGCGTCGATGCCGGGAAGCGGGACGCCGCTGCTGCCAGGCTTGATCGGCAGGAGCCCCAGGCCAAAGGGGTTGCCGATAATAGGCCCGCCGGTCTCCGTCTGCCACATGTGGTCGATCACCGGGACTGCGCCGCCGAGCACGTCATGCTGGAGCCATTGCCAGGCGGGTGGGTTGAGCACCTCGCCGGCGCATACGACGCGGGTCAGCGAGCTGAGATCATGGTCGCGGGCCGGAGCCGTGCCATGCTGCATCAGCATCCGCACCGCGGTCGGCGAGGTGAAGATCCCGGTGACTTGCTCGTCCTGCGTGACGCGATAGAACGTCCCGGGCCCTGGGTAGTCCAGCGCGCCCTCGTAGGCCAGGGTAGTGGCGCCGACCAGTAGCGGCGCGTGCACGATGTAGGCGTGGCCGACCATCCATCCGATGTCGGAGGTCGACCACCACACGTCATCCTCGCGCAGGCCGAACACCCAGTCA